>Ga0209465_10000210_pt1 | contig 28122 bp, 26 predicted proteins | sample PanSoiPlot1MoBio_FD_188321 | JGI IMG/M metagenome (GOLD analysis project Ga0209465, IMG submission 188321) | Tropical forest soil microbial communities from Panama analyzed to predict greenhouse gas emissions - Panama Soil Plot 1 MoBio (SPAdes)... | ecosystem: Environmental > Terrestrial > Soil...
CGCGGAACTGGAGTCGACCCGCGCGGTCGCCGCGAGGCTGGCCGGCACTGCGCAGGTGGTCAATCCGGGTGGACCGGCGGAATTCGCGGCCGCCGTCGACCGGCAGCGGGCCATGATCGCCCATATCGCACAGGCCCTCGGCATCAAGCCGAAGCAGCGCGAGTGGTGGTTGAATTTCGAGGAGCAGGTGGCCATTGATGATTCGGGCGACATGGGCGTGGCGCTCCTGAGCCGCCTGCCACTCCGTGACATCGAACGAATCGATTTGCCGTGGCACGATTGTGCCTGGCGGCCACGTCTGGCGATGGCGGCGAGCCTCGATTTCGGCAACCGGACACTCCGCCTCTTCAACGTTCACATCGACCCGCACGGCCCGCTGGACAATCAGCATCAACAAACTGAAGCGGTTGTGGAACTGGCGGACCAGCACGACGGACCGGTGGTGATTCTGGGCGACTTCAACACGCTGTCAAAGCGCAAGGCAATCGAGATTAGAAAGCTGCTGGAGACAAAAGGGTACGCTACCCCGTTCCCGACGAACCTGCCGACGTGGCGCGGCGCCGGCCTGCTCAGGTTTCACGCCGACTGGATTTTTGTCCGTGGGGTACGCGCCGGTCGTTGGGGCGTAGCCAGGCCTTTGAATGTTTCTGATCACTGGCCAATTTGGATCGAGATTAAAACCTTGGCAACCGGCAATGAAAAAGATTACCAGCCGTGACAATTCCCTGCTCCGGCACGTCCGGGCCGTTCGCGATGGAAAGATCGACGAGTTAATTTTCGTCGAAGGCCTCCGCCTGTGTGAGGAGGCGCTGCGTTCACAGCTTCAGATTGAAGCATTAGTTTACTCCGATCAAATTGCGAAGAAAGAGCGCGCCTCAGGCTTGATCCGCGAGATCGAACAGGTGGTGCCGAAATCCGCCTTCGTGGGCGAGAAGCTGCTCGCATCGATCTCTTACACGAAAACCCCGCAGGGAATAGTTTTGCTCGCGGCGCGACCGGCCATCGACGAAAAGCAGTTCGCGCAGAGACAGCACGGCATACCGCTGCTGGTGGTTCTGCACGGCATAAACAATCCGGTAAATCTGGGAGCCATTCTCCGGACCGCGGAAGCCGCGGGGGCCAGCGGTGTTTTGACCACCAACAACACTACCGATCCGTACTCGCCGAAATCTTTGCGCGGCGCCATGGGGGCGGCGTTTCGCCTGCCGATTGATCGGGTGTTCTCGATGAAGGGCTTCGGGACGATTGTCACGGGAACGCTGATCTCGGGCAGCGTGCGCAAGGACGAGGAGCTTCAGATACATCCCACCGGCAAGCGGTTGCGAGTGCGCGGAGTGCAGGTCCACGGGGCAGCAGCCGAGCAAGCCATTGCCGGACAGCGCACGGCGCTGAACCTGGCTGGGGTTGAAACTTCGGAACTTGGGCGCGGCATGATGCTGACTCCGCCGGGGCTGTTTCGTCCAACCCGACACGTTAGCGTAATGCTGACGTTGCTGTCCTCGGCAAAGGTCTTGCGCGATCGTGCCAGGCTGCATCTGCACGCATACACGGCGGAAACGATTGCCGAAGTGACGCTGCTGGGCGAGAAGCAGTTGCAACCGGGCCAATCCGGGCTGGCGCGGCTGAAACTCGATGACTCGCTGATGCTGGTGCCCGGCGATCGTTTCATCGTGCGACAATTTTCGCCGGTCATCACAATTGGTGGCGGCGTGGTGTTGGATGCGCTGGAACCGGCCCGTCGTGCCAAGGCCGAAGAGCGGCTGGCGTTTGTGCAGGCGCTGGGGTCGGCAGATGCGCTGGGTGTTCTACTGGTGCGCGTCGGGCGGCGTGGGGCGGAAGGGCTTTCGATCAGCGAAGCGGTGGCGGAAACAGGTTGGCTGCGGGCAGGGGTCGAATCGCGGGCCGCCGAGCTCGTGTCGAGTCGAAAGGCAGCGCGCTTTGGGGACATTTTGATCTCGGCCGGTGTGGCTGCCCAATTACGAAGTTCGCTGAAAGCTTCTGTCGATGCTTTTCACAAGGCGAATCCGCTGGTTGCGGGAATCAGCCGGGAAGAGTTGCGCGAGCGGATCGGGATAGGGCCGGAAATATTCCGCGGGATTGAAGACTCGTTGGTAGGAGACAAGCAACTCGAGGTCGCAGGCGATCTGGTACATGGGAGCGGCCGTGGCGTAGTGCTGCGCGATGAGGAGGCCGAATCGAAGCAGAGGATCGAGGCCGCCTTCGCGACTTCCGGGTTGAAGGTTCCGCTGCTGAAGGACGTGCTGGCATCGCTGCCGGTGGATAAAGTACGCGCGCAGAAAATCGTGACGCTATTGCTGCGCGAGCGGGTCCTTGTGAAGGTCGGCGATGACCTGGTTTTCCACCGTAATGCCCTCGATGAATTACGAAAGCTCATAGTTGCGCAGAAGGCGAAGACGCCCAAGCTCAATATAGTTACATTTAAAGACCTCATCGGCGTGACGCGGAAGTATGCGATCCCGCTGCTGGAATATCTGGATCGCGAGCGAGTCACGCGTCGCGTCGGTGACGAGCGGCTGATTCTGTAGCAATGACTCGTTCGTTTCCACTCCTTTCACCCTTGCTTGTCCTTTCACCCTTGCGTGATACAAGTAAACTTGCCGAATGTCGACCGCTTCCACCATCCCGCGCATAGGCTTGCCACAGATTGCCAGCCTGATCTTGCTATTCATTTTTGCAGGGCAGTGCCTCTGGTTCATGGGGCACGTTCCTCTCACGCAGATGGAGGGAAGCTACATCGAAGATGGCCTTTTGCATGTCGATCGACTGCTGAATGCCGGGACGGAGTTTCGCTCGCCGCTGATTCCGGTGATGGCGGGGGTTCCGGCGCGCGTAGTGGATCCGCGCGCCAATTTCATACGGCTGAATGAGTATCGGTTTCTGATTCGGCTGCCGTTTCTGGCTGCGGGGCTATTGCTCGGCGCGTCGTTGTGGTACGTGGCGCGCCGCCTGTACGGCATTTTTGGCGGTTACATAGCGCTCGCCCTGTATTGCTTTTCGCCGATGGTGATTACCCGCTCCAGCCAGGTACAGCCGGACATTGTCGGCGCCTGGGGAGCCTTCGGCCTGGTTTTTACGGCAATTGCCGCGGCCCACACTTTATATGCGCCTCGTGACGTCATCTTCTGGAATTGGAAGCGCATCGTGCTCATGGGCTTCTCGATTGCACTGTGCGTGGGCTCGCAGTGGTCGTTGTGGATCGTTCTGATTCCTGCCCTGACCTACTTACTCTGGGTGGGACACGTGAGACCAGCGGCGGCGCTGGCGATCTTCTGCACCGGATGCGCCGTCGGAGTGCTCTTACTCTTTGTCATTGCCAGTTTTCGTCCTGCGGAGTTTGCCCAGGCACTGCGAAGCGCCAATTGGATCGAGTTCTCTCCCGCCGAGGTTTCGGCGAAGTCGGTGCTGAGTCTTCTAGGGATCTTCTTTCTGCAGAATGGATTGGGCACGGTCATCCTGCTGTTGCTCTCGCTGGTCACATTTGTCGCGTGGAAGCGGGCGCGTTATTTCGGCAATACCGCTCCGCTGCTGGTGGCAGCGATGCTGGTGTTTGCCGGGCTTGCCATGCAGCACTTTGCCGGTGTGGTGTTCCTCTTTGTAGCGCTGCCGTTCCTGATGCTCTTCATGGCTGGAGTCTCGGCCGATCTGCTGGAAACCAAGTATGCCGTCGTCGCCAACGCCGTTATCGTAGGCTCGCTCATCGCCAATGCCGTGTTGGATATCGGCGGGTTGCTGCAACTCGCCCGGCCGCTCGTCCGCTGACAACTTTTTGGCCTAAAATGGGTTGACAGTGGTGAGGGTTCATGCCGCGAAGTGTCTCAATCCGCGGTTGGTTACTGCGTAGTGTTTTGATGCTTGGCGCGATGATGTTCTGGATTGCCGCGTTTTCCGCCTCTGCGCAGGTTCACGGAGTGCCCCCGTCGGTTACGTCGATTCAATTCCACGTTCCGCCGTTCCTGCCCAATGCCCGCCCCAGCGTGACATCGCTCGGACCTTATCCGGCCTATAATCCTAGCCCCTTCCCGCCGCCCTATGGCATCCCGCGCAATCTTTGCCCCTGGGGTTGCAGGCACAAGTTTGGGTATGGGTACAACACTGCGGCCTACTACACGCCGATCTATGCTGCTGTCCCGTATTATTACGATTCGACGGATGCCAACCCGTATCTCTATTCCGGTCCGCCTCCTGAGCAAACCTTGCATGTGGTAGTTGATTTGCCGCCATCGCGGCGGCCCGGCTTGCCTGAACCCGATGAGGTGGCAGTTGCGCCACCAGCGGCCACACCGACGCGCGAAGGCGGCGTGCCTGCACCCTTGGAAGCAACCGTGCTGGTGTTTCGCGATGGACATCACCAAGAGGTCACCAACTACGCGATCATGGGCCAGACGCTCTATGTATTTGGCAATCGCACGCAGAAAATCGGGCTAGGCGACATCGACGTGCCCGCTACCATCAAGCTGAACGACGATCGTGGCGTAGACTTCCATCTACCGGCGCCAAAGGCGGGGTAAGTCCCACATTGTAGGACTTTTGAGGCCGGGCTCCACGGGGTTCGCGCCGGCCCATATCCTCCGCCGTAAGTCACTGAAAGGTAAATACTTACCGGTCAGATGTGGCATGTTGTCCGTGCTATACTAAAGAGTGTTCTGCAACCGGGAATTCCCTGAAAATTCAACTACTAACGGCCGCACGACAGGTGTGCCCCCCGGTCGACTGAATTCGCGAATCCCAATGGCTGCAAATGCAGCTTAAGAAGGAATGGCTGAAGGCTGCTAGCTGACAGCTCACGATTGACGCATGCCTGACGATCCTAACCAGCAGTTACCCCTCGACGGCGCACAAGCCGGCAACATTCAACCCATCAATATTGAAGAGGAGATGCGGCGTTCGTATCTCGACTATTCGATGTCGGTCATCATCGGCCGGGCCCTACCCGACGTGCGCGACGGCCTCAAGCCGGTGCATCGGCGCATCCTCTACGCCATGCACGATATGGGCTTGCTGCACAACCGCAAGCACGTGAAGTGCGCCAAGGTCGTCGGCGAAGTGCTGGGCAAATATCATCCCCACGGTGACACTGCTGTGTATGACGCGATGGTGCGCATGGCGCAGCCATTCTCGCTGCGCTATCCGCTCATCGATGGCCAGGGCAATTTCGGTTCGGTGGATGGCGACCCGCCAGCAGCATATCGGTACACCGAGTCGCGCATGACTGAGATCGCCGAAGAATTGCTGACCGACATCGACAAGGACACCGTCGATTTCGTCGCCAACTTCGACGACACCACGGTCGAGCCGCTGGTGCTGCCGACGAAGATTCCCAACCTGCTGGTGAATGGATCGAACGGAATCGCCGTCGGCATGGCGACCAACATTCCTCCGCACAACCTGACGGAGATTGCGGATGCTTGCATCACGCTGGTGAACAATCCGCACGCGACTCTGGCCGATGTGATGAAGCACGTGCAGGGCCCAGACTTCCCAACCGGCGGATTCATCCATGGCCGCAGCGGCATCGCCGAGGCTTATCGGACGGGCCGCGGCCGATTCATGATGCGCGCCAAGGCGGCGATTGAACACCTCACCAAAGACAAGGATGCGATTGTCGTCACCGAGATCCCGTATCAGGTCAACAAGGCGCGGCTGATCGAGCGCATCGCTGAGCTGGTGAATAACAAGGTTATCGACGAGATCAGCGATATCCGCGACGAGAGCGATCGCGATGGCATGCGCATCGTCATCGAGCTGAAGCGTGGCTCCGAGCCGCAGATCGTACTGAACCAGCTCTTCAAGCACACCTCTATGCAGGAGAGCTTCAGCATGATCTTCTTGGCCGTGGTCAATGGCCAGCCGAAGGAGATGGGTCTGGTGCAGGCCATCCAGCACTTTGTCGATCACCGCATCGACATGGTGCGGCGGCGGACGGCTTTCTTGCTGCAAAAGGCGCGCGACCGCGAACACATCCTCGAAGGCTATCAAGCGGCGCTCGATCGGGTGGATGACGTCATCCGCATCATTCGCGGCAGCGAGAACCGCCTAGATGCCCGCACCAACCTCGTCGAGTACTTCTCGGGCAAAACAATCACGGTCTTTGAAGGCAATGCCTCCTCGCGCAAGCAGGCCACACTGAAAGGCGTAACGCCGAAGACGCTGACACGACCATTCGATGCGGCCCAGGCTGATGCAATTCTCGAACTGCAACTGCACCGCCTGACGCGACTCTCCATCGACGAAATCCTCAAAGAACTGACCGAAGTGCGCGAGCGCATCGCGGAATACGAAGCGATTCTCGGTTCAGAGAAAAAGCTGCGCAACGTCATCGTCAAGGAATTGGAAGAGATCAAGAAAAACTACGGCGATACTCGTCGCACCGTCATACAAGACGAAGCCGCCGAAATCAACCTCGAAGACCTCATCGTAGACGAGCAGGTTGCAGTTACGCTGAGCCACTCGGGCTATATGAAGCGCACCGCAATTTCGACGTATCGCCAGCAGCGGCGTGGCGGGACCGGCCGCAAGGGCATGAGCACGCGCGAGGAAGATTTCGTCGAACAATTGTTCATCGCCTCCACGCACGATTACATGCTCATCTTCACCAACACCGGACGCGTGTACTGGCTGAAGGTGTACGAAATTCCCGAACTCAGCGCCGCAGGCAAGGGAAAAGCGATTGCCAGCCTGGTGTCATTGCAGCCGGGCGAGAGCGTTCGGGCAGTGCTGGCGGTACGTGACCTTGAGGAAGAAGACAAGTTTGTTTTCTTCGCCACCCGCAGTGGCACGGTAAAGAAGACGCCGCTGAAAGACTTCAGCAACGTCATGTCGCGCGGCATTATCGCCATCGGCATCGACAAAGAAGACGAGCTGGTTGCCGCCAGTTGCACCGACGGGAACCAGATTGTGTTTCTAGCCTCGCATGATGGCATGGCGATTCGTTTTGACGAAAGCGATGTTCGCCCGATGGGCCGCCCAGCCTACGGTGTTCGCGGTATGGATCTTTCGCGCGGCGACTACGTCGTCGGAATGGCCGTCACCCCAAAGGTCCGCAAGAAGGGCAAAGAAGGCGAGGAAGAAGCCAATCTTATACTTTCTGTCGCCGAGATAGGCTACGGCAAACGCACCGATGTGGACGAATACCGGCTGCAGTCGCGCGGTGGGAAGGGCGTCATCAACGTGAAGACCACGGCGCGCAACGGCAAGGTCGTCGCTATCATGTTGGTCAACGAGAAGTCGGAGGTGATGGTTATCAGCCAGTACGGCAAGATCATCCGCATCGACTCGAAGAACATCCGCGAAGCCGGCCGCTCAACCCAAGGCGTGCGCCTGCTGCATCTCGAACAAGGCGACCGGGTGGCGGCGGCCTCGGTCATCCCGCCGGAAGAGGCCAACGGAAATGGAAATGGCAACGGAGAGACCCCGATGCTAGTGCAATAGATTACTCTCAGAGCCGCTTAAGGGCGCGGTTTTCGCGCCCTTTATTTATTGGTGTGCCCAGCAGGGCGCCCTCAGTTGGAGGTAAAAAAAAATAATTCGAGCATGTCGTAGTCTTCAAGCGGAACTGCAGGTTTGATCAAATCGTCGGCGTCGGACGATCTCGACTATGCTCTTTCATCCCACCACCACCAAAGGCCTGCCAGTTTCATTCACCTCGTCCATAATGCGCAGGCACTTCGCCTTGAACTCGCCCGCCGCCATCCGCCTGACGCCGGAAAGGCTCCTTGCTGCTTTCGGTTTCTTCCTCTTTGCCCATGCTGTCTACCACGGCTCGAAGCAGTCATAATTGCTCTGCCGCGTGATTTTGCCGTTGCGGAACTCGAGGAACATGGCGAACCACGCCCGCATGGTAGCGCCGGCTTCGAGGCCGGCGACGGGGACGGCAAGTACTCCTTCCCAGCGCACCTGCATCGCTACCCAGTCGCCCGCTGCAACGATGTTGTGTACTTCGTACTTTTGCCGGGAAACGGATTTCTTACCCTGCATGAACTGGCGCAAGATGTCCTCAGCATTGGACTGCAGCAGCTTGGGAACCAGGCGGTTGGGAAACTGCTCCAACACCACGTCGAGAGAAAAAAAGGACGCCAGCTCTTCCTCGCTGACGCCGCGCTCGATAGCGTGCAGGTAGGCGCGAGCACGGTTTACGTTGTCGGATTCCCGGTCAGGCATAGCAAACACCTCCTTTGTGACGGAACGCGACGAAATTGGAGTGAATTGAGGACCAGCAGGCGCCCTTAATCGTTCCCCGGAGCGGGAGCTCCATGGTTCAAGATGACGCGCCTGCCAAGAATGCGGTAGCGACCCTCCAGTACAATCCGAATCGCTTCTGAATAGGCAATGTGTTCCTGCTCCAGGATGCGTGCGGCCAGCCTGTGGTCGTCATCCGTGTCAAGCACAGGCACGCTCTTCTGCAGAATGATGGCGCCGTGATCGAGATCGGCGTCCACGAAATGCACCGTGCAGCCCGAGACTTTCACCCCATAATCGAACGCCTGTTTCTGGGCATCAAGTCCGGGAAAGGCGGGCAGCAGGGACGGATGAATATTCAGGATGCGATTAGGAAATTGGCCGATGAACCAGGGCGACAGCAGCCGCATGTATCCGGCGAGACAGACCAGATCCACCTTATGCTCTTCCAGCGCGGCGACAATCAAACGATCATGCTCTTCGCGCGGCATGCCTTTCGAGGGAATTACTAGCGCCTGCAACCCCCGACGCCGGGCAGACTCGATCCCGCGAGCGTCGGCTTTGTTTGAGATCACGACAGCAATCGTCGCGTCGAGTTTGCCAGAGGCAACGTTATCAGCGATGGCTTCGAAGTTCGAGCCACGGCCAGAGAGAAGAATGCCGAGGTTGCGCATGATCTGTGTGCGAATCATAACGACCTCTGCGTCAATTGTCAGCGTTATGCGACCTTTTGCAGGCTTCCCTGGAAAAAGTCAAGCAAATCCGCATTTACCTGGTCTTTATGCGTGGAGCACATGCCGTGGGGCGCGCCGCGGTAGACCTTCAGCACAGCGCCCTTCACCAGCCTAACCGACAATCGCGCGGAATCGTCGATGGGCACGATCTGATCGTCGTCACCATGCAAGATCAGTGTCGGCACATCGATCTTCCTGAGGTCGTCGGTCTGGTCCGTTTCTGAAAACACTTTTACGCAATCGTAAGCGGCTTTGATTCCGCACAGCATGCTTTGCAGCCAGAAGAAGTCGCGCAAACCCTGTGACACCTTCGAGCCCGGGCGGTTCGCGCCGTAGAAAGGCCCGCTTAAGTCCTTAAAGTACTGGGAGCGGTCAGCGAGAATACCTGCCCGAATCTGGTCAAAGACCTCTATCGGCAAGCCCCCCGGATTAGCATCGGTTTTCAGCATCAGCGGCGGTATGGCGCTGACCAGCACGGCCTTGGCCACGCGCTTTGAACCATGACGAGCGATATAGCGAGCCACTTCCCCTCCGCCGGTCGAGTGACCGACGTGAATAGCGTCCTTCAAATCGAGCACTGCGACAAGCGCCGCCAGATCATCGGCGTAGGTATCCATGTCATTCCCATTCCACGACTGCGAAGTGCGGCCGTGTCCACGACGATCATGTGCAACACAGCGGAAGCCGCGCGAAGCCAGAAACAGCATCTGGTCTTCCCAGGCATCGGCGCTGAGCGGCCATCCGTGACTGAAGACCACAGGTTGTCCGCTGCCCCAGTCTTTGTAGTAAATCTGCGTTCGGTCTTGGGTGGTGATGTAAGCCATGATCGTTCTCCTTCCTGATGAGTGCAATGAACCGAAGCTATTGATTTATGGATGCAACACTTGTGGACCGCGCGTGGAAGGGGCCGAGGCAACAACTACGATGAATCCTTAGAAGCGGAGGCCATGGGGAAGATTCACAATTTACAAGCTGCTTCCGCGGACTCTTGATGTACATTGCGCACGCCTCCTCTTTCGCTTTACCATCGCCCCATCGTGGTTTCGTCTCCAGATAAGCACTATCCTGACCGCGAACGCATCGTTTCGGCGGTGTCGGTTGACGACGACGCGTCATTTGAGCTGAAGCTGCGGCCGCAGCGGTTGCGCGAATTCATCGGGCAGAAGAAGCTCAAGGACAACCTGGAGGTCGCGATCCAGGCGGCCAAATCGCGTGGAGAAGCGCTCGATCACGTGCTGCTCTACGGCCCGCCCGGACTGGGCAAGACCACCCTGGCTAACATCATCGCCAACGAACTTGGCGTACTATTTCAACAGACCTCGGGGCCAACGCTGCAGATCAAGGGCGACCTCACGGCAATCCTGACCAACGTCCGCGAGAAGCAAGTGCTTTTCATCGATGAAGTTCATCGGCTTCAGCCCGCGCTGGAAGAGCTGCTTTACTCGGCGCTCGAAGATTACAAGCTCGACATCATCATCGGCCAGGGGCCGTCGGCGCGCACCCATACGATCGAGGTAAAGCCATTCACTTTTATTGGGGCGACGACGCGCGCAGGGCTCCTTTCAGCGCCTCTGCGCTCACGTTTTGGAATCGTCCTGCGGCTGGAGTTCTACACGCATGAGGACCTGAAAGTTATCCTCGAACGCTCGGCCGAAATTCTCAGTGTGGAGATCGATGCGGCGGCTGCCTTGGAGATCGCCTCGCGCTGCCGCGGCACACCGCGTATCGCCAATCGTCTGCTGCGTCGCGTTCGAGATTATGCGCAGGTGCGCGGAACCGGCAAGATCGACAAACCCACCGCCCAGGCCGCGCTCGAAATGCTCGAGGTCGATCGTCATGGCTTCGATGAGGTCGACCGCAAGCTGCTGCTGACCATCATCGAGAAGTATCAAGGCGGGCCGGTCGGTGTGAACACGCTCGCCGCCTCTCTCGCCGAAGAGCCGGACGCCATCGAAGAAATCTACGAGCCATTCCTCATCCAGATCGGGTTTCTCGACCGCACGCCGCGCGGCCGCGTGGCCACCCACCTCGCCTACCAGCACTTCGGCATAAAGCGCCCGCGCCTAGATCGCAATGGACAAGAGACGCTGTTTTAGAACCAGCGCTGGGGTTCGGTGAAACAGGTATCATAGACAGGCCGCATCGAACTGAACTTCAATTCATCCGATGATGGTGTAGCAAGGAGAATTTTCCTATGGCCGATTTGATGAAGACGTCGAACCCTGCCTTCGGACAGAACACCTTCCGTGACGTTGCCGGTTTTGCCGGCGAACCCATGACGGTTTCAGGCGCGGTGAACAAGGCCGGCGTCTTGATGCTGTTGTGTGTGGCTTCCGCCGCCTGGACCTGGAACCGCTTTTTCACCACCGGCGATCCCGCCTCAGTAGCTGGATTGCTGATGGTCGGTTTCATTGGCGGGCTGGTGCTTGCGATCGTCACGATCTTCAAGAAGGACTGGGCCGGCATCACCGCCCCCCTCTACGCCCTCGCCCAAGGCCTGGTCCTGGGCGGGATCTCGGCGATGTTTGAGCTGAGGTACAAAGGCATCGCCATTCAAGCCGTGATGCTGACGTTTGGGACCATGGTTGCCATGTTGCTGGTTTACCGAACCGGCATTATCAAGGTGAACGACAAGTTCCGCATCGGGGTGGTTGCCGCGACCGGCGGAATCGCCCTGTTCTATTTGGCGCAGTTCATCCTCAGCTTCTTCGGCATCTCGTTTCACGCCGTCAACAGCGGCTCGCCCATCGGGATCGCATTCAGCCTGCTGGTCGTCGGCATCGCGGCGCTCAATCTTGTGCTCGACTTCGACCTGATCGAGCAGGGCGCGCGTTACAACGCTCCCAAGTACATGGAGTGGTATAGCGCTTTCGCGCTGATGGTCACGTTGATCTGGCTGTATCTGGAGATGCTGCGCCTGCTGGCAAAATTCCGCAGCCGTAACTAGATTAATTAGGGATCGTTTGCCGGAGAGAGCCCCGCAAGTTTGCCGGGCTTTCTTTCTGCTTCATTCGCGAAAATGCTCAATCAAAGCCGCGTTGATGGCTTCTGGTTCCTCGTGATGCAACCAATGTGAGGCATTACCGAAGTAAATCAACCGGGCTGAGTCGCAATACCCGACGCTTTTCTCCGCCATCTCCGGCAGCAGAAACATGTCCTGCTCGCCCCAAAGAATTAGGGTGGGAACATGCACTCTGCTGTCCTCCGGCAGCGGCGGGCGGGTGCAGAAGAACGCGCGGTACCAATTGATCATTGCCGTCACCGTTCCAGGATGCGACCAAGCCTTGCGATATTGGTCTAGATCCTCGGGCGTGAACGTTCCTGGCCGGCTGCTGCCCAGCAGCGACTTGATTCCACCTTCAAAGTTGTTAGCCGAGAAAGCTAATTCGGGAATGGCCGGCAACTGAAAGAAAGCCATATACCAACTGCGCAGCATCTGCCGCAGGTTGGTGCGCACAGTCCGCAGGAACACCGCAGGGTGCGGCACGTTCAGGATCGTCAACTTGTGCAGGCGCTCGGGAATCAACAGCGCCGTCATCCATGCAACCGCAGCTCCCCAGTCATGCCCAGCGAGATGAAAGCGCTCGCACCCCAGCCGACCGGCGATGAATACAACGTCGGCGACAAGACTACCAACTGAATAATCCGCAATTCTCGGGGGTTTGCTGCTTACGTTATAGCCGCGCTGATCTGGCACTACGACACGAAAGCCTGCCTCGGCCAGCGGGCCGACCTGCTTGCGCCACGAGTACCAAAACTCCGGAAAGCCGTGCAGCAAGATCACCAGCTGCCCATCTTTCGGTCCGGCAGCGACAGCGTGCAGGCGAACCCCTTGGCGCTCAAACCACAGCTCGTCGAGTAGAGGCAGATCGTGCATGCTGCCGACCATACTACGCGCCGGAATGGGCGGCGGACTCACGGCCGCGGCGAATGAACCCGGCGCCAGGGAGCACCAAAGGGTTATCGAATGCGGTCTTTGCTCGAAACTCGAAACTTGAAACTTTCTTTGCTTTAGACTAGCTACTGGCCACCAGCCACTGACCACTCCCCGTGTCCATCACCCTGCGCTCCTTTGCCAAAATCAACCTCGGGCTGAAAATCGGGCCGCTGCGTGCCGACGGCTTTCATGAGCTGCGCACCATTTATCAGACGATCGCTCTGCACGATGTGGTGGGGGTGGAAATTGAGTCCGGTGAGGGGATCGAAATTCGTTGCGCCGACTCACGCGTGCCATGCAATTCCCGCAACACCTGCTGGAAAATCGCCGAGCACGTCCTGAAAACGACCGGCATCCGACGCAGGGTCGCGATCACAATTGAAAAGCAACTACCCCTGCAGGGTGGCCTCGGCGCAGCATCATCCGACGCTGTCGGCACGATGCTCGGTCTCGAGCACGCGCTCGGTATCTCACTCTCTCCGCAAGACAAACTGCGTATCGCGGCCGAGGTCGGCAGTGATCTTCCCCTGTTCCTTATCGGCGGAACCGTTCTTGGCGTCGATCGTGGGCAGGAAGTCTACGCCCTGCAAGACTTTCCTGAGATACCGTTGGTGGTTGTGACTCCCTCCATAGGCGTCTCGACGCCACAGGCCTTTGCCCGTTGGGACGCGCTTGTGGAGCAGGCAAACACAGAAGAGGCGATCGATGGCGCCGCCTACGAGATCGGGCAATCTGCGTTGACCGTCCCCAATCTGGCAGGTACAATAAAAGAGTTCCACCAGGTCGTATATGCCTGGTGGAGCAAAGGTTTCCTTTCGCCGAGTGGTATGGCGAAAGTGCCAGCATCCGGTGTTCCCGCTGAGGGCGGGGACCGGGCCGAGACACTTCTTCTCGACCTTGTCCGAGCCGGGATCGAAAACGACTTCGAACGCGTCGTCTTTCCTGAGTATCCCGAGTTGCGTGAGGTTAAGAACGTTTTGCAGCGTGAAGGCGCGCTTTATGCATCGCTTTCCGGCTCCGGTTCGAGCTTGTACGGGCTGTTCGATTCGCCCCATGCAGCAGAAACTGCCGCCATGCGCATGCGAGCGGAGGGGCATGCCGCCATGGCGACGAGAACGGTGGGAAGGGCGGAATATTGGGCAGCAACCTGCGTTTTATGCAGATCGTTTGGACAGTGAGTGAAGAGATTTCGCTAATTGCTAGCTGCTTCATTGGGCGGTCGACTAATGGTAGGTCAAGTGCCTTTGGAGCACTTTGTCTAGGTTCGAATCCTAGCCGCCCAGCCAAGATCAGTGCATAGTGGTCAGTGGCTAGTGGTTGTAGCCCCAGCAACCAGTGGCCAGTTACGGAAGCGGTCGCTCAGGTTTGCAGCAGTCCGCAGCTATAAAGTGAAGAGCGAAAGGCGCACAGCCAAGAGCTAGTTGCTAATTGCTAGTCGTGAGTTGCTAGTTTCACCCAGCTTGTAAATCAAACCAGGTTTACCGGGGGTGTAGAGACGATGGAACCAGCAGGGTCAAAATCCGGCGCAATACACGCAGCGGCAGTCGAGACGGCAACCTCTACCGGTGTCGTACAGCCATCTGAAAAGAAGCTGCACGGGGCGGCGAGTGACGGTCACGGCGAGAAGAAGCAGCCAGAGCCCAAACCCAAGCAACCTCGCCCGCGCACTGAAGACAAGTGGAAGATCTTCTCTGGCACGGCCAATGACGCGCTCGCCAAGGAGGTCTGCGAAAAGCTGGGCCTGCCTATGGGACAGGCATACATCACCAGGTTCTCCGATGGCGAAACCTATGTGCAGATCCTGGAGAACGTCCGCGGCGCCGACGTCTTCATGATCCAGCCAACCTGCGATCCGGTCGACCTGCACCTGATGCAATTGCTGCTACTGATTGACGCCCTCAAGCGCGCATCAGCGCGTCGCATCACCGTCGTGATCCCCTACTTCGGCTACGCCCGGCAAGACCGCAAGGACAAGCCGCGTGTGCCCATCAGCTCAAAGCTTGTGGCGGACCTGCTTACCACAGCGGGCGCCGATCGCGCGCTGGTGGTGGATCTGCACGCGCCGCAGATCCAGGGATTTTTCAACATCCCTGTGGACCACCTGTTCGCTTCGCCGGTGCTGGTAGGGCACTTTCGCGAACTGAACCTTCCCGACCTGACGGTTGTTTCGCCGGATGCGGGCGGCGTGGAGCGCGCCCGCTTCTTCGCCAAGAAAATGGAATCGGCGCTGGCCATTGTGGACAAACGCCGCACGGGAATCAACGAGACCGAGGTCATGCACGTAATCGGTGATGTGGAGGGCAGAAACTGCGTCGTGCTCGACGACATTATCGATACTGCAGGCACGCTGGTGAAAACTTGCGAGGCGTTGCTCACCGCGGGGGCCCAGCAGGTGTATGCCTGCGCCACGCACCCCGTGCTGTCAGGGCCGGCGATCGAGAGAATTTCCAAGTCGGGGTTGGTCAAAGTGGTTGTGACCAACACTATTCCGCTGACCGAGGCAGGCCGAAACGAACCCAAGATCGAGCAGTTGTCGATTGCCGGACTCATCGCCGCAGCCATCGAATCGATTCACGAAGAGTCGTCGGTCAGCAGATTGTTTTTGTAAAGGAAAACGAGATTATGGCTACAGCAACTGAACCGAAGAACATTGAAACCAAACCGCGTCAGGCCGGCAAGAAGAACGATGCACGCCGGCTGCGCCGCGAAGGACTGATTCCGGCCGTTATTTATGGTGCCGGCCTCGAACCGCTCACGATCTCGGTCGATCCCAAGCAGATGAACCGCATTCTCGCTTCGGAAGCGGGTCACAACTCCATCTTCGACCTGAGCGCCGGGGGCGACTCGGGCAAGGCGATGATCGTCGATTGGCAGGCTGACCCCATCAACGGCGCGCTGATGCACGTTGACCTGAAGCGCATCGCCATGAACGAAAAGCTCGTCGTCAGTGTGCCTGTGGTACTCAAAGGCGAGGCTCCGGGCGTGAAGATCCAGGGCGGCATCCTCGAGCAAATGTTGCGCGAGGTGGAAATCGAGTGCCTTCCTGCGGACATTCCGACCTTCCTCGACGGCGATGTCAGCCAGCTGGTATTCGGACAGACGCTGCGCGTCAGTGACTTGCCACACAGCGACAAGATCAAGTTCATCACCGACGACAACCAGGCCATCGCCCATGTGACGGCGGTGAAGGAAGTCGTTACGGCTGCCCCGGCGGAAGGTGCGGAAGCTGCTGCTGCTCCTGCCGAGCCCGAGGTCATCAAGAAGGGCAAACAGGAAGCCGAAGGCGAAGCTGCCGAAGCCGGCGAAAAGGCCGAAAAGGCAGAGAAGAAGGAGAAGAAGTAGACGGCGTGAGGCTGATTGTCGGGCTCGGCAATCCGGGCATCGAATACCAGTTCACACCGCACAACCTGGGGTTTTTGGCGGTGGATCGCATCGCCGAACAGTGCGGAGTGGTGGTGAACAACCGTCACTGCCACGCCCAGACGGCGCGGGCCCGCATCGACAACGAAGATGTCGTGCTGGCCAAGCCGGAAACCTACATGAACCTGAGCGGCATGTCGGTCCGCGAGCTGGTTGAAAAGTACCAAGCGCTGCCGGCGAACGATTTGGTGCTGCTCTACGACGAGTTGGATTTGCCGTTCGGCACCTTGCGGGTTCGTCCGCGGGGTCGCTCGGCAGGGCATAACGGTGTGGAATCGGTGATAGGCGCCCTGGGTACGCAGGAATTTGCGCGCATCCGCATGGGCGTGGCCCCGGATTTCCCGGTCAGCGACGGCGCGAAGTATGTGCTGTCGCAGTTTAAGAAGGCACAGTATCCAGTGGTCGATCAGGTGCTGGATGCGGCGGCAGAAGCGGTGAAGGTCATCCTAGCCGAAGGTGTGCAGGCGGCGATGAATCGCTTTAACCGCAAGGCAGAGGAAGCAACCAGCGACTAGCAAACTAGCAATTAGCTAAGGGCTGGGCGCGGCGAAGACAGGCGAGCTTAGTTTCAAGCCGATTCGCTTCAGAGTTGGTGAACGAATTTTGAAGGATAGAAGGCAACAGGAGCTAGTTGCTAGTCGCTAGTTGCTAGTTGCTGGGAGAAGAAACGAATGCAACGTACTTACGAATTGATGTTCATCGTGCGTCCCGATATGACGGACGAAGATCAGGACAAGCTGGTTGCTAACCTGGAGAGCCAGGTCGGCGCCGCCGGCGGCACGGTGAAGAGCGTGGAGCGCATGGGCAAGCGCCGGTTGGCGTATCTGGTACGCAAGTTCCAGGAGGGTATCTACGTCCTGATGACGTTGGAAGGCGACGGCTCCATGGTGAAGGAAGTGGAGCGCCGCCTGCGCGTTACCGAGCCGGTAATCAAGTTCATTACCGTGCGCGTGGACGAAGAGCAGAAGCGCCTCGCCAAAATCAAGGCCATCCGCGACACCAAGGTGCGCGGCAAGGGCACGCGCGCTCAGGAAGCCGCGACTGCAGCCGGAGAGCCTGTAGCGGCGACGGCCGAGTCGGCCGAGTCGGCCCCAGCCAGCGCGTAGCGACCGACATTCTTGCAAGGGTTGTCATCCTGAGCGAAGACGCGCCTGACAGAGCGCGTCCGAGTCGAAGGACCTCTACCTCGCGAAGAGTTTTGATGGAGAGATTGAGGGCCTCGCGGCCCGAAGGAGAAACATGGCAGACGAGACAGCAACGACAACAACCCCGGCGGCGACAGCCGAGGGTGGCGCTCCTCGCGCGGAAGGCGATCGCGGCCCCCGCGGATCACGTCCTGGCGGACGTCCCGGGGGAGCTGGTGGAGGCGGGGGGCGCGAAGGCGGACGAAAGTTCTTCCGGCGCAAAAAGGTGTGCAAGTTCTGTGTCGAGAAGATCGACAGCGTGAACTACAAGGACGTGCGGCTACTCGGCCAGTTCGTGGCCGAGTCGGGCAAAATCGTGCCGCGGCGTTTGACCGGCGTGTGCACGCCGCACCAGCGCCGTCTGGCTGACGCGATCAAGCAGGCGCGCAACATCGCGCTGCTGCCCTTCGCCAGCCGTTAGTGGTGAGTGGAGCCGGCAGGAGAACCAGAAGTTCGATGAGAGATGTTTCGGCCCCGAGGATCCGGGCAATACGCGACTATCAGCGGTTCGGAATGTGGTGGACGGTAGTCTTTTTTTCTACACTGCGATGTTGCTGATCATGCTCTCGAGATAACCTGCCCCTTCCCATGAGGATGGGCAGCAAGTTGGTCGCTGCTTCTAACGGTTAATCGCTAGTTGCTAATTGCGAGTTGCTAAATACGGAGTTTTGAACATGGAAGTCATTCTGAAGGAAGACATCAACAAGCTGGGCCACCGGGGCGACGTGGTGAAGGTGGCAGAAGGCTACGGCCGCAACTACCTTATCCCCAAGAAGCTCGCCATTGAAGCTACGCCAGGCAACAAGGCCGTCATCGAACAGATGAAGGCCGCCGCGGTGCGCAAGTCGGCGAAGGAGAAAGGCAGTGCCGAGGAATTGGGCAAACAGCTCAATGGCACGGTGGTCGTGTTCACCCGCAAGTCGGGTGAACACGACCAGTTGTTTGGCTCGGTTACCACATCTGATATCGCGCATGCCCTCGAAGCCAAGGGCTTCACCATCGACCGTCGCAAGATCCTGCTTGACGTGCCGCTGAAGACCGTCGGCGAGTTCGACGTGCCGGTGAAGCTCCACCGCGAAGTCGCGGTGAACATCAAGGCCGTGGTGAAGAGAGAAGCCGCGGAAGAAGCGCCTGCAGCGGCGGAAGAAGCCCCAGCGGAAGCGTAAACCGGGTCGAGTCAGGCAGCTGCTATCGAAAGAAACCATGAGAGGGCTGGTTCGCCACAGCGGGCTGGCCTTTTCCATTTTCGAAAGTGCAGCATTGGGGAAGCCTCAATCGGGACACCACTTCCCAAACCAAACACCTTGACACGCCCATCAGCCGAGAGTGCGCGATAGCGTGCGCGAAGGCGGGATCGCCGCTGATGATCCTGTCGGAAGACGGCAACATCTATTGGCCGATTGCCCAAACCGTCCCGTCTTCGGGACAGAACGAAAAGCTGCTGCCGTTCGCTGGGCAGAAGGTGACGGCCAGCGGCAGAGTGTTCCAGCGCGGCGGCTCGACCGCCATCGCGATCGACAAGATCGAACCACTGCAAGCGGCCAAATGAGTTGCGCAAGCCTGATTCGCCACACATGCGGTGCTCACTCGTGGTTTTACTGACCTCGAGCTTTAGAAGTTAACCCTCACCCCAACCTGCGCGGCGAATGGTATTCCGACCGTCGTTCCAGGTCCGAAGAAATCGCCTAGCGAGCCCGCGGGATAGAGCAACTGCTTGCTGCTCACGATGGGCACACAGCCGCTCGCATAGCAGACTTGAGTTGCATCGAACAAGCTATTGACCGGGTTCGGCAGCGCCGAGATGTCGGTGACATAGTTGTTGCCTGGATTGTTGCGATTGAATAAGTTGAAGAATTCGATAAACGGCAGCACATTCCAGCGCTCACCAAACTTGAAAGGCCGCGCCACCCGCAGGTCCACCTGCATGTACGGAGTCCCGCGGAACTGATCGAGCGCGGTCTGCACCCCGTTGATAACGGCCCGGTCTTGCGTGTTGTCGCCGGTGCCATTGACATCGACTGGAGTAATCAGCGTAAGCGGTCGCGCGGTCTCAAACTGCATCAGTGTTGAGACCTGCAGCTTTGCCGGCAAGTAGAACACGCCTGCCAGTACGAAGCGGCTCCGCACGTCCTCGCCCGATGGCCCGTAATCGCCCGGTCCAAACGCATTCAGAGGATTACAAACGCCGTTGACGTAGTCGAAGAGTTCGCCGATCGTGCAGCCCCAGGTCTTGGCGTTGGCGAGTGTGTAATTCGCCGTGACATTGAACCAGCGTGCCATGTTCCCCTGCAGGTGAATGGCCAGGGCCTTGTAGGACGAGCGATTATCCGTCTTGTAGAGCTGAATGTTCGGAACGTTGGCCTGCTGGCTCACCGGATCGGATGGATACAGCGGCGAGAACAGGCTGTAGCCCGGAATGTAGTCATAGGCGCGGTAGGCGTGCATCCCGGTTTCGAGAATGTAATCCGCGCTCAGCGTCCAGCCCGGATTGAACGCGTACTGCACACCAGCGCTGGCATGAAGCGCGTAGGGCGTGTGGTAGTTTGGATCGATCAACGAACCCGCTCCGCCCTCGGTAGCTCCCAGCAAACATCCGGAATTGTGGGGTTGCAGGCACGGCGGCGAAGGCTCGTTCACCGCCTGGAACGCGGTCACCCAGCCGCCTTGGGCAAGATCGTTCCAATACAGTCCCACACCTGCGCGTATCACGAGCTTCTCCTGGTCCGGTGCCCACGCAACGCCGAGTCGCGGTGCGAACGCCTTTCGATAGTCGTGCGGAATCCCATTGACCAGCGGCACCTGCAGCGCTTTCAGCGTGGAGTACGCAGGATTCAGAAACTGGTTGCGTCCTGAAGCTTCGAACAATCCAAAGCTCGTATCCCAGCGCAATCCGTAATTGAGGGTCAGGGTCGGCGTCACGCGCCACGAGTCATGCGCGTACAACCCAAGCCGCCGCACGTTCTGCGAGAAGCTGCCGTTGCTCGCCGGTACGTCGTTGCATGTGGCGCCGGACGTTGCATTCGGTCCACAAATCAGGTCCGCGGAGAACTGCGCCGGGTTGCTCAGATAATCGATCGGATCCAGCGGGAAAATCGTAAGGTTCTCGGCTGTGGCGGAGAGCGCGCCGCTCAGCACTGGTTCGTGAATGAAGTCCACGCCGAACCGCGGCGAGTGTTTGCCCGATGCATGGCTTACGTCGTAACGGAATTGATATTTCTCCTGGTTCCGCAGAACGGGGAAGGCCGTAATCGGTGTCTGAAATTGCTGGTCGCCGAAGGTCTCGAAGCCCGAAATCGTCGAAGAGGTCGCGCTGAAGGGAAAAGCCAGCGCGAAACCGAGATTTGAATTGCGTGATTGGGTGTTGTGGAACGTCGATGCGGTGAAGGTGAACGAGCCAAGCCAGGTAGGAGTAAAGGCGAACTGATTGCTGAGCACCCCATTGAAGAAGTTCGCGTGTGTGGTGGCTCCCGTGGAAGGCAGCGTTCCTTGCTGCACGAGATTGTTGTTGGTGAGATAGCTGTCAACACCACCGCGCAAAAACCAGGCAGAACGCGGCGATTGTGCCCAGTCGAAGCGAATCGTTCCCAGAAAATCGTTAAATGGAACTGGCGTGTACTGCGGCACTGCGATCGAAGAGACGCCGGGAATCAGGCCCTGCGCTGCCAGCGACGAGAGTGCCTGAAACTGCTGCAGGCTGTCAGGGCTGTAGTTGATGCTGGCGTTTTCGTGAACGTACTCGAACGACGAGAACAGCCAAAGCTTGCCCACTTTCATCGGGCCGCCAAGGGTACCGACGTAGTTCTGCCGCGAGAACGGCTGCTTCGGCTGCGGTTCGGGGTTGTCAAGCGTATTGCGCGCATTCAACGCCGCAGTGCGTTCGTAAAATGCAGCGCTGCCATGCCATTCGTCCATTCCGCGGCGCGTATTAATGATTACAGCTCCACCCACAGTGCGGCCAATGTCGCCGTATTCTTGCGATGTCTGTACGGCAAACTCCTGGATCGAGTCGGGCGAAAAATTCTGCAGGAAACCGCCGATGTAGTCGTCCGTATTGTCTCCGCCATCCACCGACAACTGCACATTCAAGCCTGAACTGCCGCCGAACGACACCGCCGTGATTCGCGCCTTAGTCGGATCGGACGGCTCCACCGGCTCCGTGCCGGGCGCAAGGTAAGCGATGTTGGCGAAGCTGCGTGCTGCCAGCGGCATGCCATGCAGGTCCTGGCTCGAAATGATTCCTTGCTGCACCGTGCGTGTGGTATCGAAGGGCTGCGTCGTGATCGAAGCACCTTCACCGGAAACGCTAACGCTCTCCAGCACCCCTGCAGGGCTCAGCTTCACCAGTACGTCGCGGACCGTGCTGACGACAACCACCGTGTCCGCACTGGCTGGGGCGAAGCCCGCTGCATTTACCACAATGTGGTACTTGCCGGGAGTAAGGTCGTCTAACCGAAACTCGCCCAGGCTGTTGGCTTGTATTTTGCGCTCGACGGAGATGGCCGGATTCGACACGGTGACGGTCGCATTTTCAACCCTTGCACCGCTGACGTCTTGAATCTCACCCTGCAGTGACCCCCGAGGATTTTGCGCTGCCCCAGAACCGATCAGGGTTGCCATCAGCAACGAGACGCGAAATGACCAGCGAAGGCGAGTTAGAGAAGTGGCCCAGATCATCAATGCCCCACGCGATAGGGGTACATCTGCAGAGTAACTAGATCGAAACTAGCGGGTGGGGAAAGTTACTACCAGTAGTAGTAAGCAGGTCCGCTGCCAGGGCATTGGGGCCGAGCGATGCCTTCCTTCATTGTCCGATAATGCGCAAAATGGCAAAATTTAATTTCGCGATTCTTTGTTTTCAATGGGTTGGGAAAAATTCTCTGGCAGCGGCGTTCATCATCGAGGCAGGATTTTGGGTCATTACGGTTCGATGATCAGTATTAGATTGGCCGCTCCCCCTCTTGTGGTAGCTATCGGAAACTCGCTTGTGGATATAGAGTCGTCTTAGTTCATCGGGAGCTTCGTGAGCGAGAAAGCCAAAGCGTCGAGGTTCGGGCGGGCCTGCTGGGCCGCGTCGATCATCACCATCTGGTCGAGGCGTGAGGCGGCGCGCCCATTGCAGCATCTTGCGGAAGCCGCCGACGCGCGCCATCATAGAAGACGGTTTTGTACCGCCGCCTAGGTCCCTACCGGTCATTTCCCCAAAAAACCCAACAGGGGTAGCGCACTGAAAACTCAGGATCTATCAATCCTCGAATGCCGGAAATCTTTCTTCCCATAATGCAGAAAAAGAAGTGACGGCCAGAGGAGGCGAGCCGCCGCCGATTCTGGCCATTTTTGCCGCGGTTTGCCTCTGTACGCTGTAGGGAAACAAGCCGCGCCAAAATCTCGTACATTGGCAGTGTGGCGAGTCGTATCTGTAACGTGGCAAAGGCTGTCACCGGTCAGAAACCAATCGTCCCAAACACTATAATGGCCGCTTACGAATGGGCTGGCAGCCCGTCTATCTGATTGCAGGCTCGAAGATTGGGCTGAATTTGGAAGACGGGCGGGAACCAGCATGCCGGTCGAAGCGGTAGCGATACCTCTCACGGTGCGTCCGGGTCTAGGCCTTGTCGGCACACCGCAGGGAAATGCAACACCGTCCAGCCCTCCCTCGGTACGACGAGGTACGGCGGAGCAGACCCAGAGCCGAATGAACGATGCGGAGTTGATCCGGGAGGCCCAGCGCGGGAATCATGCCGCGTTTGAGGAACTCGTGCGTCAGTACGATGGGCCGGTTTTGCGGCTCGCCTATCACATGACGCGCTCGGAGCAGGATGCGCAGGACATTTACCAGGAAGCGTTCCTGAAGGCGTACCGGAATATCGGCAGCTTTCGCTTTGAGTGCTCGTTTTACACCTGGATTTACCGCATCGTGACCAACCTGTGTCTCGACCACCTGCGTAAACGGCAGGTGCGCAAAGAAGACTCGGGAATCGTCACTGACTCCGAAGGCGAGACCTTCGACATGCTCGACCAGGTAGCGGATGTGCGGTCGGGTGCGAGTCCGGAGAAAGACCTGATGCGCCGGGAACTGGGTATCCGAATCGCGAAGGCGCTCGAGAAATTAACCCCCCGCGAGCGCATGGTCTTCGAGATGAAGCATTATCAGGGACTAAAGTTACGTACGATTGGCGAGATTTTGAATACGACGGAAGAGACCGCAAAGAATACGCTGTTCCGCGGGACACAGAAGTTGCGGGCGGCGCTGAAGGATGCAAGGTAGGTTGACTGGTTGCTGTAACTGGCGAGTTTGAAGGATGCACTTATGAATTGCGATTGGGTACAACAGAACATCACGCTCTACCTGTACGGTGAGCTGGCTGACGATGCGCGGCATGAGCTGGAGCAGCATGTTGCGCGTTGTCAGGTGTGCGCTGCCGAGCTGGCCGATCAGCGAGAGTTTCAGGCGCAGCTGAATGCGTTGCCGATGGAAGAGCCGTCGGCTAGCTTTCTGGCTGCGGCGCGTATGCGCTTGCAAGAAGCGCTGGAGCAGACGAATCCCTACCGGGCGTGGTATCACCGATTTGCGTTTGATCCGTCGGCGTGGCTACGGCAGGTACGTTTCTCCCCTGCGCTGGCGATGGTGATCTTCATGGTCGGATTCGGCGGTGGCTTGGGCGCGATGTATCAGTCGATGCGTCATAACCAAGGCGGCATCGTGGCGCCGCAGACGGAGAACTTCCAGGGAGCGGCCATTGGTGGAGTCACTGCCATTGAACGAGATCCGTCGAGCAATACAGTAAAGGTGCAGTATGACCGGGTGATGCCGGGCAGCGTGCAGGGTGATATCAACGATCCCCACGTGAAAGACCTGTTGCTGTTTGCGGCGAAGAGTGATGAGAATTCGGGCGTGCGGTTGAATTCGGTGGATGCCCTGGCGGAGAAGTCGGACGATCCGCGCGTACGCGAGACGCTGACCTATGCGCTGCGGTATGACAGCAATCCCGGAGTGCGGCTGCATTCGTTGGAAGGCCTGTCCAACTTTGTGAAAGACGACATTCGCGTGCGCAATGCCGTGCTGGAGGCCCTGTTGAATGACAGCAATTTGGGCGTGCGCAGCGGGGCTCTCCATGCGCTGGAGCCGGTAAAGGCCGATAGCAGCGTGCGCATGGCGCTGCAACAAATGGCGAAGGAAGATCCTAGCGAATACATTCGCACTGAATCGAAGCGGCTGTTGGCTTCGATGCCGACGGTGTACTGACAGCTTTGATGAATGTGGGACCTAAATTGAAGACGGCGAGCGCCCGCCGGTGGAGAGTTGCGGCTGTGGCGGGCTTGGCTGTGATAACCGCGCCGTTGTGGGCACAATCGTCGCGGATTTTTCGCGATGGAAATACGTGGGTGGAAGAAACCACGGGAACTGTGCCGGCAGGACGCGAATTTCGCGCCGCGACGGACATGGGATCGTTGCAGGTGCAAGGCGGTGCGCCACAGGTAACGTACGTGGTGCGGAAGCGCTCCACGGCGGATACAGAAGAAGCTGCACGAAAGCAGTTTGAGCAGCTCCGCATTACCGCTAGCAAAGTTGGCGATGCAGTGGTGCTCGAAGGCCGGACCATCGGGCGAAGCCTGAATCGGCTGGCGGCAGATTTCGTAGTGCAGATTCCGCACCTGACGCCTGTCGTAAAGGCGGAAACCAGAGGCGGAGCGCTGTCGCTGAACTCGATCCAGGGAACGATTATGGCGTTTACCGCCGGAGGCGCGGTGAGGCTGAATGATCTGGACGGAGCGGTTACGGTAAAGAGCGGCGGCGGAGCGATGGAAGCAGGCAGCGTCAATTCTGACTTGTCATTGGAGAGCGGTGGCGGTGCAATTGTCGTGGAACGCGTGGCCGGAAAGCTTATTGTGAAAACCGGCGGCGGGAAAGTGCATATTGGCACCTCGGGACCGGCAACGATTGAGACCGGCGCGGGGAATGTCGAAGTCAACAAGTGCGCGGGAGATCTAACGGCGACGTCCGGTGGTGGCAACCTGAACTTCGGCGACGTCGGTGGAAGTCTGAAAGCGGAGACGGGTGGAGGCAGTGTTCGCGTAGGAAGTGCCCAGGGCTTCGTGAAGATAATTACCGGCGGCGGCTCGGTCGAGCTGTGGAAGGTTGGGCAGGGAGCATACGTCGAGACCGGCGGCGGCGCGATTACAGCGCAGTTTGTGGGCGGCCGAAACCAGTTCCGCGAGTCGTATCTGCACACCACGCTCGGCAATATTGTGGTATATCTGCCGCGCGACCTGGGTGTGGATGTGCATGCGTCGACGGAGTTGGCGAGCGGCAGCGGAATCAATTCGGCCTTCAAAGGCATTGCGATTTCGTCGGAAGGCGGGCAATACGGACCGAAGTCAATGTTTGGCGAAGGCCAGTTGAATGGCGGCGGGCCGATTCTTCGTCTGCGCACGACAGTTGGACAGATCGACATTAGGCAAGGGCAGTAGAGGGCTGTGAGTATGGCTATGCGTCAAGTTTTGAATTTGCTGCTATGCGGAGCGCTGACGTTGGGCGCGGCGACCAGCAGTCTGGGGGCGGGACACCCGGGCGATCCGTCCACTGGGGCATACCTGGGCGTGATGGTGGAGAAGGTGTCACCGGAGATGGCGTCGTCGCTGCATCTGGCCAACGCTGGCGCGTTGATCGAGAACGTGGACCAGGACGGGCCCGCATGCCGAGCCGGCCTCAAGGGGGGCGACGTCGTAACTGCATTTAATGGTAAAGCGGTAACCAATCCAGACCAGTTCGCCGGATTTATCCATGCGAGCGCGCCGGGCAGCACCGTGACGCTGACAGTTGTGCGCAACGGCCAGAGCCGGGACATGAAGGTGACGCTGGGAGACTGGAAGCAGATGGCTTCGGTCCCTGCTCCTCCGCCACCGCGTACGCCGCTGAATCCTGTGGTCGCGGCTCCGGTTGTGTTTCCGCCGATTCCCCCCGTGCCGGCCGTGCCGGAAGTTGATGTGCACATCATGACGCCGATGGCGGTGCGGAGCGGCATTATCGTCGAGCCGCTGAGCTCGCAATTGGGCGAATATTTCGGAGTCCCACCGAATCGCGGAGTGCTGGTGCGCACAGTGGAAAAAGGCAGTCCGGGGGCAAACGCCGGATTGAAGGCCGGCGACGTGATCGTGCGGGTGAACAACGAACAGATCCATGACATGGCGGATTGGAAGCGGGCGCTGAAGGCCCAGAGCGGCAAGGTCGCAGTGGTGGTGATTCGCGACAAGAAAGAACAGTCGCTGCAGATGAGCCTGCCGGGGAATACCTCGAAGCTGGACAGTGAAGAGTGGAAAGCGTTCGAGCAACAGATGGAGGAGTTTTCGGCGCAGATGAACCGGCTTGGGCCGCAGTTCGAGCAGCAAGCGAGAGAGATGGCGAAGCTCGATCCGAAGCAGCTGGAGGCGATCCACAAGCAGGTGGAAGAAAGCGTCAAGGCCGCGCAGCCCGAGATGAAGCGGCAGGCGGAGGAGCTGGCGAAGCAGTCGAAGGAAATTCAGAAGCAAGCCGAGCAAATCAGCAAAGACTGGGCGAAGATGGCTCCGGAGTGGGAGCAACAGGCGCGGGAGATGGCGGAACAGATAAAGCCCTCGGCGGAAGAAATCAAGAAGATGACGCAAGAATGGGAACGGCAGTGGAAGGAGCAGCAGCCCGTTTTCCAAAAGCAGATGGATGAGCTCAAGAAACAGCTCGACCAACAGATGAAGGAATGGCAGAAGAGTTGGCAGCAGAGCCATCCCAACCAGTTGTAAGCAGGACGTAAGACAAGAACCCTGGGAGGCGAAAGGATCCCCGATTTTTTGCGGTAACTGTGACTGGCAGCTGGTAACTCGTATTAACCTCTGTGGCGGACCGCGAGTTCGATGAGACCCCAGAAAACAAGACAAATCCAGGCGAGGACGACGATGCCCCAATCGAGGCGGAAGGGCTGGTGCCGGGCGGCGGGCGGAAGATGGGGCATCAGCACAAAGAAGTAGAGCAGTGAGCCGAGGAGCACGGCGGCGAACTGCTTAAGGAAGCGGGAGAGCATGTTTTCTTCCCACCCTTTTGCCGAAAGAGGGCGAAAGGAGGGGGCACCCACAGTTAGTTTCAGGTTTCGAGTTTCAGGTTTCAAGAAAAAGGCGAAAGCGGCCGTGGATTGGCACCAATGAGCATTGGCAAAGACCGCGCTCCGCGGCCGATGTCCTATTCGGCGCACCTAGCGCGGGCTCGCGCCCAGGCCTAAAAACACGTCACGGCTCCGCCGTTTCCGGTCGAGCAAATACCTCCCTAGTCCCAAACACAAACAGGTTGTTCGACTGCGCGCCCGCCTAACCCTCGAGAGGCTCAGAGCAGGCTCCGCAAAAAAAGCAGGTCAGAAAAACAGTGCGAGCGTTGCGCTCAGGATGACGCCGCATAATGGTGCATGCGTGGAAGTTGGTGGGCTAAACGAAAAGCTCTACCCTGGCCAAAACCGGGCCACGATAGGGCACCCACGGTCGTAGTAATCCAAACCTGAAACAGGTTCCCATTCGACTCGCTGGGCTCGCTCAGGGTCTCGCCTCTTGGCTCTCCCCTTCGACTGCGCTCAGGGTCACGCCAGCAGAACGGCTCGACTTTGACACGGACGCGCATCGTTCGGCGAGTCCT
>Ga0209465_10000212_pt1 | contig 28026 bp, 21 predicted proteins | sample PanSoiPlot1MoBio_FD_188321 | JGI IMG/M metagenome (GOLD analysis project Ga0209465, IMG submission 188321) | Tropical forest soil microbial communities from Panama analyzed to predict greenhouse gas emissions - Panama Soil Plot 1 MoBio (SPAdes)... | ecosystem: Environmental > Terrestrial > Soil...
AGCGTGATTATGCCTTCGACGAAATCGGTGGGCTGCTGCGGAACGGCAATGGGGCTCCAACGCAATTGGCTCGCATCGAGATCATTGAACGGTCCGCTCCCGATCGATCCATTGTCGATCCGCGTATAGGGTCGGTGTACCACCGAGGGCTGGATGCGATAGGTCCAGGCGCCGGTTATCGTGACGCGGCGCGGGTGAAAGAAGTTCCGGAGAATTTGGCAAAGCACGAACCGGCAAAGCACGAACCGGCAAAGCGCGAGGCGACCAAGCACGAAGCAGCCAAGCATGAAATTGCGAAGCGCGAGGGCGCAAAGCACGAAGCGGCAAAGCGTGAAGCCACTCACGGTCAGCGCCCGGCACGCGAAAAGCGCAAAAACGCGTAGCTATCTCGTCCGTCTATTCGGCGACGGTCCCAGTGCCGCGCCGCAAGCCAAGCGCCACAATCCGGTGCAACAGATCCGGATAGCTGATGCCGACGTGCCGCGCGGCGGTGGCGAATTCCTCGTTTTCCGCAATTTCGGGGTTGGGATTGGCTTCCAGAAAATAGGGTGTGCCGTCCGCAGCTAGACGAAAATCGATACGCGCATAGCCGTCGAGTTCAAGCGTGCGATAAATCCGCTTCGCCAGTCGTTGAATACGCATCGCCAATTCCGGCGTCAGATCCTTGGCGGGGCCGTGCAGAATGCCGCGACGCTCCTGATACCCGGTATCGTGCTTGACTTTCTCGGTGGCAATCAGCCAATCGCCCTGCGGCATGTTCTTGAATTGCAGCTCCCAAATCGGCAACACTAGCAATCGCTCGTTGCCGACCACTCCGACATAAATTTCCCGGCCTTCGATATATTGCTCGGCGATTGCGGCCGTGCCGACGCGCTCATGGATGAAACTGACCCGCTCCGCGAGCTTATCGTCGCTGTCCACTACCGAGGCCTGGGAAATACCGTACGACGCGTCTTCATTGACGCTCTTGACGATCAGCGGTAAGGCGAGTCGAGGCGGCCGCTTAACTTTGCGATGCATCGGGAAGACCGCGAAGTCCGGCACAGGGACGCGGTGGTAATGAACGAGTGTCTTTGACAAATCCTTGCCGCGCGCCAACATCAAACCGCGCGGATTGCAGCCCGTATAGGGTACGCGCAGCAGTTCCAGATAACTGATGACGTTCTGGTCATAGATCGCCTCGCCATGAAACTGTTCAAGCAATGTAAAGACGACCTCAGGCTTCCACGCCTCGACTTCTTCGCGGATTGGCTTGAGCTCGTCGTGCACGCCGAGCGGCCGTACTTCGTGCCCGGCGGCGCGCAAGGTGTTGACGACGTCGTATTCGGTTTTCCAGACGTTGACCTCTTCTTCGGAAAACCCTTTTCTTGATTCCGGAGGTATCAGGTCCGGGTGAACGAGCACCAGGACGCGAAGCCGTTTCATAATGCGATCCACCTGCGGCGCGACGGACCGAACAATGCATGCATGGTTTTCGCGGTCAATAACACCGTGAAATCCATGAGCAGTTCGCGTTCGGAGCCGACGGCGCGTAGATTGAGTTCGCGGCAGCGCTGGATCATGTCGTCGAGCACGGAGTTGAAGGTGAGCTGATATTCACCTGTCCACTTCGCCACCAATTCACGGACTCTGGCGCGATTGCGTCTGATGAACGACGAAGCCGCCTCCGAGCGATGGTGCCGTGGGTCGGCCGAGAACAAGCGTCGCAAATCGCGATCGTAGGTTTTCGGCGTGTCGACGAGATAGAGGGCACGTTTCTTTTTGTAATAATCGCCGAGCGTTCCTGAAAGCGTGCTGAGCGGGTCCACTTTCTCGCGGTGCGTCAGCGTCGGGCGCTTGCCGGCTATTTCGGCCATTAACTCGTCAACGTATTCGAGCTTCTTGAGCGCCGGCCAATCGGCATAGCGCGTGCGCCAATGCGAGCGCGGCCGCAGCCATACCGCAAAGGTTTCGGCGAAATCTTCATCCGGATGACTTTGCGCGTACCACAGCCGCAAATTTTGAACGTGGTTACGACTAGCCGGATTGGCACGGTAATAACGCGGATAACGTTTCGATGACGGGCCGAACAATTGCTGCCAGCGGCGGCGGCGATGGAGCTGATAGGCGTGGGTGACGACGTGACCGCATTCGTGGCGGAGAATGCGCATGCATTCCGACCACGTTCCGCCCTCGATCTCGAGGATCATTTTCTTTTCCAGCCGCATCAGCCTCGGATGCGCCAGATAGAATGGGATGGCGATCCCGGGGGTACCCTCCGGGGAGAACCATTCGCTCGAAATCCATGCATGAGGCCGCACGCGGATGTTGTGTTCGTCAAGCTCACGGCAAAGAGCGTGCAAACAGTCGTCGAGCCATGTGTCCTCAACGTTGACCCGAAGGTCTCTGAGCCGAACCTCAAGCAGCTCATCGTCGGTCAAGGATGCCCAGGGATATTTCCGACGCGGCATGGTGCCAAAAAACCCGCGAACTGAAGACCCGCGAAACCAACAATGGCGGATCGTCTCATGGCCCCGCCACAGCCACAACGGAAAACACGAATCGGTCGGCAGATTTAAACATCAAATGCGAAATGGTGTTGTCGCGCGCCTGCTGGCAAGCGGAACCCGTTACGCGCACCCCCCATGGGTAGGGCCATCAGCCCCTGGCATTGGCCGCGCCGTAGCTTCCCCGACACATTCTAGTCATAGATGGGCGCGCCCACCGCCGTGAGCGCGCCGCTAGGGTCCACTATCGGAAAGTTCGATTGTTATTGCCCGCGTCCCTGTTCAATCCCTTCAGACTTGCCCGCAGATCGCAGCACGGAGCCGCCATGCCGGAGGACCAAAAGGACGATCCCGCTTTTCTTTATTTTCCGAGCAATTATCGCTGGTCCATGGGCCTTTTGATCTGCCTGTCGGCCGCGCCGTGGACCGGCGTCGAGATCGACGAGGTCAACCGCGTTGGGCGGGCGCTCGCCGACAAGCTTGGCGATGATGGGGCCTGGTTCGACGAATGGGCGCGCATGGGCGAAAAGATCGAAGCGCGGGGCCGGGACGCGCTGCGCGCCGGTCATAAGCTGACCGCGGCTTCATGTTTCATGCGGGCGACGCGCTATTATCAGACCGGCGAGCGGTTTATCCACCCGCGCTCGCAGCGCAGCATGGACGTCTATGCGCGCTCGGTGAGCCTCTTCAAGGATGCCGCGACGATGATCCATCGCCCGCGGATCGAGCCGGTCGAGGTTCCTTACGAAAATACGAGCCTGCCGGCGCTGTTGGTGCACCCCGAGCCGGATGCCGCGGGACCGCGCCCAGCACCCGGCATGGTTTTTTTCGACGGTTTCGACGTCACCAAGGAACTCCAATACGGCTATGGCATTGCCGACCTCGCCGCGCGCGGCGTCGGGTGCCTGATTGTCGATGGTCCGGGTAATGGCGAGAGTGTCCGGTTCCGCAACTTGCCGCTGATCGCGGAGACCGAACGATATGCAACGCCGGTCTACCAGTATCTCGCCGCACGGCCTGAATTCGATCCAAGCCGCATCGGCGTGATGGCGCTCTCGCTAGGCGGCTACTATGCGCCTCGCGCCGCCGCACTCGAGCCGCGCTTTGCCTGCTGCGTCGCGTGGGGCGCGCAGTGGGATTATCATGAAATCTGGGCGCGCAGGCTCGAAGAGCTGGATTCGGGCAAGGTGCTGTCGCTCTCGGTGCCGCCTGAACATCTGCAATGGGTGCTTGGCGTTCCCGACCCTGCCGCGGCGCTCAAGAAGCTCGAAGGCTTTCGCCTCGACGGCATCGTGCAGAAGATGGCCTGCCCATTCTTATTGCTGCACGGCGCCGGCGACGAGCAGATTTCCCTGGAACTTGCCCAAAAGCTTTTTGAGGCCGTTGGGTCGAAGCAGAAGGCACTCAAAATCTTCAGCCGCGAAGAGGGCGGCTTCCATCACTGCCAAGTGGACAATATCACCATCGGCGTGCATTACATGTTCGATTGGATCGCGGACGTGCTGAACGCTGGCCGATGAGCGGGGACGACGGTCGACGCTGTGGTCAATACGCGCGAGAACGTGGAAACCGTCGCCCAGGCGGCGCGCGGAGCTGTCGCGAACCATCGACGAACTGGCCCGGCGCACCAACGACGTCTTCAAGCTCACCAACGACACTGCCGAGCAATCCGAAAGCGCCAACGCCGATTTGGCCAAGCTCGCCGCCTTGGTGGAGCAGATCCTGCCGATCACCGACCTCATCCAGGGCATTGCGCACCAGACAAACCTGCTGGCGCTGAACGCGACGACCGAGGCCGCGCGGGCGGGAATGGCGGGGAAAGGCTTCGCGGTCGTTGCCGGGGAAGTAAAAACGCTCGCTCAGCAGAGCGGGCGAGCGACGGATGAGATCGCACAAAAGATCGCGGCGGTTCGCGAAACCTGCACGGCCGCAGTCTCGACCATCAGCGAGATCAATCAGGCGATCAAAAACCTCAAAGCCTTTGCCACCGAGATCTCAACCGGGATAGGCCAGCAATCGGCCGCCACAGCCGGCATTTTCGCCAGCGCCCAGTCGGCTGCGGATAGTTCACTTTCGGTCGCTGCGAATATCGTCGACCTCAACGGTCATGCCGATGCAACCTTCGCCGCTTCCAATGAAGTGCTGGAGACCACCAAGCGCCTGTTCGATCACACCCGCGGCGTGCAGACAAATGTCGATGCATTCTTGCGGCACATCAGAAGTGCGTAGACGGCGGTCCAGGCCGCTCACGCCGTCAGCATTTTCTGCACTTCGCTGACCAGTTCGCGCAGGTGAACCGGCTTGGAGAGGACCTTGGCGTGTTTGGGGGCGCTCGAATCTGAATTGAGCGCAACCGCGGCGAAGCCGGTAATGAACATAATCTTGATGTCGGGGTCGAGCTCGGCGGCGCGGCGGGCAAGCTCGATGCCGTCCATTTCCGGCATCACGATGTCGGTCAGCAACAGTTCGAACGGCTCCTCGCGCAGCCGCTGATAGGCCGCCAGGCCATTGTCGTAGGAAATCACCTCAAAGCCGGCATTCTGCAGCGCCCTGACCAGAAAACGGCGCATATCGATATCGTCTTCAGCAAGCAGGATTTTGGACATGACCAATGCACCCGGCTGCGGCCGGTCCCCCCGGGACCCCATAAGCCGGACGGCAGGTAAACATCGAGTGAAGGAAAGCCGCAGTAGTGGCCGCGTGTGGCAGCAAATGGCCTTGGCAAGCTCCGGCGCCTATGGAAAATAGCTGGTAGCCGCACGCCACGAGTCGAAAGCCGTCAGCGTCATGCCGGAAATGCTGGACCAACTCGACCCTCCGTTCGAAGTCCTGGAGCCCGCGGATTGCCGCGGGCCGCTGTTGTTCAACTCGCCGCATAGCGGGCGGATTTACCCGCGTGAGTTCTTGCTGACGTCACGGCTCGATTTGGCCACGCTGCGACGGTCGGAAGACTCCTTCGTCGGCGAGTTGATCGAGGGCGTCGTTGCGCGCGGCCATCCGGTAGTGCGGGCGCATTTTCCGCGGTGTTATGTCGACGTCAATCGGGAACCTTACGAGCTTGATCCGCGCATGTTCGAGGGCCGGCTGCCCTCTTTTGCCAATACCCGCTCGATGCGGGTGACCGGCGGGCTCGGTACGGTGGCGCGCGTGGTCGGCGACGCCCAGGAAATCTACGACCAGCGGATCACGGTCGCCGAGGCGATGGGGCGCATCGACGGGCTGTACAAGCCCTATCATCGCGCGCTTCGCCGAACTTTCATGCGGCTGCAACGCGATTTTGGCGCGGCAATCCTGATCGATTGCCATTCCATGCCTTCGACTACCGGCGCACGCGACGAACGACCCCGCGCGGATCTGGTGCTCGGCGATCGCTATGGCACGAGCTGCGTTGGGATAGTGCCGGAGATCATCGAACAATGTATGCGCGGCTTCGGTTACACCGTGAACCGCAACAAGCCTTACGCGGGCGGCTTTATCACCGAGCATTACGGCAATCCAACCGCCGGACTGCATGCCATTCAGCTCGAGATCAATCGCGCGCTCTATATGGACGAGCGACGGTATGAGCGTTCCGCCTCTTTTTCCAAGCTTGCCCGCGAGTTCGAATTGCTCGCCGATCGGCTCGACGAAATTCCGGTCGAAGAGCTGCGGCCGTACCGCGCTGCCGCCGAGTGATCAAAGAAAAAGGGCCGCTCACCTTGCGGGAGCGGCCCAAGTCTAGGGAGGAAACGCCCAAGGAGGGCGACGGTAGCGTGAGAGAGTCTCCCGCTACCGCACTGCAACAACATACACTGCGGCGCACAAATTTCAAGGTCGAATTGGCTGGCCACCCGCACAAAACCCCCAACTTGTGCATATTGTCCAAGCAATCGAAGAATATGAAAGCTTAATCAAATGCTTGGGGTATACAGCAGGTCTGCTTAAATTTGCGCCAGAGACCCCATTGTTCCATTCGCCCCCGATATTTTCCGCATTCCGCGCCCAGTCAGCCGGAACGTAAATGCCTTATAAGCTCGCCTGGGGATTGCCATGACAGCCATCGATTTTGCCGCCTTCGTCGATGAACTCGCTGTGATCTCCGGCGACACCATCCGGCCGTTTTTCCGCAGTGCGCTCGGAGTCGAGAATAAGAGCCTGTCCGGCGGCTTCGATCCGGTCACAGCCGCCGACCGCGCCGCCGAAGCCGCGATGCGCACGCTGATCAAACGAACTTTTCCGAAGCATGGAATCATCGGTGAAGAATTCGGCGCTGAACGCCGCGACGCCGAATATGTCTGGGTGCTGGATCCGATCGACGGAACGAAATCATTCATCTGCGGCATGCCGGCCTGGGGCACACTGATTGCGCTGACCCGGCGCGGTGAGCCGATCTACGGCATGATGTATCAACCGTTCACCCGTGAGTATTTCTCCGGCGATGGCGAAGCCGCGCGCTATCGCGGCCCCGCCGGCGATCGAAGCTTAAGCGTACGAAGCTGCGCCTCGATTGCGGACGCAGTGTTATGCACGACCAGTCCGCTGCTAATGAATGGCGAGGACCGCAAACGCTTCCAGCAGGTCGAGCAGGTGGCGCGGCTGTCGCGCTACGGCGGCGATTGCTACGCCTATTGCGTGCTTGCCGCGGGCCATGTCGACCTCGTGATCGAAACTGAACTCAAACCGCATGATGTGTTGCCGCTGCTGCCGATCATCGAAGGCGCGGGCGGAATCATGACGACATGGGAAAACCGGCGGCCACATGAGGGCGGACGCGTTGTCGCGGCCGGCGACAAACGCGTGCACGCACAAGCGCTCGAACTGCTGAACGGCTAGATATGAGGGCTCGACACTCGCGCCCTCAGTAGAGCGGCGTGCCCGGCACGAAGGCGTCGAACGCCGCCCAAAATTGCGACCGGTAGCGATCCTGCTCCATCAGCAATTCATGCTGGGCGCCGACAATGACGAGATGCGACCCGGCGCGCAACATGCCGGCGAAGTCCTCGATCGCGGCATTTGACACGACCTGGTCGTTACCGCCGGCAATCATCAGCATCGGCTGGCGAATGCGCGCCGGATAGCGCGGCTCGCGCAGCACCCGCATCGAGCGGAAGGCAGCATCGCACCAGGTCACTGTCGGAGCGCCCAGCGCGAGTGCCGGCTCGGCTTCGAGAATGGCCGCATTGCGCGCGTAGCGCACCGGGTCCGAGGTGAGAATGTTGCCGAGGAAGGGCCGTGATTCCACGATGCTGGTATCGGTCCTCGGAACGTACATCCTGCCGAGACCCGCCAATCGCAATGCGCGGACAATGAGCCAGCCCGTGCCCATGGAATAATCCACTCCGCCGAGCGCGATCAGCGGCGCGGTCAGGACCATCCGGTCGAACCAATGCCGGCCCCGATGTGCAGCGCGGATGAGGACGGTAGCGCCGGTGGAATGACCGATCGCGAATAGCGGCGGTGGACAATCCGGCAAGACGATCTCGCGCATGAAGGTTTCGAGATCGATCTCGTATTCAGCGAAATCGCGCACATAGCCCTTGCGGCGATCGGCCAAGGCGCGCTCGGAGAGGCCCTGCCCGCGCCAGTCCAGCGCCGCGACGGCAAAGCCGCGCGCGCGCAGGTCGCGCACGGTCTCGAAATATTTTTCCATCCATTCGGAGCGCCCCTGGAAAATGCATACCGTGCCGCGGCGCCCTGCGGGTGGCAGCCAGCGCGCGAAACGAAGCGTCACGCCGTCAGAAGTCTTGAGCGTGCCGACCACAAAGTTGTCGGGAATCGGGTTCGCGGGAATGGAAACAAGTTTCATGAAGACTTTCGGACGGACCACCGGGAGCTTTCGCTTATAACAGCCCGCAAGTGCCGCTCAACGTGCCTCAGCACAGACCTAACCGCGCCTGATCGCCTTTAATGAAGGCGTTTGGCCCGGTTCCGGTACCCTGAAATTTCACCGTAAGAACAATTAATTAGCGTCTCTTGCGGGGCCGGATTATCGATCCCATATGAACGATGCGCAGGCCAATTCGGGCTGCGCATTCAAAGGCTCGGCCCCTGTGGGCGGGCCATCCGCATGTCGCTCAACAAGGAGGATATGCCATGCGAACTTTCGACTTAGCACCCCTTTATCGTTCAACCGTCGGCTTCGACCGTCTGTTTTCGATGCTCGATCAGGGCCTCGATGGCGCGTCTCCCAGTTATCCGCCCTACAATATCGAGCGGACCGGCGAGAACGCTTATCGCGTGTCGGTAGCCGTTGCCGGCTTTAATGAGCCGGAGCTCTCGGTCGTAGCGAAAGAGAACACGCTCACGATCCGCGGCGAAAGGAACGCCAACAAAGAAGAGAAGCGCGGTGACGTGCTCTATCAGGGCATCGCGGCGCGGACCTTCGAGCGGGTGTTCCAACTTGCCGATTACGTTCAGGTGAAGGGCGCAAGCCTCGAGAACGGTCTCCTGCACGTCGACTTGATGCGCGAGATCCCAGAGGCCAAGAAGCCGCGCCCCATCCCGATCAACGCCAAGGCAAATGGCGCGACTGTGATCGAGAGCCAGAAAGCTGCCTAACGGTAGTTGCGTAACAGGTAAGTTGCGTGACAAAGCGTAAAGCGTAAGCGCCCCGGTCTCCCGGGGCGCTTTTTGTTTGCCGTTCAGTCGTTGATCGGCGGCAGTGTCGAGCCCTTGGCGGCCTTGCTCGATGATTCCGAGCGCGGCGCCAGCGGTGCACCGGCAGCAATATCCGGCTTGCTTGCAGGCTTCACCGCGCTGACCCCCGCCGCCAGTCCGCCAGGTCGCGGCCGTGGCAAAGGAACCGCGGGAATGAGGGTGGGTACACCGGAATGCGGCCCGTGCAGCGACGCGGCGCGAAGCTCGTCTTCGCTCGGCGTAACTTCGCCGATGTAGAGTTCATCCGGGGGACCGAGATAGGGCGGCGGCCCAAACCGTCCGTAATAGACCGGCCCGTAGGGTCCAGGCGCATAGGGCCCGTAAAGTCCCGGACCGGAAACAATGCGATTGGCGTCGCGGATGACGCCGGAGCGCGCGTCGACGACGACCCGCATGGCGACGCCGCGGAAATCGATCGCTCGCACCACGTAGGTCGAGCCTTGCCGCAACGGCGGGGCCAGTGGATCAAGCCCCGCTGCTCGCACGATGCGCAAAGTCTCAAAGGGCGAAATGAAGCCGCGCAACGGCAGCGATTGCGAGGATACAACGCCTGACGCCGATTGTGCGAAAGCGGAAACCCCGGCCAGCAGCGACGCTGCCAACACGGCTCCAAACAGCCTCAGCACAAGCACAAGCCCCTCCCCAACTACCCGCCTGCCGGTGAGAAAAACCTGAAATTGGGGCGGCCCTTGGGCGCCGTTACAAGCTCCTGCACAGGTTCACGAAGGCTACGACATCAGCTTCGACCGTGGCAAACGAAGTCACGAGCCGGATCAGAACCTCGTCCGGTCCGATCGGCAGGCTATCGCTTTTTCGGACGTAATAATTTGCCCCTGCCGCTTGCAGCTTACTGTCGAGGGCGCGCGGCAGGACGAAAAAGACGAGATTGGCTTCGACGGGCCAGACTGGCGGCAAGCCGATTGCGGTGAGCGCATCCGCTAATCTGTCGGCCATGGCATTGGCGTGTCGCGCCAAAGCCAGCCAGCGATCTTCGGCTAGATAGGCTAACAATTGAGCGGCAATGAAGCGGTGCTTGGAAACGAGATGGCCGCCACGCTTGCGCCGCTCGCCGAACAAAGCCGCGGCGGCTGGATCGAAGAAGATCACCGCTTCGGCGGCCAGCGCGCCGCCTTTGGTCGCACCGAACGACAGCACGTCGACACCGCAGCGCCAAGTCATTTGGGCCGGCGTAGCATTGCGCCGAACGAGCGCATTGGCGAAGCGGGCGCCATCCATATGGATCGCAAGCGATCGCTGCCGCGCTATTTCCGCCAGACTTGCGATTTCGGTAGTCCGATAAACGGCACCCGCTTCGGTCGCCTGCGTAATCGACAGCGTCGACGGAATCATCTCATGCGGGCTGTGGCCGCCATAGCCGGCAAGCGCCGCCGCCAAGACCTCGGACGTGATCTTGCCGGCTTGCCCGGGGAGGCCGGCAAGCTTGAGGCCATGGCCGAAGAATTCTGGTGCGCCGCATTCGTCGGTAGCGATGTGCGACTCCGAATGACACAGCACAACGCCCCAGGGCGGGGTGACCTGCGCCAGCGCCAGCGCATTTGCCGCCGTGCCTGTCGGCACAAGAAAAGCAGCGACTTTGCGTTCGAAGATCTCGCAAAAGCGGCGCTCGACGGCCCGCGTCCAGTCGTCATTCCCGTAGCCTCGGGCGTAGCCGCGATTGGCCTCAGTCAGGGCATCGAGAATGGCCGGCGCCACTGGCGCGGTATTGTCACTGGCAAAATTCATGCGGGAACCGACAAATGGTCTTTCTTGCCGATAGGCGGATGGCTCCGCAATCACAATTTGGTCCTTTGGTCTGCGGCTCGAGCGACGCGGGGACTTCTGGCCGCTCGAAGCCATCGCACACGATAAGCTCACGGGTGCCGCTCGAATGATTCCGCTTCGGAAATCGCGGAACAGGCGGTACCGTGAGGCCGTTGGCGAGAAAGGCGCCCTTTCCGCCGGCTTTTCGGACGGCGCGGCTTGTGTTGGTGCCTGGAATTTGCCATGTTTCGTATAGGACAGCATTGCTGTCCCAATTATGATCCCCAAAGTGCGCGGTCGGTTGGAATCCGGCGAGACGCGCGGATCGGCTGCCGGGCGGCGAGGGCGCGCCGGACGGTGGCAGAACTAGCAATCAGCGGCCGTTGAGCGGATCGCAGGTTGCCTCCAAGATGAGTGGCTCGCCCTGGTGCAGGATGACGTGTCCTGCACGGGCTTAAGTGCGCCGGACCTTCGACGACCGCGCGTCTCGAGGTCCCGCTAGGAGCGCGTGGACGATGACCGCGGTTGGTTTCGGCTTGTTTGATCCGACGCTGGAAAAAGATTCCTGCGGCGTCGGCTTCATTGCCGATATCAAAGGACGCAAGTCGCACAAGATCATTGAAGACGCGCTGACGATCCTGCTCAATCTCGAACACCGCGGCGCTGTCGGTGCCGACCCGCGCGCCGGCGATGGTGCCGGGATTCTGGTGCAAATCCCGCACAAGTTTCTCGCCAAAAAGGCCCACGTACTTGGCATCGAACTGCCGCAGCTCGGGCATTACGCGGTCGGCGCTTTGTTCATGCCGCACGATAAAGCGTGGCGCCAGGAGATCATGGACACCTATGCCGCCATCGCCGCGCAGGACGGCATGAAAGTTCTCGGCTGGCGCAATGTGCCGACCGACAATTCGACCCTCGGCGAATCGGTCAAGCCGACCGAGCCGGTGCATATGCAGGTCTTCATCGCGCGCAATCCGAAGGTGACGTCCGAAGACGATTTCGAACGCCGGCTCTACATCCTGCGCAAGACGATTTCGAGCACGCTCTACGGTAAGCGCGCCCGCAGCACGTCGAACTATTACCCGGTCTCGATCTCATGCCGCACGCTCATCTACAAAGGCATGTTCCTGGCCGACCAACTCTGCACTTATTATCCGGATCTGCACGACCCGGATTTTGAGAGCGCGCTGGCCCTGATCCATCAGCGTTTCTCGACCAACACTTTCCCGACCTGGTCGCTCGCCCATCCCTATCGGATGATCGCCCATAACGGCGAGATCAACACGCTGCGCGGCAACAACAACTGGATGGCGGCGCGCCAGGCCTCGGTGTCGTCGCCGAAATTCGGCGCTGACATCAGCAAATTGTGGCCGATCTCCTATGAAGGCCAATCCGACACGGCCTGCTTCGACAATGCGCTCGAATTTCTGGTGATGGGCGGCTATTCGCTCGCCCATGCCATGATGATGATGATTCCGGAGGCCTGGGCCGGCAATCCGCTCATGAGCGACGAGCGCCGCGCTTTTTACGAGTACAATGCGGCGCTGATGGAGCCGTGGGACGGCCCGGCCGCGATCGCATTCACCAATGGGCGACAGATCGGGGCCACGCTCGACCGTAACGGCCTGCGTCCGGCGCGCTATCTCGTAACGCGCGACGATCGCATGATCATGGCGTCCGAAACCGGTGTTCTGCCCGTCCCCGAAGAAGACATCGTGGTGAAATGGCGGCTCCAGCCCGGCAAGATGCTCCTGGTCGATCTCGACGAGGGTCGCCTCATTCCCGATGAGGAGCTCAAAGCGGAACTGGCACGCAGCCACCCCTATCAGGAATGGCTCGAGCGCACGCAGATCGTGCTGGAAAATCTGCCGCCCGCACCTGAGGCCGCGCCCATTTCCAATCTGTCGCTACTCGATCGCCAGCAGCTATTTGGCTACACCCAGGAAGACCTCAAGCTCCTGATGACGCCGATGGCGACCACCGGCGAAGAGGCGGTCGGTTCGATGGGCAATGACACGCCGATCTCGGCGTTGTCCGACCGGGCCAAACCGCTGTTCACTTATTTCAAGCAGAACTTTGCGCAGGTCACGAACCCGCCGATCGATCCCATCCGCGAAGAGCTGGTGATGAGCCTCGTCTCGATCATCGGCCCGCGCCCGAACCTGTTCGATCTCGAAGGCTCGTCGCGCAAGAAGCGCCTCGAGGTTCACCAGCCGATTCTCACCAACGCCAATCTGGAAAAAATCCGTTCGATCTCGGATCTCGGCGACCATTTCAGATCGCTCACCCTCGACACGACCTGGTCGGCGGAAACCGGCGCCGCAGGCATGGAATCCGCGATCGAGGAATTATGCGCCAAGGCCGAAGCTGCGGTCCGCGACGGCGTCAATATCATCATACTCTCGGATCGCCGCGCCGGCGCCGACCGCATACCAATTCCCTCGCTGCTCGCCTGCGCCGCCACGCATCATCATCTGATCCGCGAGGGGCTTCGCACCTCCGTCGGCCTGGTCGTCGAATCCGCCGAGCCGCGCGAAGTGCATCACTTCTGCTGTCTGGCCGGCTATGGCGCCGAGGCGATCAATCCGTATCTCGCGTTCGAGACGCTCGTAGCGATGAAGCACGAGCTGCCGCAGAAGCTCGACGACAAGGAAGTCATCAAGCGTTACATCAAGTCGATCGACAAAGGGCTTTTGAAGGTGATGTCCAAGATGGGCATTTCCACCTATCATTCCTATTGCGGCGCGCAGATTTTCGACGCGGTGGGGCTGAAGTCCGACTTCGTCGCCAAATATTTCACCGGCACTGCGACACGGATCGAAGGCGTCGGCCTTGGCGAGATCGCCGAGGAGGCGGTACGGCGGCACCATGACGCGTTCAGCGACGCGCCGATCTACCGTGCGATGCTCGACGTCGGCGGTGACTATGCTTTCCGCGTCCGCGGCGAAGGGCACGTCTGGAACGCCGCGACCGTCTCGGCGCTACAACACGCCGTGCGCGGCAATTCCTACGAGAAATACCTGCACTTCGCGCGCCAGATCAACGACCAGTCGCAGCATCTCTACACGATCCGCGGGCTGTTTCGCCTCAAGTCGGCCGACGAGGATGGCCGCCGGCCGGTTCCTATCGAAGAGGTCGAGCCAGCGAAGAACATCGTGCGGCGCTTCTCGACTGGCGCAATGTCGTTCGGATCGATCTCGCGCGAAGCGCATACGACGCTTGCCATCGCCATGAACCGGATCGGCGGCAAATCCAATACCGGCGAGGGCGGCGAGGAATCGGACCGCTTCAAGCCGCTGCCGAACGGCGATTCGATGCGCTCGGCCATCAAGCAGGTGGCTTCCGGCCGTTTCGGCGTCACCGCCGAATATCTCGTCAATTCCGACGTGATGCAGATCAAGATCGCACAAGGCGCCAAGCCGGGCGAAGGCGGCCAGCTCCCGGGTCACAAGGTCGATAAGATCATCGCCAAGGTGCGCCATTCAACGCCTGGCGTCGGCCTCATCTCACCGCCGCCGCATCACGACATCTATTCGATCGAAGATCTCGCGCAGCTCATCTTCGATCTGAAAAACGTCAACCCGGAAGGCGATGTGTCGGTCAAGCTGGTCTCCGAGGTCGGCGTCGGCACCGTCGCCGCGGGCGTATCGAAAGCGCGTTCCGATCACGTCACCATTGCCGGCTTCGAAGGTGGCACCGGTGCCTCGCCGCTCACCTCGATCAAACACGCCGGCTCGCCCTGGGAAATCGGGCTCGCCGAGACTCATCAGACGCTCGTCGCCAACCGGCTGCGCGGCCGCATCGCCGTGCAGGTCGACGGCGGCATTCGCACCGGCCGCGACGTGGCCGTTGGCGCGCTCCTCGGCGCCGACGAATTCGGCTTCGCCACCGCGCCTTTGATCGCCGCCGGTTGCGTGATGATGCGCAAATGCCATCTCAACACCTGCCCGGTCGGCGTTGCCACGCAGGATCCGGTGCTGCGCAAGCGTTTCCGCGGCCAGCCCGAACACGTCATCAATTACTTCTTCTTTGTTGCCGAAGAGGTGCGGGAATTGATGGCCGAGATGGGCTATCGCACCTTCGACGAGATGATCGGTCAGATGCAGATGCTCGACCGGCGCGAGCTGATCGCCCATGCCAAGGCGAGCGGGCTCGATTTTTCGAAATTGTTCATGAAGCCGGAGGTGCCCGCGGAGGTCGCCATCTTCAATTGCGAGCGGCAGGATCATAAGATCCGCGACGTGCTCGATCGCAAGCTGATCGCGCAATCGCAAGCCGCCATCGCGCGCGGCGAGCCTGCGCGTATGGCCTTGCCGATCAAGAATACCGATCGCACCGTTGGCGCCATGTTGTCGGGCGAGATCGCCAAGCACTACGGGCACGAGGGCTTGCCGCCGGACACGATTGTGGCGCAGTTTGCCGGCACTGCCGGACAGAGCTTCGGCGCCTTCCTGGCGCGCGGCGTCACCTTCGAGCTTGACGGGGACGCCAATGATTATCTCGGCAAAGGGCTGTCCGGAGGCCGTATCGTGGTGCGGCCGCCCGCCAAGTCCGGCATCGTTCCCGAGCAATCGATCATCATCGGAAACACGGTCTTGTACGGCGCGATTGCCGGCGAGTGCTACTTCCGTGGCGTTGCCGGCGAGCGCTTCGCGGTGCGCAATTCCGGAGCCATTGCCGTGATTGAGGGCGCCGGCGACCATTGCTGCGAATACATGACCGGCGGCATTGTGGTGGTGCTCGGCTATACCGGCCGCAACTTTGCCGCCGGCATGTCGGGCGGTGTCGCCTATGTATTGGATGAGGATGGCAGCTTTAGCTCACGCTGCAATCTCGCCATGGTCGACCTTGAACCGATGCCCGAAGAGGAGGACATCAACGCGAAGATCTTCCACCACGCCCGCGATCTCGAGACACATGGCCTTGTCGACATCATGTCGGACATGAGTAGCTTCGACGCGCATCGGCTGCATCATCTGATCACGCGGCATGCCCGCTTTACCGGTTCGAGTGTTGCCGCCAAGATTTTGGATGAGTGGAAGAGCTGGTACCCGAAATTCCGCAAAGTCATGCCGGTCGAATATCGTCGCGCGCTTAACGAGCTCAAGGCCACGGCGATCGCGGCGGAGTAAGCTGCACAAAGACCGCCGATAAAGCTGCAACAATAGAGAGCGCCTTTGGGCAAGATCACCGGCTTTCTCGAATATCCGCGCGAGGATCGTGATTATCAACCGGTCGCCGAACGGATTCGGCACTGGCGCGAATTCGTATTGCCGCTGCCGGAGAAAGAGCTTGTCGTTCAGGCGGCGCGCTGCATGAATTGCGGCGTGCCCTATTGCCAGGGCACCGGGTCGCTCGAGCCCGGGACGCCTGGCTGCCCGGTCAATAACCAGATCCCTGACTGGAATGACCTGGTCTATACCGACAACTGGGAAGAAGCCGCGCGCAATCTGCACTCGACCAATAACTTTCCGGAAGTGACGGGCCGCGTATGTCCGGCGCCCTGCGAAGCCTCGTGCACGCTCAATATCGACGAGAACCCGGTCACCATCAAATCGATCGAATGCGCGATTGCCGACCGCGCCATTGCGCAGGGGCTAAAGCCAGAGCCGCCGGCCGAACGCACCAGCAAGACAATAGCAATCGTTGGATCCGGCCCGGCCGGTCTTGCCTGTGCACAGCAGCTTGCCCGCGCCGGACATGACGTTCACGTCTATGAGCGCTGGGCCAAGGCAGGCGGTCTCCTGCGCTACGGCATTCCGGATTTCAAGATGGAAAAGCATCACGTCGACCGACGTGTCGCGCAAATGGAGGCGGAAGGCGTCGTGTTTCATTACGGCGCTCATGTCGGTATCAATCTCGACGCGCATGAGCTCCTTGCGCAGCACGACGCGGTCGTGCTCACCGGCGGGGCCGAAAAGCCGCGCGAACTGCCGGTGCCAGGGCGCGAGCTCAAGGGCATTCACTTCGCCATGGATTATCTGCCGCAGCAAAACCGGCGGGTAAGCGGCGAAGCGCCAGTCGAGAGCGAGCCGATCCTGGCGACTGGGAAGCATGTGGTCGTGATCGGCGGCGGCGATACCGGATCGGACTGCATCGGTACCGCCTTTCGTCAGGGCGCGCTGTCGGTAACTAATTTCGAGATCATGGCGCAACCGCCGATGCGCGAAAACAAGATGCTCACCTGGCCGGATTGGCCGTTGAAGCTGCGCACGTCATCGAGCCACGAGGAAGGCGTCGAGCGCGATTTCGCGGTGATGACGACGAAATTCAGCGGCGCGAACGGCGTGGTGAAGAAGCTGCATTGCGTGCGCATCGACGACAAAATGAAGCCGATCGCGGGCAGCGACTTCGAGGTGCCCGCCGATCTCGTCCTTCTGGCCATGGGTTTCGTGCATCCGGTGCACGAGGGCATGGTCAAAAGCCTCGATCTTGCACTCGATCAGCGCGGCAATATCAGCGCCTCGACCGAGGATTACCGGACTTCGATCGACAAGGTATTTACCGCAGGCGACATGCGCCGCGGCCAATCCCTGGTGGTGTGGGCGATCCGCGAAGGCCGCCAGGCCGCGCATGCGGTCGACAAATATCTGATGGGATCGAGCCTGCTGCCGCGGTAAGGCGGTTGACGCCTTAGCGCGAGCCGATTGGCGCCGGCGGCACCGGCGCCCCGTCGAGTCCGGCATTGCCCGCCCGAGATGATTTCCGCGGCGGCGGCTCTTTGCCCGATTTGTTCTTGCTGTCGTTTGCGGAATCAGTCGCGGGCTTCTTGGCATCGCTTTTTTTAGCCGGACCGGCCGGGCTAAGCGCGGCAGGCTCCGGCAGCACGTCCGGTGTCGCTGCCGCGGCCGAGCCCGGGCGCGGCCAGGAGAAATCGTCGGCGCGACCGGAGGCTGCCGGCAAGGGATCGCCGCGCGTTAACACCCGGACCGCGGTCGGATCCGAGAGCGCCTGCGTCGCGCGACCGCCGCCGACGAGATCGCCACCCTCCGCGGCGCCCGCGGTCAACGGCAAAACCGGCCCGACATCCGGCCGCGTTCCGGTCGTGGCGGCATTGGGCGTCGTCTCCGGAACAGGCAGGGCGACCGGCGCGATATGGGCCGACATCGCGCGGCGCAGTTCGCGGTCGACATAACTTGCGAGCTTGACTGCTCCGGCCTTTGTGAAATGCACGCCATCGGCGCTACGCAGCCGCCGGATTTGTCCCTCGAAGTCCGGTCCTTGCAGCGTGTAACGTCCTTGATCGTCAACAAAGCCGTCCCAAATGTCGACATAGACAATTCCCGCCCTTTCGGCGCGGGCGCGGTAGAGCTCATCGAGATAGCTCATATCGCCGGTCGACTTGGGGCCGCGAATGGCCGGCAGACCAACCCAGATCACCGGCGCGCCCGTGCTCTTGAGCGCCGCAATCATTTGATCGATCCGCTTGGCATAGAGCGTCGCCCATTGCTCAGTATGGAAATCGTAGGAGCCGCCGGGGATCGGACGCTGCGTTTCGTTTTGGGCAGCCTGTGGTGACGCCTCGGTGTCGATCGGGGCCGCGGCTTTTTCTTGCGGTGCTTGGCCCGCCGGCTGGTTCGCTGCCGGAGTGGCGCTCTGGCCTTGCGCCGCCTGACCTGGCTGGCCTGCTTGCGCGCCTTGGCCGGCTTGGCCGGCTTGACCAGCTTGGCCCCCCTGGCCCCCCTGGGCCGGCTCGCCGGCGCGTTTTGGCTGCGGCGGAACTTTGTCGCGCAGCGGTATCCGATCGTTCAAGCCGAGCATGACGATGATCGCCTTCGGCCTTGCATTGGCCAGGGCATCTTTGGTCGCCTGCGACCAGTCAAGCGCCTCGTTCTTAGCGTCGTAACGGATCAATCCTGACGACACGCGGATCTTGCGCTCGAACCCGACACTCGGCTCGTCGGTATAGAGCTCGTCCAATCCATATGCGAGCCAATCGGCCATCGAATCGCCGACGACCATGACAGTATCGGCCGGCGGCGTCTCCAATTTGCGTGACGCCGGCGCCTTGGTCGAATCGGCAACGGGCGGCGGTCGATTGAACCCCGAGAACGGAAAGAAGAAATCGCGCTGCGGGCCGTAGGAGCGATAGCCGCCGTAATTGCGGCCGCCACCCCAGCCGCCCCAGTAGTCCTGCGCGCTGCAGGGTTCGGCTGCGATCAAAGCAGCGGCCATGACCGCGAGCGCGGTCAGGCCTATTCGCCGTTTCGTCTGCCGATTGATCGTGCCGTGTGACATCAGCGGCTCATCGGATCCATGCGTTTCATGCTGCGGCATTCCAAGTCCGTCATTCTACGCGAAGGCGGCAGAAAAAGCTTCCTCGTAAACGCTTACAAAACGTGCCGGTTCGGCTGAGTTCCGGATATTGGCTTTAAGGCTGGCGCAAGCGGTCAAGCAGCGCACTCGAAGCGAAACCATCGGGAATTTCGCCGCGTGAAGCCTGGAAATTGCGGATGGCGAGGCGGGTTCGCGGGCCGAGCAGGCCATCCGGCTCGCCGGTATCGAAGCCGCGGCGCGATAGCAGCGCTTGCATTTCGTAGCGCTCATCCAGCGTGAGCACGCGCTCGTCACGTGGCCAGGCCTGTACGAAAGGTCCGCCGGCTCGCAGCCGATCGGCCAGATGACCGATTGCGAGCGCATAGGCCTCCGCCGGATTGTATTTCATGATGACGCGGAAATTTTGCAGCATGAGAAAAGCCGGCCCGCGCGAACCTGCCGGGACAAGCAGATAGGCGCGGGTATCGGGATCGCGCAACGCCCCTCCGCCGGCGCGGCGCACGCCGAGATTTTCCCATTGCCGCAGCGTGAGCTGGCGCGAGCGGTCGGCCAGGAGATAATCGAAGCCGGCCGGCAGAACGACCTCATAGCCCCAAGGCTGCCCGGCGACCCAGCCGTCCGTCTTGAGATTGTTCGCTGTCGAAGCGATCACATCCGGTATCGAGTTGATGACATTGCGGCGTCCATCGCCGTCGAAGTCGACCGCGTAGCGCTTGAATGAGGTCGGCATGAATTGGGTCGGACCAAAAGCGCCGGCCCACGAGCCCACCAACCGATCAGCCGGCACGTCGCCGCGCTGGAGGATCTCCAGCGTGGACAGGAATTCTTCGCGGAAATAATCCTGACGCCGCCCGATGCAGGCGAGCGTCGCCGTCGAACGGAGCACTGAGCGATCGCCGCCAAGCGTGCCGTAGTTTGATTCGACGCCCCAGATCGCCGCAATAATCGCAGGGTCGACGCCATACGCGCGCGCGACCGCGGCAAACGTCGCCGCGTGTTGCGTGAGCAATTCGCGGCCGCGCGCGATGCGCTCGTCGCTGACCAGAGCGTCGAGATAGTCCCAGATCGCTTTGGTGAATTCGGGCTGCGCATCGAGCTTATCCATGATGCTCAAGTCGGGCGTGAGGCCCGCGGTGAATCGCTCGAAATTGCCGCGGGAAATGCCGCGCGCTGCGGCTTGCGACCACAATCGCTCGAGGCAATTATTGAAATCAGCGGCCGCCGCGCGGATCGCATCGGCGGTCATCAGCGGATGGCCGGAAACGCCTGATTGCCCGCTCCAGCCGCTGCCGCCAACGGGGTTTGCGGAAGACGGAACGGCATTTGACGCAGGGGGTTGGAACAGGCGTGTCAGCCAATTGTCCTGCTGGGCCGCCGCCGATCCCAGCGGAAGCAGCACTAAAATGGCCGCCGACAAACGGCGCAGAAATGACCTTTGGACAGTCATGAAGGCAAAAATCCTTGCTGCCGGCTCCCCGATTTGCCACAAGCCGCATTCGAATGAGTTAGTCTGACCTTTAGCAGCCAGTTTGGACAATAATTTGGACAAACAAGTGCCCTTTCTCGTGAATTAGCCTTCGTTTCAACGCCCAGCCCATCGCATGAACCCGGTCCGCAAAGCCGTCTTCCCCGTCGCCGGTCTTGGCACCCGGTTCCTACCGGCCACCAAGGCCATGCCGAAGGAGATGTTGCCGGTCGTCGACCGGCCGTTAATCCAGCATGTCGTGGACGAGGCGCGACAGGCCGGAATCGAGCATTTCATTTTCGTGACCGGTCGCAACAAGGGAGTAATCGAAGATCATTTCGACCGCCAGTTCGAGCTGGAAATGACCTTGCTCGAACGCCAGAAGCACCAAGTTCTCGATTATCTCAATGGGGATCTTCCGGCACCCGGCTCGACCAGCTTTACGCGCCAGCAAGAGCCGCTCGGCCTCGGTCATGCGGTGTGGTGCGCGCGTGAATTGCTCGGGCGCGAACCGTTCGCGCTGCTGCTGCCCGACGTCCTCGTTCAACACGACCGCGGCTGCCTCGCTCAGATGCTCGATGCGGCGCGCGATCTGCCGGCAAATGCAAATATCGTGGCGGTCGAAGAAGTGCCGAAGGACCGTGTCGATCAATACGGCGTCGTCGGCATCGGCGAACGCAAAGGCAAAATGTTTTCAATCACCGGCATGGTCGAAAAGCCGGCGGCTGACCGTGCGCCGTCCAACCTCATCCTGACCGGGCGCTACATTTTGCAGCCGGAAATCCTGCAAATTCTCGGGACCCAGGAACGCGGCGCCGGCGGCGAAATTCAACTCACCGACGCCATGATCCAGCTGGCGCGCAGCCAGCCGTTCTACGGGCTGCAATTCGAAGGCCGCAGCTTCGACTGCGGCTCGAAAATCGGATTCCTCGCCGCCAACGTATCCTATGCCTTGGCGCGCTCCGACATTGCGCCCGGCTTCCGCGCCGAAATCAAAAAGTTCCTCAACGACTAGTGTTCAGGGCCGCCTGCCGGTGAGGCCGATCACCGCCGACATGCCGGCGTGCGAAGTACCTTCACGTAATTCAAATCGCCAAAGTCGCCGAACGTGTCTTGCAGCATTACGCGCGTATAGAGTTTCTCGATCTGCTTGGGCCCACCGGTGCCATATTCCAGTTGCTTCGGCGTATAGCCCATCATGATCAGTAGGCCGCCGGGTTTGGGGGCGCGCCGCATGCCCGCCCATTTCACCGCACGATCGGATGGCGAACTGAATTGAGCGATATTTCGACCACCACCTCGAATATCCGCTCCGGATATTCCCAAGCATGGACGTCCTGAACGAAGGTCGGCTCGACTCGCCGTTCGGCCGCGAGCGCGCGCTTTCTTTTGCGCCGTCGGCGAGAAATCAAGCGAGACGACCTTGAGACCTTGTTGCGCCAGCCAGACTCCGTTGCGTCCCTCGCCGTCGGCAACCGCCAGAACGCGGCCCGATCGTGGCAAGAGCTTCTGGCAGGATTTCAGGAAATAGTTCGGCTCTTTTCCGAACGCATAATCGGGCGGGGCGAAACGCGCTTCCCAGCGCGTATATTCTTCGCTTGAGCAATTCTGCTGGTCGAGTGGCATGCGCTAGATCAATGCTGGAAAACTAAATCTTTTGAGGATGTAAAATTGCAATCAGGCTTTGCGCTCGTAACGGCGCCAGGCTGGGATCAACAACATGGCGAATACGACCAGCGCCACGATCTCGGCCGGCCACGGCCAGCGCGCCACTGAGGCGATGACGCCGACAAGAACGGCGGCGAAGCCGAGCCACAATGCGAAGCGGCCGGGCCGCAGCGCCTCGACCACGAACAGCACAAGCGCGAGCAAGAACCAAGTCCAGGAGACCAGCGAACCGTCCTGCATCAAACCCAACCCTTAAGCTCGCGCATGGCAAGCTGCCACAGCATGAGCATGCCAGCCTTGCCGTCGTTGAGGCAGGGAATCGCTGCGAAGTTCTGTCCGCCGTGACGCTTGAACATACGGGCATTCTCGACCTGGATTTCTTCGAGGGTTTCCAGACAATCCGCGGCAAAGCCGGGCGTCATCACGACCAGATTCTTCACGCCTTTGCGCGCAAGCGCGCGCACCGTATTGATCGTGTAGGGTTCGATCCACTGCGCCCGGCCGAAGCGCGACTGGAACGACATCATCACTCTCTCTTCGTCGAGGCCAAGTTGCGCCCGCAACAGCGCGGTCGTTCGTGAGCATTGCGCCTCGTAGGGATCACCCTTGGCGACCGCCTCTTTCGGCATGCCGTGATAGGAGGCCAGGATGACATCAGGCGAGAAGGCCAATAACTTAAGCTCGGCTTGCAGCGAAGCGGCCAATACTTCGATGTAACTGGGGTCTTCGTAATAAGGAGGCAGAAACCGCAGCGCCGGCTGCCGCCGCTGCCGCATCATGAACCGAAACACCTCGTCGCATACGGTTGCCGTAGTCGCGGCTGAATATTGCGGATAAAGCGGCATGACCAGGATGCGTTCGCAGCCCCAGGTGACCAGCACCTCGAGCCGAGACGCGATCGATGGATTGCCGTAGCGCATGGCCCAATCGACGATGACGTGCTTGCCAAGCGGCTCGAGGAGCGCGCCAAGCTTCTCGGCCTGGGAACGGGTAATCGTCTTGATCGGGGATTCGTCCTTGTCGCGATTCCAGATTTTCTCGTAATCGCGGGCACGCCGGCGCGAACGCACCGGCAGGATGAAGCCGTGCAGCAACAATTTCCAAAGCAACGAATTCTTTTCGATCACCCGCGGATCGGTCAGAAATCCCCTCAAATAGCTCCGCACGGCCTCCGGTGTCGGGGCGTCAGGCGTGCCAAGATTGACCATCAGCACTCCGATGCCGCTGGATACCCGCGCGGGTGTGACCGCGCTTCCATCTAGTGCCGCCCCGGAACTGGCCGAGGGGGCAACCGGGGGTGCTTCCGCCGTGGCCGTGCTTTCGCCGCTTATCGGTAGCGCGCCGTTGTCGTCGGCCGGGCTCGGCAGGGTCTGCTCCTGCGCCATCGGGCCGTTTGTAATGATCGGCGTTTCGTTATTGAGGCCATTATTATTCATAGGCGGCAGCATAACTGACAGGTAGACCAGTTGCATGCAGGCAAAGGGATTACCAGCCCAGCGACTCCAAATGTTCGATAGCATGCCCGCCTATCGCGGCGATGACATGGCAAATCTTTGTAATGCTGTGAATTATTCGGCCGCCTTCAACAGTGCAGGCGCGCCGGTACGGAATTGTTCGAGCAGGGCGGCTTCCTCGGCCTTGGCCGTCTGCAGCTGCCGCTGCTTGATGTGGCCGAAGCCGCGAATTTTCTCTGGAATAGCGGCAAGGCCGACCGCGAGATTGTGCGTCTCCGGGGCTAAATTGGCGAGGACCTCGTTGAGCATGGTTTTGTAATCGGCGATCAATTTACGCTCGGCGCGGCGCTCGAGCGAGTAGCCGAACGGGTCGAAGGTCGTGCCGCGCAGGAACTTCATCTTCGCCAGCAGCTGAAACAGCGGAAGCACCCAGGCGCCGAAACTCATCTTGCGCGGCAAACCGGTCGCCTTGTCACGACGTGCAAGCAGCGGCGGCGCGAGATGGAATTCGAGCCGCAGATTATCGCCGTCGAACTCGCTCTTGACCTGCTTCTCGAAAGCGCCGTCGGTATAGAGGCGCGCGACCTCGTATTCGTCCTTGTAGGCCATCAGCTTGAAAAGATAACGCGCAACCGCGTCGGCAAGCCCGCATTTGCCGGGGGCGCGCGCGGCTTCGGCGGCTTTGACCTTGTCGACCAGGGCGCGATAGTCCCGGGCATAGGCGGCGTCCTGGTAGGCCGTGAGAAATTTCTCACGCCGCTCGACCATTTCATCGAACGATTCGGATAAATGCTCGGCGTCGCGTTTCGCAGTTGCCGGCTGGGCCAGCGCCTCAACCGCGGCGCGATCGACGGCGGCGCGGCGGCCCCAGCGAAACGCCGCGCGGTTCATGGCGACTGCCTCGCCGTTGAGCTCTATGGCGCGCTCGATCGACGCGGCGGAGAGCGGGATGGCGCCGAGCTGATAAGCGTACCCGACGAGGAAAATATTTGCCCCGATCGATTGGCCGAACAGCGCTGTCGCTAACCGCGTCGCATCGATGAAGTGTGCGTTCTCGCGTCCGGCATCCGCGACAATGGTGCGCTTGAGCCCCTCGCTGGGCAACGAGAAGTCGGCATTGCGGGTGAATTCGCCTGGCAGAAACTCGTCGGTATTGACGACCATCTGCGTGGCGCCGTGCTTTACCGCCGCCAGCACTTTGCGCGCACCGGCCACAACGATGTCGCCGCCGAGCACGAGATCGGCGCGGCCGGCGGCCACGCGAATGGCATGGATGTCCTCTGGCCGCTGGGCAAAGCGAATATGGCTGAAAACCGCCCCGCCCTTCTGCGCGAGACCCGCCATGTCGAGGACGCCTACTCCCCTGCCCTCGAGATGGGCTGCCATGCCGAGTATGCCGCCAATGGTTACGATGCCGGTGCCGCCGATGCCGGTGACGATGATGTTATAGGTCTGCTCGATCGCGGGGAGCTTCGGGTCCGGCAGTTGCGCAAAGTCGAGATCGGCGACCACGCCACGTCCCTTTTTCAGCTTGGCGCCGTGGACGGTGACGAACGAAGGGCAGAATCCTTTTACGCAGGAGAAATCCTTGTTGCAGCTCGACTGATCGATGGTGCGCTTGCGCCCCCATTCGGTTTCCAGCGGCTGCACCGAGACGCAATTTGACTGAACGCCGCAATCGCCGCAGCCTTCGCAGATCAATTCGTTGATGATCACGCGCTTGTCAGGATCGGGAAAAGTATGACGCTTGCGGCGCCGGCGCTTCTCGGCGGCGCACGTCTGGTCGTAGATCAGTACCGTGACGCCGGAAATCGCGGCGAGCTCTTTCTGCACGATAGTGAGATCGTCACGATGATAAATCGTCAATCCGTCGGGCCACTCGGTTCCGCGCGGATATTTGTCCGGCTCGTCGGTCACAACGACGACGCGTTTGGCGCCCTCCGCCGCGACCTGCCGCGCTACTTGCGGCACCGTCAGCCCGCCGTCATTAGGCTGTCCGCCGGTCATCGCCACGGCGTCGTTGAAAAGAATCTTGAAGGTGATGTTGGTATTGGAAGCGATCGCCGCGCGGATCGCCAGATAGCCGGAGTGGTTGTAAGTGCCGTCGCCGAGGTTTTGAAAAACGTGCTGACGGCTTGAGAACGGTGCTTCCCCGATCCAGTTGGCACCCTCGCCGCCCATCTGCGTGTAGCCCAAAGTGGAGCGGTCCATCCACTGCGCCATGTAGTGGCAGCCAATGCCCGCATAGGCGCGCATTCCCTCGGGCACCACGGTCGAGGTGTTGTGGGGACAGCCTGAGCAGAAATACGGGATCCGTTGCGCCACGTCAGCGGTTTCGGCGGCAATGCGCTGGAATTCCTTGAGCCGCACCACGCGCGCGCTGATGTCGTCATTGCGGCCGTATTTGAGCAGCCGCTCGCCGATGCAGATCGCCACTTCGTTGGGATCGAGCGCGCCCTTGACCGGGAACAGCCAATTGCCGGCTTCGTCTTTCTTGCCGATGCAAATCGGCTGATTGGCCGTGCCGTAGAGCTCCTCGCGGACCTGCACCTCGATCAGCGATCGCTTTTCCTCGACCACGATGATTAGATCGAGTCCCTCGGCAAACTCCTTCAATTCGCGCTGGCTAAGCGGCCAGACGCAGGCCACTTTGTAGACACGGATGCCGAGTTCATTGCATTTGACTTCGTCGATGCCGAGTTCGTCGAAAGCCTGCCTGACATCGAGATAGCTCTTGCCGGTGGTGATAATGCCGATCTTCGGATTGCGGCCGCCGGAGGTGATGGTGCGGTTGAGCTTATTGGCGCGCACGAAGGCCAGCATCGCGTCGCGCTTGTAATCGTGCAGCCGGGCTTCCTGTGCGAGTATCTGATCGCGCAACCGGATATTGAGACCGCCGTCCGGCATGCGGTAATCATCGGGGATGACGATGTTGATGCGCTCCAGGCTGGTATCGATTGCAGCCGTCGACTCAATCGTCTCATGCATGGTCTTGAGCGCGGTCCAGGCGCCGGTATAGCGCGACATCGCCCAGCCATAGAGGCCGTAATCGAGGACTTCCTGGACCCCCGCCGGATTGAGAACGGGAATCATCACGTCGATGAAGTGGTATTCCGATTGATGAGCGGTGGTCGAGGACTCTGCCGTGTGATCGTCACCCATCAAGGCGAGAACGCCGCCGTGTCTTGCCGAACCGGCTAAATTGGCGTGGCGAAAAACGTCGCCGGTGCGATCTACGCCCGGGCCCTTGCCGTACCACATGGCAAATACGCCATCGTACTTGCCCTCGCCGCGCAGCTCGGCCTGTTGGGAACCCCACACCGCGGTTGCGGCGAGGTCCTCGTTAATTCCGCCTTGAAAACGGACATCGCTCTTCTCGAGAAACCGTTTGGCGCGTAGAAACTGGCTGTCGAGATTGCCGAGGGGGGAGCCGCGGTAGCCGGTGACAAAGCCCGCGGTGTTGAGCCCGTTGCGGCGATCCAGCTCCTTTTGCATCAGGCAGAGCCGCACCAGAGCCTGAAATCCGGTCACGAAAATGTGGCGCTGGCCGAGATCGTATTTGTCGTCCAGTGTGACGTCGCGCAGCGCCATACGCACCCTCCAAGGGCCAGTTTGCCCTCCCACGCCCGATATTTCCAGACACGACCTTGGCTGTGCAGGAAAATATAGGGCAGTGCTGCAGCCGAACAACGGGCCGTGTCGATTGCTGCAGGCGCTCTGCAGCGGAGCCAGAGTGGATAGCACAGCCGATTTTCACACCGGCAAACTCGGCGCAGCCACGCGCACCGAAGTGATCAAAGGCGCGAGCGGGAAGTTGATCGAGCCGTAGAATGGCTTTTTCTTTTGACTGTTCTTTTTGAGTCGCACGCGGGGGGATCGTCGTTTTCATCGATGCAACTGGAACGCGCCATTTCGCCTTACGATGAGTTCCGTCCCATAAAGTATGGGTATTTTATGGGTCGCAACTCAACTTTTACGTGTATACAAAGTTCGTTTTTATAATTCGCGGTTGAAAGCGAATTCACGGGCGTCGTCCAAGCCTAGCTCTTTTTTTGGTGCCGCTTTCGTAACCGCACTCCAGGGCCGCCGCCGTTCTCGTCGATGAACTGGATGCCTGCCGATTCTAGTGCCGAGCAGATCTTCATTCCTGTTTCGTCGCGCCCGCCCAACGGACCATCTCGAGCCTCCAAGCGCTTAATCGTGGGGATGGAAACATCAGCGGCGGCGGCTAACTCCTCTTGTGACCAAGCCAGAAGCGAACGCGCTGCCTTAACCTGCC
>Ga0209465_10000214_pt1 | contig 27957 bp, 30 predicted proteins | sample PanSoiPlot1MoBio_FD_188321 | JGI IMG/M metagenome (GOLD analysis project Ga0209465, IMG submission 188321) | Tropical forest soil microbial communities from Panama analyzed to predict greenhouse gas emissions - Panama Soil Plot 1 MoBio (SPAdes)... | ecosystem: Environmental > Terrestrial > Soil...
CCGCCGGCTCGGAGGGCGTGCCCGTGCCCTTCCGGCCGGGACTGTGGACGCTCGGCTTCGCGAGCAAGGTAACCTGGGTGTACATCATGCTCGCCCTTGCCCTCGGCATCTTTGCCGTACAGATCTACCTCGAGCGCTCGCGGCTCGGCTATCGGCTCGCCGGCGTGCGCGAGGACGAGGACGCCGCCCAGGCCTTAGGCATCCCGAGCCGGCGGCTCAAGGTGCTGGCCATCGCCGTCTCCGCCGCACTGACCAGCGCCTGCGGCACCCTGTGGGCGCAGTACGTGGGCTTCGTGGATCCCTTCTACGTCTTTTCCGTCGATCTCTCCGTCCGCTTCGCTCTCAACACCATCATCGGCGGCATCGGGACAGCCATGGGCCCCTTCGTGGGATCGATCCTCATTACGTCTCTCGAGACGAGCCTCCGCGCGACCTTCAGCGACATGCGGGGCGGGCTGGTGGGCATCTATCTCATCATCTACGGCTGCCTCCTCATCATCGTCGTGCGCTTCATCCCCCAGGGGCTGGTCGGCTGGTTCGGCCAGCGCCTCCGCGCCGGGCGCCGCTATGCTCGAGCTTGACGCGGTCACCAAGCGCTTCGGCGGGCTGACCGCCGTTCGCGACGTCTCCCTGCGCGCGGCCCCCGGCGAGATCGTGGGCATCATCGGGCCCAACGGCGCCGGCAAGACCACGCTCTTCAACGTCATCTCGGGCTTCTACGCGCCCGACGAGGGACGGGTCGTCCTCGACGGCCACGACGTCTCGCGGCTGCCCGCGCATCAGATCTGCGCGCGCGGCCTCTGCCGGACCTTCCAAATCGTGAAGCCCTTCGGCAATCTCTCCGTCGAGGACAACGTGATGATCGGCGCGCTGACCCGGCTCCCTGCCGTCTCCGCGGCGCGCGAGGAGGCGCGTCGGGTCATTGCCCTCTGCCGTCTCGAGGCCTTCGCCGCGAGCCCTGCTCGCTCGCTGCCCATCGGGCTCCGCAAGCGGCTCGAGGTCGCGCGCGCCCTCGCCACGCGGCCGCGGCTCCTCCTCCTCGACGAGGTGATGTCGGGCCTCAACGCCACGGAGCTGGGCGAGATGATCGCCCTCATCCGCGCTCTTCACGCGGAGGGGCTCGGACTCATCATCATCGAGCACATCATGGCGGCCATGATGCGGCTGGCCCAGCGCATCGTGGTCCTCCACCACGGGGAGAAGATCGCCGAGGGCACGCCGCAGTCCATCGCCGAAGATCGTCGCGTGGTCGACGCCTATCTCGGAGAGGAGTTCGTCCTTGCTGACGCTTGAGGGCATCGACGCCTTCTACGGCGATCTCCAGGCGCTCCATCGCGTCAGCCTCGACGTGCAGGAGGGGGAGATCCTCGCTCTCGTCGGGGCCAACGCCGCGGGCAAGACCACGACCCTCCGGGTGATCTCCGGCACGCTCGCCGCGCGCGCGGGGCGCGTCAAGTTCACCGGGGAGGACCTCACGCGCGTCCCCGCCCACGATCGGGTCGGGCGCGGCATCGTGCAGGTGCCCGAGGGCCGGCGGCTCTTCCCCTTCATGACGGTGCGGGAGAACCTGCTCCTGGGCGCGCACCCCGCGGCGGCGCGGGCCCAGCTGGCCAAGAGCCTCGCCTACGTGCTCGATCTCTTCCCTATCCTCCGCGAGCGGACGAGCCAGCTCGCCGGCTCCCTCTCCGGGGGCGAGCAGCAAATGTGCGCCATCGGCCGCGCCCTCATGACGCGGCCGCGTCTGCTCATGCTGGACGAGCCCACCCTCGGCATCGCGCCCGTCCTCGTGCAACGGATCTTCGAGACGGTGGCCGCCATCAATCGCTCAGGGGTGACGATTCTCCTCGTGGAGCAGAACGTCCGACGCGCGCTGGCCCTTGCCCACCGCGCCTGCGTGCTGGAAAATGGGCGTCTCGTCCTGGCGGGCGCCGCGCGCGATCTCGCCGCTGACGAGCGGCTCAAGAAGGCCTATCTCGGGCTCTGAGCCCGGAGGAGCGATGCGCATCGACCGCACACGGCTCGAGGAGAGCATGCAGGCCCTGGGACGCATCGGGGCCACCGCGAAGGGCGGGCTCAATCGGGTCGCCCTCACCGACGACGATCGCCGCGGCCGGGACCTCCTCGTGAGCTGGATGCGCGAGGCCGGCCTCACCGTCACCGTGGACCAGATGGGCAACATCTTCGGCCAGCGCGCGGGTGAGGACGGCCTCCCTCCCGTCATGATGGGCTCGCACGCGGACTCGGTGCCCACGGGGGGAAAGTACGACGGCCAGCTCGGCGTGCTGTGCGCGCTCGAGACGATCCGCACCCTCAACGACGAGAAGATCCGCACGCGGTACCCGGTCGCCATGGCCATCTTCACCAACGAGGAGGGCGCGCGCTTCCAGCCCGCCATGATCGGCTCCGGGGTGATGGCGGGCAAGATTCCCCTGGAGGATGCCTACAACGCGCGTGATCGCGACGGGGTGCGCTTGGGCGACGAGCTCGAGCGCATCGGCTATCTCGGCTCCGAGCCGTGCATCCCCCGCCCCTTGCGCGCCTATCTGGAGCTCCACATCGAGCAGGGACCCATTCTCGAAGAGGAGCACCTCCCCGTGGGCGTGGTGGAGGGCATCGTGGCCATCGCATGGTCCCGCGTGACTCTCACCGGCGTCCAGGACCACGCGGGGCCCACGCCCATGCGCATCCGTCACGACGCCCTCGTGGCCGCCGCCGACATCGTGCGCGGCGTGCGTGAGATCGCCAAGGATATCGGCGGCGACATGGTCTCCACGGTGGGACGACTCGACGTCTCGCCCAATATCCCCAACGCCATCCCGGGACGGGTCAGCCTCTCCATCGACCTGCGGGCCCCCGACGAGCGCCACATCACGCGAGGGCTTGACCTGGTCGACCGCGTGGTCAGGGACGCCGCGCGCGCCGAGGGCGTCACCTACGAGCTCGAGCACTACTGGCGCGTGCCGCGCACGCGCTTCGACCTCGAGGTGGTGGAGACGGTGGAAGCGGCCGTGCAGAGCCTCGGCTGCGGCTATCGCCGCATCCTCTCCGGGGCGGGGCACGACGCGCAGTACATGGCCGCCATCTGCCCCACCGGGATGATCTTCGTGCCCTCGCGCGACGGGCGCAGCCACTGCGAAGAGGAGTTCACGCCCATGGACGACATCGAGCACGGCGCGAACACCCTCCTCCTGGCCGCCGCGCGCCTCGCGGGCACCCCGTAGCCGCGGCCCCTCCATGTCGAGGCGGCTCGCCGACGCTCCGGCCATCGTGGCCTCGGTGCGCCGCTTCGTGGACAAGGAGGTCATTCCCGCCGCTTCTGGCTTCGAGCACGCCGATGCCTATCCGCACGAGCTGGTGGCGCGCATGCGCGAGCTCGGGCTCTTCGGCTCGCTCGTGCCCACCGCCTACGGGGGTCTGGGGCTCGACGTTCGCACCTACGCTCAGGTCATCGAGGAGATCTGCCGCGGCTTCATGTCGCTCGCCGGAGTGATCAACAGCCACACCATGGCCGCCCTCATCGTGCTCCACCACGGCACGGAGGAGCAGCGACGCCGGCTCCTGCCGCGCTTCGCGAGTGGCGAGGCGCGCGGAGGGCTCTGCCTCACCGAGCCGCACGCGGGCTCCGACGTCCAGGCCATCCGCACCGAGGCTCGACGCGACGGCGATCGCTACCTCATTTCCGGCGCCAAGATGTTCGTCACCAACGGCCGCGAGGGCAACACCTTCGCCCTCCTCGCCCTCACCGATCCCGGGGCCTCGCCGCGGCATAGCGGCATGTCCTGCTTCATCGTGGAGAAGGGCGCCCCCGGTCTCGAGGTGGTCAAGTCGATCACCAAGCTCGGCTACAAGGGCGTGGATACCGCCGAGCTCCTCTTCGATCGCTTCCCCTGTTCCGCCGCCAATCTCGTAGGTGGGATCGAGGGCCGCGGCTTCAAGCACGTGCTCTCCGGGCTCGAGACGGGGCGCATCAACATCGCCGCGCGCGCCGTCGGCGTCGCCCAGGCCGCGCTCGAGGAGGCCGCGCGCGCCGCTACGGAGACGGCGACCGCTGCTCTCGCCGACATCGCCCTTCGTGTGGACGGCGCGCGACTCCTCACCTCGTGGGCAGCGGGCATGAAGGACCGGGGCGAGCGCTGCGACCTCGAAGCGGGCATGGCCAAGCTCTACGCCTCGGAGAGCTCCCAGGAGGCCGCGGCGGGCGCCCTTCGCATCCTGGGGGGTCGCGGCCCGGCCACGGCGGGCGTCGTCGAGCGGCTCTATCGCGACACGCCGCTGATGGTGATCGGCGAGGGCACCAACGAGATCCAGCGGACCATCATCGCGAGGAATCTCCTCCAGCGGCACGGCGAGCGCCTGGGCGCCCTCACCTCTCTCGAGGCAGAACCCGAGGAGCGGCGACTCATGGCCTTGGCCGTGCGTCAGCTCGTCGAGCGCGAGCTCGGGCTGGCCTCCGTGGAAGACGATCGCGCGGACCGGTTCCCCGCGGCCTCGCTCGACAGGCTCGGCGAGCTGGGTCTCTTCGGCGCCGTGGTGCCGCCCGACTCGGGTGGTCTCGGGCTCGACGGCGCCGCTGTCGCGCTCATCATCGAGGAGATCGGTCGCGGCTCCGCCACCGTCGCCGCCGTGCTCTCGAGCCATCTCGACGCCACCGAGGCGGTGCTGCGCTTGGGCACCGTCGAGCAGCGCCGCCGATTCCTCCCTGCTCTCGCCTCCGGCACGCTTCGGGGCGGAACACTCAGCTCGCTAAATGGCCTCCGATCTCGAGCCACCCGGGTGGGGGATGACCTGGTCGTGTCGGGCCCCGGGCTCGTCGCCTCGCCCGGACGGCACGCGAATCTCTTCGCCCTCCGCGCGGAGGCGGAGAACGGTCTGCGCGTTGTGCTCCTCGAGGCGGGTCAGCACGGATTCACGCTGGTCGAGCCTTTCTGGACGATGGGGCGGCGCGGTGGCGATCTCTGGCGCGTCGAGCTCGCGGAGTGTCTCGTGCCAGCCCGCCAAGTCCTGGGCGGCGGCCGGGGCCTCGACGCCAGGGACCTGGCCGAGCTCGATGGCGCGTCGCGAGTCCGCGAGGCGGCGGCGGCGGTGGGCCTGGCCCAGGCCGCCTTCGAGGCGGCGCTGCGCTACTCGCAGCAGCGCTCCGCCTTCGGCGTGCCGATCTGCCAGCACCAGGCGATCCAGCTCAAGCTCGCCGACATGGCCACGGCCATCGCGGTGTCCAGGCTCTTGACCCAGCGCGCGGCCGGAGATGGCACCACCGTGCCCGCGGGCATGGCCTGGCTCCACTCGGCGGAGACAGCCTCCACGGTGACGCTCGAGTCCATGCGCATCCACGGAGGCTACGGCTATACCGCCGAATTCCCCGTGGAGCGCTACTATCGTGACGCGGCCATGCTGCTGGCGAGGGGGCCGGGCGGAGACGAAATCCGCCACGCGATCGCCCGCCATGCCGCCGAGGCGTGCCGGCTAAGCACGGGAGCCCCATGAGCTACGGACGCTACTTCGAAGAGTTCTCAGTGGGTCAGGTGTTCCGGCATTGGCCGGGGCGCACCATCACCGAGGCCGACTGCACGTGGTTCGCCCTCCTGACCATGAACCAGCACCCGCTCCACTCCGATGCCCACTACGCCGAGACCTACACCCAGCACAAGCAGCGCGTGGTCCTGGGCCCCCTCGTCTACAGTGTGGTCATCGGCATGACGGTGGCGGACATCTCCGGACGGGCCATCGCCAACCTCGAGGTGAACGCCCTCAAGCACGAGAAACCCACCTTCATCGGTGACACCCTCTACGCAGGAAGCCGCGTCCTCGAGCTGCGCGAGTCGAAGCAGGGCGACCGTGGCATCGTTACCGTGGAAACCACCGCGAGCAACCAGCGCGGCGAGCAAGTCTGTTCCTACACCCGCAAGGTTCTCGTGCCGAAGAAGAACCACGCCACCCTCGGCGACGGCAAGCTTCCCTACTGACATGGCGAGACCACCGCTCGAGGGTGTCCGCATCCTCGCCGTCTCCCAGTTCGGGGCCGGGCCCTTCGGCACCCAGGTGCTGGCCGACCTGGGCGCGGAGATCATCAAGATCGAAGACCCCGCGGTGGGCGGCGACAGCGCCCGCTACGTTCCCCCGTATCTCCACGAGCAGGACTCGCTCTACTTCCAGTCCTTCAATCGCGGCTCGAAGTCGCTCACCCTCAATCTGCAGCACCCGGCCGGACGCGCGGTGCTACACGATCTGGTCAAGGTCTCGGATGCCCTCTTCAACAACGTGCGCGGCGATCTTCCCGCCCGTCTCGGTCTCACCTACGAGGCGCTCAAGAAAGTGAACCCGCGCATCGTGTGCTGCTCGCTGAGTGGGTTCGGAGCCAATGGGCCGCGGGCCAGCGAGCCCGGCTTCGACTATTTGATCCAGGGCTACGCGGGCTACATGGGCGTCACCGGGGAGCCCGACGGCCCGCCCGGCAAGTGCGGGGTGAGCGTGATCGACTTCGCGGGGGGCTACGCGGGCATGCTCGGCCTCATGGTGGGCCTCTTCGAGGCGCAGCGCACCGGCGTGGGCCGCGACGTGGACGTCTCCCTCCTCGACACCGCGGTGAGCATGCTCTCGTACTTCGCCATGTGGACTCTGAATCGCGACTGGCAGCCCGAGCGCATCGCGGACTCCGGGCACCAGACGCTCGTCCCCGCCCAGAACTTCCCCACCCGCGACGGGTGGATCGTCATCTTCTGCAACAAGGACAAGTTCTGGCAGGCCCTCGCGGAGCGAATGGAGCTGCCCACGCTCCTCCAGGATCCGCGCTTCGCGGGCTTCCCGGAGCGTCTCGCCCACAAGACGGAGCTGGTAAAAATTCTCAAGGCGCGCTTCGCGATGAAGACCACCGCCGATTGGCTCGGCCTCCTTCGCGGCCACGTGCCCTGCGCGCCCGTCAACTCCGTGGCGGAGGCCCTCGAAGACGAGCAGGTCCGCGCGCGCGAGATGGTCATCGAGGTGGAGCACCCGCACTTCGGCCGCATCCGCGAAGTGGCGAGTCCCATCCGCACCGAAGGCGAGATCCGTCGGCCCGCGCCTGCCCCTTCCCTGGGGGAGCACACCGAGGCTATCCTGAGCGGCGTCCTGGGGTACGGGAGCCAAACCATCGCCCGCCTCCGGTCAGAGGGAGCGATCGGTAAATGAGCGACGGAGCGATGACGGCGTGATCCGCAGGCTCGGCCCCTATGCGGCGGAGACTGCCCCCGACGTCGAGGAGGCGGAGGAGGTCGACGTCGCCCTCGCCCCCCCCTGGATCACCATCTTGCACAACTGCGACTGCCACACCTTCGAGGACGTGGTGAAGCAGCTCATCAAGGCCATCGCCTGCTCCGAGGATCGCGCCTGGGAGATCGCCTGGGAGGTGCACAACACGGGCAAGGCCGTGGTCAAGGTGGGTCCGGAGACCGAATGCGTCCGGGTCGGCAACATCCTGGCCGCCACGGGGTTGATCGTCACCGTCACGCAGTCCTAGTCCCACCCATCCGCTTTCCGTCGTTCCCGCTTCCCTTTTTCGTCGGCGGACACTCTGTCACCGTGCGAACAGGTGCGCTAGCTTCCTGAATTTCTGCGTTTGTGACGCGGCGCGCTCGTGGCACCGCCCTTGCTCTCTCCACGGGCAGGAACATAGCGACAGAGATCGAAACAAGGAGATCGGGGATGACGCGGGCACCGTGGTACGCGAGACCGGAATTTTGGATTCTGATGGGAACGCTCTTCGTGCCGTTCTTCTGGATCTTGCCGCTCAGCCGCGCGGCGTATGCGCGGGCTGCCATCCGTCGGGAGCGTCGCTTCTAATCCCGCCACTCATCCCACGGGCCCCTGGCGGGCACCGGGTGCCGCAGCCTCGGCCTGCGGCCCCACCTACGGTGTGCGGGGCTCACTTACACCGGTCGCCGGCACGGCGGCGACCGGATTCTTTTTGGCAGGAACCGGCGGAAGCGATCAGCCCTCCCGGGCGGGGGGCCCGCTCACCAGAGTCCAGTCGTCGACGCCCGGGACGTCGGGAGCGGTAGACGAGGACGTAGTGAGCGTGCGGCCCTTGCTGGGAGAAAACCACACCCATTCCGGCTCTCCCTGACCAAGCGCCTCAGCGGCCTCGCCCATCTCGGGGCCCGACTCGCCGGTCTCCTTCCGCTCGGCCTTGCGCGCCTTCTTGGCTTCCTGCTTCGCCTTGCGCGCATCTTCCTTGCGGCGCCGATCGCCGCGGTACATTCCAGGGCGTCCCGCCATCGAATCCCCCTTGGTGGCTCCTCGCGACGAAGCGTGGGTGCGACGGCACTCTCGCCGTTCATGATAACCGGGGGCGCGGCGCCGCCCGCGAACATTTCTGGATTCGGCGCGTGCCTACATGACAGGCCCGATGATCCAGGGCGCGAATTCCTCTTCGCCCACGCCGGAGAGCTCGCTCCTCGAGCGCTTTCCCGACGCCACCGCCACGATCTCCTCGAAGATCTGTCGCCCCACCTCGGCCAGCGGCGTGCCCTCGAGGATGACTCCGCAATTGATGTCCATGTCCTCCTGCATGTGGCGGTACATGAGCGAGTTGGTGGCGAGCTTGATGGAGGGCACGGGCTTGCAGCCGAAGACGGAGCCGCGGCCCGTGGTGAAGCAGATCATGTTGCAGCCGCCCGCCACCAGACCGGTGATGGACACGGGGTCGTGCCCTGGGGTGTCCATGAAGACGAAGCCGCGCGTGCTGATGGGCTCCCCGTAGAGGAACACATCCCGCATGGGAGTGGTGCCTCCCTTGGTGACGCCACCCAGCGACTTCTCGAAGACGGTGGTGATGCCGCCCGCCTTGTTGCCGGGTGCGGGATTGTTGTCCATGCGCTCGATCCCGCGGCAGTACCACTCCCACCACTTGTAGCGATCGATGAGCTTCTTGGCCACCGCCTCGCTGACCGCGCGCCGGATGAGCAGGTGCTCGGCGCCGTAGATCTCCGGTGTCTCCGCGAGCACGCCCGTGCCGCCGTAGCGCACGAGCTCGTCCACCGCCCAGCCCAGCGCGGGATTGGCGGTGATACCCGAGTTGCTGTCGGAGCCGCCGCAGTTGGTGGCGAGCATGATCTCGGACACCGGCTGCTTCGAGCGGCGCGCCGCGTCCGCGAAGGGCAGGAGCTTGGCCACCTCGGCCGCCGCCCGGTCCACCGTCTTCCGGATCCCGCCCGCTTCCTGGATGTTGATGACCATGGGCTTGCGCTCGGGATGGCCGGGGGCGGCCATGCGCTGCTTGTCCACCATGACCGCGGCCTGGTTCACCTCGCAGCCGAGGCCGACCAGAATGTAGGCGGCCACGTTGGGGTGCTTGGCGTAGCCAGCCAGCACGCGCTGGAGAGCCATGTGGTCCTCGCCGAAGAGCTCGGTGCCACACCCCGACTTATGGGTGATGGCGAGCACCCCGTCGATGTTGGGGTGGTCACGGGTGACGTCGCGGAACTTATCCTTGACGAACTGGCTCACGCTGGCCGAGCAGTTGACCCCGGAGATGATGGCGACGTAGTTGCGTGTGCCCACGCGCCCGTCGTCGCGGAGGTAGCCGTCGAAGTAGCGCATCTCCTCGGGCGGGTAGAAGTCCACCGGGCGCACATCGGTGCCGACCTCGTACTCGCGCTGCAGGTCGCCCACCGCGAGGTTCTGGGTGTGGACGTGATCCCCCACCGCGATGTCACTGGTGGCGAAGCCGATCACCTGCCCGTAGCGCCGAACCTCCTCGCCCGTGCGCCGAGCGTGCCGTGCCACCTTGTGTCCGGGGCGGATGTCCTGCCGGACCTCGATGCGGCCGCCCGCGTCCTCCAGCACGGTGCCCGCGGGAATCTCCTTCTTGGCGATGGCCACGTCGTCCCGTGGGTTGAGGACGAGGGCGACATCGGTAACGGCACGGGTATCCATGAAAGCTCCTCCTGTCCGGCGTGTATGCGGGGCAATCTACAGGCCGCCCGCACACTTTGCAAATCGCGCTCAATTTCCTCTCCCTTCACGAGTCTCTTCCGCTGACCATTGACCTCCGAAGCTTGGGCAGTCATAGTCAGCCGCGAGCGCCATGATGTCCTTGCCGAAGACCCCGTATGCGAAGAGCGGCGACCTCCACATCGCCTACCAGGTGACGGGCCAAGGCCCCTTGGACCTCGTGCTCGTCCCCGGGCGCCGCTTCGGGGACCGCGGCGCCCACACCATCAAAGGTGTACCGGAACAGTGGCACCTCTACGCCGTCGCTCCCGCGGCGTGATGCCATTCGCTTCGACCCGGAACCTCCCGCATCCGCCCTGGCGGGTCGCGCTTTTGGGCTTGCTCCTAGCCTCCTGTGCCAGCCACGCGTCTTCCCCCGTCGAGGGCAGTGCGGCTGGCGATCGAGCGGCCGATGGGCGAACGTGTGCCACGATCCGCTCCGCCCTTCGCTCCCGAGATCCGGGCGCACTGTCGGTTCTTCACGTGCTCTGTCGTGACGGACTCGTGATCATCGCCGGCGCATTGCCCTCAGACTACGTGCTCGCGCCGTTGGCCGTGCACATCGCCCGCACGACACGAGGTGTGAGGCGGGTCGAGACGTACTTCACTCCGAGACCGGCCGCGGACACGGGCGACAGCGCGCTCACCGAGAAGATTCGGGGCGCGCTGGCCCGAGAGGGCACAGCGGGCGTGGTGGGAACGGATGTAGCTGTGGTGGCAGGCACGGCAGTGCTGGTGGGCACGGCGGACGACGAGGCTCACGCCGATCATCTCGTGGCCAGCGCAGGAGCGGTCGACGGCATAAAGAGCGTGAAGTCCTTCATACAGCTCAGGCCGTAGCGTCAGCGATGGAGCACAGTTCACCCACAACAGGAGAGACCCATGAAGAAGAAGATCACTAGTCCAAACGTTGCAGACCCGCCGCCGCAGACCTGGTCGAATTGCCTGGTGGTGGGCAACCAGGTCTACGTCGCCGGCATGGTGGCGCGCGGGTCGGAGGGCGCGGTCGGCGGCGACAGCATGTATGGGCAGGCCCAGGCCATTTTCGCCAAGATCAAACACCTCATGGAAGCCGCCGGCGGCACCATGAACGACATTGTGAAGGTGGTGATCTTCGTCACGGACATCAAGCGGCGTGAGGAAGTGTGGAAGGCGCGGAGGGAAGTGTTCACGGGGGACTTTCCCGTGTCGACGCTGGTGGAGGTGAAGGCGCTCGCGGCGCCGGAGTTCCTCGTCGAGATCGAGGCCGTGGGAATTCTGGGTGCGGGGAAGGCGTAGACGGTTCGCGTCACGCCCCCTCACCCGGCCCTCTCCCCCGAAGGGGGAGAGGGTTGAGTGGTTGAGACTTATCTGGAGCGGAGCTTGCGTGCGGCCTCGGCGCGCATCTGCTGCATCGCGCGGGTTTCCTGGTCGGAATAGCGTTCTTCCTGCCAGGGGTCGGCACGCATGTGATAGCCGTTGACCTCCCAGAAGCCGGGCGGGTTCACGTCGAGGAACTCGAAGCCGCGAAGCCACTTGGCGCTCTTCCAGAAGTAGAGCTTGGGCACCACGAGGCGCAGCGGCCCGCCGTGATCGGGCGCGAGCGGCTGGCCGTCGTGGGAGAGGGCGAGGATGACGTCGTCGTCCACGAGATCGGTCAGCGCCAGGTTCGTCGTGTAGCCGGGGTCGGCGTGGATCATGACGAACTTCGCCTCAGGCTTGAGGCGGACACGCTGCATGATCTCGCGGATGGGCACGCCTTCGAAGCGATTGTCGAGGCGTGACCAGCGCGTCACGCAGTGGATGTCGCAGAAGACCTCGCTTCGCGGCAAGGCGAGGAACTCCTCCCAGGTCCACGAGACCTCCTCTTCCACGAGCCCAAAGCAGCGGAAGGTCCAGGTCTTCGGGTTGAACTTCGGCGTGAGGCCGTAGGTCAGCACGGGCCACTTCGTGGTCAGCACCTGGCCGGGCGGGGTGCGCTTGGCCAGCTCGTCGGCGTTGGCGGTCATGTCGTCTCCTCGTTTCGATTCCAGCTGACGGTCAGCGCCTAGCATCCCACACCTAGCCCGCGAAGCGGTAGCCCTGGCCGTGAGCGGTGAGGATGTAGACGGGATGCTCAGGGTCCTGCTCGAACTTCTGACGCAGGCGCAACACGTGGGTGTCCACCGTGCGCGTGGTCGGAAATTGCTCGTAGCCCCACACCTCGTCGAGCAGGCGGTCCCGAGTGATCACCTCACCGCGATGCTCCACGAAATAACGGAGGAGGTCGAACTCTTTGCGCGTCAGCCGCACCTCGTGCCCCGCGCGAAAGGCCTGGCGGCCGCGCAGATGAATCCGTGCATCGCCGAACGCGAACTCCTCGAACTTCTGCCGCGGCCCCGGCCGGCGCAGCACGGCGCGGATGCGGGCCAGGAGCTCGCGGAGACCGAAGGGCTTGGTCACGTAGTCGTCGGCGCCCAGCTCGAGCCCGCGCACGCGATCGACCTCCTCGCCACGCGCGGTCAGCATGATCACGGGAATATCGAGCCCCTTGGCGCGCAGCTCTCGACAGAAATCCCAGCCGCTCATGTCCGGCATCATGATGTCGAGGAGAACGAGGTCAGGCGCCTCGGACAGGGCGAGGGCGAGCCCGCGGCGGCCATCGGTCGCCGAGAGCGTCTGGTAGCCCTCGAAGCGAAGGTTGTCCTCGAGCCCTCGGACCATCTCCGGCTCGTCGTCCACGATCAGGATGCGCGGCATGCGTCTCCCATGACCTTCCGTCCCCTCCGCCGCCTCAGCCTAGTCCTCTCGCCCTGGGGGAGAGGGAGCGATGGGCAGGTAGAGGGAGAAGCGGCTCCCCTGACCTGGCCGGCTCTCGGCGCTCACCCGGCCTCCATGGGCCTCCGCGATGTGCTTGACCAGGGCGAGCCCCACCCCGCTCCCTCGGGTACCCTGGGTCTCACTTCGTCCGATGCGATAGAACTTCTCGAAGATTCGCTCGAGCTCACCCGCGGGTATCCCGATCCCCTCGTCGACGACCTCGATGACCACCCAGCTTCCCTCCCGGCGGGCGCTGAGGCCAAGTCGCCGGCGCTCCGTGGAGTACTTGAGCGCGTTATCGACGAGGTTGGCCAAGGCCTGCTTGATCGCCTCGGGGTCCATGAGGGCCTCGGGCAGGTCGGGCGCCACCGCCACGTCCAGCTTGAAGCCCCGCTGGGCGAGTGGATAGCGGAAGGCATCCAGGACCTCGTGGATGAGCGGCTCCACAGGGTGAGCGCCGATGTCGTAGCGCTGGCCGCTCCCCTCGATGCGCGAGAAGTCCAACACGTTGTCGATGAGCCGCGTCAGCCGCTCGCTCTCCCGCGTGATCACCGCGTAGTACTCGCGACGCGTCGCCTCGTCGGGGACACGGCCGAGCTGGAGCGTCTCCCCGAACATGCGGATGAGAGAGAGCGGTGTCTTCAGATCGTGGGAGACGTTGGCCACGAAGTCGGACTTGAGCCGCGCCATTTCCGTCTCGCGCTGAAGCAGCCGATAGGTCGCCACCAGCCCCAGGGCGATGACCACGAGGAGCAGGGCGAAGGCCGCGGTGAAGAGCATGGCCTGACGACGGACGTCGCCGCGGGAGGAGATGTCGGGCGGCTGATAGAGCGCCACCCGCCAGGTAGGCAGCGCCTCGCCGAAGGCCACCGTCAGTACGCGCGTGGTCCGCTCGATCGGCCGCGACACATAGAGGAGATCGCCCTGCGCGTCGAGCACGGCGAGCACGCTCGGCCCCTCCAGGCCGCCAAGCGTCTTGGCGAACACATCTCGCTTCACCGCCTCGACGCTGCGCCCGAGCACGGCCAGCACGGGACCCTCGGCGCCCGGTATGACAGCGGCCAGGACGACCTGATCGCCGACCAGCAGATGGCGCCGGCCGCCGCGGTCCCACAGCCCCTCCGGGATCTCCCGCACGAGCGGCGGCGGGCTCGCGCCCTCGGGATAGAGGACGCGACCTTCGTGGTCGACGAGGGTGAGGCTCGCGAAGATGGGATTCCTGCGCTTCCAGTCTTCCAGGGCCTCCGGGCGCAGCGTCGGTTCCATGAGGAGGAGCTGGAGGCTCGAGAGGCACTCCTCCTCGGTCTTGAGGATGGCCATCTCCACCTTCTCGGCCGCCATGGTGACCATGTCACGGGACTGCTCCCGGAAGAGGAGCTCGGCCGAGGCCTGCCACTGGCGCAGCGAGACATAGCCGAGGACGGCGAGGACAACGGTGGCTGCCACGACCGCCCCGAAGGTGAAGAGGCGGGCTCGGCTCACTGCTCCGCGAGCAGCTTCCTGATCAACGCCTCGGTCTCCTCGTAGTTGCCCTCGCCGATGTGCGTGTAGCGGACGATGCCCTTTCTGTCGATGACGACGAGGGCGGGCCAGTAGCGGTTGCCGAAGCGATTCCAGATGGTGAAGTCGTTGTCCTGGACCACGGGATAAGCCACCTTGAGGTCCCGCGTCGCCTTCACGACTTTGTCATACGGCCGCTCCCAGGTGAACTCCGGCGCGTGGACCCCCACGATGGTGAGGCCGCCCTGTTCGTACTTCGCGTGCCAGTCCCGCAACTGCGGGATCACGTTCTTGCAGTTGTATCAGCCGAAGGTCCAGAACTCCACGGCGACCACGCGTCCGCGGAGCTTCTCGATGCTGAGCGGCTCGCTGTTGATCCACGGGCCCCCGGTGATCTCGGGGGCGGGCTGGCCCACCCGCGGGGCGACCGCCTGTCCCGCCGGGGGGATGGCCATCACCGCCGTCGCCGCCAGCGCTCCACCCACGCCCACCGCTATGAGCCATCGCCTGAGTATGTTCATGGCCATGAGCCTAACTCTCCTCCGTGGGCACGTGTCACACTCCTGTGAATTTTACCCGTGTCGAAGCCCGGATAGGGGTTGGTTCGCTCCCAGGCTCCCCCTATAATGAGAACGGCGGGTGGAGGGGCATGGGCCCTTCCGGAAGCACCGACGCCGATGAGCCACGCATGAACAGGAAAGGCATTGGATGAGTGATGACAGGAAGCTGGCGATGTTCATGGATTTCGAGAACATCGTCCGTGGGGTGAAGGAAGCGCAGTACAAGCAGTTCGAGATCAAGCTGGTGCTGGAACGGCTCGTGGAGAAGGGCAAGATCATGGTCAAGCGAGCCTACGCGGACTGGAACCGCTACGCCGAGTACAAGCGTCCCTTCCACGAGCACGCCATCGAGTTGATCGACGTTCCCCAGAGTCGGTACAGCGGCAAGAACTCTGCGGACATCCGCATGGTGGTGGATGCCATGGACCTCGCTTACGCGAAGCAGCACGTGGACAGCTTCGCCCTCGTCTCCGGGGACTCCGATTTCTCGCCGCTCGTGTCCAAGCTCCGGGAGAATGACCGCTACGTGATCGGGCTCGGGGTGAAGTCTTCTTCCTCGGAGCTCCTCGTGGGGAACTGCGACGAGTTCATCTTCTACGAGGATTTGATCCGGGAGTCGAAGAAGACGACCGCGCTCCGCGGGCTGCCCGAGAAGAAGATGGAGGCGATGCAGCAGCTCATCGAGGCGATCCAAGCCCTCCAGCGCGAGAACAAGGACACCCTCTGGGGCTCCATGGTGAAGCAGACCATGCAGCGGAAGAACCCCGCCTTCAACGAGTCCTACTACGGGTATTCGACCTTCTCGAAGCTCCTCGAGGAAGCGGCCAAGCAGCGCATCGTAACCTTGGAGCGCGACGCGCGGAGCGGCACGTATATCATCACGTCACTGGAAGAAAACAGAGCCGCGTAGGAACTCCCCCTCGGATTCCCTTGCCCCCCGGAGGGGCCGAGGGCCAGGGGGAGGGGGTTTACGGTCGCTTCGTGATCACCACGACCTTGCCGCTGTCGCTGATCAGCGCGGTCATGATCCAGCTCACGATGCTCACGACGATGGCGCCCAGGAAAGCCGCCCAGAATCCCGCCACGTAGAAGCCCTTGACGAGCGAGGCGACCAGCCAGAAGCAGAGGGCGTTGAGGACGAGCAGGAAGAATCCCAGGGTGACGAGGGTGATGGGCAGCGTGAGGATGATCAACACGGGCCGGACCACCGCGTTCACCAGGCCGAGGAGCAGCCCGCCCACCAGGGCGGGGACCAGCCCCTCCACGTGGATTCCCGGCAGGATCGAGGCCGCAAGCATGATGGCGAGCGCGTTCACGAGCACGCGAATCAGAAAGCCCATCGTCGCCTCCGTTTCCTGAACGGGGAGAGGCCCGTCGTATACTGACGGCGCCGTGCCGAGATCTCATTATATGCGCCTGCGGTTGGCCCTTCTGCTCGTCCCCTGGCTATGGGGCGCCGCGTGGGCGGCCGACGCCCCTCCCCTCACCATCGATCCCGCCCTCGCCCGTGGACCCGCGGATGCTCCCGTGGTCATCATCGAGTTCGCGGACTTCGAGTGCCCGTCCTGCAAGCGCGCCCGTGGGCCCCTGGACGAGGTCCTACGCGAGTTCGACGGCAAGATCCGTCACGTCCACAAGGACTTCCCCGTGCCCACGCACAAGGGCGCCTTCCCCGCCGCGGAGGCGGCGCGCTGCGCGGCGGCCCAGGGCGCGTTCTGGCCCTACCACGATCTCCTCTTTCTCTCCGTGCCGGACTTCTCGCGCGACGATCTGGTGGGCTATGCCGGGCGCTTGAGCCTCGACCGCACGCTCTTCGCCACCTGTCTCGACACGCATCAGTTCCGCAAGGAGATCGAGGCTGACGTGAAGGAAGGCCGAGCCCTCAAGTTGCCCGGCACGCCCACCTTTCTCGTGAACGGCCGGCCTCTCGTGGGCGCACAGCCCGTGGAGGCATTCCGCGAGGCCATCCGCGACGCGCTCAAGAGCACGAGCGCTCCCTAGCCCGCAGAGGAGATCGAGATCGTTATGACCAGCGCGCCCGTGAGCTTCTTCGCCGACATCGAGAAGGCCCCGTGGGTCGAGCGACGCCCCGGCATCTTCTGGAAGACGCTGTGGGAGGACGCGGACGGAAGACACAAGGCCGTGCTCATGCGGTACTCGCCTGGCTCCACGGTGCCGCGCCATCGCCATCTCGGCGACGAGCAGATCTGGGTACTCGAGGGCTCCGTGGCCGACGATGCGGGGGTGTGCCGCGCCGGCAACTATGCCCGGCGGCCCCCCGGATGCGTGCACACGGTGACAAGCGCGGACGGTGCGCTCGTCTTCGCGGTGATTTCCGGACCCACGGAAGCGGTGTAGCATTCGAAAAATTCTTGCGGCGTCTTTTCGTCTTCGGTAAGGTGGGCGGCGGCTCGTCTGGCCCGCGAAAGCTTTGCGTGGCAAGAGCAGCCGCGAATCCAGTGAGGCGCTGATCATGACGACTGAGCAGTTCTGGCTGTCCATCGGATTCCTGGGGCAGGGCTTCTTCTTCAGCCGCTTCCTCGTGCAATGGATCGCCTCCGAGCGCAGGAGGGAGAGCGTCATTCCCATCTCCTTCTGGTTCTTCTCCATCGGTGGCGGCTCCGTTCTGCTCATCTACGCAATTCACCGCGGCGACCCCGTGTTCATCCTGGGGCAGGGCGCCGGTCTCTTCGTCTACCTTCGCAACCTCTATCTCATCCGGCGCAAGCAGCGCCTGCTCGCCGAGGCCGGGGCGTAGTCGCCTCCGGCGAAAGGACATCGATCCCATGAGCCCGGCCAACGCCGATCCGATCAAGTGGGCCATCCCCCAGACCCGGGAGATCCTGATGATCCCGGGTCCCACGGAGCTGCCCTTCCCCGTCATCCAGACCCTGAACCAGCCGCCCATCATCCACTACGACCGGAACTTCGACCTCGACGTGCTGGAGCCCGTGAATCTCGCCCTCAAAAAGGTGTTCCAGACCACGGACGGCGAGATCATCACCATGCCTGGCTCCGGCAAGACCGCGCTGGAGTCGAGCGCGCTCTCCATGGTGGAGCCAGGCGATCGCGTGCTCGTCATCGTCACCGGCCGCTTCGGCATCCTCATGCGAGAGGTGATGGAGCGCATCGGCGCCGACGTCACGGAATTCAGCGTGGAGTTCGGCCAGCCCATCGATCTCGCCAAGCTCGAGAAGGAGATCGGTCGCGTCAAGCCCAAGATCGTGACCATGGTCCACAACGAGACCTCCACGGGCACCACCTATCCCGCCAAGGAAGTGGGCAAGATCGTCAAGGGCCACGGCGCCCTCTTCCTCCTCGACACCGTTTCCTCCCTCGCCGGCATCGATGTGCGCACCGACGAGTGGGGCGTAGACCTGAACATGACCGGCTCGCAGAAGTGCCTGGCCGCGCCCCTCGGCATGGCCATCATCGGGGTGACGCCGCCCGGGTGGGAGGCGATGGAGCGGCGCAAGCAGAAGGCTTCGTCGTGGGTCTACGACCTCCTGCGCTGGCGCGATTCGTGGATCCCCGCCTCGCGAGGCGGCAAGGTCCCGGACGGCGCCCCGCGCTCCCAGCCCATCTCCATGCCGAGCCACCTCACCCAGGCTCTCGGCACCGCGGTGCGGCTGGTCCTCGAGGAAGGGCTCGTGGCGCGTTTCCGGAGACATGCCGTCGCCGCCCGCGCCTTCCGGGCCGGGCTCGACGCCATGCGCCTCGAGATGTTCGCGGACACGTCGATCCTCTCGGACACCGTGTCCTGCATCAAGACGCCGCTCGGCATCGACCCCGCCTCCGTGGTGAAGCACATGCGAGAGCACTACGGCATTCTCATCGGCACCGGCCTCGACAAGATGCGCACGAGCACGCTGCGCGTGGGGCACATGGGCATCACCGCGAGTCCGCTCTACATCCTGCCCACGCTCTCCGCGCTCGAGATGACCTTGCGGGATCTCGGCTATAAGTGCGAGGCGGGCGCGGGAGTGTCGGCGGCCCAGGCCATCTTCTCCGCCGCCCAGGAATGATCTCGGTCCCCGACGACTTTCCGTCGGTCTTCGAGGGCACTCCTGCCCACGAGCGGGCGAAAAAGCTCGGTGACGTCGTCGTCTTCACCGAGCGCGGCGCCGATCAAGAGCAGGAGCTGATCCGGCGCATCGGCCGCGCCACCGTCGCCATCAATATCCGCGCGCACGCCCGCTTCGCCGACGGCGTGTTCGCGGCCTGCCCCACCCTCAAGATGGTGTCCATCTGGGGCACGGGCACCGACAATTTCGATCTGCACGCCGCCGGCATGCGCGGCGTAACCATCTGCAATACTCCCGGCGTCAATGCCTTCGCGGTGGCTGAGCATGCCCTGACCCTCATGCTCGCGGTGGGAAGAAAGATCGCCGTCCTCGATGCCGAGATGCGGAAGAACAAATGGCCGCGCGAGCTCCTCACGCAGATGCTCGGCAAGACCTTGGGTGTCTTCGGGATGGGGGCGATCGGGGCGCGCGTGGCCGCCCTGGGCAAGGCCATCGGCATGGAGGTGCTGGGCTGGTCGGCCACCGGCGATCCCGCGCGTATTCGCGCGGCCGGGGCCACTCCCGCCACCAAGGAGGAGATCCTCGCCCGTGCCGACGTCATCAGCCTCAACATGCGGCTCGGTTCGGAGACCCGCGGCTTCCTCGGGCGGAAGGAGCTGGCCCAGATGAAGCCGACGGCCATCCTGATCAACACGGGGCGGGGGGCGCTGGTGGAGAAGGAGGCCCTCATCACGGCCCTCGCCGAGCGGAAGATCATGGGCGCCGGCCTCGACGTGTTCCATCAGGAACCGCTGGGCCCCGACGATCCGATCCTCGCCCTGCCCAACGTCATCCTCTCGCCGCACAACGCGGGCCAGACTCCCGAGGTCATTCGCGACGGGCTCCTGCGCGCCGTGGAGAACGTGGAGCATTTCCTCCAGGGCAAACCGCGGGACGTGGTCGTCGCCCCCCTCCGCTGAATTCCACGCCACCTCGCGCGCGGGCCTCTTCGGTGCCAAGATGTGGCCCCGGGAGTCACCCCGACTCCCCAGACTGCTCACCATCAGCGCGAGGAGGTTCCCATGTCCAAGGTGCTCAAGTGCGGTGACCTGATGCCGGGATGCAACTTCGTCGCCGAAGGCAAGGACGTCGCGGAAGTAATGGCCAAGGGCGCGGAGCACGCCAAGACGGCGCACGGCATGACCTCGATTCCATCCGACCTCGCCGCGAAGGTCCAGGCGGCCATCAAGGACAAGTAAGCGGCTGCTCCACCCCTCACCCTGCCCTCTCCCCTCCTGAAGAGGAGGGGAGAGGGAAAGAGCACTTCCTGCCTGGGAAGGTTCCGCTTCGAGCGCCGGCTTCGCCGGCGCAGGCTGACCTGGGGGGAGGTTCGGAAGGGGGGCGAAGCCTCCCTCCGAGTCACAACATGGAGCGGATCGCCGCCATGATATCGTCCCTCGACGGAATCGTGGCCACCTCGAGCTTGTCGTTGTAGGGCATGGGCACGTTGCGCGCGCCCACCCGGGCGATCGGCGCATCGAGCAGGTCGAGACCCTTCTCGCTGACCATGGCCGCGATCTCCGCGCCGAAGCCGCCGCGCTTCACCGCCTCGTGCACGACCACGAGACGATTCGTCTTGCCCACGGAATTGAGAATGGCTTCCTCGTCGAGGGGCACCAGGGTGCGCGGATCGATGACCTCCACCGAGACGCCTTCCTTCTCGAGGTCGCCCGCCACCTGGAGCGCGCGCTGCACCATCATCTGCGTCGCCACCACCGTCACGTCGGTGCCCGCGCGCTTGACGTCGGCCTTGCCGAGCGGGATCACGTAGTCGCCGTCGGGCACCTCGCCCTTGGTCGGATAGAGCATCTTGTGCTCGAGGAAGATCACGGGATTGTCGTCGCGGATGGCCGCGGCGAGAAGGCCCTTGGCGTCGTAGGGCGTCGACGGCGCCACCACCACGAGCCCCGGGACGTGGGCGAACCATGCCTCCAGACTCTGCGAGTGCTGGGCGGCGAGCCGAATGCCCCCGCCTTGCGGCCCGCGGATCACCAGGGGCACGGTGGCGCGCCCACCGAGCATGTACCGGATCTTCGCTGCCTGATTCACGATCTGATCCATGGTCATGGCGATGAAATCCCAGATCTGGATCTCCACGATGGGACGCATGCCCGCCACCGCCGCTCCCACCCCCATGCCCACGAAGGACGGCTCGGAGATGGGGGTGTCGCGTACGCGCTCCTCGCCGAAGCGGTCGCGCAGGCCCTTCGAGACCTGGAAGATGCCGCCGATGAGCCCCACGTCCTCGCCCATGAGGAACACGCGCTCATCCCGCGCCATCTCGCCGTGGAGCGCGGCGTTGAGCGCCTCCGCGAAGGTCTGCTCCTGGCCGGCGCGGCTTGCCGGCTCCGCCACCTTGGCGTGAGAGGCGTAGACGGCGGCCTCCATCGCCTCCACGGTCGGCTCGGGACTCTCGATGCCATACGCGACGGCCGCTTCCAGCTCGCCCTCTACGCGCTGGCGCAATTCCTTGAGCTCGAGCTCGCTCGCGCCCATTCCCATGAGGCGGCGCTCCACGCGCGCCACCGGGTCCTTCTCCATCCACTCGAGCTCTTCCTGCTTGGTCCGGTACTCGGGGAGATTGGCGCGCATGCTGTGCCCGCCCCAGCGGTAGGTCACCGCCTCGACGCAGCTCGGTCCTTCACCACGCCGCGCCCGCGCCACCGCCTCCCCCACTGCCTCGTGCACGGCGACCAGGTCGTTGCCGTCCACGCGGGCGGCGGGGATTCCGTAGGCGCGGGCGCGGGCGGTGACACCCTCCCCCGCCGTGGTGCGCGACTGATCGGTACTGAGCGCGTACTTGTTGTTCTCGCACACGAAGATGAACGGCAGCTTCCACACCGCGGCCAGGTTCATGGTCTCGTGCACCACGCCCTGATTCGCCCCGCCATCGCCGAAGAAGGAGATGACCACGCGGTCGGCCCTGCGCAGCTTGTTGGCCAGCGCGGCCCCGGCTCCGATGGGCACCCCGGCGGCCACGATGCCATTGGCTCCCAGCATGTTGAGGTCGAGGGCGGCGATGTGCATGGAGCCGCCGAGGCCCCGGCAGTAGCCGTCCTCGCGCCCCATGAGCTCCGCCATCATGAGATCGAGGCGCGCGCCCTTGGCGATGCAGTGGCCGTGGCCCCGGTGGTTGCTGATCACGGAATCGTCCTTGGTCAGATGGGCGCAGGCCGCGGTGGCCACTGCCTCCTGGCCCACGTAGCTGTGAGCCGTGCCCTTGACGTGGCCGGCGTTGAACAGCTCCACCGTGCGCTCGTCGAAACGGCGGATGCGGAGCATGGTCTGATACAGCGATTCGAGGGACTGGCGGCTCAAGGGCATGGCTCTGCCTCCCGAAGATGGCGCGCGAGGGCCGCGCGCCTAGATGTCGAGTGCGTCGCGCAAGAGCTGCGCCGGGTGCCGCGCGCGCCGGCCCGCGAGGTGCTCGATCTGCTGGCGACAGGAGATGCCCGGAGCGACGACCTCCGTGTCGGCGGGCGCCGCCTTCACGGCGGGCGCGAGCCGCCGGCCGCCCAGGGTCACCGAGATGTCGTAGTGCTCCGTCTCGAAGCCAAACGAGCCCGCCATGCCGCAGCAGCCGGAATCGACCTCGCTCACCTCGTAGCCCGCCCACCCGAGGGCGGCCACCGTGGGCGCCGTGCCGACCATGGCCTTCTGGTGGCAGTGGCCGTGGAGCAGAGCGCGTCGTGGCCCGCCCTTGAAGCGCAGCGCGAGCCCGCGAGCCCGCTCGCGGAGCAGGAACTCCTCCAGGAGGAAGCTGGCGCGCGCCACCTCCCGCGCGGCGTCGGTGCGCAGGAGCTCGACCCACTCATCGCGCAGGGTGAGCAGGCACGAGGGCTCCAGGCCCACGATGGACACCCCCCGCGCCACGAAGGGATGCAAGCGCTCCACGTTCCAGCGGGCGTGCTCGCGCGCCTCGTCGAGCATGCCCTTGGAGATGAGAGGCCGGCCGCAGCATTTCCGATCTACCAGCTCCACGGCGTATCCGGCCGCCTCCAGCAGCTCCACCGCGGCGCGTCCGATCTCTGGGGTGTTGTAGGTGACGAAGGTGTCGTGGAAGAGAACGACAGAACCCCGGGGAGCCGCCGCCGGCTTGGCGCGCGCCTTGAACCAATTGGTGAAGGTCTGGTGGGCGAAGGCCGGCAGGGGCCGCCGGCGATCGATGCCCGCTACCTTCTCCATGAGCCAGCGGTTGGGCGCGGAGGCGGCGATCCAGTTGGAGAGCGGCGCGAGCCGAGCCCCCCAGCGGGAGAGGCGATTGATGTGCCCGAAGATCCGGTTGCGCAGGGGCAGCCCGTTGGCCTGGTGGTAGTGGTAGAGGAACTCGTACTTCATCTTGGCCATGTCCACGTTGGACGGGCACTCCGCCTTGCAGCCTTTGCACTCCAGGCAAAGATCCATCACCTCGTAGAGGCGCTTGCCCGTGAAGTCGGCAGCCGGTACTTTACCCGAGAGCACCGCGCGCAGGGCATTGGCGCGTCCGCGCGTGGAGTGCTCTTCGTCGCGCGTGGCCATATACGACGGGCACATCGTCCCCTCGAGCTTCTTCCGGCACACACCCACGCCGTTGCACATCTCCACCGCCGCCGCGAAGCCGCCCTGCGCGGAGAAGTCCAGCAGCGTCTTGGGCTCCCAGGTGGTGTACGTGGGCCCGTAGCGGAGGTGCTCCGTCACCGGAGGGCTCGCCACGATGTTGCCGGGATTCATGCGCCCCTTGGGATCGAAGGCGGACTTGAACTCGCGGAAGGCCTGGAACACCTCAGGGCCGAACACGCGCTCGAGGAAGGGGCTCCGCGCGCGGCCGTCGCCGTGCTCGCTCGAGATGGCGCCGCCGTACTCGAGAACGAGATCGAAGATCTCGTCGGCCATGTTCCTCACCTGCTCGAGCCCGCGCGCGGTCTTCAGGTTGATCAGCGGGCGGATGTGTAGACAGCCGACGGAGCAGTGACCGTAGTAGGCGCCCTCGGCGCCGTGCTTGGCCATGATGTCGCGGAAGCGCGGCACGAACACGGGCAGATACTCGGGGTCCACCGCAGTGTCCTCGATGAAGGCGATGGGCTTGGCCTCGCCCTTGGTCCCGAGGAGGAGGCCGAGGCCCGCCTTGCGCAGCTTCCAGATCGACTGCTGCTCCGCGGGGTCGAGCGCCACGTGCCCGGCGTAGCCGAAGCGGGCGTGCGCGCGCCTGGCCTCGAGGGCCTCGACCTTGGCCTTGACCTCGCCGGGGGTCTCCCCCGCGTACTCGACGATCAGGATGGCCCCCGGATCGCCCTGGACGAAGCCCATGCGTTTGGATTGCTCGATGTTGTTCCGCGCGAGGTCGAGGATCATCTTGTCGGTGAGCTCGACCGCGTAGGGCCCTGTCTCGAGGATGGTTTGCGAGGACTCGAGGGCTTCCTGGATGTCGCGGTAGTGGATCACGTCGACGGCGGTGGCCTTGGGACGCGCCACCAGACGCATCTTCGCCTCGACGATGGTGAGCAGCGTCCCTTCCGACCCCACTACGAGCCGCGCCATGTTCAGCGGGCGGTCCTTCACCAGCTCGTCAAGGTTGTAGCCACACACGCGCCGCCAGTGCTTCGGGTAACGCTGGCGGATGACGGCGCCGTGCTGATCGCGGATGCGCGCCACTTCGCGATAGATCTGGCCTTCCAGACCGGAGGCGCGCTGCTTGGCCCGGAAGGCCTCGGGGGTGACCTCGCCGAATACCACGCGGCTGCCGTCGGCGAGCAGCGCGGTGAGCTCGATGACGTGATCGATGGTGAGCCCATAGGCGATGGAGTGCGAGCCGCCGGAGTTGTTCCCCAGCATGCCGCCGATGGTGGCGCGGTTCGAGGTTGAGGTGTCGGGGCCGAAGAGAAGGCCCAGGGGGCGCACGTGCGCGTTGAGCTCGTCCTGGACCACGCCTGGCTGCACCCGCGCCCACATCTCCTCGCGATTCACTTCGAGGATGTTTTGCATGAAGCGCGAGAAGTCCATGACCACCGCGCGATTGACCGTCTGCCCGGTGAGCGAGGTGCCGCCGCCACGGGGCAACACGGCCACGTTCTCGCGATTGGCCAGCTCGAGCACGGCTTGCACGTCGCCCGCGTGGCGCGGGATGACTACCCCGATCGGCTCCATTTGATACATCGAGGCGTCGGTGGAATACAGGAGACGGGAGTACAGATCGAAGCGCACGTCGCCCTCGACGACGCGCTGCAATTCCCGTTCGAGATCGGTCATCGCGGGAATTATACTATGCGCTTCCCGGCGAGGTCGGTCCGGGAATTCCTGACGTTCCCCGTGAATGGTGCGCAGGGCGCGGAATCCAACACAGCTCGCGGACGAGCCAGCCCCCTCAAAGCGGCTGACCGGAACGGTTGAGCGCTATGTGGGACGGAAAGGTCATCTTTGTGGTCGCCGTCGCCGTGGTCTTCGCGGCGCTCGCCGGCCGCATCGTGGCGGCGCGCTACCGCACGCGCGTGCTGGCTCTGATGTCGGGCGCATCGCCCCCGAGGGATGCCACGGTGGCGCGCGGACCGGCGGCCGCCGTCATTGCAACGCCCGCTCCCTCGGCTTCCTCGGTCAGCCCCGCGCAGAACCGGCGCGCCCGGCGGCGGCTGGCTCTCACATTTGTCCTCATCTCGCTGGCCATTGGATTCTCGCAGGCGTGGTTCGGCCTCGTCTTTGTCTATACGGGCGGCGGTACCGGGCCGATCAAGCTCTTCGTGATGGGACTCCTCTACGGCTGGGTCATGGTCCCGGCCTTGGGCCTGCTCTGGCGCTGGAGCTGGCTGCGCAGCGCGGCCTGGAGCATCGTCTACATGGCGGCAGTGGGCCTGCTGGTCTGGCTGCGCTCAACTGACGACCAGCAATTGCCCGTGGTGATGGGCTGGCTCGCCACCACGATTCTGCCGCCGCTGCTGGTGTTTGCCCTGGCCTTTAGCGGCACGGCGCGCGCAACCAGCCCACACCTGGTGCCGATATTCCTGCTCCTGGTGGGCTCGTCAGTGCTCGGAACCGACATCCTCGAGCGCATGATGCGGACGCCCGATGGGGTCGGGGTGGTGACACGGCTGCTGGGCTTCCTCCCGGCCACCGGGGTCTTTGCATCGTTCATTTTCGCGCCGTGGCTGCTCATGGCGTGGCCGGCCTGGCGCAGCGCACGCCTGCTCGCGGCCGGCTATGTCGCCAAGCGCTTCTCCGAACCCGTGTATTTGCTCGGCGGCATCTGGTTGGTGGCGCTCCTGATGGAAGCGCTCAGCTCGAGTCACGGGATCGGCGCCCGCGCCCTCTGGGTGATGGCCAGCTGGCTCTGGATTCCCCTCGGCCTGTGGGCGCTGCGCGGCTGGCTGGCCCCGCCGCGCGCCGTGCCCATGCTGCTCGTGCTGCGGGTGTTCCGCCGCGCCGCGGAGGTGCAGGCTCTGTTCGACGATGTCGTCGAAGCGTGGCGCCATAGCGGTCCCTGCTGCCTCATCGCGGGTACCGACCTCGCCCTGCGCACGCTCGAGCCAGATGAGCTGTTCGCTTTCGTCTCGGGCCGGCTGCACGAGCGCTTCATCGGCAGTGAGACGGCCCTCGCCCAGCGTATCCGGTCGCTCGATCTCGCCGCCGACCCGGACGGGCGTTTTCGCGTCAACGAGTTCTACTGCTTCGATTCGACCTGGCAACAGGCGCTGGACGGGTTGGTGGCGCACTCCGATGTGGTGCTCATGGACCTGCGCGGTCTCCGCGCGGACAATCGCGGATCCCTGCACGAGCTGCGGGTGCTCACCCGCGCCCACCGGGTGCGCCGCATCGTGCTGCTCTTCGACGAGCACACGGATCGCGAAGCCGCGCACGCCGCGATGGGCGCGACCGGCGCCCGCTTCGTCTGGCACGACGCGCGTCAGCGCTCGCGCGGGGCCCGCGAGCGCGTGCTCGCCCTCTTGCTCGAAGGATCGCCGGGGCCCTCGCCCTGAGGTCCCCGCGCCTGAGGCAACCTGCACCACCGAGCCTCGAACGACGACGACGCCTGCTCGAGGAACCAATGGCGAAGCGCACGTGAGCGGCCTGTTCACGGAGCGGCACCGGCTATACTATGCGCCGTGAGCCGCTTCGTGCCCGCGGTCGCCCTCGCTGCCCTCCTCGCGGTGCCCTCTTCTGGAGCCGCCGCACCTGCGGCGCCGGCCGTACACGTGCCCCTCATCACGGGCGGTGAGCCCTTCGACTCGCGCTCCCTCATCGGCAAAAAGGTCCTCGTGCTGCGCTTCCAGGCCTCGTGGTGCAAGTCGTGCGCGAGCCAGGCCGCGGGCATCGAGCGGATCTACGAGCGCTACAAGGAACGCGGGGTCGAGCTGCTCGCCCTCCAGGTGGACGATCCCGAGAAGGAGGCGCGCGCTTTCCTCAAGGCACACGGCGCCACCTATCCCGCTGCCCTCGATCCGAACCTGCGTGTGGCCAATCGCTTCGGCTTCAAGCGTGCTCCCTACACCATCGTGGTGAACAAGCGCGGAGAGATCGTGGCCCGCCTCGAGGCCACCACCGACGAGGCGCGCCTGACTGCGGCCATCGACTCCGCCCTCAAGCCGCCGACCAAACGTCGGTCACCCGCGAAGGCCTCCTAGCACCCGGTGGATCTCGCCACCTTCCTCCGCGGCCTGATCATCGGCTTTTCCATCGCCGCGCCCGTTGGGCCCATCGGGGTGCTCTGCATCCGCCGCACCCTGGCCGACGGACGTGCCATCGGCTTCGCCTCGGGGCTCGGCGCGGCGACCGCCGATGCGCTGTACGGCGCGGTGGCCGCCTTCGGCCTCTCCCTGGTGACGAACACGCTCGTGGAGCAGAGGCTCTGGCTCCAGATCGTGGGCGGCATCTTCCTCCTCTATCTGGGTGTGCGCACCTGGACGGCCGTGCCTCGCGACGCGTCGGGTTCGGCACCGAGCCCCGGCGGTCTTGCCGCGGCCTGGGTCTCCACCTTCGCCCTCACCCTCACGAACCCCACCACCATCATCTCCTTCGCGGCGATCTTCGCGGGGCTCGGACTGGGACGGAGCGTGAGCGGCTACGGAGCCGCCTCGGTGATGGTGCTGGGCGTCTTCCTCGGCTCCGCGATCTGGTGGCTCTTT
>Ga0209465_10000216_pt1 | contig 27639 bp, 25 predicted proteins | sample PanSoiPlot1MoBio_FD_188321 | JGI IMG/M metagenome (GOLD analysis project Ga0209465, IMG submission 188321) | Tropical forest soil microbial communities from Panama analyzed to predict greenhouse gas emissions - Panama Soil Plot 1 MoBio (SPAdes)... | ecosystem: Environmental > Terrestrial > Soil...
ACAGCAGAGCCCCGTGGCACGACCCCCCACCCCGACCCTCCCCCACAAGGGGGGAGGGAGCCGCAGTGGCTCGGCCACGGCTTAACCTAACGGCAATGAGGGTGACGCCCTCACGCGCTAAAGTGATTCAAAGCGATCGAGATGCGCTTTAGACTGCGGCGAACCACCTGGGAGGAATTCGTCATGAGAACAGTCCAACTTGCCGCCTTGTGCGCTTTCGTCGTTGCAATCGCCGGCGTTCCGCTGTTCGTGCACGGGCAGACTGGAGTGCCGGGCGGCGCGGCGGGCCATTGGACCCAGAAGGCGCCGATGATTACGGCCCGCTCCGAGGTCTCGCTCGCAGAGGTTGGCGGCAAGGTCTATGTGGTGGGCGGCTCGATCAACGGCACCTCGGTTCCGCACAACGAGGAATACGACATCGCGACCGACAAATGGCGGGTGCGCTACCCGATGCCGCGCGGGCTCGACCATATGGGCGTTGCGGTGGTGAACGGCAAGATCATAACGGTCGGCGGCTTCGTCGCTTCGGTCCACCGGGACGGCCAGCCGCTGGTGTTCGAATATGATCCGGCGAACGATTCCTGGCGCGCACTTGCTCCGATGAAGGCGGGCCGCGGCGCCGTCGGCGTCGCGGCGCTTAACGGCAAGGTGTATGCGATCGGCGGACGCAACCCGGCAGGCACCACGGTCGATACCAACGAGGTCTATGATCCCGCGACCAACACATGGACGGCGCTCGCGCCACTGCCGAAGGCGCGTGATCACATGGCAGTCGTTGCGATCGACGGCAAAATCCACGCCATCGGAGGTCGCTTCACGACCTCCGCCGACCGCACCGACGTGCATGACATTTACGATCCGGCCACCAACACGTGGACATCGGGGCCGCCGCTGCCGACCGCCCGCAGCGGTCTCGCCTATACCTTCTACAAGGGCATGGCCGTTGTGCTCGGCGGTGAGTTCCCGCAAGAGAAGCGAACGTTTACGGAAAACGAAGGTTTCGAGGCCAAGGCCAATACGTGGCGCACGCTCGCCCCGATGCCGCAGGGCCGCCACGCCGCCGGCGCGGCCAGTGACGGCAAGACGCTGTTTGTCGGCGGCGGCTCGCTTCTGCCGGGCGGCATGGGTGGTGGCCCCCTCGGAGAATTGATGGCCTTCAGCCTGCCGTGAGCCGCGCAAGACGAACTCGCAAAATATGAACTCGCAAAGACGAAGGAGTCCGTGACGGCGGCACAGGACGATGATCCGTGCGTCCCGCGGGTTGCCCTTTCTCCGTGAGCTTGACAGCCGGCCGGATGTCACATGACACTCAGACAGTTGACATTTGGACTGTCAGAACTGTATCTGAAAGTGTATCGGTACAGTTCTGTCGAATCGAGAGCGATCTGGCGGACGCGACTCGAAGGTTGAAATCGGCATGTCATTTGCGCCGAACACCAATGCACCAAGCTCGAAGGGCGCAAACCCCACGTTTAGGCAGGCAACACCAGCCGTCGAGCAAATCGTTGCTGCGATGCAACGCGACGTCGACACGCGCAAGCTGCCGCCGGGCGCACGCGTTCCCTCGATCCGCGACTTGGCCCGCCATCGGCGCATAAGCCGCCACAGCGCAGTTGACGTTTATGCCCGCCTGGTGGCCGCGGGTTACCTCGAATCTCGCCCCGGTTCCGGATTTTACGTGGCCGTACGGACAATGGGCGCCCGCAATCCGGAGGGCGGAGGCCGGCGCCCCATCTACGACGTCGCCTGGCTGATCCGTCAGGGCCTTGAAGACAGCAGCGACATGCTCGAGGTCGGGGGGCCCTGGCTGCCCGACGAGTGGCTCGATTCCCAAGGAATCGAGCGCGTTGTGCGCGCGCTCGGCCAAGAACCCGGCGGGCATCTGCTGCATTATGGGCAGCCACTGGGCTACCTGCCGCTGCGCCAGCAATTGCAAATCAAACTTGCGGAGATCGGCATTACGGCGACGGCCGACCAGATCGTGCTCACTTGCGGCACCAGCCAAGCCCTTGAGTTCGTGACCCGCTACCTGCTGAGTGCCGGTGACACTGCATTCGTCGATGATCCCGGCTATTACAATTTGTTCGGCTTTCTGCGGCAAAGCGGCATTCGGCTGGTGGGCGTGCCCCGCAATGTCGATGGGCCGGATATCGTTGCGATGCAGCAGCTTCTCACGCGGCACCGGCCGAAGGCGTTCTTCACTCAGACCCGAACGCAGAATCCGACCGGGACCGACATGAGTCCATCGGTAATGCATCGCGTGCTCCAGGCTGCGGAAGAATTCGACTTCACCATCATCGAGGACGACACCTATGGCGACATCGGCGGTCCCGGCGCGCGGCTGGCGACGCTCGACCAGCTCAATCATGTCATCTATGTGCGAAGCTTCTCGAAAACGCTGTCCGGCAGCCTGCGGGTCGGTTTTGCGGTGGCGTCGCCGCCGATCGCGGATGCGATTGCCAATCTCAAGGTGCTGTCGTGCATCACCTCATCGCAATTCAGTGAAACGCTCGTCCACCGGCTGCTGGTCGAGGGCCACCATCGCAAATTCCTGAAGCGCCTGCGCGTTCGCATTGCACAGGCGCGCAGTGCCGCGCTGGACCTGCTGGCGGGCGCCGGCATGACGGTATTCTGCGAGCCCGCCGGCGGCCACTTCCTGTGGGCGCGCTTTCCCCATATCCCGGACTCCGAAACCCTGATGGCCGAAGCCCGCAAGCATGGGATTGTTCTAGCGCCCGGCGCGGTGTTCAGGCCAAACCTGGAGAACTCGCCATATCTGCGATTCAACGTCGCCAAGTGTGGCGATGCGCGGGTGGGGCCATTTCTCCGGAGGATAAGCGGCGAGGGGCGCCCGATCGGTGATCAGAGAAAGCCGGTCTCGCTCGCCACCTGAGGACAGCAAGTAGGCCGGATTGAGCGCATCGAAATCCGGGATCGCCCTTTCACATCGCATCGCCTCTCCCGGGTTTTGCTGGCGCTTGATCCGGGCTACGGCTGCATTGGGCTCTCAGCCGCAGCGCCTCAAATCGAGGCGTAGTCGTCTCCAAATCTTTTCAACTCATCAGCCAGCCGCCGGCGTGCATAGAACATCCGCGTCTTCGCGGTGTTCCTGGGAATCCCAAGAATTGTAGCGACCGCTTCAACGGATTGTTCCTGATAATAGACGAGGTCGATGATTTCGCGATGCTGCGCCGACAGCCTGGTCACGCATTTGCGCAGTAATCTGTTGCGATCGCGCGTTTGCAGGATCGTGTCCGGGGCGTCGGCACTATCCCGGATCGCCTCTGCCCCGCTTTCGTCAAATGGCAATTGATCGAGGCGGGGGCGAACCGAGAAAGCCTTGTGGCGCGCGATCGCCAGGATCCAGGTGAGGACCGCCGAGCGGCCTTCGAACCGGCCGGCCTGGCGCCAGACCTCAAGGAACACCTCGCTGGTCACGTCCTCGGCCAGAGTTTTGTCCCACAACCGAGGCAACACGAACCGATAGACCGAAACGTAGTGCTTCGAAAACAGCATGTGCATCGCGGTTCTGTCTCCGGCGGCGATCCGCCTCATCAGGACCGCGTCGTCGACACGTCTATTCCGTTTGGCATTTGAAGTGACCACCCATGAGGTGCACATGGCCGCCGATCCATCTTTGTGACCTGGCGGATCGTAACTGGTTGTCGGGCGAAGCGAGTGTGATCCACATCACAGTATTGGCGCAATTTCTGGTGCGTTGCCGCGCGACGGGGTTTTTTGTTTTCGCACAGCGGTTGAGGCCCGAACGGGACCGCACTACGAGGACCGGAATCCTAGCCGCCTTCAGTATCGCTTTCGGCAATCCGGTCGAGTTCCTTCGGTGACAGGATGACAATGGCGCCCCGTTCGAGGCGGACCCATTTTTGCTCTTCCCAAATCCGCAATTGCCGGTTTGTGCTCTCTCGCGACATGCCGATGATGTTGCCGAGGTCCTTCTGGGTGACGACCACTTTTCGCTCACTTCCGTCATCTTTGGAGTGGCGCAGGAGCGCCTTGGCAAGCCGACCGGGCAGATGAAGAAACATCAAATTTTCGACCTGCTCGGTGGTCTGCCGCAGCCTTACGCACAAGATCTCGATCAGCTTGAGCGCAATCTCCGGCTCCTCCCGAATCAACGGCAGGAAATCCCGTCGCTCGATGACGAACAGTTCGCAATCCGTGATCGCCACCGCGTCTGCCGTTCGCGGTCGGCCGTCGAGCAGGGCGATCTCCCCGAATATGTCGCCCTTGTCGATCCGGTTGAACTCCGTATCGTGACCATCAGCCGATGGTACGATGATTTTCACTGTCCCCTGGGAGATCGCAAACAGGCTCGAACCAGGATCACCCTTGGCGAAAATGCTGGTTCCGCGCCGAACCGATTTTCCGACGATACAGGCCGCGAGGCGGTCGATATGCTTCGCGCAGAGCTTGCTGAACAGATAATTATTCTGCAGCACCGCACGCTTATCGGCATCGCGAAGCGTGGGCGGAATGTCTTTGGTCGTAATCATGCGCCGGACTATAGCCGATATGCGGGCAGAATAGATGTGGTCAAGATCACACCGCGGTATCATGCTTACGGTTCGGCCCGCCCGTCGTCAATGCCGCCCGGACGAGAAGGCCGATTCGAAGCTCCAATCCTTTATTTTTTGCTCGCGAGAAATGATTTTAAAGAAAATTCCCCGAAACGGTGTCCCGGGGAATTTTCCTGAGAGGCAGCTCACGTCTTGTATACCTTTTAAATCGGATCGCTTCTGCTTTCGTCAGCGATCGCACCAGTCCCATAGGTTGACATGGCAATCGCGAATCCGGTTGGGGAAGCGATAGCAACGTGGCGTGGCATCGCGGATCATCCTGTAATCCGGATCGTCAATTACAAACTGACTGCAGATAATGAGACGATCGCGATTCATTTCCCGGGAATCGCCCCCGGCAGCAGTAGCAGCGGCGCAGCAACACAGCATCAGCGTGTAAGCAAGAAGCCTCATGGCGCATCTCCGTTGATTGGAGTTGGATCATGCGACCCCTTTTAAGTCGCTGCCCTGATTCGCGATGTGATGTGCGTCACCAAACGCCAATTCGTCGCGGTGGCCGTGCCGTCAGCGTTGATCGGCGAAGTGCACCGACTGGTTAATTCCGCGCGCCATCAGATGTTGGTGAGGTGGCTCATACTGTTCATGTGAGATGATCGCTATGCATGTCGCGTGATGGAAGCGTGCCGCTTAACCACTGGAGAAACGCGCCATGGTGCGAATCATCAAAGCGATCTGGCTCGGTGCCGCAATTGCCGTCGCTGCGAGCGGCGCGGCCGATGCCGGCGCGCCGCTCGAATTGGGCGGACAGAGCGATGCAGCGCTTACGCTCCCAGCGATTCTCAAGGCGGTATTGCCCGCCGTCATCGACGTCGAGGCCAGAGGGCGGGTCGCGCAGTCTGCAACCGCTGCATCGAACGCGCGTCGAAAAACGGGGGTGGCCCCCAAGGTTCCGACTGTTGCGCGCCGCGACGTCATCGCTACCGGTTCCGGTGTGGTGATCGATGCCGACGCCGGGCTCGTCGTCACCAACCACCATGTGATCAGCCGCGGCGAAACCATAACGGTCAGGCTGGCCGATGGCCGCGAGCTTGACGCCATGAAATTGGGCAGCGATCCCGACACCGATGTGGCAGTCGTCAAGGTGAAAGCCGAGGCCCTGACGGCGATACAGCTTGGCGATTCCGACACGCTCGAAGTTGGTGAGTCCGTATTTGCAATCGGCAATCCTCTGCCGCTCGGTCAAACGGTCTCGTCGGGAATCGTCAGCGGGCTCCATCGCAGCAACATGGGCATCGTGCGGTACGAAGATTTCATTCAGACCGACGCGGCAATCTATCCGGGGAATTCCGGAGGCGCGCTCATCGACCTGCGGGGTCGTTTGGTCGCGATCAACACGGCCTTCGTCAGCCCCGGCAAAGGCAATCCGGGCCTGGGATTTGCGATTCCCTTGAATATGGTGCGCTCCATCGTCGACCAGATTCTGGAATATGGCGGGATCCACCGCGGCGCGCTCGGGGTCACCCTTGAAGACACGAATGCGAAGCTGTGGCGGGACCTGAAGCTGCCGCCCCGGCAAAGAGGCGCCGTGATCGTCAAAGTCGAGGCGGGATCGACGGCGGAATCCGCCGGCCTCAAATCAGGCGACGTCGTCACGGCATTCGACAGCACGCCGGTGCAAGATGCGGCACATCTGCGCACCAGGATGGTGCTCCTGCGGATCGACGAGATCGCCGAACTGCTGGTGTTGCGCGAGGGACGTCAGATCGTTATTCGCGCCGCGATCGGACCGACTGCGCCACACGCGAGTTTGAAGCGATGATCGCGAGCAACGGAAATGGGAGAAGTTCACGTCACGACGTGAAGCGCAAGTACATCGGGCCGTCCCCGCTGTAAAATCAAAAAAGGGGCCGCCTCTGGGGCGGCCCTTACGTTCGAGATCGGTCCGGTCACGGGCAGGGATGGCGCAGCCCATCATGGCCGAGGAATGTCCCGGTTGTCGGATCGTAGGACCGATAACGACTCGCGCAATATCCCGCGGTGTCGCCCCCATAACCTGGAGCCGGATAGTAGCCCGGGCCGTAAGCGGCCGGCGGATAGTAATATGGAGCGCCGTAGTAGTACGGGTGGTAGTAGGGCGCGGCCAGCGCCCCGCCGATAATCGCACCGCCGAGCAGTCCGGCTCCGAAGCCCCAGCCGAAACCTCTGCCCCACACCGTCTCGACGTTCGTTCCGGCAATGTTTTTGATCGCGAGCGGGTCCGCAAACGGCGCGGCCGATGCAACATTCGAAACACCCGCAAGGCTCAACGCCACCATGGCGGCGACCGACAAGTCCAGCATTCGCCTAGACATTTGATTCTCTCCAGTTTCTCCTCGCCCGTGCAATCATTATACCCAAAAATCAGCCCGCATATCATGGCAATTTTTGGGATGTCCGATCGAAATGCGGACGTCTGGGTCCACAGGCCGGGCTTTGTCCGCTGCACGCTGTTAATTCCTCTCCACCGCGCCCGTAAGTCTTCGAAAGCTGCACTGAAAACGCGCGCTTCCCACAAAACGTTTTCGGTGCGGCCGCCGCGCGGCCGCACCGAATCGAGCTAGACGATCGACTATTTAGGCTTAAGCTTCCACGCCCTAAGCTCAGACGAACCGACCAAGGCGCTCGTTGACTAACCCTTTATTTTGCCCGTCAGGCAGGCGACCATGAATTGCCGATACGCTGAAGGTCCCGCCTCTGAGCCACGGCGTTCATTTTCTGCGACTCCCCGTTGGGACGCGAGAGCATCGCATTTATCCCACAATCCGGGAATCTGGGGCGCCGTTGCAATTCGCGGAGTGACAACCGGCTTACCCTCAACTTTGCCCGCCAAACAGGCGACCATGAATTGCCGAAACGGCGATGGTCCCGCTTCCGATCCGCGACGCTCAGTTACCATAATGCCCCGATTCATCGCGAGGTCTTCGCACGCGGCATATGTCGGTGTCCATGACCCTGCTTTTGGTGCCGCCACTGCCGGCACTGCGACACAGGCCATGAGGACACCCGTGATTGCAAGTGTCGTCATGCGCATGGTACTTCTCCTTTTCTTCACTGAAGGCCTATCGCCTCAATGTTAAGACTATTGCTCTTTGCCAGTATTCGGCATTGATCCTGATCAAAGAACTCGTCTTCATCAGCAAAAACGAAATGCGAATATCCGATTAATGGGAAATTCATACCGAAAGGCAGAGTTGTTTATGTTATCTGCGCTGCATCCCGCAAGCTGTCGATCAGAGCGGTCTGCATCAGGAACGCCTTGGCGAGTGCGGGGTCTTCGGCGCGGCGACGCATCTCGTCGCGATAGCGCTGGCGTTTGACCGGATCGCGCTGCTCCATGTTCTGCTTGTTGGCAATGGTGGCGGTCTGTACGTGGGCGGTCGCCACGTGCCGCCGCTGGCGCACATAGCGATCGAGGGCGGCGTCGCTTTCCTCCCCGTGCAGCACGCGGATCAGGTTCTCGGCGAGAGTGACGGCGTCGTGGATGCCGCTGTTCATGCCCATGGCGCCGATGGGGCTGTTGAGATGGGCGCTGTCGCCCGCGAGCAGCACGCGGCCTTTGCGAAAAGTCGCGGCAACGCGCTGGGCCACCGTATAGCAATTGCAGATCACGATCTCGTAGTCGTGTGGGCGCGGGTTGAAGCGCTGCAACTTGCGTTGCGCGGTCGCGAGCGCGAGGTCGCCGTTAAGCGGCTCGTCCAGGCGCACCGGCGCGACGAGGCGGTAGACGCCCGGCGGCCCGTGCCACGATATCTTGAACAGATTGTACCACTCCTCCGGGTCCGCGATGTAATTGCGATAGGCGTAACCGTCGTCGGCGAAATCATAGGGCGTGCCGATAATCATGAAGCGTTCCGGATAGGTGAAGCCCTGGAACTCCACGCCGATCGCTTTGCGAATGGTGCTGCGCGCTCCGTCGGCGCCGACGAGAAAAAGCGCCCGGTGCCGCTCTTGTCGGCCGTTGGCGTCCTCGACGACGACCTCCGCGGCGTCGTCGCGCTGGCTGCAGCCGATAACTTTGGTCGCAGTCCGGAATGTGATGTTCGGCACTGCCACCGCCATGCCGAACAGGGTGCGCGAGAGCTTGTCCTGCTCGCATTGCAATACCCAGGGATGCCGCGTCTCGCCCTTCAATAGCATATGATCGAATGAGGCGAGCAGCAGCTTGCCGTCGTAATAATTGATGATCGGGCACACGATGCCCTGCGGCTCGATCAGCGCGTAAACACCGAGGTCCTCGAGGATGTCGAGCGTGGCCGGATGGATAGTGGCGGCGCGCGGCTCGGAATGGACGATGTCGCCCTGGTCAAACAGCGTCACCGCGATGCTGGCGCGGCTAAGCGTCAATGCTGCGATGAGCCCGACCGGCCCGCCGCCGGCGATGATCACGGCAGGGGGCATTTGGCGTGGCACAGAAGATCTATTCGGCAGCGATCGCGCTCTCGGCCGGCTCGACTTCCTTCACGGCGCCGACCCAGCCCGTATGGGTAAGGTCGAAGACGACGCCATCGGGGTCCTTATATTTGACCTCGTAGTAGGTGTTCGGATTGTTGTCGGCGCGGCCCATGTAATAGGAGCCACCGGCAGCTACCACCTTCTTGGCAGCCTCGTCGAGATCATCGACCCACATGCCGAAATGAATGAGGCCATAGTGGCCGGCCGCAAAACCCGGCACCTCACCGGGGAACTTGAGCAGAGCAACATTGATGGTGCCGTCGCTCACGTAAAGCCCGACGCCCGCGCGGCCCGCCACCGTCATGCCGAAAGCTTCCTCGAAGAATTTAGCGGCTTTTTCCGGGTCCGGAACCGAGATGGCGATGTGACGAAGACGAGCAGCCATGGGGAACTCCTGTCGCAGGAAGCGATCCGGATCGTGCCGCAAATCCCGAATCTCGTCCACCACCCTCTCGTTTTGCGAAAAGGTGCAAGGGATCGAAGAATACCAATGCAATCCGGTTAAAGGAGTGGGGACGGTCTCAGCACCGTCCCCACGACCAGGCCCGTCCCCGAGGGCAGGCCCGCCGTTAGAGCCGGCGGGCCGCCCCTTCGGGGATCACGCTTTGGCGAACGGAACAGCGATGAACCTGGTGGAATCGCCGGATTTCACCCGGATCAACACCGAGTGCTTCCCATCCTTGTGCAGGCTCGCAAGCTCCTGGCGCACGTCTTCGGGCTTCGACACCGTCTTGCCTGCGATATCGAGGATCACGTCTCCGGTCTTGATGCCGTGCTCCGCGGCCGGTCCGTCGGGATCGACCGCCGTCACGGCGACGCCTTGGTTGCCGGCGCCACCGACATCAGCTGCGGGGGCAAGCGTGAGCCCGAGGCGCGGTGTGCCGTTGTCGGCAGAGCCTTGCTGGTCGATGCCAGCTTCTGCTTGGCGCTGATTGGGCACTTCGCCGATCGTCATGGATACGGTCTGGGCTTCGCCCTTGCGCAGGATCGACAGCTTGACGGCTGTTCCGGGCGCCATGGCGCCGATCTTGCGGGCAAGATCGTGCGAATCCTTCACGTCATGTCCGCCAACTGCCGAGATGACATCGCCTGCCAGGATCCCGGCCTTCGCAGCTGGGCTGCCGGATTGCGGCTCGCTGACCAACGCGCCTTCCGCCTTCTTCAGGCCGAGGCTGTCGGCAATATCTGCTGTTACTGCCTGCACCTGCACGCCCATCCAGCCGCGGGTGACGTGGCCCTTATCCTTGAGCTGAGCCACAACCATTTTCGCGGTATCAGCCGGAATATCGAATCCGATCCCGACGGAGCCACCGGACGGGGAGTAGATCGCCGTGTTGACGCCGATCACGTTGCCGTCGAGGTCGAAGGTCGGGCCGCCGGAATTGCCACGATTGATCGGGGCATCGATCTGGATGAAGTCGTTGATGCCGGAGCCGATGTCACGGCCCTGGGCGGAAACTACGCCTGCAGTGACGGTGCCGCCGAGGCCGAACGGGTTGCCGATCGCCACGACCCAGTCGCCGATCCGCGGATCACGATCGGCGAATTTCACGAACGGGAAGTTGTTTCCGTCCACCTTGATTAACGCGAGATCCGTGTTTGCGTCGGTGCCGATGACCTTCGCCGAGAAGGTCTTGCCGTCATCAGTGATCACCTGCACGGTCTTGGCATTGTTGACCACGTGGTTGTTGGTCACCGCATAGCCGTCAGCCGAGATGAAGAAGCCGGAGCCTTCGCCGGCAGTCCTAGGTGTCTGCGGCATCTGCGGTATTCTGAATTGCCGGTTTTGCATGCCCTTCGGCATGTCCTCGAAGCCGAACTGACGGAAGAACTTTTCGAATGGCGAACCCTGCCGGAACGGCGTCATCTCGTCGTCATGGTCCGCGCCCGTCCGTTGCGCGGTCGCATCGAACTTGACGCGTACCGAAATGACGGCGGGCTTCACCTTTTCGACAAGGTCAGCAAAGCCTCGCGGCTGCGCGGCGGTTTCCGCCGCTGCTGCGGGGGAGATCCATGCGGGAGCTTTTGTTTGCAGGCCCATTCCGCCTGCCAGCACCGCGATGCCGATACCGGTAACGGATGCCAGCAGGGCAATCCGGCGCGATGCGAGGCATGTGCCGGCCGGTTGGTAATTACGTTGTGTCATACCTGTTTCTCCGAGTTCTGTGGCGTAATCAACGCCTCATTCGGCGTTATCAGCGCTTTCATGGGCCTCGGATAATCGCCCGAACGTTACGCGCCTCTGTCCCGCGAATTAATTTTTGGTGAGCTCGGCCGCTCGCCCTGCGATGGAACGCCGCACAGGCACGTTGAGGCGCGGCGTCGAAGCCGCACCTGCGTGTCGGTTTTGGAGTTGTTTTGAAAAAACGTTGCCGCGTTGAATACGCGTCTCCCCTTGCCGGCACCTGCGGCTGCCGATCGCAAAAGGGTGAACCGCGAACGCGTTGAAGCGTCCTCGTCAAACCGATCAAAGTGGTCGATGATAGGGGCTCGGGCAGCAACGCAGCCTTAGTACCCGCAAGGAGGGCAGCCATGCACGATAACGACAGCCTGCACCGCCGCAGCGTGCTGCAGATCGCGTCAGCTTTCGCCGCCATGAGCGTATGCTCTCCGCTGCGGCGTGCGCTCGCGCAGGCGCGCCAGCGCACCCCCGAGCAGATCCTCGGTCCGTTCTACCCGGTCCGTAAGATGCCCGACCCGGGCGGTGATCTCACCCATTTGCCGGGCAAACCGGACCGCGCGGCCGGGCAAGTGATCAACGTGATGGGCCGTGTCCTGGACATCAACGGCGAGCCGGTGCGCCAGGCAAAGATCGAAACGTGGCAGGCCAATACCCACGGCCGTTACACCCATCCGAACGACACCAATCCGGCGCCGCTCGACCCCAACTTCGAAGGCTTCGCCGTCATGCGGACGGACGCGGAAGGCCGCTATCGCTTCAAGACCATAAAGCCGGGCGCCTATCCGGCCGGCCAGGGCGTGATCCGGCCGCCGCACATTCATTTCATCGTGCAGAGCCGCCGCGACAAGCTGGTGACGCAGATGTACTTCGACGGCGAATCGCTGAACCAGCGCGATCCCTTCCTGCTGAACGCACCTGCCAACGCCCGGGTACTGCTGATCGCCAAGGAACTGCCGCCGCCGCCCGAACTGGCGCGCGACCTGGAGCCGGATTCCCGTCTGGAGGTGTTCGACATCGTGATCTTGCGGGGATGATGGTCATCCGCCGACGCCAAGCATGGGCAAAGCGAAGCGTGCCCACCAAGCTCCAGGTGGGCACGCTTCGCTTTGCCCACCCTACGTCTTGTTCCACCTGACCGGAATCGGCTCATCCACCGAGATTGAGCGCGTGCGGCAGAGACACCGTGAACCACGGCACGAATGCGACGATGAGAAGCGCGATGATCAGAACCACGAGATAGGGCACCATCGCGCGCGAGGCAGCTTCGATGTCGGTGCGCATGATGGCGCAGGCGACGTAGAAGCCGACACCGGCCGGCGGCAGGAACGCACCGATTCCCATGGCGATCAGCAGCACGATGCCGTAGTGCAGTTCGCTGAGTCCGATCCCGCCGGCGATCGGTAAGAGCAGCGGCGCCAGGATGATGAGGGCAGGGAGCCCTTCCAGCACCGAGCCGACTACGATGAGCAGCACGATCGAGCCGAGCACGAACAGCTCGGCGTTGTTGTGGATGCCGTGGAGGAGATCGACCAGGCGCTGCGGCAGATAGGCGACGGTGAGCGCCCATGAGAAACCGGAGGCCGCGCCGAGGATGAACAGCACCATGCCTGCGAGCATGGCGCTGTCGAGCACGGTGCGCACAAAGGTCGCCAGATCGAGCTCGCGGTAGATGAGGCACGACAGGATCAGCCCGTATACCACCGCGAACGACGACACCTCGGTGGGCGTCGCGATGCCGAACAGAATGCCGGCAAACAGGATTACCGGCATGAGGAGCGGCAGGACGGCGCCGATGGCGCTCGTTGTTACGGCGCGCAGCGGCGCGCGGCGCGAGACACGGGCGTTAGCGTGCCGCGAGCGCAGCCAGATCAGCATCATGAGACAGGCGGCGACGACGGCGGCCGGAATGATGCCGCCGACGAACAGTGCCGCCATCGAGAGGGTGGTGATCGAGCCCAGCACCAGCATGGCGATGCTCGGCGGCACCGTTTCGCCCATGGCGGCGGAAGCTGCGAGCACCGCCGCGCCCTCGCTGACGTCGTAGCCTTCCTTCTTGAGCATGTCGCGCATCACCGAGCCGACTGCGGCGACGTCGGCGGTCTTCGAGCCGGACAGCCCGGACACCAGATACATGCTGAGCACCATGACGTGGAGCAGACCGCCGCGCAGATGGCCGACCAGCGCGTGCACGAAGCGCACGAGGCGCAGCGAAATGCCGCCGCGTTCCATGATGAGGCCGGCCAGAATAAAGAACGGCAGCGCCAGCAGGACGAAGTTGCCGGTGCCGTCCACCATGTTTTGCGGCAAGGCCACCATCGGCACGGTGTCGGCCAGCCACAGGTAGGCGGTGGTGCTCAGCAGGAGCGCGAAGCCGATCGGCAGGCCGCCGAAAATAGTTACGAAGAACAGCACCAGCGCGGCCGCGATGGCGCCGTCGCCCACAAACCACGGCAGCCACGCCGGGCGCGTCGCCAACGCGAGAGTGAGCGCGGCAATGAAGACGGCGCCGACCGACACGACCGTGATACGCGGGGCCAGCAACAGGCGCTTGGCGGCGTGCAGCATGAGAAGGACCATGCTGGCGCTCAGCGGAACCACAATCCAGGCAGCGGGGATCTGCAGGATCGGTGTCACCTCGTTCCAGCGTATTTCGATCAGGAAGATCGACGCATAAGCCGTCATGGCGGCGATCAGCAGCACGGTGAGATCGGACCCGACCAGGCAGGCCTCGCGCAGGTGCGGGCCGATTGCGTTCAAACCGACGCGCACAAAGGTGTGATGGCCCTGCCCATAGGCCACCGCCCCGCCCACGAAGGCGAGCGTCGATAGCGCGAGCTTTGCGATTTCGTCGGTCCACAGAAAGGCGGTGTCGAAAATGCTGCGCGAAATCACATTGACGAACACGGCGCCGAGTTCGCCGAGCAGCGCAATGGCGAGAACCGCATTGGCGAGCGCGTTGACGACGGCCGTCACTACGCCTGAACCGCCTTCATCACTTGGCTCACCAGGTCGGCGCCGATCTTGTCGCGGAACTCGTCATAGACCGGCGTCATGGTGGCGTGAAACGCCGCGAAGTTGGTGTCGTCGATCTGCATGCCCTTTTGGGCACAGAAAGCGCGGCCCTCCTCGGTTTTCTGCGCCACGGTTGTGCGCCAGATCGGCTGGATTTCTGCCGCCGCCTCGCGGATCGCCCTCTGGTGAGCGGCCTCCAGCCGGTCGAACTTGACCTTGCTCGCCATCAGGGCGCCGGCGTTGTAGACGTGGTTGGTGAGACCGGCGAATTTCGTCACCTCGTAGATTTTCGAGGACACGATGGCGAGGAACGGCAGTTCGACACCGCCGACGGTCTTCTGCGAAATGCCGATGTACACTTCCGACAGGTCCATCACCACCGGGATGGCGCCGCAGGCGCGAAAGCTCGCTGCGAATACCGCGCCGGGCTGGATGCGGATTTTAAGTCCTTTGAGATCCGAAGGCTCGCGGACCGGCTGGCTTGCGGTCTCGGTCTCGCGCCAGCCGTAGTGGCCCCACACGAAGCCGTAGATGCCCTTTGCGGGCATGTCGGCAAGGAGGCTTTGGCCGATCGGACCGTCCAGCAGGGTTTCGGCGGTCTTGGGGTCGCGAAACAGGAACGGCAGATCGAGCACCTGGATGCGCGGAAAGAACGATTCCAGGAATCCGGTGGTATGGAACGCCATGTCGACGATGCCGGTCTGCATGCCTGACACGATGTTGACCTCGCTGCCAAGCTGGCCGCCGGAAAACACCTGGATGCGGACGGCGCCTCCGGTCTTGGCCGCGACCATCTCGGAGAACTTCGTCGCCACGGTCTGGGTCGGGTGCAGCGGCGTATCTGGATGGCCGAGCTTGAGCGTGACGGCGCCCTGGCCGTAGAGGCGATCGGATCGCCAGATCGCCGGCATGGCGACCGCAAGCCCAGCCGCGGAGGCGAGGAACTGCTTGCGGGTGATTTTCGAGGTCATGGGCGTTCTCCCGGGCTTTTTCGCTTTCGTCCAGCGTACGGGATCTCGGGCAGCCTTCGCAATCATTTGCCTTAGTAACGTCAAGGACTGGCACCTGAAGCCATCATTCGCTATTTTGAGGCCATGACATTTCAGCGCATCACGATTGATCCAGCCGTTTGCACTGGCAAACCCCGCATCCGCGGGCTCCGAATTCCCGGTCGCTCGGCTGTTGGGCTTGCTCGCAGTGGGAGAGACCCGCGAGGCGATTTTGGCTAACTATCCTTATCTCGAGCCCGAAGATATTAACGAAGCGTTGCGGTACGCGGCTTACCTCGCCGAGGATGAGACTCTCGAGCTTGCGCGGTGAAATTTTTTGTCGACATGCCGCTGTCGATAACCTTGGCGAGATGGCTTGTGGCGCAAGGCCACGACACAGTTCACGCGGCCGAAGTCGGATTGAATCGCTCAACCGACGAAGAAATCATCGCGCGTGCCAAGCACAACGGCGGAACCGTCATAACCGCCGACCTCGATTATCCCGCCTGCTGGCCATCGCTCAGACTACTGAACCAAGCTTGATTTTGTTTCGTGGAGGCGACTGGAGCGAAGCGGATGTGGTCGCCCGCACGCGGGAAATCCTCAAGGTTTTGAACGAAGAGGATATTCAGCAGAGTATTCCGGTCATAGACCGCGATAGGGCGCGAAGGAGACGTCTACCGATTGGCAAATGACTCGGTCAAAGTACATGTTTAATACGTCGCCCGCCCACCCGAAATGTCGAACACCGCGCCGGTCGTGAATGCACACTCCTGCGAGGCGCAGAAGGCGACCAGGTAGGCGATCTCCTCGACTTTGACGAAACGCCCGCGCGGGATCTTCGATAGCATGTAGTCGATGTGCTCCTTGGTCATTTGATCAAAGATCGCCGTCTTGGCGACGGCGGGCGTGACGCAATTGACCGCGATGTCATAGCCGGCCAGCTCCTTGCCGAGGGATTTCGTCAGCGCCACGACACCGGCCTTGGAAGCCGAATAGGCGCAGGCGTTGGGATTGCCCTCTTTGCCGGCGATCGAGGCGATGTTGACGATGCGGCCGTAGTTTTGCGCGATCATGACCGGCGCCACCGCCTTGCAGCAGTTGAACGTGCCGGTGAGGTTTGTGGCCAGCACCCGCGCCCACTCCTGCGGCGGGTACTCCCAGGTCGGCATGTTGGGTCCCGAAATTCCTGCGTTGTTGACGAGGATATCGATGCGGCCGCCGTTGACGGCCTTGGCAGCAGCCTCGACCGCCCCGAGGTCGGTCACGTCCACCAGCGCTGCAAATGCCGGGCCCACGGATTTGAGCTCCGAGGCGGTGGTTTTTGCCAGCGCGATATCGCGGTCCCACAGCCACACGGTAGCGCCGCCATAGAGCAGGCGTGCCGCAATCGCGCGGCCGATGCCCTGGGCGCCGCCCGTAACCACGGCAACGCGGTCGTTGAAATCGTAGATCGTCGGCATCTTGGCCTCTCACGGCAAACCGGGAACCGAATTTCCAATGACGTATTGACATAGACGCAAGTCCGGCCGATTGCCACCGCGGCGCTGCGCTCTATTTCCCATGAGGCAGGGAAGTTGCGCATGACCGCAGCCTCCCTTTAATCGCTCCCCGTCTTCGGGGAGGGTGGCCGAGCGAAGCGAGGTCGGGTGGGGGCTCTTTCCGCCGCACAGCCTCGCCTGTGTCACCCCACCCGGCGCTTCGCGCCACCCTCCCCGAAGACGGGAGAGAGAAGAGACCCAACAACAACGAGGCAACACGCCGATGACCAGCAAACCCCGCCTGCGCTCGCAGCTATGGTTCGACAATCCGGACAATCCCGGCATGACGGCGCTTTATCTGGAGCGCTACCTCAACTACGGCCTCACCAGGGATGAATTATGCGCCGGCAAGCCCATCATCGGCATTGCCCAGACCGGCTCCGACCTCGCACCGTGCAATCGTCATCATATTGAGCTTGCCAAGCGCGTGCGCGAAGGCATCCGCGATGCCGGCGGCGTCGCATTCGAGTTTCCGGTGCACCCGATCCAGGAGACCGGCAAGCGCCCGACCGCGGCGCTCGATCGCAATCTCGCCTATCTGGGCCTCGTCGAGGTGCTGTACGGCTATCCGCTCGACGGCGTCGTGCTGATGACGGGCTGCGACAAGACCACGCCCGCGTGCCTGATGGCCGCCGCGACCGTCAACCTGCCGGCGATCGTCCTGTCGGGCGGACCGATGCTCAATGGGTGGTGGAAGGGCGAGCGCTCCGGCTCCGGCACCGCCGTGTGGAACGCGCGCCAGGAGCAGGCGGCCGGCCGGATCGACTATAAGGAGTTCATCGACACCGTCGCGTCGTCGGCGCCCTCGATCGGCCATTGCAACACCATGGGCACCGCTTCGACCATGAACGCGCTCGCGGAGGCGCTCGGCATGTCGCTGCCGGGCTGCGCGGCGATTCCCGCGCCCTATCGCGAACGGGCGCAGATCGCCTATCATACCGGATTGCGCGCTGTTGCCATCGTGCATGAGGACCTCAAGCCGTCGGATATCCTCACCCGCAAGGCATTCGAGAACGCGATCGTGGCGTGCTCCGCGATCGGCGGTTCGACCAACGCCCCTATCCACATCAACGCGATAGCGCGCCACGTGGGTGTCAAGCTCGGCATCGTCGATTGGGAGCAGATCGGTCTCAATATTCCGCTGTTGGTCAACATGCAGCCGGCCGGCAAATATCTTGGCGAGGAATACTTTCGCGCCGGCGGCCTGCCCGCAGTCTTGCATGAGCTGATGCAGGCGAAGCATATTCACGCTGATGCCATGACCATTAACGGCAAGACCATCGGGGACAACGTCGCCCAGGCCAAATCGCAGGATGCCGACGTGATTCGCCCCTATGGGGAGCCGATGAGGGCGGCCGCTGGTTTCAAGGTGCTGAGCGGAAATCTGTTCGACTCCGCCATCATGAAGCTTTCCGTCATCTCGGAGGAATTCCGCGAGCACTATCTGTCGAACCCCGAGGACCCCAACGCCTTCGAGGGGCGCTGCGTCGTATTCGAGGGGCCGGAAGACTACCACCACCGCATCGACGATCCGGCGCTCGGCATTGACGAAAACACCCTTCTCGTGATCCGCGGCGTCGGGCCGATCGGCTATCCGGGCTCGGCCGAGGTGGTGAACATGCAGCCGCCGGCGGCGCTGATCAAACGCGGAATTACGTCGCTGCCGTGTATCGGCGACGGCCGCCAGTCCGGCACCTCGGGCTCGCCGTCGATCCTCAATGCCTCGCCCGAGGCAGCGGCGAACGGCGGGCTTGCGCTGCTGCGCAGCGGCGACCGCATCCGCATCGATCTCAACAAGGGCAGCGCCGATATGCTGATCTCGCAGGCAGAACTTGCGCAGCGCCGCCTTGCTCTGCAGGGCAGCGGCGGCTTCAAGTTCCCGGCCAGCCAGACGCCCTGGCAGGAGATCCAGCGCGCCATGGTCGACCAGCTCGCCGACGGCATGGTGCTCAAGCCGGCCGTGAAGTATCAGCGCGTTGCCCAGACTTTCGGGGTGCCGCGGGATAATCATTGAACCCACAGGTCGATCGATGAATCGAATCTGCGTAGGATGGGTTGAGCGGAGCGAAACCCATCGACAACTGCTCAACGCGTCCCTGCGCATGATGGGTTTCGCTATCGCTCAACCCATCCTACATCTGCGGCTCGAACTGGGGGCGGTTTCATGACTCAACGGCTCAACAACAAGGTCGCGTTCGTGACGGCGGCCGGGCAGGGCATCGGGCGCGCCATCTGCGAGGCGTTCAGCGCCGAAGGCGCGCAGGTGATCGCGACCGATCTCGATCCCAAAAAGCTTGCAGACCTGCGATGCGCACGGCGCGAGCAGCTTGACGTTCGCGCGACCGCCACCGTGGAAGCGCTCGCGCAGGACGTGATAAAGGCGTTTGGGCCGCCCGACATTTTGGTCAATTGTGCGGGCTTCGTGCATCACGGCACGGTGTTCGACTGCAGCGAATCCGACTGGGATTTCTCCTTCGACCTCAATGTCAAATCGATGCACCGCACCTTGCGCGCCTTCCTGCCCGGGATGGTCGAGAGCAAGCGCGGCTCGATCGTCAACATCTCGTCCGCCGTGTCATCGATCCGGGCGGTGCCCAACCGCTACGTCTACGGCGCCACCAAGGCCGCCATCATTGGGCTCACCAAGGCGGTGGCCGCCGATTTTATCAAGCAGGGCATCCGGGCGAACGCGATCTGTCCCGGCACGATCGCGACGCCCTCGCTCGACGGGCGGGTCGAGGACCTGTCCAAGGCGACCGGGAAATCGATCGGCAACGTTCGCCAGGATTTCATCGATCGCCAACCCATGGGGCGCCTCGGGACGGCGGCGGAAGTCGCTGCGCTCGCGCTCTTTCTGGCTTCCGACGAGGCAAGCTACATTACTGGCCAGGCCCACCTGGTCGACGGCGGCATGGCGCTGTAGGGGCAGGCGAATGCACATTCTCATTACCGGTGCGGCCGGCATGATCGGCCGCAAGCTGATCGGGCGGCTCGTTCGCGATAACGCATTGAATGACCGCGCCATTGATCGGGTGATGCTGAGCGATATCGTCGCGCCGGAGAAGCCTGCCGGTGCGCCGTTTGCGGTCGCGACTGATGCGAGCGATCTGTCAGCGCCCGGCGCAGCCGCGCGAGCCGTGACCGACCGCCCCGATGTCATCTTCCATCTCGCGGCGATCGTCTCCGGCGAGGCCGAAGCCGATTTCGAGAAGGGCTATCGGGTCAACTTCACCGGCACCCGCGAACTTCTCGAAGCCATCCGCCTTGTCGGCAATGGCTATCGCCCCAAACTCGTGTTCGCGTCCTCGATCGCGGTGTTTGGCGCGCCGTTTCCGGATGCCATCGGGGATGAGTTTTTCCTCACCCCGCTTACATCCTACGGAACCCAGAAGGCGATCGGCGAGCTTCTGCTCGCCGACTACACGAGGCGCGGCTTTTTAGACGGCGTCGGCATCAGGCTGCCCACCATCGTGGTGCGGCCCGGCAAGCCCAACAAGGCGGCGTCAAGTTTCTTCTCGTCCATCATCCGCGAGCCGCTCAACGGGCAGGAGGCGGCGCTGCCGGTTTCCGAAGATGTACGGCACTGGTTCGCCAGCCCGCGCGCCGCGGTAGGCTTTCTGGTCCACGCCGCCGGGCTTGCCAACGAGCGGATCGGCGCGCGCATCAATCTGACCATGCCGGGCCTCTGCTGCACGGTCGGCGAGGAGATCGCGGCGCTTGCGCGCGTCGCCGGGGCCGATGTTGCCAGGCGCATCCGCCGCGAGCCGGACGAGACGATTGCGAAAATCGTCGCCGGCTGGCCGCAGAATTTCGATGCGCGCCGCGCAACAGCGCTCGGCTTTCGTGCCGAGACGTCGTTCGACGACATCATCCGCGCCCACATCGAGGACGAGCTGGGCGGACGTGTCGCGTAGGATGGGTTGAGCGTCAGCGAAACCCATCAGCAGCCGTGCCGTGAGGACAGCCCTTGATGGGTTTCGCTTTCGCTCAACCCATCCTACTCCGGCCGGATATTGGCCGCCTTTATCAGCGGCCACCACTTCTCGATCTCGGCCTTCTGGTAGGCATGGAGCGCTTCCGGGGTCTGCTGCTCGCGCGGCGGAATGTCCTGGCCGAGCTCCTCGGTGAGCCGCTTGCGCACGGCCGGATCGGCCACCGCCTCGACCGCCGCCGCATTGAGCTTGTCGATGACGGCGCGCGGGGTGGCGTGGGGCGCCCACAGCGCCGTCCACACCGCGATGTGAAATCCAGGCAAGCCGGCCTCATCGACGGTCGGCAGGTTGGGCGCCGCGGCAAGCCGCGTTGCGGCCGTGACCGCATAGGGCTTGGTGCTGCCGGCGCGCACCAGCGGCAGGGACGTCGCGGCCTGGTCGAACATCAGTTGAATCTGGCCGGCCATCATGTCCTGGATGGCGGGCGCGGCGCCACGATAAGGCACGAGTGTAAGCCGGGTGCCGGTAAGGTTCTGAAAATAGACCGCACTGACCCGATGCGACATGGAGCCGATGCCCATGGCGCTCTCCGGATTGGCCTTGAGCCAGTCGATCAATTCCTTGAGATTGCTGGCAGGTACGCCCTTGTGGGTGACGATGATCAGCGGATTGGTCGTCAGCAGCGCGACGGGATCGAAGTCGTTGAGGAGGTCATAGGGCAGGGCGTAGGCGGCGCCGTTGAGCACATGGGTCGACCATTGGCCGACGCTGAGCATGTAGCCGTCGGGCGCCGCGCGGGCAACGCGGCCGACCCCAATGGTGCCGTCCGCCCCGGTGACGTTCTCGATGATGATGCTCTGGCCGAGCGTCATCGACATGCGCTGGGCGATGACGCGCGCGATCGTATCGGTCGGCCCGCCGGCCGCGAACGGTACGTTCATGGTGATGGGTCGGGTGGGGTAGGTCTGGGCGTGGGCGACGTGCGGTTTCGCAATTGCGCCCAAGATCGCAAAGGCGACCAGGGTGGCACCCAATCCTTTCTTGTCACGAGCCTGTGCCGATGGCGCTTGAGTTTGAAATCGCACCGCTGACCTCATCCTGAGGAGCGCCCGCAAGGGCGCGTCTCGAAGGATAGTAGCGAGCCCATGCCGTGCATCCATCCTTCGAGACGGCGCTTCGCGTCTCCTCCGGATGAGGTCTGTTGGTGAACGCCATTCACCCGTGATGCGGTGCATTTACACGCTCCAATCTCTTCGCATGCCCTGCAATTCGCGTGCGAAAATGACTCAGGGTTTGCTCCGTGGGCAAGACGATAACGCATTCCGAGATGAATAGCGTTCAGTCGTATCGCAGATCGAGTTCTTTCAGCACCTTCGCCCAGCGATCCGCTTCCTTGTGCATGAATGCCGAGAACTCCGCCGGCGACATGGTCAGTGGATAGCTGCCGATGCGCTGCGATTTTTCGATCGCATCCGGGTTGTTCATGATCTGCGCCACCTTGCGCGCCAGCTTGTCGGTGATTTGCGAAGGCGTGCCGGCGGGTGCGACGAGGCCGAGCCAGATGGAGATGTCGTCGAGATTGGGCAGGCCGGCGGCTGTCGCGAGCGTCGGCAGGTCGCCGAGCACCGCCGGCGCGCGGCTGTCGAGCTTGGCGAGCGCGCGCAGCTGGCCGCTTTCGATCAGCGGTGTCACGGTCACCGTCGCGGCGTAGATGAGATCGACGCTGCCGGTGAGCAGCCCGGTGGTGGTTTCGGTCGTGCCCTTGAACGGCACATACACGATGTCGAGCCCGGCCGCCTTGTGAAAGAGATGGCCCATCAGTTGCGCCGTGATGGTGCCGGCGCCGTAGTTGAGCTTGCCGGGTGCAGCCCGCGCGTGGGCGATCAGCTCGGCCACGCTCTTCGGCCCGTCGGTGGAGCGAACGGCCACCACGGAGACGGTCTTGGTCACCGTGGTGATGGGCGCGAAGTCGGCGAACGGATCGTAGGGCAGCGTGCGGTAGAGGAACTGGTTCATCACCAGCGTCGAGTCGATCGCCATCAGCAGCGTGTAGCCGTCGGGCGCGGCCTTCGCGACCGCCTGCGCCCCGATGATCGTATTGGCGCCGGCGCGGTTCTCGACGATCACCGCCTGACCCCAGTCCTGCGTCACCTTCTGTCCGATGATGCGGGCAATGATGTCGGCCGGCCCGCCCGGCGGGAACGGCACGACGATGCGGATGGAGCGGCTCGGGTAGGTATCGGGGCGGTCCTGCGCGGCGGCGGGGCAACACAGCAGGGCCGTGAGGAAGAGCAGGGGAGGTGCGGCGTGTTGCCGTTTCATGATGGCCTCCCGGCGGAATCAACTGGCTGGGTTTTGACTACCGATGGAGATTACTCTGGGCGTCCCTAGAAGCCCAATTATGTCGTTCCGAGATGATTTGTTGATGACCGGATTGGCGTTCCTTACCGGATGGACGCAAGCGGTGATTTGCCCGATACAGCACCTGCCAAACCTGTGCTGTCGCGATCGCGGGATCATTCAGAGTTTTTTAGCATGGTTGTCTCCACGTTATTTCGGGGGAACTGGTCGATCCATATTGTCACCAAGGAGGAGAATCTGCATGCCGATCACACGCCGCATCTATGTTAGCTTGGCTGCGGACTCCTGGCTGTCCGCCAATATGAATCGGCTCAAATGGGGAATTGTCGAAGAAATAGAGAAGCTAGGCTATACACCCGAAATCTTTACTAACCCCAAGGGGAAGCCGGGCCTTGCTTCGGCCAAGGGGTGGAACCCACGTGACGCCGACGAGATCGGTCGTCGATGCGCGGGAGCAGCCATTCTCGGCATGGCACGGTGGCAGTTCCGGGATGCTCAGGGACAGCCAGTGCTGCTGCCAACAGAATTTAACCACTATGAAGGTGCGCTTGCGCGTACATTGGGCCTACCGACCCTCGTTCTGGTTCAACGCGATATCCTGCGTCGCGCCGTGTTCGATATGAGCTTTTCTGGTTTTGTTGGTGCTTTTGCGCCTGATGCCGACGTCGAGTGGCTCTACACCGAGGAATTTCGAGTGCCATTCAACTATTGGCGGGCTCTCTTGGACGAACGACGGGACGTGTTTTTGGGATATTCGAGTGCATCCGAAAGCACCGCGGTGGCTATCAAACGATATTTGCTCAGCCTGGGCGCCAGAGTACTGGACTGGCAGACAGACTTCATTCCTGGTCGTACCATTCTCGACCAGATCGAACAGGCAGCCGCGCGCTCGATCGGCGGAATTTTCCTTTTCACTAAGGACGACGACTTGGTCGACCACGGTCAGGCGGATCTCGCCGTTCCGCGCGATAATGTGGTATTTGAAGCGGGTTATTTTATCGGCATGAAGGGCAAGCGCAATGTATTAATTATCCGCGAGGCGGGCTCGAAAATACCGGCGGATTTGGGAGGAGATATTTACGCATCGCTGACGGATCGGGCTTCCATCGCTTCGATTGAGCGGGCGCTGTCCGCGTTCCTGGGCGCGATTTAATTCAGCAGTGCTGGTCGTCCGTGACGTGTTGGGAGGCGCGATCGGCGCTGCCGATTGACCACTGCAGCAGAGATGACGATGGAAAATTCCGCCCTTGCGCCAACCATCTCCATGCATGCGCGCACCGCCATGTGCAATGGCAACGCGCTCAAGATCGGCCTGTTTGGCGCCAATTGCTCGTCCGGCCGCGCGGTCACCTTGGTGCCGGAGCGCTGGTCCGGAACGTGGGCTGACAATGTCAGGCTTGCCCGCATGGCGGATGAGGCCGGCATCGACTTCCTGCTGCCGATCGCGCGCTGGAAGGGCTATGGCGGCGTCACGGACTATCAGGGGGCGACCTTCGAGACCGTGACGTGGGCGAGTGGGCTGTTGGCCTCGACCCGGCGCATCACAGTGTTCGGCACCGTGCATGCGCCCCTGTTCAATCCGGTGATCGCAGCCAAGGAATTCGTCACCGCTGATCACATCGGCGAAGGCCGGTTCGGGCTCAATCTCGTGGTCGGCTGGAACGAGGACGAGTTCGAGATGTTCGGCGTCAAGCAGCGCGACCATGAGAAGCGCTACGAATACGCCCAGGAATGGCTCGATGCCGTGAAGCTTGCCTGGGGGCCGCAGGAGGACGCCGATTTCCACGGCGAATACATCAAACTCGCCAGCATCCGTGCCAAGCCGAAGCCCTATGGCGGCACGCGGCCGCTGATCATGAACGCGGGCGCTTCGCCAACCGGGCGGGCGTTTGCTCTGCGCAACTGCGATGCCTTCTTCACCCAGGCATCGCGCCGATCGACCGAGGAGACCGCGCAGCGCGTCCGCGACGTCAAGGCAGAGGCCGCCAGATACGAACGCGAGATCGACGTCTACACGGTCGGCGTCATCACCTGCCGGCCGACACAGAAAGACGCCGAGGACTATTATCGCCACTGCATCGTCGACAATGCTGACTGGTCGGCGGTCGATCTCATCCTCGCCAAGAAGAACATCAGCCGGGAAACCGTGGGCGAGGCGACGTTCAACGAGCAGCGGGCCAATTACGCGAACGGCATGGGCGGCGTGCCGATCGTCGGCGATCCCGACCATGTCGCCCGCCAGCTCGCCGACCTCAGCCGCGCCGGCCTGCGCGGCGCCGGCGTGTCTTTCGTAAACTATGCGGACGAGCTGCCATTCTTCTGCGACGAGGTGATGCCGCGCCTGGAAAAGCTGGGGGTGCGGGAGAAGCGCATGCCGCAAACGTAGCCCTTACGAGTAAGTAGCCCGCATGGAGCGAAGCGCAATGCGGGACGGCCGTGAATATGGCAACGTCAATCCCGGATTACGGGCCGCCAACGGCGTCCCTCCATCCGGGCTCCGGTGGACAGTGATATACGCCCCAAGAAGCGGCTTGGGCTGCCTGAACCGGTATCCAGGCAGCCCATGCCGCACTCCCCCACTGAAGCGGAACGGTCAGACGGCTTCCTTGAGTTCCTTGGCGGCCCGGAAGGCGACCTTCTTGCTCGCCTTGATCTTAATCGGCTCGCCCGTGGCCGGGTTGCGCCCCATGCGGGCGGCGCGCTTGCGGACCTGGAGGATGCCGAGGCCGCCGATGCGGATGCGGTCGCCTTTCTTCAGGTGCTTCACCACCAGGCCGACGAAGTCGCCAAGAAAGGTTTCAGATTGCTTCTTCGCCATTTCATGGCTGCCCGCCAGACTGGCGGCGAGATGTTTCAAGGTAACGGTCGTCGTCGTGGCTGCCTTTGCCATCGAAACCTCCTTCTTTATGGGCGAATAGCGCCGGTATCGGGCGAGACGCCCTGACAGATAAGCGATTCTCGCGACGTTTGGCCATGCCCCATTTAGCAAAAAGCCCGAATTATTTGAAGATTCGGCGGGTAGGGGGTCGGAAAAGGCGGATTCACGCTGGCTTATGCGAAGCGTCGCGATGCGAAAGGCAATTTTGCCCGGCAATCTTGGGCTTTTGGGCGACGATTAAGGCACGGATGCCAGCATGATCGGCCGCTAAGTGGGCCGATTCGGGGATGCTTGACTTCAATTCGGCCGGGTCGTATCGAACCAAACCCGGCGTTGGGCGGTTGAACACCGCAGCGCGCGGGGGCGTAGCTCAGTTGGTTAGAGCGCTAGCCTGTCACGCTAGAGGTCGCGGGTTCGAGCCCCGTCGCTCCCGCCAGTCAAATCAAAGACTTAGCCGAGATTTCCAGCCGCCGATCTTCCCAGAAAATCCAGTTGGGAAGGCCATGGGAAGACAAAAAGTCGCAGCATCAGCCGGCAGATAGTTGCGCGCGCAACCGTCACGCTACGTGCTGGCAAAGCAAAAGGCCGCCCCTGATGAGCGGCCCCTTGCGGCGGCGCGATCAGCACAAGGGTGCTGTCCACCCGTGTGCGTCAGCCGATTGATCTGGCTGGCATGCATTGCTCCACGCCATGTCGAATGCATCCTCGTATGCCACACGCGCGTCGAGAACGCGCCGTTCAAGCTCGTCAAGCAGTAGCATGATTGCGGCTTGGTGAGCGAAGTAGCGATCGTCGGCGCCATCTTCTATCTCGTGCGCAGCATGTACCGTCTTGGCCACATCGATGGCGATCTCAAGTTCCTCCATCCGCTTTTCCAATTCAATCCACGGGTTCAGGTTCATTGCTCCCTCTCCATTTGCCGCCGCATCTGTTGTGGCCGGCGCCGGTGGCCGCGGATTGCGACCCTTGGGAAAGGTAGACCTTCAGAAAATACCGCAATTGCGGTATTAACCCAAGATGATGCGGCGCCGGTAGTGGTGTCACCTCGGCGCGAAGCCCTGTTCGGCGAATTGTGTTTCAACCAGCCGGACGGCGCTCCACATAACGTCGAGTTCTTGCCGGCCGTCCGGGTAGTGTCTGACGCGGTTGGCGTGGCGCAGGCAGTCATCGTAAGTCGTTCGCTTCAGAAACTCGCTGAATGCGATCGCCTCGATCTGAGGCAGGCGCAGCGTGATCGTTACTATGGTAGGCTCTCTGTCAGCCATGGTGCCCTCCAATCCAGGGTGCTGTGGTTAGGGCTGCCGTCAGGGTGTCCGCCCAGGCGGTGGCCCGCTCTGTTTGATGTGGGATACTTCGTTGCCCTCCTTGCCGTTTGAACGCATCCCTGATATCGCAATTAGGATGACATGGCAATCCCTGATATCAGAGTTCATTAACCCTGTGAGCAAAAGCCCCGTCAAGCAGGCGCGCAAGAAGCCGGGACCGCCGCGCACGACGGGGCCCGGCGTGCAGGTCATCGTGCGGCTGCATCAGCCCATGCTTGGTTCGATTGATGAGTGGCGCAAGAATCAGGAAGGCGCACCATCCCGCCCCGAGGCGATCCGGCGGCTGCTCGGATTCGCGATGATCGAAATGCAGGTGCAGGCCAACCGGAACGGGGCGGCGAAGCGCAAGAAGTGACGCATGCCCGGCATTGACGGCCGCCACCCATCAGT
>Ga0209465_10000218_pt1 | contig 27457 bp, 20 predicted proteins | sample PanSoiPlot1MoBio_FD_188321 | JGI IMG/M metagenome (GOLD analysis project Ga0209465, IMG submission 188321) | Tropical forest soil microbial communities from Panama analyzed to predict greenhouse gas emissions - Panama Soil Plot 1 MoBio (SPAdes)... | ecosystem: Environmental > Terrestrial > Soil...
GCCACGGCCTCACGATCCTCCGCTACGCCGAGCACGCTGAGTGCCGCCGCGCGATGATTGGGAAAATTGCAGTGGAGATAGGACCAGCGCCCGTCGCGGCTCGGATAGAAGCCCATGATGGTGTTTCGCTCGGATGAAACATCCATGCCGGCGAGCGCAAGGTAGTGGCCGCTGCGCAACGCCGCCGTGGCCTGGCGAAGATCGACTGTCACTCGCTGACGCCGCCCGGCACGAACCTCCCACAGCTCCGTGGCCGCGAGCCCGCTTGCAGCGAGAGTAGCCGCACCGGCCGCACCGATGCGGAACGGCGTCGGCAGCACAGGATCGGCACCACCGGTGAACACGACATCCGCTGCCTGCGTATCACCCCAACCTGCGATCGTCAGAATCGTGCGAAGCGCTTCATTCGGCGTGGTCATGATCTTGTAACCCGCGAGCCCGTGGAGACCCCGGTCATTGTGCATGGGGCCGCCGCGCACATCCATCCCGCGAAGTCCCTTAATTGCGCGGTTACGGACCGACAGCGGCGCCGCTTGCTTCTTGTTTCGATTTTAGAGGGAGGAGCCAGGGTGCGAACCGGTTAACCTCCCACAGTTCGACTCTTTTGCCGGCTCAGAAAATCGCCAATGGATTGAGCGGCGATCCTGTTCCTTTTTCGATGCGCAGCGGCGCAGCCGTGAACAGAAATTCGTAACGATTTAGCCGCCTCGCCTGCTCGACCGCCCGCTCGAAATCGAGATTATCGAAAATGTCTACGCCCATCGCGACCAGCGCCAACCGATGCAACGGATTTGGGACAGATGCCGGCAGACCTGAGGGCACGACGTCGTTTGGCCCGTCGCCTCCAATGAAGGAAACGCCCCGCTCTTTCAGGAAGTACGCAACGTCGGCGTGATAGCCGGCGAACCCGATTTCCCTTGGCCAGGCGCCGAGCGCGGCGCGCCGCTTCCAACGCCCTGTATAAAGAAGGATGACGTCGCCTTCCGACACCGTCACGTGCTCCAACTTTTCCAGGGCCTCGAGGTCTTCCCGATGGACCGGCGTTCCCGGCTCCAGCCATCCTTGAGCAGTGGCCCTTCCCGGCAGGAGTGTCGCATCGAACAGAATGGCGCGTGTGACAATGCCATCTTTCAAAGCGTTGATACTCCCTTTCGGGCAACCGCCTGCGGCCGTGATGTCTTCCATCGCCACCCCGTTGTAGCCTTTGCCGTCCACCATCATGTGACAGTCCAAGGAGTCGAGATGACTGTGAACGATGCCATGATATGTACCCGTGTACTGATATCTATCGGAGGTGCCGGTCGGCAGCACCGGATTTAGGGTGCGCTCCAGGATATTGGGTGCATCCGCGGCATGTTCCTGCATGACATCGTGCGCGAGCGAGACCGGCAGGCCTTCTGTGGCTAAAGCCAAGGCCTGTTTCCGCTTCGCCGGAGTGATCAGGTTGGCCGCGCCGATTTCGTCTTCATTTCCCCATCGTCCCCAGTTCGAGAGTTCTTTCATCGCGCGGTGGAAGTCCGCTTCATTTGCCATGCTCGGGCGCGCACTGTTCTGACTCTGTGCCTGCGGGATGGAAGCCGCCACCGCTCCCAACGCGATCAAGCCAATCACCAGGATTCTCATGTTTCCTCCTCTGAGTACACCGGAGGCTAAAACCAGCGTTGCCCGATAGGCGGGTTCCGGGGGCCAAAGGCGTATCGGGCGTCGAAAGATTATGTCATCGAAAATTGACCTGGAGAAGAGACGTCGCGAATAAACAGTCACGTCGGAATGTATGGTTCGCCGCAGCGACGCAAGCGAAAAACGAGAGTTGGCATTCGGTGTGCGCCAATGTATTCGGGCTTTAGTGGAGCCAGCAAGCGTAGCCCGGATTGAGCTGCGGCGAAATCCGGGATTGTCCTCCCCGCACGGCGAGCCGTTCCCGGGTTCGCAAAAGCTCGACTCGGTCGGGAGCCAACCCCACACGAATTTGGGGCGAGTTCCACCCCTGCGGAACGAAACGCGTCAGTGGGGCGTTAGGAACCGATGCCTTGACAGTTTCAGGCGAAATCGGGAGCAAAAAAAATGAAATTGTTCCTGCAGGGGTTTATCGCTGCTCTGGTCATTCTGGCCATTGGCGCGGTCGCGATTGCGTATTCGGGCGCATATAATGTCGCCGCGAGCGTCCCAGAAACGGGAATCCTGCAGTGGTTTCTGTCCACGACCATGCAGCATTCCGTGAAAAGTCATGCGCAGGGGATAGCCGCTCAACCTCCTCCGCTCAGTGATCAGCAAGCACGCGACGGACTACGTATTTACCGGGAAACGTGTGTTTACTGCCATGGGGCGCCCGAGCAGGATCCTGGCGATATCGGCATGGGTCTCAATCCGAAAGCCCCATATCTGCCGGAAACCGTTCCGGGTTGGAGCACAAATGAGCTGTTCTGGATCATCAAGAACGGGGTCAGGATGACCGGCATGGCGTCGTACGGCGCCTCGCGCAGCGACGATGAAATCTGGACGCTTATTGCCTTTCTGCAAAGACTTCCGAAGCTCTCCCCGGAGCAATACAAGCAGATGGAGCAAGAGGTTGCGGAAGCCAAGTGACGCGGCACTCACGGCTACAGTAGAATTCGGTCGATTTGACCCATTCGATCGTCATGCGCGGGATTGACCCGCGCATCCATTATCTCCTCAGAATTTATGCGAAATGGACGGACCTGCTGGTCAAGATCCTATGCGTCATATTGGGCGCGGAGGGCACCAACGCCATATTTGCCCTCGTCCTCGCCGGCACAGTGCTTTTTGCCGGGGTGGCGGTCGCGCCCGCACGGCTGCGCGGGCGTATCCGGCCTGCGAGCAAACCCAGCCAATCCCGCGAGGTAGCAGAGGTAGCAAAGGCGCCGATGGCGCGGGCACCGCGGACGGCGTAACCGCTGCGAACCTGGCGTACCGCGGTAGTTTGCCCCTCGTGTACCGAGGTCAGTTCAGGCGAAGCGTCGTGTCGATGGGCGCGATCCGGTACCGGCTGGTAAGTTCGCGGGTCAGACCTTCGCGTTCGAGGTCATCGATGACCGCGACCAGCCGGCGCTTGAGGGTCAGGTCGCCTTTCCACAGTCCGAACGCAACCGGATAACGTCCGAGCGACTCCGGAAGCCACGCGACTTGCATGCCCAATGTCCCGGCAATCTGGCGCGCCATAAGTGCCTCGCTCAGAGCGGCATCGATGCGTCCCGACCGCAGCGCGTCGATCAGGGCCTCGGCGCTGGCAACGATCTCGATGCGCGCTTTCTGCGCCTGCAGGGCGCGGCTGAGCCCTATGCGATCGAGGCCGGCCAGGCCGGCGTAGAAGCCGACCTTCACGCCCTGCAACTCGTTCGGGAGCTGCGCCGCAACCAGCGCCCATCCGGTCTGCAAGTGCGGTGGGGTGGTGTCGAGAAAGGACCGCGTCAAGTCGGACACCACCACGCCGCCTGCCAGCATCTGACATTGCGCCCGTGTGATGTTCCAGTTGCGCGGATTGAAGTCACGTCCCATCGCCGCGTTGGCATTGACGACGATCCTGACGTCGAGCCGTTTGGCTATCGCCTGGGCGAAATCGATATCGAATCCCGGCGCGTCCGGCTTGCCGGTGACCAGCGGCGGATAGAGCGTCGGCACGCAGATTCGCAGGATTCCTGCCTGCCTCACCAGGGCAAGCGAGGTATCGGGCGGCAACAGGTAGACGGCGCCGAACAGCGTCGCTATCGCGCCGACCGTGATCAGGTCCCCCACCCAGCGCGGCCGTTCGCTCATCGTCACGACCTGCGGAAATTGAACAGCGCCACAATGAAGAAGCCGACGGCCATCGCGACGATGACGATTGGGCCGAGCATCGGCGAAAACTGGTGGAAATGGATGAAGGTTCCGCGCAACGCATCGACCGCATAAGTGAGCGGATTGATCTCGACCAGGACCACCAGCCATTCGGGATAGACGACCAGCGCCTGCGCGCGCGTCAAAGCCGGATCGAGCGGGAAAACCGAGCTCGAGGTGAAATAGAGCGGCAGAATCACGGCGTTCGAAAATACACCAAATCCCTCGAAGCTGCGGATGTGGTTGGCGATGATCACCCCGAAACAAGTCATCGCGAATGACAAGAGGAACATCAGTCCAAGGCCGTGGAGGACGTCCTCCCATGCGAGGCTCACATCGGCAAAGCGGGCGAGCGCCAGCACGAGCGACCCGTGCACCATGGCCACCGTCGCGCCGCCCAGCACCTTGCCGAAAAGGATGAGGGAGCGCGGCATCGGCGATACCAGAATCTCGCGCAGGAAGCCGAACTCGCGGTCCCAGATGACCGAAACCGCGGACTGGACCGACGTGTAAAGAATGTTCAGCACGATGACGGCCGGAAAAATGAACTGGAGATAGGTGTAGGGAATGACGAAGCGGGTTTCGCCATAGACTTCGCCCCGGAAATAGGGATTAAGACCGATGCCGAGCAGAATGACCCACAGGATCGGCCGGCTCAGACCTCCGACAAGTTGCCCGCGATCGCGCAGCGCACGCTTCACCTCGCGCAGCCAGATCGCATAAAGCGCGCCCAACTGTCCCACCGCCCTCTCTCCTGCCTCTACCTATTTCGTGTGCTCTCCGCCGCGCCGGCCGAAGGCGTGCGTCCGCTCCCGCTTTCCCGCCGGCTGGTCGCGCAGCTCGCGCCCGGTGAGCGACAGGAACACGCTTTCAAGACTTGGGCTGTCGATCGACAGCCGGCGCACCCTGCCGCCGAACTGCTTGAGGAAAGTCCCGGCCACAGCATCATCGTCGGCCTCGATCACGATGGCGCCGTCACTGCCCGTGATGGCGGCCGGGTAGGCCGCCCGGATCTCATCCGCGGCTGCCGCATCGTCTGGGATGACTCGGATGAGTTCGCGTCCATGTGCTGCCTTTAAGGCAGCGGGCGTGTCGATTGCGAGGATGCGGCCGCGGTCGATGACGCAAATCTGATCGCACCCTTCGACCTCCTCGATGTAGTGGGTCGTGACGATAATTGTCAGCGCGCGTTCCCGCCGAAGCTGCATCAGGTAGGCCCAGATGCGCTCGCGCGACTGCGCATCGAGGCCCGAGGTGGGTTCGTCGAGAATAAGCACCGCGGAATCGTGGATCAGTGCCCGCGCGATTTCGACGCGCCGCTTCATGCCGGCCGACAACGATCGCACCAAGGCGTGACGCCAGTTCTCCAGTTCGACGAGTGCGAGTAGTTCGTCGATGCGCTTACGCCGGACAGCGGCCGGCACCTGATAGACCAGTCCATGAAAATTGAGATTCTCGAACACGGTCAGCCGGTCATCGACGCTTGGCTCCTGAAACACCACTCCGAGCTGCCGGCGCGCCTTCCGGGGCTGGCGGACGACATCGAATCCGGCCAGCGTGACGGTTCCGGAATCCGGAGCCAGGATCGTACAGAGGATGTGGATCAGCGTGGTTTTGCCGGCTCCGTTCGGTCCGAGCAGCGCGAACAGCTCGTTCGGCTTTATCGCCAGGCTGACGCCATCGAGCGCGACGGTACGGCCATAGCGTTTCGACAGGCCCTCCACGCGGACAATCGTGTCCGAAATGTCTCCGGCCGCGGGTCGTACGCTGTCCGTGCCATGCATGACGTTGATCCTCGTTTCGACGCTAGCTCAGTTGATCAATCCCAGCCGTCGCCAGTCATGCAGCAGCAGACGGTCAAGGCCCATGTCCGAACGGACTGGAAGGTAGCGGCCGAGTTGATTGGTGATCTGCTGCCGCAGGCGCTCCTGCCGGGCAGCATACGCGGTCCGATAGCCGTCGAGGACATTGGCGTCGATCAACAGTTCGATCTCGTGGCCGCTCTCTGAATCGATGAGGCGGACTTCGCCGGTGCCCAGCTGCACGGGATCAAGCTCCTGCGGCGCCGCGATATGCACGGCGACGATTTCCTGGTGCAGCCAACCCAGCACCTTGAGGTCCGTTTCGGAATCGTCGATCCACCAGTCGCTCAATACGATCACCAGTCCGCGCTGCGCGAGTCGCGGCAGGGCCGCGCCCAATGCACCTCCGAAACCGGCGCCCGCGCTGCGCTGCCCAGCGAGCCAATCGAAAATCACCGGAGCCCGACGCATGCCGCGAACGCGGGGCGACCACGCCAACCGGCTTCCTGCATAGACCCCAACCTCGACCACGTCGCCGCCTGCGAGGCCCACAAACGCAAGCGCCGAAGCAAGCGCGCGCGCGAAATCGAACTTGGTGGGCGTCCCAAAAGCCATCGACGCAGTGCCGTCCACAATAATAGCGACAGGCAATTGTCGGTAGACCGCATGTTGCCGGACGAAATAGCTGCCGGTGCGCAGGTAGAGGTGCGGATCAAGGTGACGGACGTCGTCACCGGGCTCATATTGGCGATAATCCATGAACTCCATGCCGGATCCCTTACCGCGCGATCGCCGTTCGCCGACACCAATCGTCGGATGCGCACGCCTCGCCACCAATCGGGAGCGCTTCAGCGCGGTCAGCAGCCCCGGAGACGGGATCATGCGGCCTCCCGGACCGTTTCCTCAAACACTCGGCAAAGCATGGCCTCGGCATCAATCTCGTCCGCCTCGCCGGCGTAGTTGAGCTGGAAGCGGTGACGCAGCGTCGGCAGAAGGACGGCGCGCAGATCGTCGAAGCTGACATTGTACCGGTGTTGCAGCAACGCGTGGCCCTTGGCGGCGAGCACCAGGCATTGCGCCCCGCGCGGACTGATCCCGAAGCGGACATATCGCTTCACATCGGCGGGGGTTTCCCCACCATCGATCTGCGTACGCTGGACGAAGCGCGCGACCGCGCGACGGACATGGCTTGCAATCGGTACCGAGCGCACGAGCACCTGTCCACAGATGATATCGTCGGCCGAGAGCACTTGCATAGGGGCGACCTCCGTTGCGCTGGTGGTGAGCTCGAGGATGCAGTCAAGCTCGTCCTCGCTTGGGAACACCATGACGCTATTGAACAGGAACCGGTCGATCTGTGCTTCTGGCAGCTGGAAGGTGCCTTCCATTTCGATGGGGTTCTGTGTCGCCAGCACAAAGAACGGACGCGGCAGCTGCATACTCCGGCCCGCAGCCGTGACGGTGCGCTCCTGCATCGCCTCCAGCAAGGCGGATTGGGTCTTGGGCGTTGCCCGATTGATTTCGTCGGCCAGCAGCAGTTGCGTGAAGATCGGCCCGGCCTGATATTGCGCCCGCGTCCGGCCCTGCTCGTCGGGAACGAGCGCGAGCCCGCCGGTGATATCCGCCGGCATCAAATCGGGCGTGAACTGGATGCGTGTGAAGCTCAGGCCGGCGACCGTGCCGAGTGTTCGCACCAGAAGCGTCTTGCCCACGCCAGGAGCGCCTTCCAGCAGGACGTGGCCCTCGCAGATCAACGCGATCATCAGCTGGTCGATGACGTCGCGGTGACCCACGACCGCTTTTGCGATCTCGGCGCGCGCACGCGAGAGTGCATCGAGCAACTGCTGCAACGCGGCGGCATCCGTCGCAACGCCCGATGGCGTTTTTGCGATTGTGTCGGTGGTCGCCGTTCTGGTTATCGACATGATCACCCAGCCCTTGTTACGCCGCGGTTCGCCGCGCGCGGGCTGAACACCCCCGATGCATAACGGAGAGTGAGGTCGGCCAGAAACAGGACGAATGCCGCAAGGACCCAAACCTGCCACAAGGCGCGCGCGACCCATCGTGGTTGGCTGCCGGCAAAGATCTGCTCCTCGGATTCGAGCACGCGGCCGCCGGTCGCGACGGCGAGCGCAATGAGGCGATCCGGGTCGGCGCGCGTGAACTCGTAGACTGCCGGATAGGACACCAGAAGCGGCACCTCCGCGGCGGTCTGATCAGCGACAGCGCGCAGATTGAATTCACCCGACTGATCGAGTGTGAATCTTGCGCCGTATCGCCCCGGCGACGCTTGGAAAAACGCGACCGGCACTTCGACCCCGGAACCCGCCAACGATGCCGTGATCTCAAGACCTTCGCGCGGCACACCCTCCTGGCTCAGTGCCTCGACGTCGACCTCGACTTCGTCGCCATGTCGCTCGACGCGCGGCAAGAAACCTTCGCCCGCCCCAGGAAAGACGTGGCGCAGCATTTGCGACCACAGGAGCGGATATTCGGGCATCCCCTGCCAGTCCCTGGTCCAGGCCCCCGCGCCGTGCGTTGTCAATGCCACCACGCGGCCATTGCCATAGCGCCATGAGGCGAGCAGCGGCACAGGGTCCTGCTTTTCGTCAGGGACCACAAGGTGCAGATCGGCCAACGGTTTGCGGGTCGTGAGCACATAGCCGGCAAGCGGCGGCAACTTGTCCGGCAGGCCGGCAAAGAATTCCGCGTTGCGCTCCACCCAGGAAGGCGTCGCCGACCGCTCTTCGACGGGCTTTCCGGACAACAGGAGCGCCTCCTGGGACAGGATGCTCGGGAGCGCCTTGAAGTCCTGCGTCGCGTGGAAGGCGCCCTTGCCGATGCGGGCGATTCCCTCCAGGCTGACCGGGTCCGCGCCTTCCCCGATGGCGACCGTGGACACTGAGATCCCCTGATCGGAAATCGCCTTCAGTATTCCGGGAAAGTCGCCGGGCTGCGTCAGGCCGTCCGACATGACGACGATGTGCTTGGCCGGGGCGTCGATGCCTTGGAGCTGATGAAGCGCCTCCACCAGTCCCGGATAGATGGCCGTGCCACCGCCCGGCTCCAGCGTCTGTAACGCTTGCGCCACCGCGGTTGAGTCCTTTGCGGGCCCCAGTGGCAGCAGCACCTTCGCCTCGGAATCGAAAACCACGATCGCAATCAGGCTTTCTGGATGCAGCAGGCTGATCGCGCTGACGGTCGCCTGCTTGGCGATGTCAAGGCGCGTGGCGCCGCCCTCGTTACGCTGCATGCTGCCGGAGCGGTCGAGCACGAACGCGAGCGCAACCCTCGGCGCATCGCGCGGCACCCGGCTGGACAGGGGCGATACGCGCTCAAGCGGCGTTTCGTAATACCCGCCAGGGCCAAAACTATTCTCGCCGCCGAGGAGCAGCAGGCCGCGGCCGTGCTCAGCCACAGCCTTCTCGATCAGGTCCTGTTGAAGCGTGGCAAGGTCGATCGCCGGCACATTCATCAGGACAATGGCCGAATAGGCGAGCCAGTCCTTGAGGTAGAAGGGCGCACGCTTGGGCTCGACGATCCTGGTCTTGATGTCTTGCACCGCCAAAGCGTTGGCGAACACCTCCGCCCAAGCCGGTTGCGCCGCGACGATCAGGACTTGCGGCGCCGGCGCAACGTCGATGATGATTCCATTGCGATTGTTTTGCGCGAATGGATCGCCGGATGCACTGATCTCGGCTTCGTAGCGGGCCCGGCCCGGGGTGGCGGCCGGGATGATGGTCTCAATCCGGCTGCGTCCGCCGGCGAGATTGAGCGGTCTCTCGGCGATGACATCACCGTCCTTGAGAACGCGGGCCGTCGCCTGACACGGACCGTGGCTGTAGATCACCGCCTGGAGCGGAAAGGTATCGCCAGCGTAGACCCGCTCCGGCGCGACGACCTTCTCCACCAGGACCTCGCCGGCAGCAAGCCGGGTCTGCGGTAACACGTCGACGCTGACACCGCTCCGGACGATAGCCGGCAGAATCCGAGCCGCATTGCCGCGTGTCTCATTGCCGTCAAATGCGACCACGATGTGCCCGGGCTCATCGGCCGGTAGCATCGCTGCGGCAACCGCAAGGGCATTTTCGAGGTCGGCTGCGGTCGGGGTCGCCGGCGGCTCGGTGGCACGATCGCGATCGGACGCGGACCCGAGATCGGCCGTAATATGGCTGTTCGCGCCTATCGCCACGACGCCCAGGCGGGCATCTCCTCCCCTTGCCCGATCGCGATCAGCGGCAGCAGCGATCCGGTTGAAGAGTCCTGCCTCGCCGCCGACGGCGAGATTCGGCCCTGCGATAATCGCGATGTTATAGCTTCGATCCAGCATCGGCAGCGGCATGCCGGCAATGGCTGAGGCTACAAGCAACAGCGCGCCCAGCCGCGCCGCGAGAAGCAGACGTCGGCGTGTCGACAAGGGATTGTCGCGCGCAAGCGCGGTCCACCGCAAGAACCGTTCCGATCCGCGTCCGGCAAGCCACGCTTCGACCAGCAGACATGCTAACAGCGCCATGAGCAGCCACCACCGCAGCGGTGGACCATCGGCGCTGGGCGCAGTAACCGGAACGGCGCCGTCGGGCGGCGGCACGGCCTCACTCCCGCCGGCGTTCACAGCCACGAGCCTTGTCAGGCCATCCCGCTCAAGCCGGTAAATGCCGGCGCGATCCGGAATGAACTGCGCGTCATACCCCCGCGGCAAGAAGCCGGCCAGGCGCGGCACCGCCGGAAGGACCGCTGCTGGCACTGCAGGAGTTCCGGTTGTATCGGCCAGGTCCGGGCGCGCGGTGATACGGACGGCTTTCGCCCCCAGCAGCCGGGGATCGAGGACGCAACTCGTCCCAACAGCGCAAGCCGGTTCGATGGTTTGGCCGAGGTCCGGTGCGATCCAGTGGAGCAGATTCGACACGAATATCGGGAAGCTCGGCTGATCAGGCCAATTGGAGCTGCCGAGATCGAACCCAACCCGCAACTCCCGGCCGGAAAGCGTGGTGCGTGCCTGGATAAGCGGTGTTCCATCCGCTTCGATGACCGTTTCGGCGTCCTGCAGGTGCGGAAATCCGTAAGCGGTCCCAACGGTGACAGCGTTCCACGAGATCGATTGGGACAGCGGGTGGTCGGACTGCCACAAGATCGGCTGCGTGATCACGTGCATCTGACCGGCAGTCTCGCTGGAGACGCGCCCGGTCCCGAGCCACAGGATGTTTGTTGCCGGACGCCGTGCGATCTCAACACCGTTCGCCACGACGAGATCGAATGCGCTGACATCGGGCGGCAGCGTGTCGGCGGCGAACAGCTCGATCTCCGCCGCCGATTTGAGAGCCCGGATGAGCGGTTCGCTTACGGCGCCAAGTTGCAGAATCTTGAGCACGCGGGGTTTAGGACGGACGATATAGTGGATGGCATTGTCGTGTCGCCCGGCATCTTCGGAGAGCCGCAGCGTAACGGCGCTTGGGACCCGCAGGTCGAGATCCAGCGCGAACATCGCCGCAGTAGGGCCGCCGGACGCGGCGACTGCCCCGGTTGGCGGCGCGACATCGACACGGCCCCATTCGAGAAACCCGTCGCTGCCATCGGGCTGCACCAGTGCCGTGACGGTGGCCGAGCCCCCTCCCTTCCCTCCCCCGCTTGCGGGGGAGGGAAGGGAGGGGGAGGCAAACGCAACGCTGCCCTCGGCCCGCCATTTGCCTGCCGGCGCATCGACCGCGCGCAAACCGGCTCGCAGGGTGGTTCCTCCAGCTGTACCGCCCACAATCTGTGTCTCGACGATCACGCTTGGGAATGCTGCGGAAAATCGAGCAGACTCGGCCCTGTTGGTAATGAGCGTGAGCCGCGTCGGCTCGCCGTCCTTGAGCAGGCTCGACAACAGACGGATCGCCGCAGCCCAATCGGCCGCGCCATCGCCCGCTCGAAGCCCTTCAAGGCGCAGCCCCGCGGGGTCCGCCAACCGGGCCGCTAAGATCTGCGGTCGCGAGCCTGCCAGGACGACTGACAAGCGTGCGCCCGTTTCTCGAATCGGGCCCTTCGCCATCGCCGCGAGATGACCGACCGCAGTGTCGAAGCGAGTTGGAGCAATATCGGTGCCTCGCATGTCACCCGAAATGTCCAGCACCACGATCTCGTGGGCGAATCGGGTGCCGAATACCGGCCGCGCCAGCGCCAGCGCGGTGAGCGCCACAATGAGAAGCTGGAGCAGCAGCAGGACGTTGGGCGACGGCAACCTAACGCGATGCGCCGGCCGCGTCCCACTATCAATAAGCCGCCACAGCTGGATGCTGGGAATCTCGAAGGTGCGGCGCCGCTGGACGTGGAGGATCAGCACCAGAATGCCAAAAGCAGCCAGCAACAGCCAGGCGGGCGCGCTCAGACTCATGGGCCGCGACCCTCAGCTGAGCGGAGGAAGTAGCGCCCGATAACCCTGCGCCCCTCTGCGCCGGGCGCTGTGCGCTCGATCGGCTCCTCTTGGACGCGCCGCCATTCGCCGCGTTCTGCTGCCGTCGGCGGCGCGACGCCGGACAGCACGACGTCGGGTGGAAGCTCGATGCGGATGCGACGCCCCCCATTGGCGCCCTGATCGGGCAGCAACATCTCAACGCCGGGCGTGAGTTCGGTCGATGTGGTGGCGCCGCCATTCCCGAGAGGACGCGTGCCGTCGCCGGCGCGATCACCGTCTCCACGTCCGGCGTCCTGAGCGGCGCCGAGCGCTTGGCTGGCGGCTCTGGCACGCCGTTGCTGTTCCGCGAACGCGCGTTCTTTCTCGATCCGCGGGTCAACGGGATCGTAGTCGTCAAGGTCCTTGAGAAGATCATCCCAGGTAGCTGATTGCCGATCCGGTGTCGCCTTCTCAGGCAATGTTCGGCCGCCGGTGTTCTTGCGCTCGGATGGATGCGTAGGCGGGCGCGCTTGACCTCGCTCCGCAGCGGCGATATCGCCGCCGCCCCCATCCGGATTGGACGGCGCCGGGGCTCCCGCCTGGCGAGCGCCGGCGATCTCGTCCAGCGTTGCCTGGAATTGTTGCAGCACGTCGCGCTGTACCAGTCCGCGATCTGTAGCGCTGATCATCTGGCCATAGGCTTGGCGGGTGTGGGCGAGGAACCGGTCAAGTGCATTTGTGAGCACGCGCCGGTCGACGCCTGGATCTGCAACTTCCGAAGCCAGACGCTCCACCGCTCGGGCGATGGTGCGTAGATACGGATCGGACCGTTGCGCCGCATCCTTGTCGAGAAGCTCGGCGATGCGTCGCAGATTGGCGGCGGCCACCGCCGCCTGTTGGCTGGTGAAGCCGACAGCATCACGCTCCGCGGCGGTCGGCCCGCGTGAGACGGAGAGCCCGAACGCATCGGGTGAAACCAGTCGTAGAAGCACTGCAGCGGCCATCAATATCGGTAGCGCCCACGCGACCCGCGGCAGGTCAAGCCTGACGATCTGGCGCGGATCGATGCTGGCCGCGTGCCGTTCCGCATCCGCCAGCAACGCGGCTTGGACCGGACCTAATGCAGGCGGTTGCAGGCGTGCATCGACTTCCAGCGCAGTGCTCAGCCGTTCCTGAAGCGCGAGCGCGCGATCGGCGGTCCGCGCAAACGTCGCGATATCGGGGGTACAAAGGAACACCACAATACTCGCAAGCGCGAGCGTACACATGAAGACCGCCCCGCTCAGCGCAAGATCAGAGACAAAATATTCGGGTAGCTCGGCAAGCGATGTGACGGTTGCCGCCGCATCGCGATAGATGCCCAACACTTCGAGGCCACACAGCACCACGAGTGCAGCCACCAGGCTAAAAGCCGCCCCCTGCAGCATCCACTTGACACGTGAGCGTGCCCGCGCTGCCTTGAGGCACCGGCGCAACGCAGGGAGTGCGGTGTCGCCATTTCCTGGCACAGGCACGGCACCGGCCGACGCGACCGTCATGGGTGCCTCGGTCCCATTGCAGTGATGCCAGGCATCAAGTGACGGCGCACGCGGACATCCTTGAGCCTCTCGCACATCTATCGTTTCGCAGCAGATTGGCGCCTGGCGGCGAGCATATGCTCGACCAGCAATTGATTGATTGTACCGTCGGAACGCAGTGAATCGATTGCCTGCCCCAGCGTAGTCGCCAGATAGGCATCGTTCGAGCGCAAGGCGATCCCGAAATCCGTTTCCGCAAGCTCAAACGGGGGTGGAATCACATGAATACCTTTGCTGTCCGGCTCGCCGCTGGTGGCGCGGTAGAGTGCGGGCTCCCACACGAAAGCCGCCGCAACCGTGCGGTCGAGCAGCCGATCGAGCAGCAGCTTGTTATTGAAATAGGGCAGCCGCTGCCAGCGGCTCTTCTCCGGTAGCGATTGAAGATACACAATCAGCTGATTGTCTACCACGCTGAGCATGCGCGTGCCGATTGGTCGAGTCACCGGGATATCGGCGAGCTTGCGGATTTCCGGCGACGTCGCGGCAAGGACCATCCGGGTGCTAAGGTAGGGACGCGTAATGATCAACCACGACGGATAACCCTGAGCGAGGGTAAAGCCCATGAAGCCATCACACCGCTCAGCAAACTCGATATAGATCTCCTCGAACGACAGCGGCAGGCGATAGTCGAGCGGCTCTGTCGGATGCCATGTCTTGACTTCGATCACGTTGGGCGTGAGCAGCAGCCGGGACGCGATTTGCTCGCCTACGGCCTTTTCAAATGAAGCCATCATGCCGGCGCTGTTGATGCACAGCGCCATCTGGTTTCCTCCGGTCCGACCTCTTTCGCGATAAACGTCACGCGGCGGCATGTCTTCGAACTGAGCGAATGCGAGCTTGGCGTTTGCAAAGAGCATCGCGGCGAGCATCGCCATCGCAATCGCGGCCATCACGGTTCGTCGCCGCGACATGCCGCGCGTCGATTTGACGATGTGCGTCATCCTGGTTCCTCATCCGCCTTCACGAGGCGATCTCCCGCCGAGGAGAGGTGGATCGAGAGCGTCTCGACCCACCTGCCTGAAGCGCGCTACTTATTGCGGCAGCGCGAATACATACACGGCATTGCCGCCCGTGACGGTATCCGCCTCAGGGGTCACGCGCAGCGCCGCGACATTGGACCCGCCGCCGGCCGCGATGGCGATGTATTGACGGCCCCCAACCGAATAGGTGACCGTGAAGCCCAAGGCCTGCGAAGCGAGCCTGGTCTGCCACAGCACCTTGCCGTCTTCGGCGTCGTGTGCCCGCAGGTACCGGTCCATCCCGCCATTGAACAGGAGGCCCCCGGCGGTCGCCAGGACGGGCGAGAAGTTCGACACACGCTGCTCATAGCTCCATAATGTCTTGCCGGTTTCGACGGAGATCGCGTCGATGCGGCCCGCCTTGTCCTTGCCGGACGCGAACTTGGCCACGTTGTTGACGTTGTAGACGAATTGCGGCGCGGCATCGCGATCGGCCCGTGGCGTGGTGTCGTAGCAGAGATTCTGCAGCGGCATGAACATGACGTTGGTTTTGGGATTGTAGGCCCCGCTCGGCCAGTCCCGCCCGCCCGTAAAGGTCGGGCACATGTGGTAGGTCTTGCCGACCTCCTTGAGCACGACGTTCTCGTTGACGGTGACGAACCCCTTGCCGTCGATCTTATCGACAAGGTTCTGCTCCACCGTCGACTTCGCCCATAGGAATTCGCCGTTGGCGGCATCGAAGCTCCACGCGATGCCCGTCTTGCAGGGGACCCCGGTCAAGGTCTTGCGCGGCCCGCGGCGGGCATCCGGGTTGATCGACATCATGCCGGTTGCGCCGACGTCGGGATTGACCGGGGTGTTGATGATCATCATCTCAAAGGTGCATTCCTGATCCCAATTGTCGCGCGGCAGGACCTGGTGCTTCCACACAATTTCACCGGTCTTGGGCTTGACCGCAAAGCGCGTATCGGTGCCCGCCATGGTGGCGCCCGGCATGTTGCGTTGTGTTTCCGAGGCCGGGCCAACGGCGGAAGTTCCATAAAACACGAGGTCAAGCTCGGGATCGTAGGTGAGCTGTCCCCACACCCCGGTCATCCATCGCGATTCGAATGGCGAACCAGCCCAGGTCTCGTCGCCCGGCTGACCCGGACGCGGAATGAAGGTGTTGCGCCACAGCTCCTCGCCGGTCTTGGTATCGTGAGCCGTGACGTAGCAGCCGAAGCCTGCATATTGGCAGGTGCTGCCGGCCACGACCATGTTGTTGACGACAATCGGACCGGTGGAGTTGCTGACGAACAGATCGCCGCCGCGGTTTGTTTGCCAAGCCAGCTTTCCGGTTCGCGCTTCGAGGGCGACAACGAAATTGTCCCAGGTTACGAAATAGACGTTGTCGCCGTAGAGCGCGACGCTGCGCTTGCGCTGCCCCAGCATGCCGTGAAATGCCGATGCTTCAGGCAGTGGGTGCCGGTACTCCCACAGCAGATCACCATTGGTGGCGTCGATCGCCTGGACCACATCGTTCGAATTGCCCAGATACATCACGCCGTTGTAGACGATCGGCGTGGATTCGTTGATGCCGGGCTCCATGACACGCGCCCACACCAGCTGCAGGTTCTTGACATTGGTCTTGTTGATCTGCTCGAGCGTGCTGTAGCCCCAGCCCTGATAATTGCCGCGCAGCATCAGCCAGTCCTCGGGCTTGGGGTTGCGCAGGGTCTGGTCGGTGACTGCAACGAAGTTTGGTACGACGCGCGGAGCGGCTGTCGGCGTCGGCTGCGCCGGATTGTTCTGCGCCCCCGGCGGAAGCGCGCGCGACGGATTCTGCGCGTGCCCCGTCACCCCCATGGCGCATAACAGCGCAACACCGAACATGCACTGCTTGATCGCGTGTGTCATCGTTTCCTCCCTTGGTCTGAACCACTGATTGGTTTTGTCGCATTCAGGCAAACTGATTTCCGGGTTTGGTAATCTCCCTCTTGCAATGTCGAGTTCTCAAGCCCGCGGCTTGTGCGTCGGCATTCACGCCGTGCAAGTTCGGCTGGCTATCCCCGCGGTGAAAACCCAGGCACGGCGTTGGGTGTCATCGATGGCATCTGCCAGCAGGACTCGTGTCGCCTCCCTCCAGATTCGTCGCGTGCGCGAGCCGGAACCGCAATCGTGCCCTATTGTCGGATAGAGCACAAGGCGACGCGAAAAATGCAAAACCGGGGGAGGTCAGGCTGCGGGTAGACACGTGGCGGCTGTCGACGGACGATCGATTGCGGGCCGGAGCCAGTCCGCTTAGGGTGAGCGGCGATGGCTTGACCGAAGCCCGATCACGCGGAGGGAATGTTGTCAAAGAAATCGTTTGTACGGCTTGTTGCCGTGGCAACATGCGTTGTCTGCGCGCTGGCGGCGAGCACGCCGCTGCATGCGGCGGAAAACGTGACGTCGGTTTGGGAGGGCGTCTATACCAAGGCGCAGGCGGAGCGAGGTAAGGCGCGTTATTTTACTTCTTGCGCCGTTTGTCACGGCCCTCAGTTGCAGGGCGACAGCGACAGTCCCGAGCTTGCGGGAAATTCCTTTGTGAAGCGCTGGGGCGAACAATCGCTCGGCACCTTGTTCGCATTTACATCGACGCAAATGCCGATCGGTCGGCCGGGCAGCCTCGGAGTGCAGGGCTATGCCGACGTCATCGCCCACATCCTCGCGACCAACGGGTTTCCAGATGGTCAGCGCGAGCTGCCCCCCAACGGGCAACTGCTCGATCACATCATCATCGAAGGGAAAAAGTGAGGAAGTGACGGAACTGGCGAGTATGAGAAGCGCCCTCGCAACCGCGCCCCGATGGCATATCTGTTGGCGATGCGCCCCGAGGAACTCCTCACCCCTACCACGGCCGGACTATGTTGCCGACCGGGGGGATTTCATATCGACCCGGTTCGCCCGGTGGCGCGCGCCTTGATCACCCATGGCCACTCTGATCATGCGCGGCCCGGCCACGGCGCCGTTCTGGCCACGTCCGAAACCATCGATCTTATGCACCTACGTTATGGCGAAAACCTCGCCGGCTCGGTTCAGTCGATCCAATACGGGGAGCCGCTGCGGCTTGATGGCGTCACGGTGAGCTTCCATCCGGCCGGCCATGTGCTCGGCTCGGCACAAATTCTCGTGCAGGCCGACGGCCTGCGCATGGTGGCATCCGGCGACTACAAGGATGTTGCCGATCCGACCTGCCGACCGTTCGAGACCGTCGGCTGCGATGCCTTCATCACCGAGGCGACATTCGGCCTTCCGGTTTTTCGTCACGGCGATCCGCAAGCAGAGATCGAAAAACTCTTGCGCTCGGTGGCACTGTTTCCTGAGCGCGCGCATCTGGTCGGCGCTTATTCGCTCGGTAAGACGCAGCGCGTGATGGCGCTGTTGCGCGCCGCCGGTTACGACCGGCCGATCTATCTGCACGGGGCAGTCGAGGCGATCACTCGCTATTATGCGCGCCGCATCGATCTCGGCGAGCTTCGGTTGGCCCGAGACGCGAACCGGGGCGAACTCGCCGGCGCCATTGCGATCTGTCCCCCATCCGCATTAAACGACCGCTGGTCGCGCCGCTTTCCAGAGCCGGTTACGGCCTTTGCGTCCGGCTGGATGCGCATACGGGCCCGCGCCCGCCAGCGCGGCGTCGAGCTGCCGCTGGTGATTTCGGATCACTCGGATTGGCACGGCTTGACCGCCACCGTCGTGGCGACCGGCGCTTCGGAGATCTGGGTCACGCACGGCGCCGAGGAGGCGCTGGTGCATTGGTGTCGAACGCGTGGCCTCGCGGCGCGGCCGCTGCACATGATCGGGTATGGCGAGGAGGATACCGACTCCGGTCTCGAAAGCCCCGAGCCATGAACCGGTTCGCGGCGCTGCTCGATCGTCTCGCCTATGAGCACGGCCGCAACGCCAAGCTGCGGCTGCTCACCGACTATTTCCGCACCACCGCCGATCCGGACCGCGGCTACGCGCTGGCCGCGATCACGGGTGCACTGTCGTTTCGCCATGCCAAGCCCGGCCTGATCCGCACTCTGATTGCGGAGCGCACGGACCCGACCCTGTTCGCGATGTCCTACGATTATGTGGGCGACCTGTCCGAAACGGTTGCGCTGATGTGGCCGGTCAGGGATCAGAGGTCAGCTATCAGTGATCAGGCGGCTGCATCCCCTCCCCCGCTTGCGGAGGAGGGGATGGGAGGGGGCCAACTCCGCGGCAAAGACTCGCGGCAAAAGCCCCCTCCCCAACCCTCCCCCGTAGGCGGGGGAGGGGAAATTGGCGACGGCCAGCCGCAGGAAACCGAAGCGATTATTTCGACGCGCGGCCTTAGCCATCAGCCAACCCACAGTCCAACCCTTTCCGAGGTGGTCACTACGCTCGCGTCACTGGGCAAGGCCGAGCTGCCGGCGCAGTTGGCCCAATGGCTCGACAGCCTCGACGAGATCGCCCGGTGGGCCTTGCTGAAGCTTGTCACGGGTGCGCTGCGCATCGGCGTGTCGGCGCGGCTTGCCAAGACCGCGGTTGCGGCGCTCGGCAATCGCGATGTCGACGAGATCGAAATCGTCTGGCCGAACCTCAAGCCGCCGTATGGGGATTTGTTCGCCTGGGTGGAAGGGCGCGCCGCCAAGCCCGAAAGCGGTGACCCGGCGCCGTTCCGCCCACCCATGCTGTCCCATGCTATCGAAGAGGCCGATTTCGCCGCGCTTGATCCGGTGGAATTTCTGGCGGAGTGGAAATGGGATGGCATAAGGGTCCAGGCCGTCTCCGGCCGGCATCCGGATGGTCGCGCCGTGGCACGTCTGTTCTCGCGCACCGGTGAAGATATCTCTGCGAGCTTCCCGGACCTGGCGGACGCATTCTCATTCGAAGGCGCGCTCGACGGTGAGCTGCTGATCATGCGCGATGGCCGTGTGCAGTCGTTCAACGTGCTGCAGCAGCGGCTCAATCGCAAGACCGTCACGCCCAAGCTCATGGCGGATTTCCCCGCCCATTTGCGCGCTTACGATCTGCTTGTGGACGGCGAGGTTGACATGCGTGAGCAAACGTTCGCGGCGCGGCGCATCCGGCTGGAAGCCGTTGTCATGCGCCTCGACCACGCACGCATCGACGTGTCGCCGCTGGTGCGGTTCACCACGTGGGCCGAACTCGCGGCAGCGCGGGCCGATCCCGCAGCCGCAGGTGCCGGCGACGATGCGGAAGCCGTCGAAGGCGTGATGATCAAGCGGCGCGACGCGCCCTACCTGCCGGGGCGGCCGAAGGGGCTGTGGTGGAAATGGAGGCGCGATCCCTTCGTGGTCGACGCGGTGCTGATGTATGCGCAGCGTGGCCACGGCAAGCGCTCGTCGTTCTATTCCGATTACACCTTCGGGGTCTGGACCGCGGGACCGGCGGGCGAGGAGCTGGTCCCGGTCGGCAAGGCCTATTTCGGCTTCACGGATGCGGAACTCATGGAGATCGACAAATTCGTGCGCGCCAACACTGTCGCCCGCTTCGGCCCGGTGCGGGAAATCGTGCACGAACGCGACCGGGGCCTCGTGTTCGAGGTGGCGTTCGAGGGCCTGCAGCGCTCGACGCGACACAGGTCCGGCATCGCGATGCGCTTCCCGCGCATCAGCCGGCTGCGCTGGGACAAGCACCCGCGAGACGCGGACCGGATTGAGGTGCTGGAGGCTTTGCTGCGTGGGAGAGAGGGCAACCAGGGCGCGCCGCGCCAGCTTGTTCGCGAAATTGGCGCCGGAGATGTACTAAAATGGACCCGTGAAACAGGGGAATCGCAATCGCATGACAAAGGTTAGACAAAATTTCTATTTTGTTATCAGATAGTGGGATAGATCCTGCCCTAGCGATCTCAATGCGTTGCAGGTCTACTCAGGGTCGGCACACTTGACCACTTCGATCTCTTGGTTCGACTCTTCCGGATGCCCCCAATCGAGAAGTGCAGAAGCGCGCATGAATAGACGTTCAAAAACAGCCCGCAGGAAATTTTATAGAGCGAAATATTTATCCGATAGAATTTAAAATCTGACATAAATTTCAGCCTCTTGCCGAAAAATCGACCTGATTGTTTCATTAATGTCCAGGTCTGAGGGATGCGATTTCGAGTATAGGAATCCATCCTTATGATTGATCCGTTTCGCACAGAGTTGCTGTTTAGCTTTCTGACCTTCAAGCTTTCAGCTAAGGGGGTAGTAGCAATCCTATTGACCCTACCCGTATCCTTAGTCTTGATAGCCATTGCGTGGCGTATATTTCATGGCTAATAGCTGTCCGAAAATTTTTTCGCCAGTTGCCGGTCGGCTATTTGGACTGCCAGGAACCGTTATAGGGCTATGCGGAGATCCGGTTACTCAGCCTGCTTCGGAACGCAAGAAGCAAGGGGCTGAGAAAAGAACAAACGAAGAGATAAGATAGAGGAGTTGATAGCTGCATTGCATGAACATGGCCGTCGGACGTGCTCAGCTGCAAACCATTATTCAATGGGACACGACGAGCCAGTGGCGTTAAGACCGTTCGGGAAGGTGCAAGCTATAACCTCCCTATATTTTCCCTAATTTAGGGAAGATGCTGATCGCTTAGATACGCTGCTAGTTGAATATCAGCAATGAATCACATTTGCCGTGAAATCGATTTCTGATGATGAGTATACGAAGGAGTTTCCCAAGTATGTTTACCTTACGAACATGCTCTGAACGCCGTTCTTGAGGCATTAAATACGGTCAGCGTGAGTTTTAATGGATATGTCCTGGCGGCCAAACGGCAAGAGCAGCGATCTTCGCGATTGGCTCAAAGGAATCGGTGCAAAGGGCGCGCGACTGGCTGTACTAACAACGGAAAAGACGAGTACCTTAGGGCACCATGCCCCTTGCGTCTCAACGTAGGGCGTCATAATCGGTCGCATTGCTCGAGAGAGGTCACAGCTGCGATCTCCCCTTGTGCGATTGCTTCGCTCAATGGCAGGCAAACCGCGATTATGTCACCGGAAGCTTGGCTGTGGCCTGGCAGGCTTGCAATGCGATCAAAATGGACCAATAAAATCAGCACGATGCAGGACAGGGAACGTCCAATGGCAAATGACGTGGTCAGCCGCTTCCTTGGTGGCCCGCCGCTCGCGGTGCTGGGCAGGCTCGTGCTGTTGTCGATCGTGGTCGGGGTCATTCTGTCGGCGGTGGGGCTGGACCCGTGGAACATTGTCCAAAGCATCGAAAGATTGATCCGCAAAGTCTGGGACATGGGATTCGATGCAATCCGTTGGCTTTGGCAATACTTTCTCCTGGGTGCCGTCCTGGTTGTGCCGATCTGGTTGCTGGTGCGGCTGACGCGCGGGGCAGGCGGAAGGCGCTGATGCAGCCTTTATTTTGTATGATGAGACCGCCACCCATGTAGGATGGGTTGAGCCCTTGCGAAACCCATCAGCGACCGTGCAACGGGGAGATCTCTGATGGGTTTCGCTTCCGCTCAACCCATCCTACGGCGACCCTACGGCAACGCGATATCTTCGCAGCTCTGAAACATTGCACTGGACAGCGCGGCTCGCAGGTTATAATTCCTATCCGGGGCATTCACCTCACTCGCGTGGTGGGATTTGTCGGTACCTTAGGGGAGCCCGACCATGTTGACGCACGCGCAAATCTGGGCGGCGATCGATCGGCTGGCGGCGCGGGCGGGGCTGTCGGCGTCGGGGCTTGCCAAACGGGCGGGCCTGGACCCGACCACCTTCAACAAGTCGAAGCGCATCACGCCGGACGGGCGCGCGCGCTGGCCCTCGACCGAGTCGGTCTCGAAATCGCTTGCCGCGACCGGTGCGACGCTCGACCAGTTCGTCGCCCTGATCTCGGACCAGGCACGTCCGGCCGCCGAATCCGTGCCGCTCATCGGTTTCGCCGAGGCAGGCGCCGGTAACTATTTCAACGACGGCGGCTTTCCGACTGGCAAAGGCTGGGACGCGATCCCGTTTCCGGCACTCGAGGATCAGCATGCCTACGCACTGGAGATATCCGGCGACTCGCTGCTTCCGGCGTACCGCGACGGCACGATCATTGTCGTGTCGCCGGCGGCGCCGATCCGCCGCGGCGACCGTGTCATCGTGAAGACCCGGGGCGGCGAGGTGATGGCTACGGAACTCAAGCGCAAGACCGCTAAGACCCTGGAGTTGAAGTCGCTCAATTCGGGACACGCAGACCGCATGCTTGCGGCGGAAGATGTGCAGTGGGTCGCCCGCATTGTGTGGGCGAGCCAGTGATCGGTGATCACGCCGAGCGCGCCAGCGCGCCGTCGATCATGTCGATCGTATTGCCAAGCCCGTAGACCGCCACGAAGGAGCCGAAACGCGGCCCCTTTTCCTGGCCGAGCAGCACCTGGTAGAGCATGTTGAACCACTCAAGCGACACGCCGGGCTTGCCGTCCTTTGTCTTGATCTTTCCCGTGGTGTCGAGGAACGGCGGCCGGCGGCCGATCTCGTAGACCACCGTCTGGATTTGTTCTGCGGTGCTGTCGGGCGGCAGTTGCGCCAGCGCATCGCGCAGGTCCATGAGCGCCGCCCGCTCGGTGTCGCCGGCGTCGCGAAATTTCTTGGTCGGCAGCACGAAATCGCGGAAATAATGGATGGCGTGCTCGACGTGCTGGTTGAGCTTCGGGGCGGTTTGCGGCGTCACGCCGGGCCAGTAGCGGCCGATGAAGCCCCACAGCGTGTCGGCATTCTCGGCATTCGACGCCGAGACGAGATTGAGCAGCATGGTGAATGAGATCGGCACGTCCGGAGGGGGCGGATGACCGGAATGGATGTACCACACCGGGTTGGTGAGCTGCTGCCTGGCGTCCTGACGCTGATAGCCTTCCAGGAACTGCTGATACTCGTCGACGTGGCGCGGAATGACATCGAAATAGAGGCGCTTTGCGGCCTTCGGCTCGCGATACATGAATAGCGACAGGCTTTCCGGGCTCGCATAGCGCAGCCATTCCTCGATGGTGAGGCCATTACCCTTGGATTTTGAAATCTTCTGGCCCTTGTCGTCGAGGAACAGCTCGTAATTGAAGCCCTCCGGGGGCCGCGCGCCGAGGGCGCGGCAGATATCTCCAGATAGTTTGACCGAATCGATCAGGTCCTTGCCGGACATTTCGTAGTCGACGCCGAGCGCCACCCAGCGCATCGCCCAGTCGGCCTTCCATTGGCACTTGACACGACCGCCGGTGACCGGGGTCTCGATCCTCTTGCCGGTGTCCGGTTCCACATATGTGATGGTGCCGCGCGCAACATCGCGCGCAATCATCGGCACCTGCAGCACCTTGCCGCTGACTGGCGAGATCGGCAAAAAGGGCGAATAGGTGGCGCGCCGCTCTGGCCCGAGGGTTGGCAGAATGATCGCCATCACCTGGTCGTAGGCGGCGAGCATTCTCAGGAGCGTGGCGTCGAAACGGCCTGCCGCATAATAGTCGGTCGAGCTTGCAAACTCGTAGTCGAAGCCGAAGCGATCGAGGAACGCGCGCAGACGCGCGTTGTTGGCGGCGCCGAAGGATGGATGCTCGTTCGAGAAGGGGTCCGGAATGCGCGTCAGCGGCTTGCCGAGATGTGCGGCCAGCATCTCCCGATTGGGAACATTGTCCGGAACCTTTCGTAACGCGTCCATGTCGTCCGAGAACGCGATGAGACGGGTGCGCACTTTATCCTCGGTGAGGGTGCGGAACGCATGGCGCACCATGGTGGTGCGGGCGACCTCCCCGAACGTGCCGATATGCGGCAGGCCCGACGGGCCGTAGCCGGTCTCGAAGATGACTTCGTCCTTGGGGTATTGCTTGAGCCGCGCGACGATCTTGCGGGCTTCCTCGAACGGCCACGCGTTCGATTGCTCCGCAAGAGCGCGCAGGTTCGCAGCATCGGTAGCGCTGGCAGTCGACATTCCGTTCTCCGGTCGGCCCCTTTTCCCGCATTTAGGCGCCAATGACAAATATCCGCGCCATTTGTTCTCCCCTCCCCCGCAAGCGAAGGGCATCGCCTATGGCCACCCTCGCTAGAGCCCACAAGGGAGAGGGAAGGAGTTCGTGGCGCTGCTGCAGCGTAAGCCAGCGCCCCATGGGGGCAAGCCCGGCAATGACGCTGGGCAATGACGCCCGTCTAGGCTCGGCGGAACATCCGCTAAGCCGACCGTGGTCGCCCGGGCTCGCCCAACGCGCATTCCAGCGCGGCCCGATCCCATCCGCCGCGTTCTGCCGCCGCTTCGTACGTACTTTGCAGGAACTCCATGAGCGTGCGCTCCGGGTCGGGCGAAGCGCGCATTGCGGCATAAGGCAGGATGAATTCACCCAGCTCGTTGGAGAAGAACGCCTGCGCGGGACGCACGGCGGCAGAGGCAAAGCCCTCCGGCACCGGATAGGCGTAGGAATAGAACGCGGCGTCGGCAACGGGACCGGCGCCGCCCGGCCAGAACCCGGCGCTTGATACCTCATGGGAATAGGCTTCACGGGCGACCGCATCCGGCAGGTGCGGCACCCCGCCCGGATGAGGCGGCGCCGTTCTGCCGGAAAAGCGCGTCACCGCCAGATCGAAACTGCCCCAGAAAAAATGCACCGGGCTCACTTTGCCGAGAAAGCCGGTGCGGAAATGCGCGAGTACGTCATGCGTCGAAAGCAGCACGCGCCAGAAGCGGTTGGCGCAGTCGCGGTCGTAGGCGGCGTGCTTATAGTCCTGGTCGAAGGGAACGCAGTCGGCGATCTCGCTCGGCATCGTACTGATGCGTATCTCGATTCCGAGTTCGGCAAGCGCCGCGAACAGTTCGATGAAGAATTCTGCGACCGGCTTCGGTGCGAGCATGAGCTGACGGAAGTGCCCATCGCTCGTTCGCACCCACAACACATGGTCGATGAAGTCGAAATCGAACTGGAACGCACGGCCACCGTAGGGGATTGGCGATGTCGTCAAGCCGCGGGTGGTCACGTACAGCGCGACGTGCCAGGAGTGATTGAGCCACGGTGTCTGCGCCAGGCGTATCTTGCCGATGATCTGCGTCCATAGCTGCAGCGTCTCGCAGGTGCCCTTCCACGCCGCATAGGGTAACTCGGGCCACCGGCTCACGTCCGGAATCGACGGCATCGCTTTCTCCTCCCGTGCGCATTTTTTCCGATGGAGGACTTCTCACGGTCCAAAGACGTTTCCATCATCCTGTGACATCGGTCTCAGGTCGATCTCTGCCGGCCGAGACTTCGTCGTGCCAACGCCCGTCCTTGTCTTCGTACGAAATGGGTGTCGTCTCCCCGGGGACGATTTGTTCCCTCGCTGCGTGCTCTGCAGCCCGGCGGGCCATCTCGTGGGTCGGAAACGGTTCGGAGTACACGCCATCGACGCGATAAGCCCACCCGCCATCATGTTCGACGATCTCATAGGTAACCTTGCTCATGTGTGCCTCCTTACGTTGGGCCCTCAACGCCGCGCGCTTACAGCTGCCCCGCCAGCCTCGCGTATGAGCATATCATTTCGAGGCACAAATTTGGCTAGTCGCTCGCTTCAGCCAATCTGAAGTGGTCAGACCATCATGAAAGCAATAGCAACGGACTCGTGCCGACGGAAAATGATCTAGGGCGGCCCTTGTGGTCGCCCCGTTGCTGGGTGCGACGAATGGGGCGACCACAAGGGCCACCCCTATAGCGGGCGATATTGGAGGACGCCGCTTGTGCGGACCTCCAACGTTCTGACTTGGTCGATGCTCCAATTCCTTCAGATTGGCTGAAGGGATTCGCTGTTGCGGGTGCGATACGCAGATAGACGTTTATATTTTCTTTGATTCCACGATGTCGTCGGCACGTTTTTGATGCGATTGCTGCCTTGCCTGAGCAGACCATTTACCGCTCCGCAATAGTCGCGCGGAATATTGCCGGCGAACGCAGAATATTGCTGCAAATGATGGGGCGCAGTCCCACAAACTCGGTCAAGCTGAGTATGGGACGCCGTGATGGGAGGGGTCGTTCTTCGGACGTCGCTGAAAATCAAAGTATACACCTGCGCGCATGGGCGGCAGAATGAGTACCGAGTCATCGTTCCGAATGGCTCGCAACGGGGAGGATGCCAGAATGTGCCAACTGTGCACTCAAGGGAAGCTGCAGAATCATTTTGGCTCGCGGCGCAATTTTCTAAAGGGTGCGGCAGCGACCGGGATCGCCGCTGCGGGCCTCAATCTGTTCGCCACGCGCGCTGCCGCGGCTGACGACCCGCCCGATGATAGCGGCAAGCCAGGCCGGCGCTATGTCATTCGCGGCGGTTCCGTGATGTCGATGGACCCGAACGTGCGCGACTTCGTCCAGGCTGACGTGCTGGTCGAGGGCAAGAAGATTCTCGCCGTCGGACCGAACCTGGACGCCAGCGGCGCCGTGATCGACGCCCGCGGGCGCATCGTCATGCCCGGCTTCATCGACACCCATCACCATCAGTTCGAGACGGCGCTGCGCAGCTTCCTCGCCGACGGCGTGCTGATCAACGATGGATCGAACACCCCGAGCGGGAGCATTACTTACTTCGAATTCGTTCTCCAGAAGTTCGCCCCCGTTTACCGGCCGCAGGACGTATACATCAACGAACTGTTTGGGGGGCTCTCCCAGCTCGACGATGGCGTCACGACGGTGCACGACATCTCCCAGATTCATCATTCGCCGCAGCACTCCGACGCCGCTGTCCAGGCGCTGTTCGACACGGGGCGCCGCGCCGCGCTTGGCTATTTCGAGAGCGCGGGCAACGTTCCCGGTAACCAGTATCCGCAGGATGCGTTCCGCATCAAACAGAAATGGTTCTCGTCGAGCGACCAGCTCGTCCACATGATCATGGGCGGCGAGGTCTACCTTGGGGCCCCGACCTATACACAGTCCTGGCGGATCGGGCGCAAGCTCGGTCTCCAGATTGCCGCGCACATCCTGTCGCCGTTT
>Ga0209465_10000219_pt1 | contig 27448 bp, 28 predicted proteins | sample PanSoiPlot1MoBio_FD_188321 | JGI IMG/M metagenome (GOLD analysis project Ga0209465, IMG submission 188321) | Tropical forest soil microbial communities from Panama analyzed to predict greenhouse gas emissions - Panama Soil Plot 1 MoBio (SPAdes)... | ecosystem: Environmental > Terrestrial > Soil...
CCGCGCCGTTGTGCGGCAGGATATCCAGCGTTCCCGAGCCGATCACAGCAACGCGGTGCATCAGTGCGGGACTGAGGCCGGTTTGCGCCGCGATCGTCATGTAGGTTTGGCCGAGCGCATCGAGTGCGATTGTCAATCCGCCGGAGGCCGAGCCGGTGAGCGCGGCGAGGACGTTCGTCGCCACCGCAAGCGAGACGAGGGGGCCGCCCTCTATCGCCAGCACCCAATCGCGTACGATCTCGAAAGCGGGCAGCGCGGCGATAACGGCGCCAAACCCGACCAGGCTCGCAACACTGAGGGCAGGCAGTACCGAGGCGTTAGCGCCTGCATCCATGCTTTGGCGCAGCGAAGGCAGGCGAGGGCGGTTGCAAAGGATGACGGTTGCGATCGCTGCGGCGAGCGCGACCACCACGGACCATACGCCAGCCACGCCAGAAATAGTGGTTGCACCCCAGCGTTCGTCGGCCAGGTATGAAAAATCGAGCCGGGGGAGCACCACGAGCGACATCAAGAGATTCACTGCCACGACGACGACAAGCGGCAGCGCTGCAAACAAGGCCGGCGGAACCGAAACGCTACGATCGCCATGATGCATCTCCGCCGGGTCGAATTCCCGCGCGGTGGTAGCGCGCTCGCGCACCAGCTCATCATCTGCCGCTCCGTCAGCACTAACCGTTGCTTCTGCTCCATAGCCCTCGCCGGCGCGACGAGCCGAAGCCTCGGCGCGCCTGAGCCACCACAAGCCAAAACCAAGCATGATCGCCGCCGCAATGATGCCGAGGCCAGGCGCCGCAAATGGCGTCGTGCCGAAGAACGGCATCGGGATGGCGTTTTGGATCGATGGCGTGCCCGGCAGAGCCGACATGGTGAAGGTCGAGGTGCCAAGCACGATCGCTGCCGGCATCAGCCGGCGAGGCACGGCCGCGGCGCGAAACAACGCCTGTGCCATGGGGCTGAGCACGAAGAAGGCGACGAACAGGCTCACGCCGCCATAGGTTACGAACGCGCCCGCGAGTACCACCGCGACTATTGCGCGACGTTCACCCAAAGTCTTGGTCATGAAATCCGCGACGGCCGACACCGAACCGCTGTCGTCCATGAGTTTGCCGAAGACCGCTCCGAGAAGAAAAATCGGAAAGAACTGAGCGAGGAAGCGGGCGGCGCTGCCCATGAAAACCTGCGTCCAGTTGGCGAGCAGCGGCTCTCGGCCGAACGCTGCGGCAACGAGCGCTGCAGCCGGGGCGAGCAGCAGCACGCTCCAGCCGCGGAACGCAAACAAGACTAACAGCGCAAGGCCAACCAGGATGCCGAGGAGCCCCATGCGTCAACACTCCGCCAGCAGCACATCCAAATCGGCGGTAGAACGTTTGCCGAGGTCCTTGCCGTTCGCGTCCAAAAATTCGTTCGCGGCACGCTGCCCTTCTTGCCGTAGCATGGCGATGAATGCCCACTCGGCGTTGAGCTTCGAGGAGGCGCCGAATTGCGCCAACATATCGGTCATGATTCGATGCGTGCGCATCTGCGCCCAGCGGGCGCCTTCTCCGCTTCCAGGATCGGCCGTCTGACGCAGAAGAGCAATCATGCGGAGCTCCTTCATCAGCGGCGAATTGAAGGAGATCTCATTAAGCCGGTTGAGAATGTCCGGGGCGGTGCGTGGCGTATCCGAGCGCTCGCGCGGATTGATTTGCACCAAGATGGAATCGTGAGCATCGGTTTCACGAACCAGCGGCGTGATCGTGGGATTGCCGGTAAAACCGCCGTCCCAATACGGCTCCCCATCGATTTCAACCGCGCGGAACATTGTTGGCAGGCACGCCGATGCGAGCAGCACATCGGCTGTAATCTCGGGGTTGCGGAAAATACGCCCGCGGCCGGTTCGCACACTCGTGGCGGTGATGAACAATTTGATCGGCGAATGAGCGAGCCGATTACAATCAATGCTTTCGGCAAGGATGCGGCGTAGCGGATTGAAATCGAGCGGATTGAGCGCGTAAGGCGACAGAACCCGCGACATCAGGTCTATGAAGACATAGGCGGGCGATGTATCGAGCGTCCAGCGGCCCATTAAACGGTCGAGAGGAGAGCGTTGCAGCGGACTGAACGCCGCGGCACGCGATACGTGCTTCCAAAATTTTTCGAGCGCGGCGCGCGCGCCCTCGGCTTGGCCGTCCATCCAACCGTCGGCCACCACTGCGGCATTCATTGCTCCTGCGGACGTGCCGGAAATACCGGCGATGCGAAGCCACGGCTCTTCCAGGAGACGATCCAACACGCCCCAAGTGAACGCGCCGTGAGAGCCGCCACCCTGAAGCGCAAGGTCAATCAGTACCGGCTTCCGTTCCATGGAAAGGCCTATTGCTGTTGCGCCGGCGTGCAGCGGCGGCTCGTCCGGCCGTTTTTAGCTAGGGCGATAGTATCGATGGATCAATGCCCTTGGCGGATGCATCGGAACTTTGACTTTAATCAATTTGCTGACGATTTGAGCTTGCTTAAACAGTCACCGCAGATTTCAAGCTTCCTCGAGCGAGGCAGCGCCGTAACGCTCCAATTTCACCATGCGCCGTCACACAATGTGGGAGACACATCATGTCCAGCGTAGCTGAGACTACAGGACTCGCACCTCTTCGCGCCAAATCGGGTTGGATCGTCGCCCTTGGCGTCGTCTATGTCATCGCCGGATTGATTGCGCTCGGCAGCGTCGTTTTCGCTACCGTTGTGACTGTGTTTGTCGTCGGCGTGATGATGTTGCTCGCGGGCGTAGCCGAAGTCATCAGCGCATTTCAAATCAAGAGTTGGGGTAAATTCCTGCTTTGGGTTCTGCTCGGTGTCCTCTACATCGTCGCCGGCTTTGCCACATTCGAGAACCCCCTTCTTGCAGCGGCACTGCTCACTCTGCTGCTCGGGTTCGCGCTCATCGCCTCGGGTGTAATGCGGATTGTCTTGGCGTTCAGCATGAAACAGGAAATGCCCTGGGTCTGGGTCGCAGTCTCCGGCGTTATCACGCTTTTGCTTGGCCTGATCATTCTCGCGCATTGGCCAGTGTCGGGCCTTTACATTCTTGGGCTCTTTCTCGGCATCGATCTCATCATTGCGGGATTGGGCTGGATCGGAATTGGGCTTGGTCTGAAAAGGCACGCTTAGGAAGCCTGCGCCGATTTTCGGCGATCATCGGTCAGCCAGCCGCAGATAAGTTGAGCGATAGCGCTGCGCTCAACCCACTCTACGCATTTGCGCGCAACGCCGCGTCAAGCACCAGCGCGGCAAACAGGATCAGCCCGGCATCGCGGTCGGACTTGAACACCGCGAGGCAATTGTCGGGATCGCCGATGTCCAGCCGCACGATCTGCCAGCAAAGATGCGCCGCGAAAGCAAGGAGCCCGAACGCGAAGACGAGGCCTGCGCCGGCGGCAAAGCCGGCCGCGCCGATGAGGATGACGGCGAGGCCATAGAACAGCGCCAGCATCGGCTTGGTACGGGATCCGAACAGCAAAGCGGTGGACTTAATGCCGATCAACGCGTCGTCTTCGCGGTCCTGATGCGCATAGATCGTGTCGTAGCCGATCACCCAGGCAATCGATCCGGCATAGAGCAACAAAGCCGGCAGATCGAGCCGCCCAAACTCGGCGGGCCAGCCCATCAGCGCGCCCCAGGAAAAGGCAAGGCCAAGCACTATTTGCGGCCAATAGGTCATCCGCTTCATGAACGGATAGACGGCGACGACGGCGAGCGAAGCGATGCCGAGCGCGATCGTGAATCCATTGAAGGTGAGCAGCACAGCTAGGCCGATGAGCGACTGCGCAACCAGAAACAGCGCGGCCTGCATGACACTGACCTGGCCTGACGGAATCGGCCGCGATCGGGTGCGCTCCACGGCGCGATCGAGATCGCGGTCGACGATGTCGTTCCAGGTACAGCCGGCGCCCCGCATGGCAAATGCACCAATGAAAAACAGCACGATGTGCCAGAGGTTCGGCAGGCCCCAATGTGCCGCGACCGCGGCCAGCGCCGACGACCACCAGCAGGGCAAGAGCAGAAGCCAGGAACCGATCGGGCGATCGAGCCGCGCGAGCCGCAGATACGGACGCAACCAGGCTGGCGCGAGGGTGTCGACCCAATTGCCGGTCGCATCGGCGACCGAACCGGCCGCCCGGCTCATCGCGCCAGCGGATTACCGGTCAAGGTGTCGAATGTGCCGCGGCCGGTCTTGGTGTTCTTCTCCGTATCGACGTTCGGGGCCCTGATCGCGTCGCTTAAGGTCGGCGCTTTCGGCTTCGGCTCCTCGGTGCAGGCGACGGTGCGGAACTTCATCGATTTCTCGTGATTGGCTTTGGCGCTCGCGATGATTTGGTCCGGGATGCCGCACCAAGTCTTGTTGTCTTCGAGGAACTTGACGACCGCGGTTTCGGCGGTGACGAAACTATTCATCAGCGCGCATATCTGCTTGTGCTCGGCTTTAGCCTTGAGCGCCGCACTCACGGCGCTGCCGCGCTTCTGCGCTTCGTCGGAAAACTTCGTGAAATCGTTGCACTGGACGCCGTTCCGCGAAGCATTTGTTGCAGGCGAAGCACCTGTCGCGGGCGAAGCACCTGGCGCAGGCGAAGCACCTGGCGGCGCAGGCCAAATACCTGGCGCAGGCTGCGCCCGCGCGGTCCTTTCGGCAAAGGCGCACGACAAGGCTGCACAAAAGGCCGTGCCCAGCCACAGTGCGCGCGTGCTTTTCATGCAATCCCTCTCCCGACCTGGTCCCGATCTGGCCCGCGACTCGCCCCTTGAGCCGGCTCAACGATTTTGCCCGAAATCCAGCCGTTCTTAAAGACTTGCCGAATTCGGCGATAACGCGGCAAAACGCCGAAAACGCGATGTTGCGGGACGGGTGCGACGCTAAGGCTGGGTAGGAGGCCGGGATTTGGGACCCCCGGGGCTTTTCGCCTGGGCCGGCGAAAAATCGGGGATTCAATGTAAGCGCAATTGCTTCTAGGCTGCGCGGCGCGCAGGCGCCCGTGGTCGGCTGATGGCCTAACCGCGGCGCCTATCGGAAGGGGCTGCCAAAAGGCCATGCCGGGCTACGATTTTCGTACCACGCGGCTGTATATCGATTCACCGCTCGAACAGGGCTGTATCGCCGCGCTTGAGCGCGGCCAGGCGCATTACCTCACGACCGTGCTGCGGCTGAAATCCGGCGATAGCATCCTCGTGTTCAACGGCCGCGATGGCGAATGGCGTGCTCAGCTCGAAGGCGGCAAGCGCGATGCGGCGTTGCGCGTCGGCGCTCGCATCCGGTCCCAGACCGCTGCAGGCGATCTGCATTATCTGTTCGCACCGCTTAAATCGGCGCGGCTCGATTACATGGTGCAGAAAGCGGTCGAGATGGGGGCCGCGCACTTGCGTCCCGTACTCACCCGGCACGGCCAGGTGGCGCGCGTCAACCTTGAGCGGATGCGCGCCAATGCGATCGAAGCTGCGGAGCAATGCGGCATTCTTGCGCTGCCGCAGATCTCGGCGCCAATCGAACTGACGGCGGCGCTCGCCGCTTGGGACGTGCGGCGGCATCTGGTGTTCTGCGACGAGAGCGCCGATGTCGCCGATCCGCTCGCGGCGCTCGCCCGCCTGCCACCTCACGCTCCGCTCGCAGTCCTAGTCGGACCCGAAGGCGGCTTTGCCGCCGAGGAGCGCGCGGCGCTCCTCAAGCTTCCTAATGTGGTGCAGTTCGCGCTCGGTCCGCACATCCTGCGCGCCGATACGGCAGCCGTAGCCGCGCTCGCGCTCGTCCAGGCGGCGATCGGCGATTGGCGGTGATGTTTATACGCTCGTCCCCCAAAGGCGGGGACCGAGCGAAAAATCAGAACTGGATTCCCGCTTGCGCGGGAATGAGCGGAGAACACCCTTCAAAGCGTCAGCTAGTGAATCTTGCCGGCCCGGTCGTAACAAACAAAGCCAACATAGTCGCCGTAGACGCGGTGAATGCTGGTGACCTTGGCGAAGCGTTGCCAGCGCGCGCACCAGTCTTCGGCGATCTGCTGGTAGACCGCATCGACATTGGGCGTATAGGGAAAGATGCCGCCGGTATCGTTGCCGGTCACACCCGGCCCGGGGCCGGCGAATTCCGTGCCATTCGCCAAGGCTTTGGGACTGCCGGCCAATAAAGCCAGCACCAGCAAGCCGAGCGCGATTGCAACGAGACGGTTCATGGAACGAAGCATGGCGGAGCCCCCGCAGGCTTACAACGACCAGATAGATTATACGCTCAATGCCGGGCCTTCGCCATAAGCTGTGCCGTAGCCGCGCCAATGACTTGCTAAGCCCCCCGCGGCAGGGGCCTGTCAAACCATCGAATAATTGCTCGCCACCATGCCGACCGAGCGCCTGTCGGCGGCATTGAGCAGCATCACCCGGCCGAAGCTGGTATTGCGGCCGATCCGCACACGCGAGCATCCGCCACCACATGGCCGGGCGCAGGAAATGCGTGGTCTGATCGATCGAGGCCATCGGCCGATAGCCGTTCCAGGCCGCCGAACAGGCGAGCACCATCGCGGTGTCGGCAAGCACCATCAGCGCCTGGGTGCATAGCACCGCGCCATCGCTGAAGCGAACTTTGGCGAAACAAAACCTTGGGCGAAGCTAAAAGCTTGGCCACATTCGCGATGCACGCAGGACGCGACGAATCGGATGCAACAATTACATCGGATGCAAAATTACACGCGATTTAAAGATACAAAAGATACACAGGACCTAGAAGGCGAATCGTGCACGCCATGCGCGCTCGAGCGCCAACAAGGAAACTGTGAAAAGCCGATTCGCGCCATCTCTTTTTTGTTTGCGCACCCGCTGATGCTGATAATGCAACGTGGGGCGATCCAGGGCTTGACCGGGGGCCTTCGGCGCGGCACCGTTAGGCTTAAGCGGGGGAGGGGGTTCCAATGTCGCCAACAATCTCCCGGGGCTGCACTGCGCTTTTTTTGGTGCGTGTTTTGGCGCTGGCGCTTGTCCTATGCGCAGTCTCGACATCTCAGCCGCGTGCAGCGAATTGGTTTGAGAAGAATTTCTGGCTGTCGGGCCCGCGCTATGACCGCGTCGTGCCGGCTTGCGACTATCCACAGGCGCTCGATCGCATCATCGCCAATTTCCGCACCAAGGAATTCCGCTTCTGGAACTCGGAGCTGCGCATCGTCGGCTTTGAGAACATTAAGGAAGTCGAGTTCCTGCCGTGGGCCGCGCAATCGATACCGCGCCGCTATTGCAGCGGCGTCGCGGTCATCAACGATGGCGGGCGGACCCCGATCTATTATTCGATCGCCGAAGATACCGGGATTATCGGCATGGATTGGGGAGTCAATTTCTGCGTCGTCGGGCTCGATCGCAATTGGGCCTATAATCCAGCGTGCCGGTCGGCGCGGCCGTATAGCGAATAAAACGGCGTTCGCCCGAATAGATTCGGCGCTAATGTAGCCCGACAACGAGCAGATTATTCGGCGTGTATTTGGTTTAAGCGCAGCCGTTTAGCCGCGTAGAGCTTCCAGCACGCAGTCGCGCAACAACAAAGGATCGCGCGCACCGCGCTGCGCGAACTCGATGACTTTAACCGCGACGACATTCGTTTCGCTATGGTCGGCGTCGCTCAGGCCCAATGTCCGGCAGACGTCGGCATAGGCGCGCGTCATATTGACGATCGCCTCAGGCTCGAACGGTTCGTTGCGAAATAGGCGGTAGACGGCCATGCACCCTCCCGGATCTGACCCCAAGCTAGGAGCCGAATGCGACCGTTTCCAGTCAGTTATCCGACGCTAGAGCGACCAATCCCCATTGTCCCTAAGCGTAGTTCCCCGCTCGCTGCCAGCCGCACGGGAAAATTTGTTCTTGATTTGTTCTAACACCTGCTCTAGCGTGGTCCGGTTGTCGAAACGGGGGGTGGTCCATGACCCGGTCAGCGTTGCGTATCGCGTTTGTCGTTGCGTCCTTGGTTGCGCTGTCAGTTGCGTTAGCTGTTGCTTGCCTGGCGTTATTGCTCACCCCCCAAGCGGCGACGGCGCAAGAAACCCGTCAAGAACAGCGGCAGAACACGCCGGGCCAATTCGATTTCTACGTTCTGTCATTGCCGTGGTCGCCGTCGTTTTGTGCCAGCGCCGCCGAGCGGAGCCGCTCCGGCGCCGCGATCAATGCGGGGCGCGGCCCTATTCGTTCGTCGTGCACGGGCAATATGAAAGGGGCTTTCCGGAGTTCTGCCAGCTTCCGGCGCCGCGACTGGAACGCGGCATCGTTTCTTCGATGCTCGATCTGACGCCGGCGGCCTGGCTTATCTTCAATGAATGGGATCGCCACGGCACCTGCTCGGGCCAGTCGCCGCGCGCCTATTTCGAGACGGTGCGCAAGGCGCGCGCCGCGGTGAAAATCCCGGCGGAATTTACCGATCTCAAGGAGCCGCTCAGCTTCACCCCCGGCGCCGTTGAAGACGCTTTCATCAAGGCCAATCCGGGACTCTCGGCCGAGGCCATCGCGGTCAGCTGCGATGCCAGGCGCTTGACCGAAGTGCGGCTTTGCCTTGCCAAGGACCTGCATTTCCGCGACTGCCCAGAGATCGCCAAGCGCCGCTGCAATCGCGAGCAGGTGACGATGCCGCCGATGCGCGGCGGGTGAGGGCGGCGTAGGAACTTGCGGCGCCGGTGATCAGGGCGAGATATCGGGCATCCACGTCTTAAATCTTCTACAGAAGACGTGGATGGCCGGAACAAATCCAGCCATGACGAGCGTCGGACCCATGCCGAGATGAACTATCAGCACGCGTTTCACGCCGGTAATTTCGCCGACGTCCACAAGCATGTCGTGCTGACGCGCATCCTCGCCTATTTGCGGGGCAAGCCCGCCGGTTTCCGCGTGATCGACAGCCATGCCGGCGCCGGTTGCTATGATCTTACCGGCGCGCAAGCGACGCGTTCGGGGGAATGGCGCGACGGCATCGCCCGCGTATTTGCTGGCGCCGACGATGCGGGCAAGATGAACGCCGCTGCGCGCGCGCTCTTGGCGCCTTATCTGGACACCGTGGCGGCGCTCAATCGCGGTAGCGGCTTGCGCGGCAGCGGCTTGCGCTTTTATCCAGGCTCGCCCTTGATCGCCAAAGCCTTGTTGCGGCGCCAGGACCGGCTCATCGCCTGCGAGCTCGAACCGGCGGCGGCCGCTTCGCTTAAACTCGCTTTGCGCGGCGAGCCGCGCGCCAAGGTGCTGCCCATCGACGGCTGGATGGCGCTTAAGGCCAATATTCCACCCAAGGAGCGGCGCGGCCTGGTCCTGGTCGACCCTGCTTACGAAGACAACGCAGATTTTCTTCGCCTGGACGAGGCGCTGGCACAGGCGCACCGCAAATGGCCGGGCGGGCTTTACCTGCTTTGGTATCCGATCAAGGCCCGCGATGCCCCCGACGCGCTGGCGCGCCGGCTGCGCCGGCTCAATGTCCCAAAAATACTGCGCTGCGAATTATCGGTCGGCGCGCCGCGCGTGGCAGGCGCGCTCGCCGGCTCCGGCCTGATCGTGGTCAATCCGCCCTTTCCGCTGGAGAACGAGCTGCGGCCGCTGCTTCCCGCCCTGGTCCGGCTGCTGGCGCCGGCGGGCGGCTCGCGTATCGACTGGCTCGCAAGAGCGTAGGGACCGGGATAGGGCCGGGAGAGCGGCGGGGCTGGAGTGGCCGTGCTGCGACCGGCCTGAAAAGGGGTCGAAATAAAATAAACACCGGCGAGGTGCCCACTTTTCCACACCTTCGATTTGGTTTAGCTTTATTTCGGCTGGACTTAGACGTTCCGCCTCCTCTGGGGGGCCGGCGGAGTGGCTGAGGCCGTCGGGGCTAAAGCTCTTTGCTCGTGTAGATGTCCGGCCTTGCCGCAGCCTCCGTGGCTGCGGCGACGCATGCACGGGAAGGAGTTACGCAATGGCAATGACCGGTACGGTCAAATTTTTCAACGGTGAGCGCGGCTACGGCTTCATCAAACCCGACGATGGCGGCCGCGACGTGTTCGTGCACATAACTGCCGTTGAACGCGCGGGCCTCAAGTCACTTATGGAGGGCCAGCGCATTACTTTCGACGTCGAGCCCGACAAAAAGGGCAAAGGACCAAAGGCCGTCAATCTCGTCGTTACCGGCTAGACGACTTGCCGCGCCGCGCTTGAGCTTTAGCGGCGGAGGGCCGCGATTGCGTCCCACTCCGCGTATGGCTGTTGCCGATGGCGCCGCCGGCGCGTTCCTCGACCGCTCGTTTGCGAAGCAATGCGGCATTGATAGTGCCACGAATTTTTGAGCATGAACTTTTCCGAAAAACCGGCACCGCTATTGGGGACATGATCTAGGAATGGTGCGGCAATGATGATTTTGCGTTCGTCCCCCGCTTCTCCGTTCGCCCGCAAGGTGCGGATTGCGATCTCGCTTCTCGGCTTTGACAAGGAGATACGGATCGAGCCCGCCGATCCGACCGATCTGTCCGACACGCTGCGGCAGCAAAATCCGCTCGGCAAGATACCGGCGCTGATCGCCGACGACGGCGTCGTCTATTACGACTCCCGCGTTATCGTCGCGTTTCTCGACGAGCGCGCCGGCGGCGGCAAGATCGTTCCGCGCGAGCTGCGGGGCCGCCTCGCCGCGCTACGGCTCCAGGCGCTGTGCGACGGGATTCTCGATGCGTCGATCCTCACTGTATACGAGGCGCGCTGGCGGGCGGCGGAACATCACGAGCAAAAATGGCTCGATCATCAGGCTGGCAAAGTCTCGCGCGCGCTCGCGGTGCTCGAGGCCGATCCGCCGGCGCTCGATGGCGCTGCCGGCGCCTTGCCGCATGTCGGGCACATCGCGCTCGCCTGCGCGCTCGGCTACCGCGATTTTCGCTTCGGTGGAGACTGGCGCAAAGAGCATCCACGACTAGTCGCCTGGCTCGATCAGTTTGCTGCGCGCGTACCGGCTTTCGCGGCGACCAATCCGAGCGGCTAGCCAATTCTAATTGTCGAAAAAACCGGAAGCCGGAGGACACGTCCTCCGGCTTCGCAATTTCGCTTCGTCGTTGCGGCGATCTGCGAGCGTTCAGAATTTATCGTTCACGCCGGCGCGGAGGAGATTCGTGTGAAACGTGACGTTGTCGGTGACCGACACGCCGTTACTTGAGCCCGCAATTGAAGCCGCCGAAATCGACATAGAACTATTCGACCTTGGCCGTCCAGTTGGGCGCGAGCGCGCCTTCGAGTCCGGCGCCGATCGTCCAGCCGGCATTGTCGCTGCTCTGAAGCCATTTCAGGCTGGCTCAACTATCACAGGAATGGTAGAATAATCCCTTGAAATCAGAACCTTAGGCTCTTTTATGGTTTCAGACCAGCGAAGGGCTGACTCCCGAAGACGCAGGCGCGTGGTGCCGAAATCGTGGCCTGATCGCCTGGCCGGTTCCCACTGGCGCGGGCAATTTTTATGCTCCAGAACCGGCCGCGCCCGTGGCCCCGGAGCCTGCTCAGTAAAGACGAGGCGCGAAGGATCGTCAGCAATATCGCCAAGCTGCCGGGGCTAGTGCGGAAGGCGTGAGAGGGCGTTTGCGCGATTGCCGGAGCTACTTCGACAAATACCGGATGGTTTCTGATGTCCACTTTCGGGGGTAAAGCGGACATTGGTTGGAGATGCCGCGATGTCTGCTTTTGACCCAAAGCAGACATCGCGGTGGCCCGCTTGGGTGTAACGAACGGCACAATTCCCGATCCAAAATGTGATACTCTTTTCATACCAGACTAGCGATGCCTACCAGCCCAAGTACATCATGTGTTGAATCAACCTTGCACAGACTTCTCATTGCTGACAATCAATGTCCGCTTTTGGGGGCACGCCTCAATGTCCGCTAATGACCCAAAGCGGACATCCTACGGAGTGGGCTTCTGCGTCGCGGCGGCCTGTTCGGAAGTTTTGTTATCTTCGCGGGACGCGGCTTCGAGCCAATGCTCGGCAAGCTTGAGCAATGCCAGACGGTCCGCCTCAGTCTTAGCCTCGAGTGCTAGGCGATAGTATGCCTCGGCGGTTTTTCGGTACTCCTCAGGGGTCGGCATAGATGCACCCCGCTAGTAAATCGCAACGCGATGAGGCGCGGCGGATTGCGGCCTGCCGTCGAGGTGCGGCAGGTAACACATTCTAACCGGGCGATCCTGCGACGTGCGATACGGCGGTATCCGCGATCATCGCGCCGCTGCCATGATAAGCCAGTACCGCACCGCTCACCGTAATAGCGATAGCAAGGGCGGCAAATATCCAACCAACGGTGTCAATTTGCGCCGCGTACTTAGGATCACTCTGCTCGTGTAGGTCTGTCATTCGAGACCTCCACTGGAATCTGACACCCGCCCAAAGTAAGCACGAACGCCGCCAACAATAAAATCAAAAGCCGGTGTAAAATGTTAATTTACATCCTGCTGCAATCGGATGTGCGATGCAGCAAAAGCGACCGGCGCTCCGGTCTAAGAGGGCATGAGAGATCGTTGAATGGCCGAACCAGAGGTGGAAGCTGCATGGCGCGCCGAGTTTAAACGCAGCGGCGTGACCCAAACCCACGACGCGCTCAGCGTTGGTGGCTTCACCGATGAGAAGAGACAGGCAGCGTTTCGTTGGCTGGGTGATGAAGCTGAAGCGCAGCGGCTCCAGCAGCAGCAAACTTACCACTATATCAGGTGGACATTCTTGATTGCCGTCGCCGTTGTGATCGCCAGTCTCATTGCGGTGGGTTTGTCACTATTGCGTTGAGGTGCCGGCAGAGTGGACCGGAGTCCCGGCGTTGCCCGCTGTCTGCTTTCGGGGGTTGTGAGGTCTGGTGTCTGGATGCGCCAGAGAAATCAAAGGCTTGAGTCCGGATTTGCTTCCCAGAAAGTCGGATTGGGAAGCACATGGGAAGCAGACAGTGAGAACTGTGCATGCGCGTGCGCGCATGTCCCTGCGCCGCTTTCCGCCCCGCCCTGGTCAGTCGAGGAATTGGACCTGCTTTGTTGTGCGCGACCACAACGGCCAAGCCCTTGCGTATGTGTATTTCGTCGAGGAGGAGCCGGGGCGCAGATCGGCGGCGAGGCTACTCACCCGCGATGAGCCACTGCGTCATCAGTACCAGCGCCCATGACCGTGCCAGGCGACGCCGGTGGTGATCACTATTGCGACCAGCATGATGAAGATGGTCGCGCTCATACTGCCTCGATATGCGACACGCCACAGGTGCGGCATTCAAACGTATAGAGGTCGGGCAGGTCCTCAAATCGCGACGTTATTCGAACGAGCCGCATGATTTGAGCGCAGCTTGGGCAAAGCGGCGCCCTTGGCGCGCATTTATTCGAAAGTTCGTTGCGCATGGACAAAGCGGTCCTTGAGCCGCGATGTGCCGCAGTTTCGCAGTTATCGGGTGGTAGATGGGCGACGATCATTACTGAGTGGTTGCCGCCAAATTAATGTTTGGCAATCAAAAGTCCGAAAGACGAGGCGCGGCGGATCGCGGCGAATATCGCCAAGTGCCCGGGCTATTGCGCAAGTCATAGAAAGCGACGCGCAAAAAAGAAGCCCCGAGTGCTACTGTGTCGAGGCTTAAGCTTCGCGCCTCCAGCCGCTTAACCAGCGACCAGCGTGACTGGACGCAAAACCATCTTGGGCGTGGCTTCTATTTCGTGGGCGCGCGTATCAAGGCCGCGTCACCACCACTAGCCCCGACGCCAGCCCCAATAATAGGGACGATGCCATCCCCAATGGCGATGCAAATACACCTGAGTAACGTCGTTAGATTGTGTTTGTATTCCGGTTAGCGGTGCGATGGACATGGCATGAGAATCGCGGCGAATATCGTCGAAACTGCCGGAGCTATTGCGGCGGCGCCCTAACGCCCTGCTCCTGTCCGCGCCTCTGCTGACAGGCAGGTAAACACTTGTTCATGCACGCGGCCTGACTGAGGACCCGGTGCGCGCACCGGTTTTGGCACTCTTCGCACGACTGCGCGGCAAAAGTCAGGGTCGCTCGGCACAACAAGCTGAATACGACGGCGGAGGCGGCAAAGACGATCTTGCACATGTACCTGCCTCTGCATTCAACTCGCCTCTACCCGGCAGTATGCAGGATAATTTGATTCCCGGCGTGGCCTGTAACCTCCGTCACAGTGAAAATCCGTGAATATCGCCAAACTGCCGGAGCTATTGAGCCGCCTCGGATGTGGGGAGTGCGCTGATCCAAATGACGATGCCAAAAATCCGCTGGCGCGTTTCCGCTCATTAGGGGGATGAACAATGGATGATCCCAGCGATAAAGCCCGGGGTATGGCCGCGCTGCAATTAGCACAATGGATGCTCTTGCATCTCGTTCGTAAGGGCGTGATCTCACAGGTAGAAACGAAACGTATACTTGAACGCGCGATCGAACTGAACATTAGGGGTGACCAAGATCACGTCCAAGTCGCAAAAATTTTTGAGCGAATGCTCTCTGCATTAGTGCAAGAGCCGGACCAAAGTCTGAGAAGGAGGTAGCAGACTGCTCACGAAGGACGAGGCGCGGCGGATCGCGGCGAACATCGCCAGTTCGCGCGTAGTGGCGGTTTTATTTCGTACGGCGTTGATTTGGCCGACCTCTACCGGCGTGCGGCGTCATATGTCGATCGTATTCTCAAGGGCGCCAAGCCCGGCGATCTGCCGGTCCAGCCACCGACGAAATTCGAGCTGATCGTCAATCTCAAGACCGCCAAGGCGCTCGGCCTCACCATCCCGGAGCCGTTCCTGCAGCGCGCCGATGAGGTGATCGAATAACAACGGGCACAAACGCGCCAGTTTTCCTTTTGGGCCGGCATGCTACTTGTTAGGAATGGCGTGCTCACTTCCCAGGCGGCTTTGCCGCGAACGTCGACCCGCGTAGGCACATGCGGCCGCGCGTGTCCTGCCAGAGCTTTTCAGTTTCGTGCAATTGCCCGATGGCGCGGGCAATGGTGACGAAATCGTATTTGGAGAATCTCTCCGCAATATCGGTGTAGTACAGCGGCACCTTGCCGATCGCGACCGCGATCTCATCGGCAAGCGCGGCGACCGCCGCCTCGTCGCCTGGTTCGCCCGCCGCATCCTTCTTGCCGTTAACGTAATCGTCGATCTTAGCCGTCTCAGCATAAGCGTAAGTGATGCGCTCATAGTATTCGCGCGGGATGTTTTCGGGAATAGTGGCATCAATGCCGACCTTGGCGCCCGTCGGCACGATGCCATAGCGCTGCGGCAGGCTCGGATCGAGTGGCTTCGCCCGTGCGTTTGAGACGATCATCACGTCGCGATCGCCCTGTACGCGGGTGGCGATCGCCCATTCCACCTCGGTGGGATCGTTGATGTCGATGTCGTCGTCGACCACGACGACATGCTTGAGGTCCATCACCGATAAGGCGGCAAGGAGCGCATTTTTGCCCTCGCCTGGCTGCTTTTTGATTGAGATCACAGCGTGCCAGAAAGCACAGCCACCGAGCGTGACGTTGATGTCTTTGACCTGCACGCCGGCAGTACGCAGCGCGGCGCGAATTGCCGCATAGCGCGTCGGTGCCGCGAGCCAGGTGTTCTCCCAGGGCATGTGTAGATTGTAGTAAATCGCGTCCTTGCGCATCGAGATCGCCTTGATGCGCACGAGCGGATTCCAGTGCAGCCCACCCATCAGCCGGGTGAATTCGCCGAACCGACCCTCAGGGAAGGTCCAACCGACTGGGAGAATTTCCGCTTCCAACACGATTTCAGCGTCAGCGATGTAAGGCAGATCAATGGTCGAGCACGGCGCGAGCTTAACCGGCTCGCCACGCAGACCGCCGGCGATCGCCATTTCATCAACGCCGAGCGGAGCACGATAGCCAGAACCGGTGATCTCGATAGGATGGGTGCCGATTGAGATCGAGATCGGTAGCGGCTCCCTGCGCTCCAACGCGCGCTGCGCGAACAGCCGCATATTGTTCGGCGTGACTATGTCGATGCCGGTCAGCGCCCTCTCCTTGACAATGAACCGGTAGATGCCGGAATTCCATCCAAACTCGGGATCGCACGCGATGACGACGCCGGCGGTGATCATCGGCCCGCCGTCATAAATCGAAGACATTGGGATCGGCAAATTGAACAGGTCAACGTCATCGCCAACGAGCGTCAGCTCGCGCGTCGGCGAGGTTTCGACATATTCGGGCGGAATCGGCCTGGCGATCGCTTGCGCGAGCTTGTCCTCGATCTCGCGATAGGTCTCGCAACCTAGCGACATCGCGGCGCGCTCGCGCGAGCGGATGAGACCGGAGATGACCGGCATGTCGTAGCCGATCACGTTGTGGAAAAAGAGAGCCGTCTTCGCCTGATCGACCAGGGTAGCGATATGGCGAATGTCGACCGGCTGATGCAAGTCGACCAATTCGCCGTTTTGCCGCAGTCGATCGAGGAATTGGCGGAAGTTTTCTTGCATTTCGATCTCATAGAATTTGCCTTTAGGCTAATCAGCGAAGGCGCTTGCGGCAACGTCTGCCTCTGCGGTTTACGGGAGAAGGCCGGCGTTAAACGCGGTTCGGCACCAACTTGTGCCCGAAGTCGACATGAAGCAAAGTTTGCCCTACCCGCGTAACCACTCGTGGACGCTCAGGAGTTCAGTACGGTATCGGGCTCAAGGGGCTTCTGTAAACGATTGATAACGCGCCTGGGAGGTACTGCAAGTTCACCGTGAAGCTCGCTCGACGCAAATTCCTACGTGTGACTGTGGTAGCGGTGGCGCTCCCGACCCTACGACGCATTGCGTCGGCGCTCGACTACCCAACGCGAGCAGTTCGTGTCATCGTTCCGTTCGCTCCTGGTGGACCGCTCGACGTGTTCGGCCGCCTGATGGCAGAGAAATTATCGGAACATTTCGGCCAACAGTTCTACATCGAAAATATCGGCGGTGCCGGCGGTAATATCGGTACCGGGCGCGCGGTAAAAGCCGCCGCAGACGGATATACCCTTCTGCTCACGGCAAATAACCACATCATCAATCCGTTACTGTACGAATCAGTGCCCTATGATGCTTTCAAGGATTTTGAATCGGTAACGCTCGCGGTCAGTTTCCCGACTGCGCTCTCAGTCAATCCGTTGGTGCCGGCACAAACTGTCACGGAGCTTGTTGCTCTGGTACGCGCAACTCCCGGCAAATACAGCTTCGCTTCATCGGGAGTCGGCACACCATCGCACCTTTTAGGCGAGCGATTTCGGCAAAGGCTTAACCTCGATCTCGTGCACGTCCCCTACAACGGCAGCGGTCCAGCGACCGCGGCGGTGATAGCCGGTGACACGCCGGTTTGTTTTGCAGCTTTAACCGCAGCAGCACCGCTGGCGCAGGCCGGTCGCGTGCGTGTCCTCGCGACAATGAGCAATACTAGATCGCGTGCATTACCGGAGGTGCCCACCATCACCGAAGCCGGTTATGCAGGTTTAGACGGCGAGGGTTGGGATGGAATATTCGTGCCCGCGGGTACACCACAGCAAATCGTTAAGCTGCTGGGGGACGAAATCCGAAACATTGTCACGCTGCCGGACGTTCAGGCGCGGATCGAAGCACTCGGCTTCTTGGCCGTCGGCGCGCCTTCCGAGGTGTTTGCGAAAGAGCTAGCAAACGAAAGCGCGACTTGGCGTGAAGTGATCCGGGCAGCCGGGCTCAAAATGCAGTAGCCGAACCTTCCTCTTCAGGTGCATTTCGCTGAATTTTGAATCTGCACAGGGTTTTTGTTAATGGCCAAATTGATGAGAGCACTGGTCCTCAAGACCCATGGCGATCTCGGCAATCTCGAGCTTGTAAGGGACTATCCGATCCCTCAGGCCATGGCGGACCACGTTGTAATCCGAGTGCGAGCCTCCTCGTTCAACTACCATGACTTGTTCACCGTGAAGGGAATGCCCGGCATCCGCGTGCCGCTGCCGGTGATCATCGGCCTCGACATGGCTGGAGAAATCGCGGAATTGGGTGTTGGTGTCAGTACATGGAAAATCGGCGATCGGGTTCTAGCTAATCCGGTTAATAAGAAAAAGGGTCTGATGGGCGAGATGCTGGATGGCGGCATGGCCGAATATTGCTTAGTTTCTGCTGATCAACTGATCGCCATCCCCGATAAGGTTACGTTTGCTGAAGCAGCATCACTTCCGGTCGCCTATGGCACCGCCCATCGCATGCTCGTCACCCACAATACCGTCAAAAAGGGCGACACGGTTTTGGTATTAGGTGCCAGCGGCGGCGTCGGCACCGCCTGTGTCATTCTTGGCAAACTGTTGGACGCCGAAGTAATTGCTTGCGCCTCCAGCGATGAAAAGCTGCTTCGCTTGAAGGAACTTGGTGCTGCCGAGGTGGTCAACTACAGCAAAGTCGATTGGTCCAAGTGGGCAGTCGAGAAGTATGGCAAGCCGCAACGCCGTTCCTATGACGGCGGCGTCGATGTTGTCATCAACTTCACTGGCGGGGATAGCTGGCTACCTTCCCTGCGTTGTATCAAGCGCGGTGGCAAGTTGCTGGTTTGCGGTGCTACGGCTGGTCACGATCCAAAGGAAGACCTTCGCTATGTTTGGAGCTTTGAGATCAATATCCAAGGATCAAATAGTTTCTATGACGAGGATTTGTGTGCCCTGATGAATTTGATTCAGGAAGGCAAGATGAAACCCGCAATCGATAAGGTAGTGCCTTTGGATCAAGCCATTAGGGGGCTGCGGTTACTCCGCGATCGAGAGATTATCGGTAAGGTGGTCGTAGAGCCTTGAATGCGGAGCGCGGATAATGAGCGAGGAGATGACCGTTGAACGCGTGCAGACAATGATCACGCGCGCGCCTTACCACCAGTGGCTTGGGCTAAAGGTAAATGCCGTATGTGACGACGGGATCGAGCTAACCGCAAGATGGCGGGAGGAGTGGGTGGTCAATCCGGAGCGGCGGTACACCCACGGAGGTATCCTCGCCGCCTTGATCGATTTGGCCGCGGACTGGGCGATGATCAAGAAGCTAGGGCGACCAGTGCCGACCATCGATCTGCGCGTCGATTTTCATAGTCCAGCAATGCCGGGCGATCTCACCTGTCGCGGCAAGATCGTGAAGATGGGAAGCCAGTTTTCGTCATCGGAATCGTTTGTTTTGGATACTTCAGGCAAGCTGCTCGCGAGCGGCCGTGGCACCTATCTGAGTGCTCCGCCGAAGATTTGAATGGTCTAAATGCCGTCCTTTCAGAATCTTGGGCAGCTGATTTCCCGCGATCGCGATTTGTCAAAGATCGCGATCATCGACCTGGGCACGCAGGATCAGGCGCGGGAAATCAGCTATGCTGCTCTTGATGCCATGGCAAATAGCGTCGCTCGCGCACTTGCGCAGCGAGGATTCGAACGCGGTGACCGTGTTGCGATCGTGTCTGCCAATTGCGTGGAGTATCTTGCTGCGTGCTTCGGCATAATGCGCGCCGGTCTGGTGGCAGTTCCAGTTAATTATCGTTTTCCGCCGAAGATAATTGATTTCGTGCTTCGTGATGCCAACGCCAAATTCGTGTTCTGTGATCAAGAGCGCCGTGCGCACTGCTCAGCAGGTATATCGACTTTCTGTTTCGACGAAGCAGCTGGCACCGAATTTGACCAATTCATAAACCCGGGAACGTTTACCGCGATAGTTCCGCTGCCGAACGAGCCGGCAATGTTTCTGTATACCTCTGGCTCCACAGGCGTTCCCAAAGGGGTCGTGCTATCGCATCAGAGCCATATCTGGGTGGTGGAGACGCGCCTGGCTGACCGTGACCTGTCACGCCAGCGCTATTTGATTGCGGCACCCCTCTATCACATGAATGCGCTGGCACTCGCGCAGCTCGCCATTGCCGGCTATAGCACGATTGTCCTGCTGCCCTCATTCATTGCGCGGCGCTATATCAAGGCGATCGGTCGATACCGCTGCACCTGGCTGACGGCGGTACCGCCAATGATCGCGATGATGTTGCGCGAGGTCGAGCTGTTAGCTGCGACTGATCTGTCCAGCGTCGAATTTGTTCGTATGGGTTCGGCACCTGTCAGCCAAAACTTGATGTCATCGCTAAGGCGAGCACTGCCGCAGGCTGCCATCACAAATGCGTACGGTACGACGGAAGGGGGCCCCATCGCATTCGGACCCCATCCAGACGGCCTGCCAATACCCGATATGTCCGTCGGCTTTCCCCATCCAAAAGTCCAGGTCCGGCTAGCTGCTGGAGATGAACGGAATGCCGAACAAGGCGTGCTGGAGATGAAGTGCCCGGCCGTAATGCTCGGATACCACAATCGCCCAGATCTTCCGACGCCGATCACGTCCGACGGATTCTACGTCACAGGGGACATCTTCCGCCGTGACGAGAACGGCTTTCACTATTTCGTTGGCCGCTCGGATGAAATGTTCAACTGCGGAGGTGAGAACATTTACCCAGGGGACGTCGAGCGCATGCTGGAACGACACGCCGACGTCAGCCAAGCCGCTGTTGTACCGATCGATGACGAGGTGAAGGGGCAAAAACCAGTAGCCTTCATCATTCCGAAAGCTGGCCGGCATCCGTCCGAAGACGACATCAAGCAATTCGCGCTCACAAACGGACCTGCGTACCAACATCCACGTTTCGTATGGATTGTTCACAAGCTACCATTGGCATCCACTAACAAAATCGATCGAAGTGCTCTACGCAGACTCGCTCAACAATGGGTACGGACTACGAAATGATCGGCCGGCCATATGGATAGGTCCGGCACTCATCGGTCGCGTAGAGATGAAAGTCAAATGACAAGACTAAGCGGTGCTGGATTTCTAAATGAGACTGGTCGGTGTGAATAAAAACAGAGCAGTTCACGTCACGGACTGTCGCTCGGCCAATAAGAGGGAGCGCAAATGAAACTGGCCGCGTTCGATTATGCATCGCCAGCAACGATCGAAGAGGCGGTCGCTTTGCTCGCGTCGCGCTCCGGCAACGCGAAGATCATCTCAGGCGGGCAAAGCCTTGTGCCGATGCTCGCGTTTCGGCTCGCTGCGCCAGAGCTGCTGGTCGATTTGAAGCAACTGCAGGGACTGAATCGCATCGACATTGCCGAAGATGGGGTGCGACTCGGGGCGAAGGTTCGCTGGTGCGAGATCGAGCGTAATGAAAGGTTGAAAGGGGCGCATCCACTGCTGGTCGAAGCGATCCGGCATGTTGCGCATTACCAAATTCGCAACCGCGGCACGGTCGGTGGTTCGCTCGCCCACGCCGACCCGGCGGCCGAGATGCCCGGCATCGCGATCACCAGCGAAGCTGAGCTGATGATCGTCGGATCGAAAGGAAAGCGTATCGACAAAGCGTCCGATTTTTTTAAGGGCTCACTCTCGACATCCCTCGCGCCGGACGAAATTCTGACCGAAATCAAGCTGCCGCCGTGGCTGGTCGGCCGTCGTTGGGCTTTCCTGGAATTCGCCCTGCGGCGCGGCGATTTTGCGATAGCCGGCGTCGCGCTGTATTACGACATGGTCGGTGGCAACATCGCTGACATTCATATCGGCGCGATCGGGGTGGGCGACAGGCCATTGCGCCTACATGCAGTGGAAGCCGTGCTCAATGGGCGAAAGCTCGATGACGTGGCGATCGAAGATGCCGCCAAGGCGGCGCGTGAAAGCATAGATCCTCCATCGGACATTCACGCTCCCGCAGAATACCGGCGCGCGCTGCTTACCACATTATTGGCACGCGCCCTGCGCCAGTCGGCCGTCTGAACGTTTCGGAGACATGTCGGTGAAAGTAAACTTCGAGCTCAACGGCAAACGAGTCGAGACGGATGTCGAGCCGCGGATGACGCTCGCCGACTGCATTCGAGATCACCTAAGGCAGACCGGTACGCACTTGGCTTGCGAACATGGCGTATGTGGCGCCTGCACCGTTCTGGTCAACGGGGAGGCAGTGCGTTCCTGCCTTATACTGGCCGTTCAGGCCCAAGATGAGCGTGTGCTGACGGTGGAAGGCTTATCGCGAGAGGAGGCACTGACGCCCTTGCAGTCCGCTTTCCGCAAGCATCATGCGCTGCAATGCGGGTTTTGCACGCCGGGGTTCATCACCACGGCACATGCTTTGCTCACGGAAGAACCCGAAGCCGACGAAGACCGCATTCGCGAGGTTCTGTCCGGCAATCTGTGCCGATGTACGGGCTATCTGCCGATCATCGAGGCCGTGCTCGAGGCGCGCAGTGCCTACACCCATAAGGACGATAAATGAATGAGGATTCCTAACTCTTACATCGGCCGACCGATAGAGCGAACGGAAGATCTTCGCTTCCTACGGGGCAGAGGAACCTATGTCGCCGACGTCAACCGGCCGCGGCAACTCACTGCGGCGATACTGCGTTCTTCGCTCGCGCATGGGCGCTTGCGCGGGATCAATGCGAGCCGTGCATTGGCGATGCCCGGCGTCCACCGCGTTCTGACCGCGAACGATTTCGACAACGAGATTCCACGCATTGCGCTGCGCCTACAGCCGCTCCCGCAGCTCGCACCCTTTCACCAGCCAATGATCGCCGACAAGAAGGTGCGTTACGTTGGCGAGCCTGTTGCGCTCGTGGTCGCCGAAACGGCGGCAATTGCGGAGGACGCGCTTGATTTCATTGAGGTCGATATTGAGCCGCTTCCCGTGGTGGTAGCTCGCGAACAAGCGGAAGCTGCGCTTCTGTTCGAAGAGCACGGCACAAATTGCGCGATCAGCTGGAAGGCATTTCGCGGCGACGCCGACGCGGCGTTCAAGGAGGCGGACTACGTGCGGCGTGGGCATTTCAAGGTGCAGCGGCATGCAGCGATGTTCATGGAACCGCGGGGCTTTGTCGCCGATTGGGATGGCCAAACGCTCACCGTCTGGGGTGCCGCAAAGACAGCCTGGTACAATCGGCGGCTCCTCGCGGCGTCGCTCCGACTGCCGATTGAAGCCGTCGATCTGATCGAGGTCGACGTCGGTGGCGGCTTTGGCTCACGCGGGGAGTTCTATCCGGAAGATTACCTTATTCCGGCGGCCGCCAAGCTGGTTGGACGACCGGTGAAATGGAATGAAGATCGGCGCGAGCACATGATGGCCGCCAATCACGCCCGGGAGGTTGAATGCGAGGTCGAAATTGCGGCGAGGCGCGACGGCAGAGTTCTCGGCTTGAGAGGGCAGATCTGGTCGGATATTGGCGCGTATGTGCGAACAAACGGCGGCGTTGGACCGCGTAATGTCGCGCAGTACATGTCGGGTCCCTACGCTATCGAGAATATCGACCTCAAAAGTTCGATGCTACTCACCAATAAGACGCCGACCGGGACCTACCGCGGTCCCGGGCGCTTTGAGACGGATTTCATCCGTGAACGCATGCTCGATCTATTGGCGAAGGACCTCAACATTGATCGGCTCGAATTGCGCCGGCGGAATTTCGTTGCCGATAGTCAGATGCCGTATCCGCTGGCGTCGATCACCCCCTACGACAGTTCAACCGAGCTTGACAGTGGCGACTACCACGCAGTGTTCGATCGGTGCCTGGCCGAATTCGATTGGAAAACAAAAGAACAATTCAGCGGCAGGCTGATCGACGGCTATTATCATGGGCTCGCGGTGGGGAGCTTCATCGAGGGCGGCGCCGCCGGACCGAAGGAAGAAGCGCGCCTGGTTCTGGAGACTGACGGCACTCTCTCGGTCTACCTCGGCTCGTCCTCAGTCGGCCAGGGACTGGAAACAATCATGGCCCAGATCGCGGCGGACGCGACGGAGATGCCGTACGAGAAGATTCGCGTACGGCATGGCTCAACCAGTCACGTGAAGGAGGGGTACGGTGCCTACCATTCGCGGTCCACGGTGATGGGCGGTTCGGCCATCCTGCGGGCGGCAGAACAGCTGAAAGAAAGGATTAGGGCGTTAGGCGCCAAGAGGCTTGGCTGCTTGGCGGAACAGGTGATGCTCGACGGCGAGCGCGCAAGATACGGCAACCGAACGCTCCGGTTCGCCGACCTGAGTGCCTTTCCGATCGAAGTTGAGGCGGAGTTCCTCAATAACAAACAGACTTGGGCCTATGGCACGCACGCCGTGCACGTTGCCGTCGATGCGGGGACCGGTCGCGTCAAGGTGCTCGATTATATGGCCGTGGAGGATGTCGGCCGGACCATCAATCCAGCGACGCTGCACGGACAGACTATCGGTTCAATCGTGCAGGGGCTCGGCGGAGCATTCCTGGAGCATCTCGTTTACGACGCAAATGGACAGCTGCTGACCGGCTCATTTGCCGATTATTTGATGCCCACGGCCTCGGATTTCCCGAAGATACGTTCGTCGATCGTCGAACTGAAGCGATGCCCCAACAACCCGCTCGGCGCGAAAGGAGGCGGCGAGGGCGGCATTATCCCGGTCGGTGGGATTATGGCCAATGCGATCGCGGACGCGCTCAAGCAGCTCGATGTACAACCGATGGAGCTCCCCCTCTCTCCACCCCGCATTTGGGCGCTGGTCGAGGCGGCTAAATCGCAGGTTACCACGCGCCTGGAGGGCGAGAATGGGAAGTAGGAGCAGCAAGCCCGCGCGCAGGGAGAGAATATCTTGTCGGATGTGCCGACACTGCCGCCGTAAGTCTTAGGAGGATGGGATGACAACGGCAGTCGATAGCGTTGAGTTGACGCGGGTCGGTCCAGGCACTGTCATGGGTCAGTTGATGCGGGAATACTGGATTCCTGCGCTGATGTGCTCGGAAGTTGAGCGCAGCGGTGCCCCGCTCCGGTTGATGTTGCTCGGCGAGAAGTTGATCGCATTTCGCGACAGCACGGGGCGGGTGGGAGTAATGGATCATCGCTGCCCACATCGCTGCGCGTCACTGTTCCTCGGTCGCAATGAGGAGGGTGGGATCCGCTGCATTTATCACGGCTGGAAATTCGATGTTTCGGGCAAGTGCCTTGATATGCCGAATGTGCAGCTGCATCAGGACTTCAAACACAAGGTCAGGGCCAAGGCCTACCCAGTGGTCGAGCGCGCCGGCACGGTGTGGGTTTATATGGGATCGCGTGCTAAACCGCCGCCGTTGCCGGCGTTCGAGATTCTGGATGTCCCCGATGACGAAGTCGGCGTGCTCCTCATCCAGCGGCACTGTAATTATCTGCAGGCGCTGGAGGGCGACATCGACACCTCACATTTCGGCTTTCTGCATGCCGGCCATGTCGATCCTGATGACCTCGCGGAGGAAGAGCCGATCCAGCACACGGTCGCGATCCGCGCCCCGGAATATCACATCGCCGATACGGCTTGGGGCACGACCTACGCTGGCTATCGCACCGCCGGTCCGGGCCGCACCTCCTGGCGGTTCGGCAACTTCATGTTTCCGTTCTGGACTCAAGTGCCGAACGGTGAAATCGGGCAGCACGTGCAGGTCCGCGGGTGGGTGCCGCTCGACGACGAGCACACCATGTACTGTGTGCTGTGGTGGAAGCGCGGCGTATCTGCAATGACGCAGCAGGCACCGGCATTCAAGGACGGCGCGCTAATCGGCGGTATGGGACGCCGCAACGATTTTCTACCCAATACCACCGACTGGCTTGGCCGTTGGCGGCTTGCAGCGAATGCGAGCAACGACTGGGGAATGAACCGGGCCGCGCAACATGACAACGTGATTTACAGCGGAATCGATGGCATCCATTTGCAGGACCAAGCCGTCACAGAGAGCATGGGTACGATTTTGGATCATTCATTGGAACATCTCGCTCCGTCGGATCAGATGATCACGCGGACGCGCCGCCGCCTGCTGCTGGCGGCCCGCGCATTACGCGACAAAAGCGTGCCCCCACCCGGCGTCGAAGATGTTGAAATATTCCGCGACGCGCGCGGCGGCTACTTCGTGAGCGACGACAAACGCGGATGGCGGGACGCATATACGGAGCAGTTGGCTGTGGCTTCGCGTCCTCGTCGGCGTGATCAGCCCGTTGAAATTTAATGCCAGAAAACCATGATGGCTCTATCGTTCTCCAATTTCGGTTCTCCCGCAGCGGCCCTCGCGGCGGCGAGGTGCCTCGCAAGGTTGATTTTGACTATTTCAGCGGTTTCGTCAGCGGCTGCCGAGGACGTCGCGACATATCCGAGCGCGACCATCCGCATCATCGTGCCATACCCCGCAGGTGGAACCGCCGACGCGCTCCCCAGGATCATTGGCGACCGGCTGCAGGCGCGCTGGAATCAATCTGTCATCATTGTTAATCGACCGGGCGCGGGCGGTAATATAGGCGCTGAAACGGTTGCCGTGGCCGAGCCGAATGGTTACACACTGCTCGCGAGTCCGCCCGGACCGCTTGTCATCAACGAAGCACTTTACAAGGAACTCACTTTTCGCCCTTCCGGGTTTGAGCCAGCAATCGTCATGGGTTCAGTACCCAATGTGATGGATGTGCGGCCCGGCTTCCCTGCGAAATCTGCTCACGATGTTCTCAATTACATACTGGGAAACCCCGGAAAGGTGACATTTGCCTCCCAGGGCGTCGGCACTACATCACACCTTGCTGGCATTCTTTTTGAAAAGCTGTCAAATTCTTCGATGGTGCATGTTCCCTACGGCGGATCTGCGCCGGCACTGCAAGACATTATGGGCGATCGCGTTGATCTCCTCTTTGACAATCTCGCTTCCTCCTTGCCTCTACACCGAGCGCAGAAACTGCGAATCCTGGCGGTTGGAAGTTTGCAGCGGATTGCCGCTTTGCCGGATGTACCGACCGTCGCCGAAATCGGCGTGCTCGGTTTCGAATCCGGGACATGGTTTGCGATCGCGGCGCCGCCAAAGACTCCCAATCAACTTCTCGATCGTCTCAATAAGGCGATCAACGAAATCCTCTCGGAGCCAACCGTCAAATCCAAGTTCGCAGACCTGGGTGTCCAGCCGTTTGGGGGCACGCTCGCAGAGACCAATACCTTCATTGCCCGTGAACGCCAGCGTTGGGGTGAGCTCATCCGTGCAGCGGGTATTCAGGCGAACTAAAGCCCCTTCTGATCGGATCATTGGTAAGGACCGAGTGATTACCTTCCACCCAATCTAATCCGACCGAAAAGTTGACCTGGCTCGGCTTTGTGTATCGGAGCAAAGCGTGATGGTCGACTTCCGGTATCGCGTCATTAACAGACATGTGTCCGCCCGATTTCCGCTTTTACCCCCGAAAGCAGACATCTGTCAGCGCGATCAGCACGTCCGCTTTGTGTCATAAGTGACGTTGGAACCCATGTCCGCTTTTGCCCCAAAAGCGGTATTTCCTGCAACGATACCGGTCACGGGCTCTCGGCCGACCGCAATCTGAGTGTCAAATCGCAACCTCGCGACCGATTTCCACTACTTGGGCGTGGGGCAATTTTAGGACATCTGTGATGCGAACAGAATTGCGAGTCATCGCTGCAAAGATGGCTTCCTGCCAACGCGGGATCCCTCCGCGACCCTCGCGCGGTATGATCGTCTCGTGACCGATGTAGAAAGTGACATCGTC
>Ga0209465_10000221_pt1 | contig 27304 bp, 20 predicted proteins | sample PanSoiPlot1MoBio_FD_188321 | JGI IMG/M metagenome (GOLD analysis project Ga0209465, IMG submission 188321) | Tropical forest soil microbial communities from Panama analyzed to predict greenhouse gas emissions - Panama Soil Plot 1 MoBio (SPAdes)... | ecosystem: Environmental > Terrestrial > Soil...
CGCCCGCATTTTGGGCAGATAGCGCTGGGACAAACATCCGCGAAGACTGGATTGGTGGGCCCTAGTCAACCGAAGCAAAGAGCAAAAGGCCGCGAGTGTAGGCCTGGGATGAACTTCGCCTGTCCGCCATGCACTATCGACTCAGGGATGGCCGTTCAACCCTATAATGCTCCGATGAAGAAGGACTGGACCACAAAGCTCATCCACTCGGATGCGAGGGTTCCCAAGGGCTTTCAGTCGCTGGCGACGCCCACCTATCGCGGCTCGACCACATTGTTTTCCGATGCTGCGAAGGTTGAGGACAACTGGAACCAGTACAAAGTAGGCTACACGTACGGCCTTTACGGCACTCCCACCACTTTGGAGCTGGCCGGAAAGGTTTGCGAACTGGAAGGCGGCTTCCGGACGCTGATCACTCCCGGCGGCCAGTGCGCCATCCCTACCATCGACTTCGCCTTCCTCAAGGCCGGAGACCACATCCTTGTGCCCGAGAGCGTATATGGGCCAAACCGCAAGTTCTGCCGCCTGGTGCTGAAACGATTCGGGGTCGAAACGACCTTCTATCAGCCGACCATCGGCCGCGAAATCGAATCGCTGTTCAAGCCCAACTCCCGTATGGTGTGGTGCGAGAGCCCCGGGTCAATCACCATGGAGGTGCAGGACGTTAGCGCCATCGCCGAAGTCGCCCATGCGCATGGCGCTCTAGTAGCCGTCGATAACACGTGGTCGGCAGGCGTTCTGTTCGATGCGCTGGCGCATGGCGCCGACATCACCATGCAAGCGGTGACGAAGTACATCGGCGGGCACAGCGATCTGCTGCTGGGCTCAATCACCGTAAAGACCGAGGAATTGTGGAACAAGCTCGGTGAACATCACCAGGTGTTTGGGACGGCCGCTTCGCCGGACGATTGCTCCCTTGCCCTCCGTGGTATGAAGACGATGGCCGTGCGATTAAAGGCCATCGAAGCCTCGGCATTGCGTATCGCGAAATGGCTCAGTGAAGGGCCGGAGGTCGAGCGAGTTTTGCATCCTGCGCTGCCGTCGTGCCCGGGGCATGAGTTCTGGAAGCGCGATTTTACCGGTTCCTCGGGCCTTTTTTCGATTGTCTTCAAGCCAGAAATCGCGAAAGAGAAAGTGATGGCTTTCGTGAACGCGCTAGAGTTGTTTGAGATCGGCTATAGCTGGGGCGGGGTAGCCAGCCTTGCGGTCGCCTATGATTTCACGGGATTCAAGGGGCGTCCTTCATACGGTCACCGCATCGTGCGGCTCCATATCGGGTTGGAGAAGACCGAGGACCTGATGGCGGATCTCGAACAGGCGTTGCAACAACTCCGCTAAGAATTGCGATTACCCCGAAGTGGGGAACCTGTTGTAAGCTTCCCGCGCCACTTTGCGGAGGTGAACCATGGCAGTCTGGGGATTCTACGTCGATTCGTACTGGGTTTATTCAGAAAACGAAACCGCCAGTTATACGGACGACTTCAATTTCTCCCCAAACAACGTGTATGCCACGGCGATGCTCACTGGCGTCCTGGTGGCCAACAACAGTTTTCTGTTCTCGGGAATTCTCGAGTACCAGAAACGCGATCCGAACACTGGCCAGGAACAGGTGGTTCCGGTAGGCACGACGAACGAGAGCTTTGGATTGGCGGAAGTTATCATCGACAACAATGTGGACCGAGTGACTTTCGCGCTAGCGGTTTGGGACACCGGAGGGGGCGATTTCGGCGCACGTGCTGACGCTGTACATCAGGTCTGGTTCTACGACTGAGGAGGATCGAAACAATGTCTGGAATCATGAACGGTAAGCCGATCGAGCCCAAGATCTATATGGCTGTGCTCTACGATCCACACACGGGCCGCATCGCCCATTGCCATCGAGTGGTGCAATTCGACAGCCAGAAGAAGGTAACTGAGGCGCACGTCGAGGGCCGGCTCCGCGAAATGGCCACACGTCACGGCTGGGATGTCTCTAAGTTGAAGACATTGCACGTGGATCCCTCGAAGCTGGAGCGGGGCATGCGGTACAAGGTTGATCTCCAGAAAAGGACGTTGCTTGCGACGCCGCCGCAACCTATGCCGCACGGCGACGACCCGCTCCGGTTGAAATCCTGATCAGTTATTTGCCGGTGCCAGCCTGCTTGAGAATTTCTTCCGCGAAGAAGTTTTCAACTTTGGCCTCGTCGCGAATGACTTCGTAGTAGGCAGCCTTCAGCAGTTGCTCCTGGCGATCTCGCAACTGCTCGCGAACAGCCTGTTGCACGCGCGGATCTTTCAGCTCGCGCTGGCCCGCAGCTTCTTTGCTAATCAGCTTTACGACGCGAAAGCCGAAGATTTGATGGCTGTTAGGGTCGGCCACAATTAACACTGGAGAATATTGTCCCGGCTTTAGCTTGTTGATGGCTTCAAATGCAGGCCTGTCGCCTTTGAGGGAAGACTCCGGAACGAAGCCCAGCTCGCCGCCGTTCTGCGCCGTCTCCGGCTGCTCGGAGAGCGCCATTGCCACGGACGCGAAGTCTTCTCCGCTGTCGAGACGGTTCACGATGACCTGAATCTTCTTCTTCGCGTCCGCCTCGTTCTGCGCTTTGCCCGCGACGTTCGGCGCCTGCGGATTGGGCTGCGTAGTCACCAGGATCTGCGCAAGGTGATATTGCGGCTCGATGAGGTTGAACTCCGATTTGTGCTGGTTGTAGTAAGCCGTGATGTCCTGGTCAGAGATGTTGATCTTCGAGGTGATTTCCTTGTTCAGCACCTTGTCGACAGTGATGGAGCGGCGCAGGTCGGCCTTGAAATCGGCAAGGGTGATATTGCGCGTCGCCAAACGCTTGTCGAAGTCCTCCTGGCTGAATGGCGCCTTGATTTCCGCCAGCTTGCTGTTGACCTCATCGTCGGTGGCCAGCAGTCCCAGCTTCTCGGCACGTTGCATCAGGATTTCGTTATCGATGAGCTGCTTGAGGATGTTCAAGCGAAGCGTGTCAGCCTGTTCATCCGTGGGCTTCTGCGGAGCGTCCGCGGTCTGGTTGTTGAAGTACTTGTCGACTTCTGTGCCAGTAATCTTGCGGCCGTTCACGGTGGCCATAACGCCGGTATTGTCTTTGCTGGTTTTGCAAGCGGCGCTGAACAACAGCAGGATGAGCATGCCTGCCAAAGTGGCTGTAATCGCGGCGCTCGGTCCGCGCTTCCGGTCCGATCTCAATCCTTGCTCCTCATTGTGGGCGCAGGCGTACGCGCCGGTTTCGGTCCGAACCAAATCGTGCCAAGGAATGCTTGCGCGGGCCCTACTTGCTTGTGGTTTCCTGCTTCTGCTTCGCCGGCGTTGGCAATGGCGCCGGTGGTTGCACCCCTGCTGCCAGCAGTTGCGCATCCAACACGGCGCGAACCTCGTCGGCATCCACTGCACCTTCCAGCTTCTGCCCATTGATGAATAGGGTTGGCGTGGCGTTGAGGCCCAGTGATTCGCCTTCTGCCATGGAAGACTTCAGCTGCTGGTCGGGCTGGCTCTTGATACAGGCCTGCAGGCGGTTCATATCGACCCCATGTTTCTTACCCAAATCGATCGCGATACGGTCAAGCTCGCTCGTCGCCTTCTGTAAATCCTGCCCGCTGCCGATGGCTTTCTGATTGGCATGAACATAGTCGGCGAACTCCCAATAGGCAGTGCCATTCTCAATGGCGAGGCAATTGGCGTTATTTGCGGAATGCGGCGCCCAGGGATGCATCGAGAGCGGGAAATCCTTGTACACGATCTTGATGCGATCGCCGTACTGAGGCAGGATCTCCGTCATCAGGGTGGCGTGCAGACGAGAGCAGAACGGGCACTGGAGATCGTCGTAATTGACCACCGTGACCTTAGCGTTGGGATTACCGCGCACCGGCCGGTCCTTCACGTCGATCTTGTTCATGCGCTCGGCATAGATGTCCTTGGTAAGGTCCATCCGGGTAACCTTGGCTAGGGTTTTGCCATCCTGGGAAAGCAGGAAGTCAACTCTTTGCTCGCGGCCGCCGCTGCCCGTCAGCGTGATCGTCACGGTATCAAATGTCGGGAAATCGCTGGGCCTGCGCAGTCCCACATCGACTTTCACGTCGGCAGGAAGGTCATACTGCGCCTGAATCTGGCGCTGAATTTTTGCCTTCAGGTCGGGAGCAACCGCCGTTCCCGACCCCGCGCTTTGGGCTTGTGGCTGGCTTTGCTGCGCCTTAGGGGAATCAGATTGAGCCGAGCATCCGGCGCACACTAACAGCAAAAGAAAAGCTACACGTTTCATCAGAAGAATACAGACCACCTTTGCGTTCAGCCTGAAATTTCGATTATCTCATGCGCAGTTGCTCTCAGCTACGCGGCCTGAGCTGTCGTTCAGAATGTCCGAATTCGGGCACTGGCAGTTAAGAGCGAACGTGAATTGCTATCGATACTGGCCGCCCAGAGTCAATAAATCGTTGGGGCTGAACCAAATCCGCTCTGGCCCCGTATGTGCTCGGTAAGAAGAGAGGAATCTGAAACATGCAGGACCTTCGCCTCGCGCTTAGGCAGCTACTCAAGTCGCCCAGTTTCACTCTGACTGTTGTCCTGACGATCGCGCTGGGAATTGGCGCAAACACCGCCATTTTCACGCTGGTGCATGCCATCCTTTTGAAATCGTTGCCGGTAACGGATCCCAACACACTCTTCCGCATCGGCGACAAGGACGATTGCTGCGTGAATGGCGGGTTTCTAGACGACGATGGCGATTTTGACCTGTTCTCGTACGAGTTGTACAAACACTTGCGCGACACCTCGCCAGAGTTTGAGCAACTTGCCGCCATGCAGTCAGGCGAAAACATGATGACAGGGCGGCGGGGATCGGAGCCGGCGAAGTCGTTACGCAGCCAGTATGTCTCCGGTAATTTCTTTACGACCTTTGGGATCGGCCCGTTTATCGGGCGCGTGTTGTCGATGAATGACGACCGGCCCGGTGCGCCGCCTGCTGTGGTCCTGAGCTATCGGGCGTGGCAGGCTGAGTACGGTGGCGATCCGTCGATTGTCGGTTCGACCCTCTATGTCCAAACCGAGCCCATGACAGTCGTAGGCATTGCACCACCCGGTTTCTTTGGCGACCGCCTTCGGCCGAGTCCTCCGGCTTTGTGGATTCCGCTATGCAGCGAGCCGCTTATTCATCATGACAATTCGCTGCTACCGCTGAAGGAGAGCAATTGGCTTTATGCAGTCGGGCGATTGAAAACAAGCACACCGATTCAACCGCTGGAACAGAAGATCTCCAATAATCTCCGAATTTTCCTGTCAACGGTGGATCAGTACACCCGTAACGGCGGCACGACCGTCATTCCCAAACAGCACGTCGTCTTAACGCCAGCGGGCGGAGGCATCCAGAATCTGCAAAAGGAAACCCATAAGGGCCTGTACCTCTTAATGACGATCTCGGCGTTGGTGCTGTTGGTGGCCTGCGCCAATATCGCAAATCTGCTGCTGGCTCGCGGGACTACTCGCAAGGCGGAGACCTCCATTCGCATGGCGCTCGGGGCAGCGCGCCCCCAGCTCATCGGCCAAATGCTGACCGAGAGCGTCCTGCTGGCTGTTCTCGGTGGCCTCGTGGGCTTGGCTGTCGCTTATGCGGGGACGCGGACCATCCTCTCACTGGCGTTTCCCGAAGCACCCAATTTGCCGATTCAGGCCAGCCCGTCTTTGCCGGTGCTGGGCTTCGCGTTTCTCCTCTCGCTGATCACGGGAGTCGTGTTTGGAATTGTTCCCGCCTGGATCACTTCGCACTCCGATCCAGCGGAAGCTTTGCGCGGAGCTAATCGCTCCACACGCGATCGCGGTGCGCTACCGCAAAAAGGGCTGATCGTCTTTCAGGCGGCGTTGTCGCTAGTGATGCTGGTGACTGCGGGCCTACTGACGCGGACGTTGCGCAATCTGGAACACCAGAATTTTGGGCTGCAGACTACAAATCGCTACGTGGTACACATTGATCCGGCGGGCGGGGGGTACACGGTGGAAAAGCTGCCGGCTCTCTACCAGCGATTGGAGCAGGAGTTTGGCGCGTTGCCCGGAGTAAGGAGTGTCGGCCTTGCCCTGTACAGCACGCTGGAGGGTAACAACTGGGGCGAGTGCGTTCGCATTGAGGGGCGCCCGGAGCCGGGGCCCAATGATAAGTGCAACTCTTCGTGGGACAGAGTCAATGCGAAATTTTTTGAGACAGTAGGGCAACCGGTGATCCGCGGCCGTGGTTTTACTGATGCTGACACCGCTACAACGCAACTTGTGGCTGTGGTCAACCAAGCATTCGTGAAGAAGTTTTTCCCCAAAGAGGACCCGATGGGGCGGCACTTCGGCGTTTTTGATCACAAATATGCCAGCGCGTTCGAGATTGTCGGCATTGTGGCCGACGCCAAATATACCAATCCTCGCCGAGAGGTGCGGCCGATGTACTTCCGCCCGCTGACGCAAAAGCTGCGGGTGGAGCCGACCGATGCGAATGCGATCATGGCGGAGGGCATGTCGCTGTTCATTAATTCGATCACGCTCAATTTCAGCAATCCCCCGCAGAATGTCGATTCTGTGGTGCGCCGAACCCTGGCCGATATCGATCCGAATCTGACTATCATCGACTTGCACTCGCTCGACCAGCAGGTGGCCGACAATTTTACCCAGGAGCGGCTGATCGCCCGCCTGACGATGCTGTTTGGATTGCTGGCACTGGTGCTGGCGGCGGTAGGGCTATACGGCATCACGTCCTACGCGGTGGCTCGGCGTACCAGCGAGATCGGATTGCGAATGGCGCTAGGCGCCGACCGTAGCAAGGTGGTGCGGATGGTCATGCGTGGCGCCTTTATCCAAGTGGGCCTGGGTTTGGCAATAGGAATTCCGATTGCGCTGATCGGGGCACAATATATGGCAGATGAGCTCTATGGCGTGCGCGCTTGGGACCCGGTTAGCCTTGGGATCGCAATTGTCGTGCTAACTGTCGCGGCGGCCGTTGCAGGATTTCTTCCGGCGAGGCGTGCAGCCAGTATCGAGCCCATGCAAGCGCTGCGCATCGAGTAAGCGCGGCGGAATCAGATTTTCGAGCGGGTGAGGACGTTAACCGGCAGCGTCGCGTTCATCGAGCCGGAACGGAAGCCTTCCAGATCAAGCGTGATGTAGGTGAATCCTAGAGCCTTGAAGATGCGGGTAAACTCAGTCGCCATTTCGGCTGTGAGTGCGCGAGGTAATTCATCGCGAGCAATCTCGATGCGCACGATGTCGCCGTGATGGCGGACGCGGAGCTGGCGAAACCCTAAATTCCGCAACGCTTCTTCGCCTTTCTCGACTGCCAACAGGGCTTCTGGAGTAACCTCGCGCCCATATTCAATGCGCGAGGAGAGGCATGCTGAAGCGGGTTTGTCCCAAATCCGTAAATCAGCTGCGCGCGCCAGCTCTCGAATTTCCTGCTTAGACAATCCAGCTGCCAGCAGTGGAGCAGCGACTCCATGCTGGCGGGCCGCCCCCTGTCCCGGGCGGTGATCGCCCTGATCGTCCGTGTTCACTCCGTACGCGATGACTGAAAAGCCGTGTTCGACGCGGAACTGTTCCATCACGGTGAACAACTCGTCCTTGCAATAGAAGCAGCGGAAGCCGTCATTTTTTCGGTACTCCGAGCGTTCCATCTCCGCGGTCTGAATGATGGCGAGAGGAATGCCCCGTTCCTGAGCAAAGGCAACAGCATCTTGCATCTGGGAGCGGGCAAGACTAGGCGAGTCGGCCAGTACGGCTAGCATGTCGTCGCCGAGCTCGCGATAGGCTGCCCATGCCAGGAAGGCTGAGTCCACGCCGCCGGAGTAGGCGACAAGAAGGCGTCCGAGGGAGCGCAGGTGTTCCCCTAATCGTCGCGACTTGGCAGCCAGGAGGTTGCCGTCGGATTGGGCAGCACTGGACATCATTCCATTGTAGATGCCGCAGAGTGGAACAGGGCCGCTTAATAGAGTCGCTGTAACCTCTTCAAGTTACCGAAAGTTCCTACGTTGCTGAGACTGAATGCGAAACGGTATGCATTCTCGTTGCGCACCGGCCCAAGCGCCCAGCGCGCGTATTCGAAGGTGAGTCCGCAGCAGTCCCAGTTGTAGTTGGTCTGGATAGTTGCGCCTTGCAGGTAAACGTTTTTGGCATCGTAGGCGATGCCGGCAGCACCGCCGAATCCGTGCGCAGCCAGGCTGCCGTAGGTAAGCTGCACGCGGAACTGGTTGGAAATATCCGGGGCGAGCGTCTGATTAATGCTGGAAGGGATGACCTCGCCGGGCGCATGAATATAGGTTTGGCCGCCTAACAGGGAGATTTTTGAGGTGAGGCGCTGGCCCAAGAAAATTGTGCTGGCATTGACCTGATTGAACACAGGATCGTAGTCAAGCGCCCATTGCAGGCTTGTGCCGGTAGCTTCGTGGTTATACAAGAGGCGCGTAATGATAGGGGAGGCGTTGCGGGGCTGCGTGAGAAACGCGATGCCTGAAAAATCTACCGAACTGTCGAACACATTGCGTTGATTGGGAACAAGGGCCCCGCCAAAGGTCGGGGTGAAGAAGTATTTCTGCGCGATGGTCAGAGTGAAAATCTCCTTGGCCGCTCCACTCTTATCATCGCAAGCCTTTCCGGAAGCGAGCTGCTTTGCAACTTCGCTGGCTGGCGTAGCAGATGGCAGATACTTTGGTTGCAGGTAACAGTTCGCCTGTGATTTGGATTTTTTCGCGTAAATGCGATTCGTAACACCATATTCGACAGAGCTGGAGTCAGCAATAATGTCACGGTAATCGAAGCGAATGATGTTGGCGAAATTGTTCACACCGTTTTCGTAACGATAAATTGCATAAGGCTCGATGACGTGCTTGATCACTTGGCCGAAAAGCTTGTGGTCGAAGATGCGTGCCACCGATGGCGGACGCAGTTCCATCGATGCGGAGGCTACGTTGCGATTCAATGCCTGCGCCACGGCGATGCCTATCACGCCGGTGTTGTTCTCCGTAGGGATGAGGCGCTCGCTGTACACCGTTTCCCGCACCCCCACCTCGGGGCGGAAGGTCCAACCGCGGAAAAACGTCGGCAGTGAGATGGTGGGAAAAATGTCAAACCGACCGACGACGTTTTGCGTCTGAAAGCCCGGTTCGTGGCGAGAAACGCCCTCGCCTGCCACGTCGTAGGTGTACATGAATTTCGAGCTGCCGATAGGCTGTTCGAGCCCAGCCAATTGCAGGCTTGGGATATGGGCGATGTCAATCACATCGCCGTGCACTGTGCTTTGATAGTTCTGGTACCGGGAAATCCACAGGCCGCCAAAATTAGCCGTGGAACTCTTGCTCACAAATCCAGAGGAGCGCACTTCGGAGTTGATGGCTTCTGTAAAGCTCTGCCCAAAGGCAAGACGGAAGAGATACGAGCTCAGGTAATCGACCGACACCACGCCGCGAAAACCATACGGCAGGTACGCTGAACCGTTTGCCTTGAACTCTTCGCCGCCCTGGTTCTGGTGCGACGTCGGGTTGCCTTTTTGGTCGATGACGCCATAGTACTCAGCATGAAACTGGTACTTCCAGCCAAGGATTCGATAGTTGCCGATCTGCGCCCATCCGCGCGAAGAGAAGTAGTAGCCACCGATTTCGGCATCCGAGTTTCGGTTGATCGCCCAGTAGTACGAATCGCCGATGATGAACCCTTTTGAGTTCGACTGCCCTATGGCTGGAATAAGAAAGCCACTCTGGCGGCCAAGATTGTCTGCGGGGTGCTGTACGTAAGGGAAGTAGAAGACTGGAATCCCCACGATCCGCAGGGTCGAGTGATACATCTTGGCGTCGCCGCCCACCTCGACTGTGGCCGTGGCGGGGTGATACTCCCACTTCGGCTTGGGTAACTGGCAGGAAGTAATGATCCCGTTGTTGACGCGGTAGAGATCGGGTCCAAGCTTGTCTACAACTTTTCCAGTAAAGAAAAACGGTGTGGACGAACGCAAGAACATCATCTGGTTCTTTACCTGGATCCCGGTTGACCCGACTACGTCGTAAAAAGTGCCGGTATCACGGCTGATGTCATACGTTGCGTGCGTGCCTGTGAGGTGCTCGCTGTGGGTTCCGCCATCGTAGACCACGTGGCCGGTGGCGTTAACGATACCGGTGGTTGAATCGTAAGTTGCCTCATCGCAATGAATGATGTTGTTGCGGAAGCGGATTACCACGTGCCCACGAACCTTGTAAATGTCTTGAAGCTTTTCCTGCTCTTCGGCGCGGATCAGCACCTCGTTTTGGTTGAGCGCAACGTTAGCAGGTGGCGGTGGTGTACCTGACTCCTGGGCAGCCGCATTTTGCATCTGCTGTTGCACGACCTCTTCCATGACCCGCATGCCTTCATCGTTTTGGCTGGAGGGCGGAACGGTTTCAGGCTTCTGCTGCTGGGCAGGCTTCTCCGTAGTGAGTTCCTGGGAATTCGACGAAGTAGTTGTTGTTTGAGGCGATTGCGAGCCGGCCGAGTTACTGCGCAACTGGCTGGTTAACAGCACGGGTACGAGAAACAGATGACATCCCAACACTGCCGTGATAATCAATCGAATGCGGGAGATCATCGAAAGCCGCGCGTTGCCTCACCAAGGAAGATGCAATCAGCTGTACCTTGCAACTTAGCATGTTGCGAGCAGCCAGGCCAAACGCGAAGCGCTGCCGATTATTTCACGCCGCTCTGGTGCTTCTCTAAAACCCGACTGGTTGCAGGTGGTTGCGTCGCGCGGCGGGAACGATGCGTGTTCCTTTGTCGCCATGCCTGCAGAAAGTGGGTGGCTTCGTTTCCTTAACATAGACTCCGGAGCCCGCAGGACTTAGCCCGGCGGAGAAAAAAGACACGCGCCACGACATGACGGAACAGCAGCTCTCGCAATATGACGCACTGGCCGCCTCGACCGAACCGGCGGACCTTTGGCGAAACGAAGTGCAGGACCGACTGGCGCGCTACAAGCGCCGCCGCGGCCGCCGCATCGAAGGCGCATTCACCATGCGCTTCCCTTTTCCTGCAGAGGAAGTTCCACAGGTTACACCAGGCGAGACGGCGATTGCCGCGTCTGCGGCGAAGCCAACCGCTGAGCCATCGAAATCCATCCCACCGACCTCAGTCGCGGAAGCCTCAGCTACCGGAGTGAGGCTATTCGAAACTGAACAGCCGGTCGTCGAACGCGCGCCTTTAGTACAGGCGCAGGCCCCTCCAGTCGAACTCGTTCTCGAAGCGCCGCCTGTGTATGAGGACGTGCTCACTCGGTTCGTCGATACCGTCTCTCGTCCGCACCCTAAACGTAAGGTGATTGCCTTCCCGAAGCATCTTTCTGTAGCGCCCGAGCCGGTATATCGGCTTGCCGACCCAGTTTTCGCGGAAGCGCCTCGCATCCTGGACGTGCCCGAAGAGTTGGAAGCGATTCCAGCCACGCCATTCCTCGATGGAATGGGACTGGATCTGAGGGTTAATGCGACTGCTGTCCAACAGGTCCGCGAACATGAGGAGCTTCCGTGCCAGCCGGTGCGAATTCCGCAGCGACTCGCTGCGGCGGCGACTGATATGGTCATTGTTACAGCGAGCGTTGCCGTTTTTGCTGCGGTAGCCTACAAGATTCTGGAGTATCCGCAGTTGTCGAAGCCGCTGTGGTTCGGGTTGGCTGCGGCGACAGTGGTGCTGTGGAGTGCCTATCACTACCTGTTCCTGGTCCACGCTGGCAAGACGCTGGGCATGATGGCAGTGCGGCTTCGCCTGCGGGGCCTCAAAGGCGAAGCGCCCCAAAGAAAACAACGGCGGCTGCGAGTCCTGTCGATGTACTTTTCGACGCTTTCTCTGGGAATGGGACTGATGTGGGTTTTTGCCGACGTCGACGGTTTCTGCTGGCACGACCGCTTGAGCCGGACATTCCTGACACGCCAGGAATGAGCTCGCCACATTAGCTCGGTTCTCCCGCTCTTGCTACCATCGAAATGTGAGCAAGCATTCGAAGATACGTGTCCGTTTCGCACCGTCTCCTACTGGGCAATTGCACGTCGGCAATGCCCGCACAGCACTCTACAATTGGTTATTCGCGCGCAAAACGAAGGGCACGATGATCCTGCGCATCGAAGATACTGATCTCGAGCGCAGCCAAGTCCGTTACGAGGAGCAACTTCTCGAAGACCTGAAGTGGTTTGGCATCAACTGGGACGAGGGCCCGGACGTCGGGGGTCAGTTCGCGCCCTATCGCCAAAGCGATCGTCTCGAGATCTATCGTGACCACGCCGAGCGCCTGGTAAAAGAAGGCAAGGCCTACCTGTGCTTCTGCTCGCAGGAAGAGCTGGAACGGGAGAGGGATCTGGCGATCGAGCAGCATCGCTCGCCGGTGTATTCGGGCAAGTGTCGCGGTCTTGATCCGACGGAAGCACAACGGCGCCGAGCCAACGCCGAGCCTGCCGCAATTCGACTCGCCATTCCCGAGCATCCGATTCGTTTTCACGACATCGTGCGCGGTATGGTGGAATTCTCCAATGAGGCGGTGAGCGATCCCATCATCCTGCGCTCAAGTGGCATTCCGGTTTACAACTACGTGGTCGTCGTGGACGACGGGCTGATGGAGATCACTCACGTCATTCGCGGTGACGATCATCTGTCGAATACGCCAAAACAGGTGGCGTTGTATGAGGCGTTGGGCTGGCCGGTACCGGAGTTTGCGCATTTATCCACCATTGTTGGCAGTGATGGCATGCGGTTGTCGAAGCGCCATGGTGCAACCTCGATCGCAAACTTCCGCGATATGGGTGTGCTTCCCGAGGCGCTGGCGAATTACCTGGCGCTACTTGGATGGGCTCCGAAAGGTGGCACGCGTGAGGTGTTCACGCCCGAAGAGTTGTGCAAGGAATTTACGCTGGAGCGCGTGACGCCTTCGGCAGCCATGTTCGACATGGAGAAGCTCTATTGGTTGAACCGACACTACATCAAAAAGAGCCCGCCGGAGCGTATCGAGCAGCTGGCCGAGCCGTATTTCATTAGAGCCGGGTTGCTGCCCGAGAGTCCGGATGAGCGCACGCGCGCATGGTTTGCGAAAGTTGTCGCGTTGCTGGCGCCCTCGGTGAATAAGCTGGACGAATTACCCGATCGCGCAGGGTTGATCTTCCACGTGGACGCAGCGTCCGCGCTGGCGTCGGCCGACAATGCTGAAGTGCTGGGAGGGCAGAAGGCGAATGAGGTGCTTGCCACATTTGCTGAGTTAGCGGAGGCAGACAATTCGCTTATGACGCCCGAGCGATTCAAGGCCATTATGAATGAAGTGAAGGCTAGGACCGAAACCAAGGGCAAAGACTTGTTTCATCCTGTGCGCATCGTGTTCACCGGCTCGCATTCGGGACCGGAGTTCGACAAGCTAATCCCGATCCTGGAAGAAGGGTCGCAGCTACCGTTACCGGTTCACGTAATGAATACGCACGAGCGAATTGCGGCGTTCAAGACCGCTCACGCGGCAAGGTAACTACGCGAGGGCTCTTCGCAACGCCGCACGTGCCAAAATCCCTGTCGAGTCCAGCGTCGGCAGCGGCGAGCTACTGTCGTTGATGATCAGCGGAAGCTCTGTGCAGCCCAGTACCACAGCGTCGCAACCCTGGCTCTTCATCCGCGTGATTACCTGCTGACAGTAAGTACGCGATTCGTCCGAGAAAATTCCATTTACCAGCTCCTCCATGATGATCTGGTCGATGCGCATTCTCTCCTCTGCATTGGGCACGACATATTCGAAACCAGCGGCTGGCAGCTTTGTCTGGTACACCTTGCCTTCCATGGTGTACTTCGTCCCAGTAACGGCAAGCTTGCGGAAGCCGCGTGGCTTCGCTACGGCGGCGACCTCATCGACAATGTGCAGCCACGGCAACGGCGAGTGCGGCGCGACCAGCTCGAACGCGTGATGGATGGTGTTATCGGGACAGATGAGGAAGTCTGCCCCAGCCTTAGCGAGTTTCTCAGCCGACGACAACATCATGTCGGCTACACCCTGCCAATCGTAGCGCCGAATGAAGCCCATGTACTCGCCCAGACAGTGAGTATGCAGCGACACCTCGGGGTGCATGTGCGCCCCCATCAGCGCGGGTGCTTCGTTGCAGACAGTGCGATAGCACAGCGCAGCGCCTTCTGCGCTGCAGGCGACGATTCCGATGTGTTTAGGCATGGTTCTCTCGCGATCGAAGCAGAAGACCATTTGACCACGGATTTACACGAATCACAGGATAGAACTCGATTGTCACATATTGTCTGTGATTGCTTCCGCGTTCAGAACATTGCGACGATCTCGCGCTTGCGGGTTTCCGGCAGAAACGAGGCCTGAAACGAGTTCATTGCCAATTCGCGAAGCTCTTCATCGCTGAAACTGAGAGCACGCTGTGCGATCTGGTACTCTTGCCCCAAATCAGTGTGAAACATCTCCGGGTCGTCGGTATTTAGAGTGACCAGAGTTCCGGCGTCAAAGAGCTTGCGCAGGGGATGTTCTTCAGCCGAGCGGCAGCAGCCGGTGCGAATGTTACTCGAAATACAGATTTCAACTGGGATCTGCTTCTCCGCAAGAGAGGCGACTAGAGCAGGATCTGCCCAGACATGCAACCCATGGCCGATTCTGTCGGCCTTTAGCTCGCGGATAGCCGACCATACCGACTCAGGCCCGACGGTCTCGCCGGCGTGAACGGTAGTTCGCAGACCTTCGCTGGCAGCGCGAGCGTAAACCTCACGGAAAAGGCGGGGTGGCGCCTTGCGCTCGTCGCCACCCAAGCCGATACCGACGATGCTGTCGCTCGTCTTGCGTATAGCGAGGATCTCGTCCAGCACACGTTCGGCGGCTTCGGGACCAAAGTGCCGGACCGCGTCGAAGATCCAGTACAGCGACATGCCGAAATCGCGCTCGCCTCGCTTGCGGCCCTCCTCCAGACCTTCGAACAACGGGGCGAATTCGCCGCCTCGCCAGTGGATAACGCCAACCGACACGTACACTTCGGCGTGCCGCACCCTCTGCGCGCGCAACTTCTGCATCATGCGGTAAGTGACCAGCTCGTAATCGTCGGCTGTACGCAGGCGCTCGGTGACGGCTTTGAAGGCAAGCAGAAATCCTGTGAAGCTTTGGTAGTTATAGAGCTCGCGCGCTTCTTCCTCGGTGAAAACGCGGCCGCTGTCGGCAATGTTGGTGTAGCGATTATTCGTCGTGGAGAGCGGCGTCGGATGCCTGCGGCTGAGCTCAGCCAGGGTAGCCGGGTCTACGGTTCCCTCGAGATGAAGATGCAGCTCGGCCTTGGGCAGCGTGCCGATGAATTGGCTGGGCTGCCCGTCCATCTAGCGCCTGCGATCCTCGGGGCAAAATTCGCTGCGGTAGCGGCTGTACAACAGGTAGACTGTCAGGCCAATCAGCAGCCACACGAAGAACCGAATCCAGGTCAGAATTGGCAGGCCAGCCATCAACAAGACGCAGAACAGCACGCTCAGCACAGGCGCTGAGAGCCCCAGCGGCGCGCGAAATCCGCGATGGCGCTCAGGCTGCTGATAACGCAAAATAATCACACCCAGCGACACCAGTACGAAGGCAAACAGCGTACCGATGTTCGATAAGTCGGCGAGTGTGCCGATATCCAGAATTCCACCGGGAATTCCGACCAGAAATCCGGCAATCCAGGTTGCCGTGGAAGGCGTGCAAAAGCGAGGATGCACGCGGCTGAACAGCGAAGGCAGAAGCCTATCGCGCGACATGGCAAACCATACTCGCGCCTGGCCTAACTGAAATACCAGCAGCGACGAGATCATTCCCATCATCGCGCCGAACAGCACTACGAGGCGTACCCAATGCAGCGTCGAAGAACCCGTCGCAAGCCCAAGCTGCTTGAGGCTATTCACGACCGGCGCTGCGTCGTCGATCAGCCTCTGCCACGGAACCAGTCCGGTCAGAACCACCGCAACCGCGATGTACAACAGTGTGCACACCACCAGGGTCGCGATGATTCCGATTGGCAAATCGCGCTGCGGATTGCGCGCCTCCTCCGCGGCCGTTGAGACCGAATCGAAACCGATATACGTGAAGAAGATGATCGAGCCGCCGGTAAGTATCCCCGACCATCGGTTGGGCGCGAATGGGTGATAGTTCGACGGATGGATATAGTGAATTCCGGCGAAGACGAATGCCAGGATTGCAGCGATCTTCAGCAGCACCATAACGTTGTTTGTCTCGGCGGATTCGCGAATGCCGCGCACCAGCACCACCGTCAGCAACATCACGATGAGAAATGCCGGGAAATTGAAGCCGAAGTGCCAGCCCGACGCGTAAAGCATGTTGCCCTTCAGGTCGGCCATGCCGGAGGGAAGATATGCCGGCGAGATCCAGCGCAGCGGCGGGTGCCATCCGAACCAGTCGAACATATCGACCAGGTGCGCTGCGAAACCTACGCTTACCGCCATATTGCTGACGGCGTATTCCAATATCAGGTCCCACCCGATGATCCAGGCGATCAACTCGCCCATCGTCGCATAGGTATAGGTATAGGCACTGCCGGCGATAGGGATCATCGAAGCCAGCTCGGCGTAACAAAGCGCCGTAAACGCACAGACAATGGCCACTAGAACCAGGGACAATGCCAGCGCCGGCCCAGCACCCGGGCGTCCCAGTGTAGCCGTGTGATGCGCGATGTAATCGGCGAGTGGAGCGTTGAGAATTGAGGACGTATCGAACTTCTGTCCCGCGATAGCCGTCCCGATGACGGTGAAGATGCCGGAACCAATGACAGCGCCAATGCCGAGAGCCGTCAGCGACCACGGCCCCAGCGTCTTTTTCAGCCGATGCTCCGCTTCCTCCGAGTCGGAGATCAGCTTATCGATGGACTTACACGCGAAGATTTGACTCGCCAGACAGTGCTCCCGGAAAACCCTGGAATGGATGCCTCAGGATTGAAACAGAAAGCGGCGAGGCGGGGCAAGTGCGACCACCCTTCCATCTACTCGTTCTTGTACACCACCCCGCCCTTCATTACGAATTTCACTCGCTCCAGTGTGGTAATGTCGGCCAGGGGATCGCCCTCCACCGCGATGATATCCGCGTAGCGGCCGGGCTCAAGTACTCCCACCTTGTCAGACCAGCCGAGCAGGTCGGCGTCGTTGAGGGTCGCAGCCTGAATTGCCTGAAGAGGCGTCAGTCCCAGCTTCACCATCACCGCGAATTCGCGTGCATTCAAGCCGTGGGGATAGACGGCCGCATCGGTCCCAAAGCCAACCTTCACGCCGCTGGCAAAAGCGTGTGCAATGTTCTTGCGGGCTGCGGGCATAACCTCCTTGCCCTTGGCCAGCATCGAGGGCGGAACATTCATCTTCGGCGCATTCTCCAAAAACCAGTCGCCGAGATATAAAGTCGGAACCAGATAGGTCCCGTGCTGCTTCATCGCTGCAATCGCAGCGTCATCGATATACGAACCGTGTTCGATAGAATCCACTCCTGCTTCCGCCGACCAACGAATACCCTCGGCCCCATGAGCATGCGCAGCCACTTTGCGCCCCAGGCGGTGAGCATCGGCAACAATGGCGTTTAACTCGGCCTGCGTGTATTGCGAGTGCTGTGGATTATCGCCTAGTGACAGCACGCCCCCGGTAGCGCAAATCTTAACAACGTCGGCTCCATACTTAATGATCTCGCGCACCTTGTGTTGTACGTTCTCCACGCCATCAGCAACGCCGACTTCCGTAGCGTGCCATCCGTAGGGCAGCAGGTTGTCGTCGCAGTGTCCGCCGGTAATGCTCAGCGCCGGGCCGCTGGCGTCGATCCGCGGTCCGGGCACGTCACCTGCATTGATGGCGTCGCGCAAGGCGATGTCAGCGAACTCGGTCGCGCCGACATTACGAATTGTGGTGAAGCCCGCCAGCAGCGTAATGCGGGCATTCTTAGCTCCAATCAGGGCCTCGCGGGGAACAGAAATCGCCAGCCGGTCATAGCCGAACTTGGGGTCGAAGGTGATATGTGTATGCGCATCGATTAGTCCAGGGAGGACGGTCTTATCGGACAGATCGATGACCTTCGCGCCTTCGGGCAGGGCATCCGTGTCTGACCCTACGCTGATAATCTTGCCATCCTCAACCACGATAGCCCGGTTTGTCAGCATTTTGCCTGTGCGGACATCGAGAAACTTCCCGGCACGAACTACTGTCCGGGCGGGGGCTGTAGCTTGTGTTTGTGCAATTGCGGTTATTCCAAGCTGCAAGATCAACAGAAGCAGCACAAGAAACTTCGCCTGTTTAAAGGTCATTTAGCTTGGTCCTGTATTTGGAGAATGCGCCTACTTGCCAGGCGCCAGATTCTTTTCAAACTCGTCCTGAATCAAGTGAAACAAGTGGGTTCGCGAGCCCTTGCCGGCAATGCCGTGCGTCTTTCGCGGATAGAGCATGAGTTGGAACTGCTTGCCTGAGTTAATGAATGCGTTCACCATCTGAATCGTGTTCTGCAGGTGGACGTTGTCGTCGCTGGTGCCATGCACCTCGAGCAGGTTTCCCTTCAGGTCGCCTGCGAAATTCACCGGCGAGCTCTTCCGGTAGCCGTCTTCGCTGTCAATTGGCAGGCCCATGTAGCGCTCGGTGTAAACCGAGTCATAATCACGCCAGTCAGTCACCGGTGCGACCGCAACGCCAACCTTGAACAAGTCGCTTTTTTCCAGGGTGTACAGCGTGAAGTAGCCTCCGTAGCTCCATCCCCAAAAGCCCAGCCGCGAGCCATCCAGTTGTGGATACTGCTGCAAAACCTGCTTCACCGCTGCCAACTGATCGTCGAGTTCGGCCGCGCCCAGGTGGTGCTTGATGGGCGAGGCAAAGGCCTTGCCGCGATTCGCCATGCCCCGGTTATCCACTTTGAGGACGGCGAAGCCACGGCGCGCGAGGATCTGATCGAACAGATATCGCTCACCACCCCAAGCGTCACGCACGTATTGCACACCAGGACCGCCATACGGGCTGAGAATCAGCGGGGCTTTCCCGTTCGCCATCATAGGACCACCTTCAGGTACCAAAAGTGTCCCCAGCAGCTTGGTCGTGCCGTCGGCGGCTGTAAGCTCCACCGGCTTGGGCGCGATTAGGTTGTACCCTTCCAGGCTATGCGGCCGCCAGAATGGAGTGCATGCGCCGTCTATCGTGCACAGTGCGGTACGCGGTGGCGTCGCCAGCGCCGAATAAGAATCCACATATACCCCTGCCCTGGGTGGTCCCACATTGACGTTGTGAGTCCCGTCCTCTTTGGAGATCCGGTGGAAGTTCTTGCCGTCCAGTCCGACGGCGAACAGATTTGCTTGCCGCCAGTCGCCCTCGTTCGCGGTGAAGTACACCATAGATTGCGTTTCATCGACGGCATTGATGTTCTCCACCTCCCAGTCGCCGCTGGTTAGCTGCGAAACCAGGGTGGCTTCGCCCGCCAGCGGATTCTGCTTGTCGAAGCGATAGAGGTAAATGTGATAGTGACCGTCGCGCCAGCTTGTCCACAAAAAGCGATCACCCGACGAGAGCAGGTCGAAATCGATTTCCGGATGCATATCGATCCAGACATCCGTGGTTTCGGTCAGCACGCGACGCGACTTGCCGCTCTGGACGTCCATGAAGTAGATGTCCGCCCGCGTCTGGACTCGGTTTAGCACTATTGCCCAAAGCAGTCCGTCCCGAACCCAGCCAAAGCGCGGAACCAGCACGTTAGGATCGTTGCCCAGCGGCAGGTCGCCTTCCTTTCCACTGCCAGCCGAGATCCATTTCACTTTGCCACCCGTAGAAGGCAGCACGCCGAGTCGCACGACGGGATTGGGATCGCCCGCCTTGGGATACTTCTCCATGTCCACCGTTGGGTGTGTCGGAAGCCAGTCAACGATTGGGTACGTCGGCACATCCTTCTCGTTCATTTGCAGGAAGGCGATCGACCTGCCGTCTGGCGACCAAACATAATTGCTGCGCGTGTAAAGCTCTTCCCGATATACCCAGTCCACCTCGCCATTCAGCAGGTTGTCGCCGCCATCGCGCGTCAGGGCTTCCTCCCGGCCGCCTTTGAAATCGCGAACGTACAAGTCGTGCTTGCGCACGTACGCCAGACGTTCGCCATCAGGAGAGAACTTCGGATCAACGGCCGGATCCGCGCTGGAAGTCACCTGGACGGCCGTGCCGGTCTCCAGGCTGTACATCCAAAGCTGTCCCATCGAGTCGAACAGAAGGTGCTTGGAATCCGGCGACCAGTGATAAGCCGCCACCGAGTAGCGCTGTACCGCTTCCTTCTGCCGCTCGTCTTTGATCGAGCTAGCCGGAGGTGCCAGCGAACTGAGCTTTTCGCCCGACACCAGCACGGCCGACTTACCGGTCGCCAGGTCGATGTAGTAGAGTGCGCCGTGCTCGCCGCTGTCATCGCGCTGCACGTAGGAGAGCTTGGTACCGTCCGGGCTCCATTGCATGCCTTCCGGAGGCTGACCCGTTACGCCGCCCTCAGAAAAAATGGCTTCGATCGTGAGCTGCTTGTTAGCCGAATCCGAAACGGGAGGTTGTTGTGCCGAAGATGCAAAGGACAATACGAGTGCGCAGACGAGGGTAGAAATCCGCCAGATGTTCACCGCTACTCCGTGGATGGAAGTGTTGGAAAGCCAGTGTATCGCAGCGGCACCTAAGGACATGCGGCCGACGGGCCTCACAACGAAGACGAGGTGTTTGGCCGGGTTAGTAGATCATCTGATGCAGCCGGACCAGTTGAATGAGGGCGACAGAAATTCCAACGGCGAAGAAGAAGTTGTGCGCGTATCTTCGGGGCATCGCCGTCGGTAAGTCAAACCCCCGGCGGCGGCAAGCAGCAATCAGCAGATCCTCCTGCAGCAGAACGAAATCCGCGATGCGAACGTGAAAGGCGGCGATGAGCAGCCCCACGCACAAGCGGGCAATTTCCAGGGCCATATGGGTATGGTAAAAATAACAGCTCGCCTGCGGTCAATACCATGAAAGACCAAGGCAAAAGTCGCACGGCAGCGCCTGAAAAGGCCACATTTCTGCATGCTAGAATCCAGACAGGTCCCCGCCAGCTATAAATGACCTCTGACCTGCAAAAACTCATCGCGCTGCAAGCGATTGATTTAAGGATCACGGCCTTGCGCTCGGAAATCACAGCGCTGCCCAAGCACGTAGCGCGTATCGAGGCCAAACTGGCCGGATCAAAAGCTAAGGTGGATTCAGCACTCGCCGCTGCCAAGGCCGACGAAGCCACGCGCAAGAAACACGAATCCGACATCCAGGACCAGCAGCAGAAGATCAGCAAATACCGCGATCAGTCGCTGAATGTGAAAACCAATCAGGAATACAGGGCCCTGATGGAGGAGATCAAGTTCGCCGAACAGAAAATCGCCACCTCGGAAGATAAGATTCTGGAATTGATGGTCGCCGCCGACGATCGCAAAGCAAGCCTTAAGGTCGCCGATGCCGAGCTGAAGGCCGACACAGCCGAGAACGATAAAGAAAAAGAAGAAGCACGCCAGCGCACAGCGGCCGATGAGAAAGAATTGGCCGAGCTGACAGCCAAACGAAATGAGTTGCGGACTGAAGTCTCCGAGGATGCGCTTCGGCATTATGATCGCGTGCTCAAGCTGCGTGGCACGGCCATGTCGGCCGTGCACGATGACCAAATGTGCTCGTCGTGCAGCGTCATGCTACGTCCGCAGGTCTTTCAGGATGTCATGAAGAACGACCAGGTACTGACCTGTGACACCTGCAAGCGGATTTTGTACTACGCGCCTCCGCCGCCCCAAGCGGAAAACCAGAAGAACGCTCAGCCGGTCGGCGAAGGCGCTCCGGTCCCGGGCGAAGCCTCACCGCGGTAGCTCGTTCAGGTTCCATCGCATCGCTGTTTTCTTAACGCGTGCAGTGCCAACTTCTTACGAATACCGATGTTGCAGTCCGCAACCCGGGATGGCATGAGGTGGCCACGCGCTTCAGCGCGGGGTAAGCTGTTCTTGAAAGGGCAGAGCTGGTTTTTCACCGGCGATACTCTTGAGCTGAGGGCGTGAGCCCGACCGGTTGTGAACTCCATTGTTGCCATCCCAAGGCTCCACTCCGTCCATCACCGTTACGCCTCGCGGCGCACAGCGCCTGAAGTCTGGGCATCTGTGGGTCTATCGCTCGGATATTAAGAAGGCCGATGATGTTCCTGCCGGAACACTGGTGGGTGTCCATGACGAGCGCGGCCGCAAGCTGGGTTCGGCGCTGTACAGCACCTCGTCCCAAATCGCAATTCGCCTGCTGACCTCCGACGTCATCGCCGAGGCCGACCTTCTGCCCCTCATTCGCCAGCGCATCGATAACGCCGTAGGCTTCCGCGAAAACAACGTTCACGACTCCGACTCTTACCGTGTCATCTTCAGTGAAGCCGACCTGCTCCCCGGCGTCATCGTGGATAAATACAACGATGTGTTAGTGATGCAGGTACTTACGCAGGCGTTCGACCGCGAGGACATCCGGCGAGGCGTGGTCGAAACACTCATCCAGCAGTTCCCCACGTCCAGCCTCTTCGAGCGCGTCGATCCTCATATTCGCGAACTGGAACAATTGCCGGCCCGCGAGTCCCAACTGATAGCCGGCAAAAATTTCGCCACAATCTTTACCTTGAACGGCGTCCGCTTCTACTTCGATGGCCTAGGTGGCCAAAAAACCGGAGCCTTCCTGGACCAGCGGGAAAATTACGCCGCGGCGACCCGCTATGCTCACGGCGATACTCTCGACTGTTTCACTTACCAGGGCGGGTTCGCCTTGCACCTGGCGCGCGTCTGCCGGTCAGTTACGGCCGTCGATGCCTCTCGTACGGCACTGGAGGTCGCCGAGGGGAACGAGCAGCTGAACCCAGCCTTACGCACTTGCGGCGAGGTCGAATGGATTGAAGGCAACGTCTTCGACCTCCTGAAGGACTACTCCGCCGCCGCTCGCGAGTACGACACCATCGTCCTCGATCCGCCTGCCTTCGCCAAGTCCAAGCGCAACGTCGAAGCTGCCCTCCGTGGCTACAAGGAACTCAACCTCCGCGCCCTGAAGATGCTGCGGCCGGGCGGTATTTTGGTCACCTGCTCCTGCTCGTTTCACGTCGGTGAGGGAGAATTCTTGGAAATGCTGGCCGCAGCGGCGGCAGATTCGGAAAGGCGTCTGCGAATCCTCGAAAAGCGCGGTGCGGCCATCGATCACCCCGTACTTGTGGGTGTCCAAGAGACCCAGTACCTCAAGTGCGTAATTGTTCAGGTAACTGAATAAATGACACTTAGTAATGGTTGCGTAGAAGTAAACAACCTGGAATTTGACTTGACAATAGTAAACTAAGATTTTATGATTCGTTGTGACTAATGTAGCATCTATATTAGTGGCCGGCTGTTCGGCCGCAAGTTTCTATAGGTGCTTGGAGGCAGAAAATCATGACTGTGTTGACTCGTTGGGACCCTTTTCGTGAATTAAACGCGTTACAGAACCGCTTGAGCCGGTTGTTCGAAGAGCAGTACGGCGGTCGCGAGGAAGCGCTAACCGCCGGTGCATTCGTTCCCCCGGTCGATATCTACGAGGACGAGCACAGCATCCAGCTCAAGCTGGAAGTGCCGGGCATCGATCAGAAAGACCTCGACGTGAAGGTCGAAAACAACGTCTTGACCATCAGGGGCGAGCGCAAATTCGAGAAGGAAGAGAAGGAAGAGAACTTCCGCCGCGTGGAGCGCCGCTATGGCGGCTTCAGCCGTTCGTTCACCCTGCCCAGCACGGTGAACGCAGAGGATGTGAGCGCCGATTACACCAACGGCGTGCTGAAGATCCGGCTGGGCAAGCGTGCCGAAGCAAAGCCGAAGCAGATCAAGGTGAGCGTCGGCAGCGGCCCAGTCTTGGAAGGCAAGAAGGGTCAGGCTGCCTAAGCATCCAGGCAAGTCCGGTTGGACCGGTTCACAGAAAACCGTAGGGAGGCGGAGCATGAATTCCCCTCCCTTTTTGTTTGCCCGGGCGCATCCCAGTTACAGACTAGAATTAACCCGTGCAGCAAAGAGCGAAAGCGGAACAGCGGTTCTGGCTGACAACTGATACTGACAACTGAGGGTTTTATGGCAATTCGATGGGACAAATTAACCGTAAAAGCCCAAGAATCCATTCAGCGGGCGAACGATCTTGCCAGCGAGCATGGCAGTCCTGAGCTGCAGCCCGTCCACGTTTTGGCGGCGCTGTTGGAGGACCGCGAAGGCATTGTTTCGCCTCTCCTGGAACGTGTCGGACTCCAAGCGGCGTCGGTCCAGTCGCAGGCTATGGCGGCGATCGACCGCCTCCCCAAAGTCTCAGGCGGCGCGGCACAGGCATCGCTTTCCAGCGCGACGAATCAGCTGCTGGAAAGTGCATTCAAGGAGGCGTCGAACTTCAAGGACGAGTTCGTCTCCACCGAGCACCTGCTGCTGGCGATGACTAAGCTCAAGCGCGATGCCGCGCAAGAGATCCTGGCCAAGGCGGGTGCAACCTATGACAACATCCTTCGCGCACTGACTACGGTTCGCGGCAATCAGAAGGTGACGGATCAGAATCCTGAGGCGAAGTACCAGGCGTTGGAGCGCTACGCCCGCGATCTAACCGAACTCGCCCGCAAAGGCAAGCTCGATCCGGTGATCGGTCGCGACGAAGAAGTACGTCGTGTTGTGCAAGTGCTCTCGCGCCGCACCAAGAACAATCCGGTGCTGATTGGCGAGCCGGGTGTTGGGAAGACCGCCATCGTCGAAGGCCTCGCACAGCGCATTGTCTCCGGAGACGTGCCCGAGCAGCTGAAGAACAAGCGCGTTGTCTCGCTCGACCTTGGTGCAATGCTAGCTGGTGCGAAGTACCGCGGCGAGTTCGAAGACCGCCTCAAGGCTGTGTTGAAAGAGATCGAGCAATCCCATGGGCAGATCATCCTGTTCATCGATGAGCTACACACCCTGGTCGGAGCGGGGGCGGCTGAGGGAGCGATTGACGCTTCCAACATGCTGAAGCCCGCGCTGGCGCGAGGGGAATTGCGGGCCATCGGTGCAACTACGCTGAATGAGTACCGCAAGTACATTGAGAAGGACGCCGCTTTAGAACGCCGTTTTCAAATCGTCTTGGTCGGCGAGCCGAATGTGGAAGACACCATCGCCATTTTGCGCGGACTGCGCGAGAAGTACGAAGTCCACCACGGCGTCCGAATCAAGGACTCAGCCATTCTGGCCGCGGCGACATTGTCGCACCGCTACATTTCCGACCGCTTCCTTCCGGACAAGGCGATCGACCTCATTGACGAAGCGGCAGCTTCGCTGCGCATCCAGATCGACTCGATGCCGACCGAGATCGATCAGCTCGAGCGCCGCGCCACACAGCTCGAAATTGAGCGCCAGGCGCTGAAGCGGGAAGATGATCCCAACTCGCGCGAACGGCTGGCCACAGTCGAGAAAGAGCTGGCCCACATCAAGGAACAGGCGAACGCGCTGAAGGCCCGCTGGAAGCAAGAGAAGGAAATCATTTCCACCGTGCGCGCCAGGAAAGAACAGTTGGAGCAGCTCAAGCTCGATATCCAGGAAGCCACACGCAAGGGTGACTACAACAAGGCCGCGCAGTTGCAGTACGGCGAGCTGCCGAAGCTAGAAGCGGAAATCAAGAAGCTCAGCGCCCAGATGGACGCCAAGCAGTCGCGGCTGCTCAAGGAAGAAGTTGACGAGGAAGACGTGGCCAAAATCGTCAGCAAGTGGACCGGTATTCCTGTTTCCAAGATGCTCGAAGGCGAGGTGCAGAAGCTCGTCACGATGGAGGAGCGGCTGGGGCATCGCGTGGTCGGCCAGGACCAAGCTCTAGCTCGGGTGGCCAATGCCATTCGTCGCTCCCGCGCCGGGCTCAGCGATCCTAAGCGGCCCATCGGCTCATTCATTTTCCTTGGACCTACGGGCGTCGGCAAAACCGAGCTGGCGCGTGCCTTGGCGGAATTCCTCTTCGACGATGAGCACGCCATGATTCGCATCGACATGTCGGAGTACATGGAGAAGCACGCGGTTTCACGCCTGATCGGCGCGCCTCCGGGCTACGTCGGCTACGAAGAAGGCGGACAGCTGACGGAAGCCGTGCGGCGGCGGCCGTATGCGGTGGTGCTGTTCGACGAAATCGAGAAGGCGCATCCCGACGTGTTCAACGTCTTCCTCCAGATCATGGACGACGGACGCTTGACCGACGGCAAAGGGCGCAATGTCGATTTCAAGAACACAATCATCATCATGACGTCAAACATCGGCTCGGCTTATCTGCAGCAGGCGAGTGCGAATGCGGAGAAACAGGAAGAGGCGCACGAGCAGGTGATGGAAGCCCTGCGCGCGCACTTCAAGCCGGAGTTTCTCAACCGCGTGGATGACATCATCTTCTTCAACCCACTCCGCAAAGAGCAATTGACCAAGATTGTCGATCTGCGGCTGCGCGACCTGCAGAACCTGCTGGCCGCACGCCATATCACCCTGGAGCTGACGCAGAAAGCGAAGGAGCTGATCTTCACCGAAGGTTACGATCCGGTTTATGGCGCGCGTCCTCTGAAGCGGGCGATCCAACGACTGGTGCAGGATCCGCTGGCCATGAAGATCCTCGACGGCGAGGTGCTGCATGGCGACACAATACCAGTGGACGTGGATCCCAAGACCAAGATGCTGAAGTTCGAGCCGATCCATAGCGAACAGCCGGCAGAAGCGGTCGCGGCGAAGTAAGAACCACACCCCGAACTTTGAGTGCCTCACCCTGTTGTCCAGCTTTTGCACGACAGGGTGGGTTTTTTGAAGTATTTGCTTTGTATAGCAAAGTACTTGACAGCAATAAAGCCTCGCGCTAAGGTGGCGTCATGCCCCATCTCCGCAGTTGCCGGAGTACTCGCCACAGGCTGGATTCCAGCCCTTCTCCGGATGCTTTGGAGCAGCTTGCTCTCATCCGACAGACCATGGAGCGCAGCACAGCCTTCACCGCCGTATCGGGCTGGGGATACATCGGTATGGGCACCACTGCCTTGGTCACCGCCTCGATTGCCATCCGCCAAACTGAATTCAACGCCTGGCTTGCTATCTGGCTCGGCGAGGCTCTGGTGGCCGTAACCATCGGCCTGGCTGCCATGCACTGGAAAGCCACCCGCCAGCGTACCCACATTCTGTCGATACCGGGGCGCCGTCTGTTCCTCGGACTGCTGCCGGCTTTGTTTGCTGGAGGAGTGATGACAGTTGCGCTCGTGCGCTTGGGCGATAACCAGCAGATTCCTGGCATCTGGCTGCTCCTGTACGGTGTGGCGGTCATGCAGGCGGGAGTGTTCTCGGT
>Ga0209465_10000222_pt1 | contig 27245 bp, 25 predicted proteins | sample PanSoiPlot1MoBio_FD_188321 | JGI IMG/M metagenome (GOLD analysis project Ga0209465, IMG submission 188321) | Tropical forest soil microbial communities from Panama analyzed to predict greenhouse gas emissions - Panama Soil Plot 1 MoBio (SPAdes)... | ecosystem: Environmental > Terrestrial > Soil...
CCGTCGAGCCCTTGGCCATCGGCGCGTGGTATCTCTTCCGGCCGATCGTGCGAGTGGCGTTCTTCGGCCGGGCCAGATACTGTCCCGTGTGCGAGAGCCGATGCCGGCGATTCCTCACCCACGGCCCTCCCTCGCGCAGAGTTCAGGACGCCGTCTGCCCGGTCTGTCTGTCCCACCCGCGGCTTCGCCTCGCCTGGCTCTTCCTCAGCACGCGAACCAATCTGCTGGATGGACGGCCGAAACGAATCCTCCACGTGGCTCCCGAGCCCGCGCTCACCCAGCTCCTGCGCGCCGCCCGGAATCTCGAGATCGTGTCCGCCGACCTCGACAGCCCGCATGCCGCGGTCACGCTCGACCTCACCAGGATCGAGATGGCGGACGCGTCGTTCGACGTCATCCTGTGCAGCCATGTCCTGGAGCACGTGCATGACGATCGGCGGGCGATGCGCGAGCTCTTTCGCATCTTGAGGCCGGGAGGCTGGGCCATGATCCAGGTCCCGATCTCGAGCAAGCCCACCTTCGAGGATCCCTCCATCACCGACCCGGCCGAGCGCGAGCGCATGTTCTGGCAAGCGGATCACGTACGGCTCTACGGCCTCGACATCGCCGATCGATTGCTCGAGGCCGGCTTCGAGGTGGAGACGGTCTTCGGAGATCAGCTGGTCGTATCTGACCAGCTGGTGAGAACGGGGATCTACCCGAGAGACCTCGTCTTCCTGTGCGGCAAGCGGCAGGGGTGAGCGGATGGACGATGCCGGTCGCCCCGGCTACAGTGGGAGCGTAGTCGCGAAATGCCGACTCTCACCCGCAGGCCAAGAGGATCGAGTGCCATGGCACATTGGCTCCTGAAATCCGAGCCGGACGATTGGTCGTGGACGGAGCAGGTCGCGAAAGGGCGTGAAGGAGCGGAGTGGACGGGCATCCGCAACTTCTCTGCCCAGAACCACCTGCGCTCGATGAAGAAAGGCGAGCAGGCGTTCTTCTACCACACGGGGAAGGAGCGCGCGGTGGTGGGCATCGTGAAGGTGATCGCGGAGGCGCATCCCGACTCGACCGACTCCGCCTGGCGCGCCATCGACGTCGCCGCGGTACGGCCGTTGCCCACGCCGGTCGGGCTCGACCAGATCAAGGCGAACAAGCGGCTCGCGGGCATGGCCCTGGTCAGGCTGCCACGCCTGTCCGTCCAGCCCGTCGCCGACGCGGAGTGGCGGATCATCTGCGAGATGGGCGGGCTCGACTAGAGCGCTCCCGCCTCTTGTTCACCCGCGAACTGCGCGGGGTGGCGAATCAGAACGTGACGACGTAGGCAATGCCGGCGAGGGGGCGAACGGCACACTCGCCCACGAGGCTCCGCAGGCGTGCCTCACTGAAGTGCTCCGACCGAAAGCCGCCCTCTGTCATGAGGTAATCGTCGGTCTCCTCCAAAACGACATGCTCCAAGCGGCGATACCATTCGCGCCGCGCCGGCACCGACGCCGCCGCGTACACCGATAGCAACCGCGTGCGAGGCTGGGGAGCCAGGCGTCGCATCTCTTCGAGGACGCCCTGCTTGTCATTCATGGTCCCCCACGTGTTCGTGAGGCAGATCGCGTAGTCAAAGCAAGCGACGAGCGGAATGGCCGTGGCATCCCCAACGATGAAGTGCACAGAGCGACCAGGGGTTCTCCGGTGCGCCGCGGCAATGTAGCTATGCTCATAGTCCACGCCCACCCCAAGGCGGACGCGATCCCCGAGCGAGAGGAGATGCCGCCCGGTTCCACAGCCAACATCGAGTACCCGCATGCCCTCGGCTACCACGTCCTGCAGGAGCTCGAGCTCCGCGCGAAGGAAGGCCTGGATCTCGGGTGGCTGCGTGGCCGGATCCAGAGCTCGATTCAGCAAGCCGGCCGCATAGACGTCGTCATTCGACATGCGTCCTCCCAGGTCACGGCGAGCGTGTGCCGATGATCTCTCTTAGCCATGTGCCGTATCCGCGCCGGTGCGGTAGTGCGTGGCGTAGGCGCGGCGGCATCCCTCGCGCAGGGCGGCCTCGGAGAGGTCCTGCCCGGCGAAGCGCGCGGGCGAGATCTCGGACAGATCGAGCGTGGTCGTCCCGTCGAGAATCCACTCTGCCATGGCCTCGCCGAGCGCCGGGGACACGCTGAGACCGCCCACGCAGCAGCCACCCATGACCCAGGCGCCGTCTACGCCAGGCACGGGACCGGCCAGGTAGCGATCGTCCAGGGTGAGGGTCGGCAGGCCACCACGGTGCTCGGCCACGCGGATGGCGGGATCCTGGAAGATCGGAAACTGCTCGCTCACGCTGCGGGCGAGCCGCCACAACACCTCGATGTCGAGGGGCAACTCGGCCATGTCGAACGATGGCGGCAACGCCTCCACGTCGACCTGGAGTGGATCGGACTCGTACCCCCCCAGCATGAGCCCGCCTCGCTCGTGGCGCACGTACACGTTGGCGTCGATCACGCGCGCGATCGGAAATTCGGGCCCTACCCCGGGGATCGGCTCGGTAATGAGGAGCTGGTGCCGAGTGGGCACGATCGGCACGCGACTGCCCAGCTGCGCTGCCACCGCTCGCGCCCAACCGCCGGCCGCATCCACGACCACGCGCGTCGCGATGGTGCCATGCGGCGTCCGGACGCCTTCCACGCCGCGCTCGCCGAGCTCGAAGCCCGTGGCGGGCGTCTGCGCGAGCATGACGGCGCCGAGCTTCTCTGCGGCGCGGCAGTACCCGATGGGCAGTTCGCTCGGCTCGACATTGCAGTCCGTCGGGCTCCACGTGACCGCCACGATGCCGCGCTCGTGGAGAATGGGCAGCCGCTGGCGCGCCTCGACGACGGAGATGAGCTCGATGGGCACTCCCGCAGCGGTGCCCCGCGAGATTTCCTCCGAGAGCTGCTGGGCATCGCGCTCCGTGCGCGCGATCTTCAACGCTCCGCTCTGGGTGAAGCGAAGCGGCTGGCCCGTCTCGTCGGTGAAGGCGGCGAGCTTGACGACCGCGCGCTGGGCCAGGCGCGTCAAAGCCGGCGTGGCGCGGACCTGGCTCGTGAGCCCGGCGGCCCGGGGCGAGGTCTGCGAGGCGAGCCGTGTCCGCTCGAGCACAGCGACCCGGGCGCCCCGCCGTGCCAGGTGATAGGCGGCGCTGGCGCCGAACGCGCCGGAGCCGATGACCACGACGTCTGCAGAAGCCATCATGCCGCCAGTCAATGCCTGAGGGGGCGCGATGTCAATCGCCCCACCATACGTGGTGAATGATGCTCAACGCCTCTTCCTCATTTGGCCGACTCGATCGGACGCTCAACGGCGTACATCTTGGACGAATCGCAGGGATGCCTGAGCCCGACGACTTCCGCCGGCTTGATCGCTCTGAGCTTCTCGTCGATGGCGCGTGCACAGGAAAAGAACGTCAGCAAGCTCGGCGTACCCTGAATGTGCCATTCCTTCCCGACCGGCTTGACGCTGAACTTGCTGGCGAGCTCGTCCTGGGCCGCCGCCTGCGCCTTCTTGTCGCCGGACTTCGTCTTGGCCACCAGGGCCAGCGCCATTCCCGCAACCTTGTTGAACTCCTCGGCGAGCTTCTCGTGCATTTGATCGGCGGTCTTGTATCCGGACCCGTGTCCGAGAAATACATCCTTGCCCTTGTCCTTGCCGACGAGCACGGCATTCTCGAGTCGCCACGCGTTTCCGACATTGGCATTGATGACATCGTACGCGATGTGATTGTAGAAAATGACGTGATCGCCGATGACCAGGTCGGCTTCCGACGACGGGCTCACGCGCTGCATGCTTCCCAAGCCCTTCTTGGCAGTTTTGGTGAATTCCCCTTTGGGATCTCTTTCGAATGTGCTGACGTTCAGATCCATCAGGAGGTTGGTTTTTAGGACGATCTTGTCGGCGCCAAATGCGGCGATGCGCTTGTTGAATTCGTCGGCACCAATCGAGTCGGCCAGCGACATGAAATTCACGAGGGAAATGAGGTAGTCGCAATGCAGTAACGCCCGCTTGGAGGGTGGCTGTGGAACGAAGAGATAGGCGATGGCATGGTACGGGTCTTTCTTGCCCTTGTCCGACAGCTTCCAGATATACGGGTCGCACTGGTCTCCGTACACGGTGCATCTCTGGTGACGCGGCTTACTCATGAGCTCCTTGTTCTTCGCCTTGTCCGTCCGCTCCGCATAGTCGTCCGGCGTCGCTTGCTCCCAGTATTCTCTGGCCGCGTAGTTCACCCTCGGCCCGTACACGGCGCTCGCTCCCGTGAAGGGATAGCCGAAAGCTGCCCGTTTATCTCCGGGCACTTTTTCGACCGTCTGCTGCGATTCCTCCATGTGCCCCACGGTGGACAAGCGCTTGTCGATTTCGCTTTTCAGCTCGTCTTCGTCGGCGAAGTCGAATGCGTCTCCTGCCGCCGCCATGTCCTCCATGATCGCCGCCGCCCGCGAAGCGTTGCTCCATCGGTGCCCCTTGAGAAAAGCGCGGCGATCCTTCGCCGGCATCTCGGCGCCCTTGAGGATCACTTTGCGCTGTAATGTGCTCGATCGGGGGGTGGCGCTCGCCGTCTCGCTGGTCTGCTGTACACCGTGGGTGAGCTGGTGCGACAGGCGCGCGGGTGCTTCGGTGGTATGAAGGCCGCCTCTGGGGCCAGCCTCCGCTTCTGGGCGTTCATGTCTCGTTCGCCCTCGCCCGCTCGAGCTTCCCAGTTGAAACGCTCCTCCCCTGAAGGAGATATCCTTCCCGGTCGTGAATGCCTTGGCGCCGAGCGGCCGATTCAATCCATCGGCACCCTGGCCGGTGTGCATCCGCACGCCGCTGAAATCCGCGCTCGTGGCGGGCCCCCTCTGCGCCTGAATATCGCGGTCTCGTGATTGTCCACCGCTACGGTTGCTCTCGATGGCCCGCTCTACCTTCGGCGTCACCGGCTCATCACCCTCGGCGCTCCCGGCGATTCGCAAGAAGCGTTGCACAAACTGATTGCCATGTTGTCGCTGCAACTGAAGCAAAGCAGCCCACGCGTTCGGCTGCGCAGCCAGCTGCCCGCGTGTCTTCATCGACACTGGGCTCACCGGCAGAGCGATCTTTCGTGCAAGAGTAGTCGACGACTCGGGCATGGCGAGCAGCCTTCGTTCTGATGGGCGGGGTGCCGTCGACGAACTCCGGACCGAACCGCAGAGGTTGCCGATCTTCATCCCGCGTGTCGTGGTCCTACAAAACCCTCGATGTGAGACATTGGCCTACTGGGAGGAGCTCACGCCAAGTCCCACTCACCTCTGAAAGATCCTCGCCAGCGTCATGCGATCTTGTCATCATCGAATCTCCAACTCAGGACGCTAGCGGCGCGGCGAGGGATTCGTCAGAAAGTCGAGGGTGATTCCCCAGGTGTCGGGCGAGGCCAGAATGCCGAGATGAGCCGTGCCCAGGATCGGGTCATTCCGTCCCTGGCCGATCAGGTCCAGCTGGTCGGTCCCCTTCAGAGTCGCGCTCTCCGAGAAGTCGTGCGGATTGCCGTCGCGGTCCTCGGCGGGCACCGCGGCAAAGATGCCGTCCTGCCGCGAGAAGTAGACAAAGCTCGTGTCCGCGTTGCGGATCACGAGGACGCGCGTGGACCCGTGCGTCTCGCTGCCGCGATTGAGCTGGCTGAGCAGCGGCGTGTCGGGCGAGCCGTACTCCTGACACACGGCGCTGTCGGGAGTGAACCCGCCGAGCGCCGGAGCCTGAAAGTAGTTCGAGGGTGACGGGGAGCAGTTGATGATCCCGTGGTTCGGGCCGTCGATCGCCACGAATCGGCGCACAACGTGGTAGGCGCGGTCCTGACGCAACCACTCGCGCGTGAGCGTGACCCCGAGACTGTGGGCGACGATATCGATCTGCTTCGCGCGCGTGTAGGCGAGCACCGCCTGGACGAACCTCCGGAGATCCGGGACATTGGCCAGCGTCGAGTGCGCCTTCCCCGACCGGTTCGTCGGGTTCTGGATCAGGTCGCACTGGTCGCCCTGGTAGCCCAGGCCCCACAGCTCGCTCGGCGAATACCCCTGATTCGCGAAAAACTGCGCGAACGCGTGCACGCTGCCGAACGGGTTGCACGCAGTAGGAAACGGGGTGTCGTTGTTGCCATGGAGGAAGATGACCGGGGTGCGCTCGACAGGGCCCCCGGCCCCGAAACCGATGACCGGTACACCGAGGGACTCGTCGATAATGACAGGAAAGTCGGCCGGGAACGAGGTGCCGACCGCGCCCCCAGCGCCGGCCCCCGTCGCCAGGGCGAAAACGACAGCCAGCCAGGCTGCGAGCGTCACGAGCATCACCGGTACCCGTGCGGGTCGCACGTTGTGCCTTACCCTCAGAAAACGCCTGATCCCGACTCTCATCCTTGTTCCCCTTTCTGAGTGTCGAGTGGTGATGGCCAGCTTCACGATTTCCGGTGCGTTCCGGTCGAAGACCGCGTGGGCAACGACGAGCAAGGCGCCCCTGCGGGCAGCCGTCGCGGTCCTGAATGCTCCCTCGATCTCGCAGAGGTCTTGGATCCCGAGCGGCTGTAGCTTCCATCCCCACGCTCGAGCAGCCGAATCGGTGTCACGATGGTTCGACGCTGAGAGCAAGTTGCACGTAGTCGGACCGGCTGCATCGCGCGCCGATCCTGTCAGAGCGCGCGGGACGAGTCAAGCGCAGGGAATCATTGTCAACTCCAGCCCGACGGCGATGGTCGATGGACCACCGCTCAGCCGGATGCCCGACGGCATGATACTCAGCGTGGACATCAGCCTTGCCGGTGACGGGAGCGATGCGTGCCATGAGAGACTGAGGCTCGCCCAGAATACTCGGGACTGATTCCCCGGGCCCGTCCGGGACGCAGCACACGAAGGGACTCAGGAGAGAGGACGCCATGAAGATCAAGCGCGTGGAGCACATCGCCATCGCCGTACAGGCGCTGCAGCCCTCGATCGACCTGTTGCGGGACACGTTCGGCCTGCGCCTCGACTACGAGGAGCAGATCGGCCAGACGCGCCTCGCCATGCTCCCGGTCGGCGAGACGTACATCGAGCTGCTGGAGGGCCAGGGCCCGGAGTCAGGTGTGACGCGATGGATCGATGAGAAGGGCCCCGGGCTCTTTCACATCTGCTTCGAGGTGGAAGACATCGACGGCGCCCTCGCTGAACTCCGGGCGAAGGGGATGAAGCTCCGCGATGAGACGCCGCGCATCGGCCACGGCGGTGCCCGCATCGCCTTCCTCGATCCGGCTTCGACGGGCAACGTGCTCATCGAGCTCGCCGAGCTGCCGGCGGGACACGGCGCCCACGCCTGACCGCGGTTCGACTTCAGAGGTCACCATCGTGAGGCGACCCGAGAGTGGCGATCGGGACGACGAGGATGCGAGCGATCGAGAATAGTCACTCTCGCCTCCCCAGAAGCCGATCGGTTGTTGGTCGGGCGGCGTCACGAGGGGGTTGGGACAGTCGCCTGTCAAGACGATTTGCACAGTCTGCTGGTCTGGATTCCTCTGATGCGCCGCAGAATGCCTAAGCCACAGCACCTGCTGCTTCGGCAGACGAAGCGCGTGGGTGAACGGAGTTGCGTTCGCTGAAGACCAGTGGGCATCGCGCCGCGGCCGACCGACCAACCGGATAAGGGAGACTGCTTCCCGAGCGAGACCGAGCGTTGTGGTCCCGCCCCGATGTATGTTGATGCGTCGTTGTGATGTACCACCTCTGCCCGAGGAGGAACGCAGATGATCAGCAGATGGTTCTCGGTATGGAGCATATGCGTCGTCGTCGTGCTGATGGCCGGGGTCGCGACGGCCTACGCGCAGGCGACCGGCGCCCCCGAGGTAGAGCCTGACAAGAGCATGGCCAGCGCCCACGAGTCGTTCGTCAAGGGCGACATGAACGAGGCCTCGGAGCACATCAAGAAGGCGGCAACCTATCTGCACACGCAGGAGAAGAAGGTGGCCAAGAACGCCTCGGCGGGAGTGAAGAAGGCGGCCGACGATCTCGACCGACTGAGCGCGAACGTCAAGAAGGGGGCGGTGACGTCGCCTGACGATTTGAAGAAAGCGTTCGCCAAGGCCGACCACGCGCTCGCCACGGCCTGGCACGCGACAGCCGAGCAGGAGCAGAAGGCCGGCAAGGATGCCACCACCTCGATCACCCATGCTTCGTCGGCGCTCGAGGGCGCGGCCAGGTGGACGGGGAGCAAGCTGGATACGGGAGCGCAGGCCGCCGTCGACGCGGTCCACACGGCCGGTCGGGGTGCGAAGATGGGCGCGAACGCCGTCGGGAGAGCCATTAGGGGCATCGGCGACGGTATCGCGGACGTGGGCAGGAAGATCGGCGGCTGACGCTCCGCCCGGAGCATCCCGGGATCGCGGGGCCGGGGGTCGCACCATCGGGCCCGAGGGCGAGTCGGGTCGGTCACGATCTGGCCATGGACGAGATCCGCTCGATCGTGGCGACGAGACCGACTGGCTGAGTCGCCAGCGCCCGCGCTCTCTGATATCTTTACCGGCAGCCCGTACGACGAGACGACGTCTCTCCATCGCCAGCGCGTGCACGAGGAGATCACATGGCTCAGAAAAAGCCTACGGTGTACGAATTCATTCCCAAGCTGGGGCAGCTCCGCGACGACGTGCTGTTCGGTGACGTATGGGAGCATCCCGACCTCAGCAAGCGTGACCGCAGCTTGATCACCGTGGCCATGCTGGCGGCGCTCTATCGAACCGACGAGATGCGCGGCCACATGCAGAGGGCGCTCGACAACGGGGTGACGGAGACCGAGCTGAAGGGGCTGATCACGCACGTGGCGTTCTATGCCGGCTGGCCCTGCGCGGTCAACGCCGGTCGCATCGCCATTGATGTGTTCGGACCGAAGTAGCGCTGGTTCGCTCGCCCGCAGTTCCCGAGCCTCAGCAGCAAGGAGAGCGCAATGTCCGAGTTCCCTGCGTGCCTGCTGGTCGTGACCGCCGAGGTGGACGCGGCGGTCGAAGCCGAGTGGAATCGGTGGTACGACACGGTTCACCTGCCGGACGCGCTCAAATGCCCTGGAGTGCTGCGCGGCCGGCGATATGTAGCCACGGGTGAGATAACGGAGAGCGCGGCCGGCAAGACGGAGCGAGTGGCAAGACGGATCTACACGACGATCTACGAGCTGGACAGTCCGGACGCGATCACCACTGCGGAGTTCCGCACCATGCGTGGCTGGTACCAGTTCGCGCCGTACGTGCGCTCACGCACTCAGGTGATTGTTCCGGTCCAGGGCCAAAACTTTAGCCGCTAAGGGCGCAGACTGCCGCCACGACTACGTTCTAGCGAGCCGCTGCGGCTTTGGCGGCGGCCGTGTGGTCCGCGACCTCACCGGCGCCCTCACGCAGCGCCATGATGGCGCACAACGTGCCCAGGAGCAGGTAGCCCAGCGCTACGGGCCAGGACTGGGCCCACCCCAGCTTCTCGCCGTGGATGACGCCGAAGAACGACAGTGCCGCGGCACCCAGAGCGTAGAACGTTGCCATCCTGAAGTTCTTGTTGATGATGAACGCTGCGATGGCTCCCAGCATCATGCCCGCGAGCACTGCGCCGCCGCCCAGAAGCTGCATGCCGCGATAGATGACGCCCACGCCTCCGAGCTTGGCCATGCCGAGCTGCTCCGCCGTCGTCCCGACGGCGCGCAGCGTACCGTCCACGAGCCCGAGGCCCCAGACGGCAATGCTCGGGATGATGGCGAGCACCACCGCGGGCGCGTGCTCGGGCGGAGACTCCCGGAAAGCCTGGGAGGTGATGACGACCCCGATGTAGACGAGGATGGGCAGGATGGCGACGAGCGGGATCACGGCGACAAGAAGCGCCGTGAGGCCCAAGAAGCAGATCAGACTGATGCAGATGCCGGTGGCCAGCGAGTACCCGCCGCGGCCCCCGATCGACTTCCAGCCAGGATGCCCGATATACACCGCGGGCGGGAAAGGACTGCCGAGCGTCGCGCCCACGACGGCGCCGATGCCGTCGGCGAGGAGGACGTTACGCAGACTGTAGTTGTCGCCGGCCGCCGAGGCGCTCTCGACGTTGTTCATGCCTTCTGTGAAGTTGTAGATGCCGAGGGGTATGGCGGTGATGAGGAGGGGCATCACCTCCGCCATCCCCACGAATGCGTCCCCCGTCGGGAAAGGCAGGTGAAGACCGAAGTGGACGAAGGCCTGGGAGACGCGTGACGGTTGCATGTAGCCGCTCCAGCCGAGGAGCGCGGTGATCCAGCCGATCGCGGTGCCAATGACGACGGCCGCGAGCCCGCCGGGAATGCCCCAGGGAAGCCGGACCCGCGCCATCCAGCTGATCATCACGATGCCGAGGGAGATGAAGGCGATCCACGGCAGCTCCCAGCTCTGGAAGGCGGGGCGCATCGAGATGAAGGCGAGCGCGGTCCCGGCCAGCGACCCAAGCATGGCCGCCCGTGGCGTCAGCCGTCTGATCGTTGGGCCCACGAAGGCGCCGATGAGCACGATGACACCGATGACGAAGGCCCACGTGAGCCCCGCCCGCCACGCCTTGACGGGGTCGCCGGTCGCGAGGAGCGTCGGGAGCATGACGACAAACACGCAGATGAAGAACTGCGGCACGCTTGGCCCATACGGCAGGGCGGCGACGTCGTCCCGCCGCTCGCGCTTGGCCAGCCGGTACGCGAGGTAGGCGTAGTAGATGTTGCCGATGGGCAGCGCGATGCCGAGGGCGGGCAGGATGCGCCCGAAGACGATGTCGGTGGGGAGCTTGACAACGCCGAGCGATAGCCCCGTGAGCACGATGACGTTGAGCGCGACGTTGGTGAAGAAGCCGAAGAAGGCGTTCCAGTCCCCTGGTACCCACAGCCGGACGCGATACTCACCCGCCGACTTTTCCTGCATGAAGCCCCCTGTCCCCGTGCTCGGTGCTGGTGTGAGCTGCGCTCGGTCGTCGACCACCTGAGCGCCGGTGCCTCCCGCGATGGCGTACTCGACATGGTCGGGCGAGAGCGGAGGCAACATTAGCACGCGGCGGAGTCTCCCGGGGGCCGGCCCCTGACGTCATCTGCCAGACTCAGAGACCCCCAAGGAGCCAGCCCCTAGGGGCCTCGCGACTTCCTCCGGTATGCCAACCAGCACGACGCGCAGGCGTGCGCGCACCCTGCGGCCACACCGTGAAATCTCGAGGAGCCGGGACTCTTCAATCTCCATCTCGCCGAGGCCCCGGGCGCCGTCGAGGCAGGTCGCCGGGCGGGCTGGGTTCCGCTGACTGACATCCCGAGCCAGGCGCTCCGGCTCTGCTGATTTGACTTCCCCTGAGTTCAGGCGTATCGAAGGCACTATGCCGCGGTTCCGTCCGGGGTTCGCCTGGTTCGCGTGCCTCCTCTTCGTGTTGACCGCCGGGCTCCCCGTCCTCGCCTACGCGAGCCCGCCTGATCCGTCGTGGGGCCATGGCATCTACGACGATGCCGATTATGATGACATCGTCTGCCTGATCATCGCCAGCTCCGGGCTCGTCCAGGACATCTCCGCGGCGAGCCGATCGCCCCACTTCACCCTGACTGATGCGGAGCTGCCGACGAACGAACGCTCGATCGTTTCCTCCTCGATGACCTCTCGGAAGCCGCGCGCCCCGCCCGCGCCCTAGCTCCCTTCCCTTCTCGTCGCGGCAGATAGCCCGCGCTCGGCCGTGCCCTTTCTCTGGGCATCACTTCGTGCATGGGGCTCGTACACGTCGCTCCCGGCTCGCGCATCGATACCAGACCGCAAGGCCGGCGCACTACAGGGAGTCGAGAGGACAGCATGAGAGATCGGCATTGACCCCTCGGATCGTCGTGACGGGATTGGGCGTCGTGTCCGCCATCGGCATCGGTGTCAGTCAGTTCTGGGAAGCCGCGCTGGCCGGGCGCTCAGGTGTCTCGAAACTCAGCGCCTTCGAGAGCATGCCCATGGAGGCCTACCGCTCCCAGGTCGCCGGCCAGATTCATGACTTCAGCGTGACGCACTACCTCGACGGGCCCCTCGCGGAGCGCGTGGACCGCTTCGCCCAGTTCGCAATGGTGGCGACCAAGGAAGCCGTAGCCGACTCGGGGCTCCAGCTCGATCGGGAAGATCCGCGCCGCATCGGCATCATGATGGGGGCGGGCATGGGCGGAATGGTCATTGCCGAGCAGGAGTACCACCGCGTCTACGAGAATCTGAAGCCGAACCGCGTCGTCCCCAACTTCATTCCTCAAGTGACGCTCAATTCCGCCTCAGGCGCCCTCGCGATCATGTGTGGAGCAAAAGGGCCGAACCTGACGATCTCCACGGCCTGCTCGTCCAGCGCTCACGCCATCGGCCTGGCTCGAGAAGCGATTCGCGCGGGCCGAGCGGACGTGGTCATCGCCGCCGGCGCGGACGCCAGCATCGTGCCCCTCACCTTCGCGGGGTTCTGCTCGCTGCGGGCGCTGTCGACGACGTTCAATGACACCCCCGAGCGAGCATCGCGGCCATTCAGCCGGACGCGAGATGGATTCGTCATGGGCGAAGGCGCGGGAACCTTGATCCTCGAGTCTCTGGATCACGCCAGAAAACGTAATGCGCGCATCTACGCCGAGGTCGCCGGCTATGCCGCGACGAGCGATGCCCATCACATGGTCGTGCCTCGGGAGGACGGTCGGGAGATCGCGCATACCATGTCCATGGCGTTGCGAAATGCCCGTGTTCGGCCCGCTCAGGTCGACTATATCAATGCGCACGCTACCTCGACGCCCATCGGGGACGTGGTCGAGATCAAGGCGATCAAGGACCTCTTCGGGCGCCGGGCGAACCAGGTCGCCATCAACGCGACGAAATCACTCATTGGCCATACCCTCGGGGCCGCGGGCGCGCTCGCGGGCATCGTCTGCGCCTTGACCGTCGACACGAGCCTAGTTCATCCCACCATCAACTACGATGATCCAGATCCCGACTGCGCTCTTCCCGGCATCTCGGAGCGGGGGCACGAGCGGTCGGTCGGGGTCGCCCTGCTGAACGCGTTTGGGTTCGGCAGCAACAATGCGACGGTCGTCTTCAAGACATACCAGACTTAGGGGGAGATCAATGCCCATCGACACCGACCTCACTCTTCGAGTTCGCTCGACGCTCGCGGAATATCTCAAACGCGACGTCACGACGATCAAGCCTGGTGATGCCCTGCGGGACGACCTCGGTCTCGATTCGCTGACCACGATCGAGCTGCTCTACCGGATCGAAGAAGAATTCGAGGTGGAGGTCCCGGACACGGACTTGCCTGGCCTCGTGACGATAGCCGATGTGGCTGCCTACCTCCAGCGGAGAGCCGCCCAAGCTTGAATCGCTGTCTCGGTTATGGCCCGGGATCGAAGGCGAGTATCGCTCGCCGTCATGCCGGGCACGATTGCCGCGCCCATGGCGCGACGAGTCCCCTTCAACAACACTTGGGTGGGACGCGATCGGAGAAGCGGTGTACGCGCAAAAGCGTATACAACCAAGAGACCAGGGAACTCCTGAAGTCAGGTGGTCCACGTGTGCTTACTGCCGCCATTCTCCTTGACAGCGAACTCCTCACGCATTTATCGTTCTCGCGCTTCTCCTCTGGCAGCTCGGCGATGGGAGGCCTGAGATGCACCGAGATTCGTGGCCGCAGCATCAGATGCAACCGAGTAGGCGATGCTGTTCTAGAGGCCGAGCGATCTACACCGTTTTTCCGATCGTTGTGACACTGATGCTGCTCCCCACGATCGCCTTTGCTACCCCTCCCGATCCATGGTGGATCGCCGGAATCTACGATGGGGGGGACGGTGACGACATCGTGACCCTCGTGTATGAGACCTCGGGTTCCAACGCGGCTGCGCTGTCGCAGACGCCCCCTCTCTTGAGCCTGACGGAAGCATCGTTCGCGAGCATCGTCCATCGGGGTCCTAGCTGCCGATCCGCTGGGAGTCCTCGGTCGCCTCCTACTGCCGCGTTCTCTTGCCTCTTCAATTCCTCATCAGGCCTCACGCCCTCTCCATTATCCTTTCTCGGTCGACTTCCCCGGCGCCCATCACGAAGTCCCGTCTGCCCCGACTGGGTCACTTCCCTGAAAGGCCGTGAGGACGAGTTTGCCGCGGACACGTCAGCCCGGCCCTTTCCAGTCTTGCCAGAGAGGCACACAGGTCTTGGCGGAATGCAGACTCAAGCGCGGAATGCGTTCGTGTTGTGTTCTACCGCAGAGTCCGCTGAGGAGTGCAGACCAGCCATGAACTACATCAACCGGCTCGTCGCGACGCTCTAAAGCCGGCGGCCTCGCCCGCCCGGCACTTCCAGGGCGAGCGACGGCGTCGCCGATGTTTCCAAGGCATTGGGACGCGGGGGTGAAAAGAATGACGTGACGGCGGCAGTGGCTGCCCAACAAGAGGGATTTCCCGCCTTACACACTCATCGAAAGGAGGACTCACATGGCACGAAACATCGGGTCGTGGTGGATCAAGGACGGCATCGACGGACGACGGATTGAGGCGCAGGGGTTTGCCTCGACCCTCGATGCGGTGGCCGGCTTCGACTGGACGGAAGACCACGGCGACTCCGACGTCCTCGAAAAGGACTTCGTCGAGACCGCCAACTACACCGAGCGCGTCGACAACGTCGATGCCGTGCAGATGTCTTCGCATGGCAACCCGGATGCGTTCTCCGTCTGGGGCGGATCGGTGTCGACGTCCGACACAATCCGTTTCGGCAAGAGCGATCTCGAGATCTTCGCGACGCATGCCTGCAAGCTGCTCGAGAACTCGGCGGCACATCCAGTGGGGCGTTGGTGCGGGGCGTTCGATCGCCTGCACTACATGTGCGGCTTCCACAATAGTTCCTACAGCGGCGGTGGTCAGAACCCGCGCGGGCAGTACTTTGCCATGTATGCGGCATTCTTGCACGCGGTGATTCCGTGGATGCCGCAGTATCCGGTCCGCGAGGCGTGGAAGCTCGCCAACATCGCGGTCGAGGGTTCCGACGTGGAATGGGCCTATCTGCGCTGTACCGGAACTGGCGCAGACACCTACAACGAGCTGCTCACGGCGAGCGAGCCTGCCGACCCGACGACGAATCGGTCGTTCTGGACGGCGCACGGTTCCTGCTGAACGAGGAGGACGCCATGTCTTTGACGCTGACCAATCTCGACATCAAGACCAAGCTGCCGTCGATTCCGGCCTCGCTGCCGATCTTTTCTCTCACCGCACCCACCTTCGACGACCGCAAGGCGGCCATCGCGCGCCTGGGCGAACGAATGAAGCTTGGGTCGCTTCGCACGGTGGAACTCGAGCACGCCCGCATCCTCGCCAGCGAGCGTGGTGACATTCACTTCTTCCACGCGAGCGGCGGCCTCTGGGCGCGTGACGCGACGGCCTCGCAAGGTGCCACAGACGAGATGCGAAAGTGGGACGGACTTGTCGACACGAAGACGGACGGACAGCGCGTGGTGCTTAACCCGGACGCCTCGAAACGCCTCATCGCCCAAGCCGACGAACTCCTTCGGCCGCTCGGACTGATCGGCAAGGAACTGGTCTCGCAGACCGTGCAGCTCGATCAGGTGGCACAGCTCGATGCGAAGGGCAAGGAGATCACCCACGGCGCCGGACCGGCGACGATCAAGTTCCAGTACGGGGTCGAGGGCCTCCCCGTCCGCGGTGCCGGGGCCAAGACGCTGGTCTTTGCAGAGCCGGGTACATCGCAGGCGCGCGTCAGCGGTATTTTTCACACGTGGCGCACCCTCGGGGAGAAGGCGTCGGTCTCCATGAGGCCGCTTGAAGAGGCCCTGACTGTCGGGCTACTCATGGATCCTGAGCTGGACGAGTACGCGGGGGCGGGCCATCGGGTTCAGGTGACGCGGCTGGAGCTCGTGTACTTGGCCCTGCCCGCGTTCATGCGGCAGACCCACCTCTTTCCCGCGTTTCAGGTCGAGGGCATCGTCAGCGAAGGACCGAAGGGTATCAGCTTCCACTTCGGACGATTCCATCATGCGGCGCCGCCGCAAGCGTATGCCGCGGCCAACGCCTACGGTCCCTATCTCACGATCAATCCCGATGGCATCTCGCCCAAGCAGGCGAAGCCTGCCTACGCGTGAACGCGGACAGGCGCGCCAGCGTCATCGTCCCTCGCTCGCGCTCGTGGGAACGTCATTCTGAATGGATGCGCGGCGCCGACGGTTCCAGCGTGCGGGCTGGAGGCTCCCGAAACCCGTCTGGGCGCACCGCGTCCGCCCGCCCAGGTGTAAGGGCAGATTTCCATTGTGTCCGCCCCCGAACCAGGAGAAAGATTTCATCGACGAGAATTGCCGATCGCAGATCACTGCGCGGCGGCACCCATGGCCCACCGCCGTGCTGGAGAAGATCCACACGGTCGTTCGTGGACCCGGGGGACGGTCGCGCGCGAGCTGGCGTACGATGCCTCCTAGCGGAACTGCGACGACTCGCGGCTTTGGATTTGTGAGCTTACCGCCGACACCCCACCCGACCACCGCGATGGACGCGGCGTGATGCGAACGATGGTTCATCGGACACTCATCAGTCACATGGGCATCTGGAGGTTTCATGGCGAAGAAGATCGTGGTGTGCTGCGATGGAACGTGGAACACGCCCCGGACCGAAACGAACGTCTTCCGCACATATCGGTTTCTTCGCGCGAGCGTGGGCTCGCCGCCCGAGGTCACCCTCAAGGAGGGCGTGAGGACATGCAACGGCCGCGCCTCTGACAGCTCCGACGTTGCGCTGTTCTACGATGCCGGAGTCGGCAGCCAGTGGTTCGACCGTCTCCTCGGCGGAGCAACAGGCGCCGGCCTCTCCGACAACATCCTGGATGCGTATCACTTCCTCGGACACAATTTCACGCCCGGCAGCGAGATCTACCTGTTCGGGTTCTCTCGGGGGGCCTTTACCGCGCGCTCCCTGTGCGGTTTCGTCAAGGCGGCCGGGCTCCTCGACAAGCCCAGCAGACAAGACGTGTGGCGAGCCTACGTGGACCGGTACGTGGCCGCTCCTCACGCGGCGGTCGGCGTCACTGCGCACCCGACGGGATGGGACCTCGGCAAGATCCGGAGTTGGCTCATGCAGTTGGCCGGCGACGCCATCGGCCATCTTGGCACCGACGTCGCGTCGCTACCAACCCACGGCAACGTCAAGATCAAGTTCATCGGCGTGTACGACACGGTAGGCGCGCTTGGTGTCCCGATCGCGGCGGCGGCACGCGTCAACGAGCCGATCGTGGGCTTCCACAACACCACCCTTGGCGACACGGTAGAGAATGCCGTGCAAGCCCTCGCGGCCGACGAGCGCCGCGGCCCGTACGTCGCGGCCGTCTGGACGCAGGCGGCGAATGCGGCGGCGCTCGCGGGGCAGAGCGTGATGCAGGTCTGGTTCCCGGGCGTGCACTCCGACATCGGCGGCGGCTACCACGACAAGGGCATCGGCGACACCACCTGGGATTTCATGATGAGACAGGCGGCCGCCAAGGGGCTGGTGATCGACAGCGCGCGCCCCACCCCGGAGCTCACGCTGAACGCGCTGCCTGCGCAACATGAATCGTTCGACAAGACCTGGGAGGAGCTCAGTGCGAAGTGGAAGCTCATTCCGGAGGGCGTGCGCACGATCGGGCCGAAGATCATCGGGCCGGCGGGCGAGGAGCTCACGGTGGCCCCGAAGGTGATGCTCCACCCGTGCCTGGTGAATCGCCTCGGGCAGCGCTGCACGACGATCCTGGACGAGAAGACGAACCGCAGGCAGGACGGGGATTATCGGCCTACGAACGTCACCAAGGACACCCTGCCGCTCTTCGCGGGCTAGGGCCGTACCTGATATCCGGTCAACGGGGGAGACGCAATGGCTCATCCGTATCCGTACGCGAACTCCGCTCAGGCGCTCTACTGGCCTGCCCTCGGGCCGCGGTTCTTCGACGGCTGGAATTCGTCGGAGGCCCGGCGCGACCGCGATCTCCTGTGCGCGGAGATGTCCCGCCTCGCGTACGCTCAGCGGGAGGCCGTGGCCGCCGCGCTCAGTACCATCAAGTTCAGCCTGCATGGCTGGATCGGAGGCGAGACGGCCGAGCAGCGAGCCGCCACGCGTGGTACCGACGGCTTCATCGCGACCAGTGACGACGAGGACCTGACGGTCCTGGCGTTTCGCGGCACGGAATCGAACAAGCCGGAAGACCTCCTCGCCGACGCGATGGCCACCTCGATACCGTGGCGTTCACAGGATTCGAGCCGCGGCAACGTCCACCGCGGGTTCGCGGCCACGTATGCGCGGGTACGCGATAACATCGAGCAGGCGCTCACCACGACGAGCGGACCACTCCTGATCACGGGCCATAGCCTGGGAGCGGCCCTCGCCACCCTCGCGGCGGCCGACCTGGGCCCGCGCGGCCGCGAGCTGATCACCTTCGGCTCACCCCTGGTCGGCGACCGCGCCTTCAGACAAGAGCTGGCCGGAGTCACGGTGAGGCGGTTCATCGATTGCTGCGATCTTGTCGCGCGCATTCCGCCGAAGCGATTCGATGCGTCGCACATCGAGACCCTGCTGATCGATCTCGTCTCGAGTCCGTCGCGTGTCGAACCGATCGTCACCGGTCTCATCAAGGTCGGCGCTGCCGGCCTCGCCCGCGCCCTCGACGTATTACACGTGCGGCCCGAGTACGAACATGTCTGCGACGCGATCTACGTCGATCGGCACGGGAAACGCATGGACCACGCGGCCGCCGACAGCATTGCCGCAGATCAGCAAGGGGCGCGCCACGACTACCGCGGGGGCTTCACTCCGGACGCCGGGCGCTTGCTGCACGAGCTCAAGACCGTGTTCGAGGCTGGTACCTCGCTCGACGCCCACGCCATGCGCGTCGCGGTGCGAGACTTCGGAGCCAAGCTCTTCCAAGGTGACCCGGTACCACTGCGGGACCTCGCCGACCACGCGCCGATCAACTATGTCTCCGCGTTCACCGGCCGGGTCTCGTGACGGTCGGTCTACGGGGCGCCGAACCGCGGCGGTTTCATCGGCTCGCTATACTGCCGCGAACAGGCCGAGGCAGGAGTTGCTCATCGTCGGGAAGTCCGGCTGGGCGCGGCGCCGACCGCGTGGAAACTGGGGAATTGACGTTGCCGCAGCGATTCGGCTAGGTTGCCGCACGACGCTCGAACAGGAGGGCAATGATGAACCTTCCCGCGTATGACGAGCTGCACGTCATCTCCGATCTGCACATGGGTGGCGCCCCGGGCTTCCAGATCCTCGGTGAGACGGCACGGCTGGCGGCCTTCGTCCGGTGGGTCCGAGGGCAGAGGCCGGACGGCCAGGTCGCACTCCTGTTGAACGGCGACGTCGTCGACACCTTGGCGGAGGACATCCAGGGGTATCTCGCGATCGAGACGGCCGTCGCCACCGTCGAGCGGATCATCGATCGGGATCCCGCCTTCTCACCCATCTGGGATGCCCTCGCCGAGTTCGTGCGCACCAAGAACCGCACGCTCGTCATCGTCATCGGCAATCACGACCTCGAGGTGGCGCTGCCACCGGTTCAGCGGCTGCTCGTCAGCCGGCTCGCCGGCGATGATCCAGCGGCACGGGGCCGGCTCGAGTTCTCGACCTTCGGCGCCGGCTACACGTGCCTGGTCGGCGGTGTCCGCGTGTTCTGCACGCACGGCAACGAGGTGGACGCCTGGAACTACGTCCGCTACGAGGACCTGGCCCGCGTCTCCCGCCGGCTGAATTCGGGCCGGCCGGTAGCCCTTTCCGAGTGGGAGCCGAACGCCGGGACCAAAATGGTCAAGGACGTGATGAACGAGGTGAAACGCCGCTATGCCTGGATCGACTTGCTGAAGCCGGAGAACCAGGCCGCGGTCGGCGTGCTGGCGGTGCTCGAACCCTCGCTGGCCAGCCGGATCACGCGTGTGATCCCTGTAGTCGGCGAGCGCGTGCGCGGCGGCGCGGACTACGAGGGCCGGCTCTCCTCCGAGGGGTATGCCCCGCCGGCAGCCGGTGCCACGCGCGTGGTCACCGCCGACCAGCTGCTCGGCCCAAACCTGACCGGCGGTCTTCAGGGCGGCGGTGCCAGGGGCACCGGCAGCGCGGACGACATGCTGCTCGCGGCCGAGGGCAACCTCGCGGGCCGGTCGGCCGGGGCTCGCCCCGGGGACGAGACGCTGGGGACGCCCCAGCTCGTGTGGGATCGGCTGACCGGTTGGATCACCGGCGTCGGTAAGGACGAGGCCTTGCGCCGCGCCCTCCTCGACTGGCTGGCCGGCGACAAGACGTTCGATCTCGACGACCGCGACGCCACCTTCCGCGACGTCACGAAAGCGGTGGGATCCGAGATCGGCATCACCATCACCGGGCACACGCACCTCGAGCGGGCCATCGACATGGGCGGCAACCGCTTCTATTTCAACTGCGGCACCTGGATCCGGCTGATGCGGTTCACCGACGCCATGCTCAAGGACACGGCGTCGTTCAAGCCGATCTACGACGTGCTGGTCGACGGTCGGATGAGTACCATCGACGCCGCCACGTTCAACGCGGAGCCGCTGGTGCTGAACCAGACGAGCGCGGTGTGCATCAAGGCCGACGGTGGCCGCGTGGTCGGCGAGCTGGCTCACGTGGAGGGTGGGAACCCGGTGTCCCGCCGGGTCATGCGGCAGTTCGAGAGGAACTGACATGGCTCAGATCCGCAACGTCAAGCTGGAACTGCTCCGGCCGGGCCCCGCGAACAACCAGCTCCTTTCACCGCTGACGCCGTACCTGGCGCTGTGCGGCGCCGACGGGCCAGTCACCGTGCACATCCCCTTCGAGCACCGTCACCTGCTGAACCGCCTCGAGCGCCTCCGCTACGTCACCGGAGGGGTGCCGGTGTCGCCCGAGCAACAGGCCACGGAGGTTCGCGAGATGGGTGAGGCGCTCGGCAAGGTACTGGCACAGGTGCCGGCGCTGTTCTCCGAGATCGGCACCGCGGCCAGCAACGAGGACGAGCTCGTGCACCTGCGCCTCGTCACGACGGCGTACGAGCTGGCCATGATCCCCTTCGAGCTCTCCATCGGCGCGGACGGCTTCCCCGGCTCCGGAGCGCCCCTGTTCCTGCAGCCCACGGTTCCGCTGTCGCTCACTCGCGAGGTTCGGCGCGGACGGCCCCTGCCGGTTTATTGGGACCGCTCGCCCCGCATCCTGTTCGCCTTCGCCTCACCCGACGGGCTGCCGGCGGTGCCGGCCCAGGACCATCTGGACGCCCTGCGCCGAGCCGTCGAGCCCTGGGTGAAGTGGAGGGCCAACCAGACCGACCGGCTCCCGGAGGTCAAGAAGCTCCTGACCGTGCTGCCGAATGCCTCGCTGCGGACGATCCGCCGGGCCTGCGCCGAGAGCGAGTACACGCATGTGCACATCCTGGCTCACGGCGAGCCGATCGAGCAGGAGGGAGACCGCCACTACGGTGTCGCCCTGTGCGTGGACGGCGATCCCACGGGCAAGCAGGTCGTGAGCGGCGACGTCCTGGCCACGGCACTCACGGCGAAGGATGCCATCGGCACGACGCGCTTTCGCCCAACGCTGGTCAGCCTATCGACCTGCGACTCAGGCCAGACGGGCTCGGTGATCACGCCGGGCGGCAGCATCGCCCACGCCCTGCACGCGGCCGAGATCCCGTGGGTCATCGCTTCCCAGTTCCCCCTCTGGATGCGGGCGTCGTCGATCGCCACCGAGGTGCTGTTCGCGGGGCTGCTGCGTGGCGACGATCCCCGCTGGGTGTTGCGGGCCCTGCGCCAGCGGTTGCGGACCGATTCGCCCGGCACGCACGACTGGGGCAGCATCGTGGCCTACGCGGTGGTGCCGTGGGACTTCGACCGGCAGGTAGAGGCGTTCCGCAACCGGCAGACGCGCCAGCGGATTGAGGTGAAGTTCGACCAGGCCGAGGAGATGGTCAAGGCGGCGGCCTCGCGGGACGGCGCGGCGGCGGCCCCAGACGCCCTCAACGCCGTCTATGAATCCATCCGTGGCGAGCTGGAAAGGTGGCGCGACGCCCTGCCGCTGACGGCGCCCAAGAGCGAGCGCGCCGAGCGCCTGGGGATGAGCGCGGCCAGCGAGAAGCGCATCGGCAACCTCTTCCCCGGCGAGTCGGACCGCGCGCGCAAAGCCTACGAGTCGGCGCGCGAGTTCTATCGCCGGGCCCTGGACGCCGAGCCCTTCAACCACTGGGTGATCACCCAGTACCTGTCGATGACCGCGGTACTGGCCGCCGATCTGGACGTCAGCGGGCTGGCCTCGAAGTACGGCGCATGGTGGACCGCCGCACGGCAGCTGTCGGAGTGGGACCTGCGCAATGCGACCGGCGAGAAGCGGGCGTGGGCCCTGGCCACGCTGGCCGAGCTGGAGTTGCTCGGCTCCGTCTATGCGGGTGTCGTTTTTGACGCGGAGAGCGCCACGCGCGAAATCCAGAACTTCTGTCATGGGATTCTGGACGTCGTCGACCGCCAGGCCTTCCCGATCTTCTCGAGCTGCCGTCAGTTCAAGCGCTACGCGGAGATCTGGCCTCGCGAGCAGTGGAAAGATCTGGCGGCGGCCGCAATCGCCGTCCTGGGCGACGTGCCTTCCTGGACGGGGCGCGTCTACCTGGCCCGGGCCTAGACGGCGACGTCCTGTCAGCGACCGGCCTGGGTGGTCACCGCGTCAGTCTCATCCGGACGGCGGCGATCCACGATGGGGGGAGGGCACCCAGGCAGGGGACCGCCGCAGCGTGCTAATGTTGCCCGTGCTCTAAGAGCATCGAGACGCGAGTATCGATGGCCTTGGCGAATCTCTCGCTTGCTATGAGCGTTCGTGGCTTCATGGAGGATCCGCATGGACATACCGAACACGATCGTCGCGATGGTTCACGACCGAGTGGGCGAGGCGTTGGCATCATTCCTCTCGGGAGGCGACAACCCGTTCTTCATTCGTCTCAGTCCGGCGGATACACTCCTTGCTCAGCTCGAAGATACGTCGGTGACTCTGCCGCGCGTCTCGGCCGGGTTCATCGGCGACATCGCCCTGAGTTCCGTGTCCGGAGTGGTGAACAAGCTCCGGTCGCTGTCGCAGGATTCCCAGGCGAGTGGCGGTGCCGGCCTGCCTAAGCTTCCGAATCCTGCCGACCTGGTGGCGCAGGTCCGCAGCGCGCTGGGGCGCCGGCTGCCGTTTCCTCCCCAGCAGCAAGATACGAACCCCGAAGGGGTGATCGAGTCCCTGGTCGGTATCCTCGACCGCGAGGGGCAGGAGATCGGCCAGGCGACGAAAGATTTCCAAGAACGCTTCAACACGATTCTCGGTGGACTGGTGCGGCCGGGTCGGGCCGATGACGACACTGCCAGCGTCGGTCGGTTGAAGCAGATCCTCGGCAGGGACACTGGCACGATCATACCGATCGCGGCGATCGCCAACGCGGTGCGAGGCGTGAAGAACGTGGCCGACGTACCGCACAGCATCGAGCAGGGTCTGCTCGCGTACTTCTTCTCGTCGGACGGATTCAAGACGATAGACGGCGAGAGTGTGGTCGCGCCGGTACACCTCTCGGATCTCAAGGGCATCGCCGAGAGCGCCATCAGCGTCGGTCCGAAGCTCGACGTCAAGGTGAACCCTGCTTCGGTGAAGCAGGTCAAAGGGCTCTTCACGACCGCGACGGCCGAGCAATATCTGCGCGATACGATCCGCGTCATCGTCGAGAGTGCCTACGACGCGCTCCGAGGCCTGCAAAGCAGCGACGGGAAGACGGGCCTCTTCGGCACGGTGACGACGAGGCTCAGAACGCGCAAGCAGGCGACGGCAGATCAGGAAGCCGTCGTCACCAAGTTCGTGACCTGGTTCCGTGGCTTCTCGTCGATGGCCGAATCCGGGGCGATGCGGGCCGTCGAGGTCGGAACCCAGGGCGTGTCGGAGTTCCAGACGAACCCGCTGATAGCTGCGGCCGCCGGCGCGTTCGCGGGCACGGTGGCGCGGAAGCTGGCTCAAAGCGCATTCCTTGACCTGTTGACCACGGAATTGAACAAGGCAGGATGAGCCGCCCGGAGTGTGGATACGCAGGCCCTGGACTTCCTGGATTGGGTCAAAGGCCCCGAGCCGTGCCCGCCTCAGACCTCTCGTCGACGGTGACGAGACCCCGGCGATCCGCTTTCGTGGTCGCCGTCGCTCTCTGCCTGCTCGCCCGGACCAGCGGGGCGGAAGAGCCGATCGAGAAGAGGATGGACGATCTCTTCGGCGAGCACGAAAGGTATCTGGCCTTCTTCCAGACCTTGAAAGATTCCGTGGTCCGTGACGACAAGAAGGCCGTGGCCAGACTTCTGCATTACCCGCTGGATGTCTTCGACGAACGGGGGCGCCATGTGGTACGCACCCCCGCTGAGTTCCTGAAGCGTTACCACGAGGTATTCAACGAGAACGTCATCCGAGCCGTGAAAGCACAGGAGCCGGCCACACTGTTCGCGAACTGGCGAGGCGTAATGCTCGGGAACGGCCAGGTCTGGTTCTCCGGCGTGTGCGCGGACAAGAGCCGCGACCAGCCGTGCGCGGACAAGGTGATCAAGGTCATCACGATCAACACGAACGCTCCCCGCACGTAGTCAAAATGGGTGGCCGGGCCCTGGGGGCCGGGCACCATCCAGGAGGCGACAGATGACAATGCACGTTGGCCAGCGCGGCAAGAATCTGTTCAAGGAGTGGGAAGGCTTGGTCACCCACGAGTATCTCGACTCCGGAGGGGCGCCCACCATCGGCATCGGCCATCTCCTGACGCGATCAGAGCGGACGTCGGGCAAGATCACCCTCGGCGGCCAGGGTGTGGACTACCGGAACGGCTTTACCGAGCAGCAATGCTGGGATCTGCTGGACCAGGATCTTTCAGGCAGTGAGGCGGTCGTCAACGGGGCCGTCAAGGTGCCGTTGAACCAGAATCAGTTCGACGCCCTCGTGTCATTCGTCTTCAATGTGGGCGACGAGGCTTTCCGCAGCAGCACATTGCTCGGGCTCTTGAACCAGAAGCAGTACGACCAGGTACCCAGCCAGCTGGCACGCTGGAACATGGACAACGGCCACGTGGTGCAGGGGCTGGTCAATCGCCGCGCGAAGGAGATCGCCCTCTGGAACATGCCGGTGTGAACGGTTCCCCTAGGAGCCCGTCGGCGTCGTGGGAAGCAGAGAGCCGGATTGTTAGCATGTGCATACGCGGGAAGGCGTTGGTCTTTTTGCCGTCACCACCAGACCTGCGACAGGGGCACCGGATTCCACGCTGCAACGCTGCGCGCGCGATGTCCACCTTCAGATCCGCTTCGACGAGCACGCGCTCGACGTACTGAGGCCGGTGGTTGAAACGGCCGTGAGGCTTGATGCAGTACGTTGACGTGGCGTCGTTCTCGGTCGCTTCTTCCACGGTGAAGATGAGCCGTCCGCCGGATCGCAAAGCTCCGGCCGCAGCGACGGCGACATCCTTGAGCTCGCCGAAATAGACGAGGGTTCGTGTTGCGAGAAGGCCAGCTTCGGCCAGCGCCGCGGCCACGAGCCTGGCAGCAGCGTCGGGTGTGTCTCAGTCTGGCGCGTTGTGTCGCGGAGACGGAACCACGAGCGGGGGCGATCGCCGCTGGAAGGGCGTGAGGGTTGGCTACCCTTGAGACTGCGCTACACGGGGTGATGCATAACGTTCATTCTCACCTGCAGTCGATGTCTGCGAGACTTGGGTTTGGCCTTCGGTCCTGTCAATGAATGCCATCTGCCTTTGGAGAACACTTCGGTATAGCCGCCCTCTGCCAGCGTGAAAGGCGCGTCAATCGTTTTCATGTGATTCATTTTCATCGCGCCTTTTTTGTGATACTGCTCGAACCACTCCGGAAGGACAAAGTCCTGAACCCTTACTCCATCGATGCTGTAGTAGTTTTCCTGAACTGGATCGCAGACTTCCAGTGCGAAAAAGCCAACTCGACGCCTGTTCCTGAGATGAAATGGCCCGGCTGCGTAAAGGTTCACGTTGGGATCTGCGATCATCTCCAGCAGTTCGTGCGACAGAGTGGACGTATATTCGCCCGCGTCCGCTATGTCGTCTGCGGCGAAAATGTAACCTACTGGCTTATCGCCTTCAATGTGATATCCGAGGTCACCGCTGGCCGCGTGATCGCGGATAACTATTTTCATGTTGAAGTGAGATGCGTCGAATACGAGATTCGCGCCCCAACCCCAGGCAGGCTCAAAGTCTCGGGTGATTTGTTTCTGGAGGGCAACGAGATGTCGCTTAACGTCTGCATCAGAAATACTACGGGAGCCATTCACGATTGAGATTGTGGGGTTCATGAGCGTGTTCTCCTGATAATTCAGTGGATCACGATTGTCGCCACATGAAAGGCCTGCTCACCTTCTCGGCGCCCCTGAGGGTTCACGGTTTCAGGAGGGCAAGCACCTCGTCCGTGCTCCGGACGCGCCCAAAGGGTCCCTGAAACGAGAGCATGGTGGCCTCGTGAATCTCAGGCGAGAACGCGGCGCAGCCATCGTCCAGCAGCACGACCTGATACCCGCGATCAGCCGCGTCGCGCGCCGTCGTCTCCACACAGACGTTGGTCACGACCCCACCCAAGACGAGGGACGAAACCCCGAGCGAGCGCAGCCGGTGGTCGAGGCCCGTCGAGCTGAACGTGCCATACGTCGTCTTGTTCACAACGAGCTCGCCCGGCCGGGGCTCGAGGCTGGCGACGATGCGGGCCCAAGGATCGGCCCGCGGAGGGATGGCTGCGTCCCCTACCGCCGCGCGATTGGCAGCGTTGCGTTCTCGGAAGATCGGCATCAGGTCGCTGCCGTCGGGCAGCTCTGAGGCTACCGTCGTATACACCACGCGCAGTCCGTGCCCACGGAAGAAGTCGAGCAGCCTCCGCAGTGACGGCTCGACCACCCCCCGGCCGCGCTCCTGGAAGTGGCTCAGCACGCCCGGGACGATGGCCTCGCAGGCCCGCGAGAACGGCGAGGCGGGATCCAGAAAGTACTCCTGCATATCGATGATCACGAGCGCGGTGGCGCTCGGATCGAGCCTCAGCGGGGCCTCGTTGCGATGGCGTTGAAGGACGGTGTACCGCTCGTGCGCAGTGCTCACCATCGTTGTCTCCTCGAGGCTTTCGCCTGCGTTCTCAGTGTCGCCGGCCGGAGGCCAACGTCGATTCTAGTCCGATTGCATCAGACAGGGAACCGCCCGCGTGGCCGCTGACCCCCTGACACAATCTGCTGTGGCATCGGCTCCGAGAGGGTGGCTCCTCGGGCGGTGTCTGAGTCTG
>Ga0209465_10000224_pt1 | contig 27041 bp, 8 predicted proteins | sample PanSoiPlot1MoBio_FD_188321 | JGI IMG/M metagenome (GOLD analysis project Ga0209465, IMG submission 188321) | Tropical forest soil microbial communities from Panama analyzed to predict greenhouse gas emissions - Panama Soil Plot 1 MoBio (SPAdes)... | ecosystem: Environmental > Terrestrial > Soil...
TCTTCAAGGCACCCTTGACATGCTGATCTTGCGAACTCTTCTTTATGGTCCTGCTCACGGCCACCAGATTGGCAAGCATATTCAGCGAACCACGAATGATTTTCTCCAGATGCAGCACGGCTCGCTTTACCCCGCGCTGCACAGACTGGAACGAAGGGGATGGGTCACGTCCAAATGGGAGACGGCCCCAGATCGGAATCGGGAGTTCAAGTACTACCGGCTTACCGATAAGGGAAGGAAACAGCTTGTCGTCGAAGAATCTCAATGGAGGCAGATGGCAGAAGCTGTGGCGCGGGTGATGTGGCCCGCAGCTGAGGAGAGCTGAGATGAAATGGTGGCAGATCGGGAAACGCGATGCCGATTTGCAACGGGAACTGCAATCCGATCTTGAACTGGAAGAAGAAGAGCAGCGGGAACGCGGCATTCCTCCAGAAGAGGTCCACTATGCCGCCCTGCGCGCCTTCGGCAATCCCAGTGTGATTCGCGAGCAAACTCGCGAGGTCTGGAACTGGGACAGGCTCGAGACTCTTCTCCGCGATCTAAGAATCAGCATCCGCACGCTCGCTCGGCAGCCGGCATTTTCAGCGGTGGCGATGCTGGTGATCGCCGTTGGCATGGGGGCGACTATCTCACTATTCACCGTCGTCTGGTCAGTTCTCCTGAAACCTCTGCCGTTCGATCACCCGGAGCAGCTCGTTCGACTTTACGAAAGCAGCGAGAGGTTTCCGGAGAACGTCGTCACCCCCGGCATTTACCGCGAATGGAAACGCGAGAGCCGATCGTTCTCCAATCTCGCGCTTTATAACGACTGGCCGCAGTACAACCTCTCCGACCGCGGTACTCTGCCCGAAAATGTCCGCGCGACGATCTGTTCCTGGGACCTGTTCGCGACGCTCGGTGTCCAGCCCGGCATCGGACGCGGCTTTACGCCGGAGGACGACCAGCCTTCCGCCAACGGTACCGTCATCCTCAGTTGGCCTCTTTGGAAACGCCGCTTCGGCGGCGACTCTTCCGTCATCGGCCGCAAAATCAATCTTGATGCCAAACCCTACACCGTCATTGGCGTGATGCCGCGTTGGTTCGCTTTTCCCGAGCAGAAGGTGCAGATCTTCCTTCCTGCGTACCAGGAGAGAACGCCCAAGGAGATGGCCAATATCGACGACCACCAGTTCGTGGCGATCGGAAGGCTGAAGCCCGGCGTCACGCGCGATCAGGCGGCACAAGAAGTCTCGGCAATTGTCCACCGCATCCACGACGCCCATCGCGACCTTCCGTTCGTCAGCAGCGGCGCGGGGATCCGACCGCTCATCGATTACTTGGTGGGCGAGGTGAAGCCCGCGCTGTATATGCTGCTGGCCGCCACCGGTTGCATGCTGCTGATCGCGTGCCTCAACGTCGCCAACCTGCTGACCGCCCGCTCCGCGGCACGACGACGCGAAATTGCCATCCGCACAGCGCTCGGTGGCGGTCACTTCCGACTGATTCGTGGGCAGCTCATCGAAACGTTCGTACTTTTCTGCGTCGGGGGAGCAGCCGGCCTCTCCCTCGCCCTCGCCGCTCTCCGATGGGTCGTCATGACGCGAGGCGACATGCCGCGCGTGGAATCGATCGGCATGGACGGCGTCGTGGTCGCAACCGTCGCGGGACTCGTGTTGATTTGCGCTCTGTTCGCCGGACTCGTCCCGGTGCTGGCAAGCCGCTCCGAGAACCTGCTCGCGGCGCTGCAAGAGTCGTCGCGGAGTTCGACCTCGGGCTCTTCGCGTACCGGTGTGCGCAAAGTGCTTGTGGGCGCCGAAGTTGCCTTCACCGTGGTTCTGCTCGTCAGCGCCGGCTTGCTGCTCAAGAGTTACATGAGGCTGCGGTCGACTGACCTGGGCTGCACGACCAACAACATCCTCACCATGCATTTCACTCTTCCGGAAGTGCAGTACAGCAAGCCGGTGCAGCGGGTGGCATTCTTCGACGATCTGCTCGCTCGCGTGCGTGCATTGCCGGGAGTGGAGGCGGCCAGCCTAGTCCGCGCGGTTCCCGGCGAAGGATACTTCGGCGACGGCGACGTGACTGTCGCCGAACATTCCCCCTTGCCGCAAGGGCAGACGATACTTGCGATCGCCCGCTGGGCTGATCCGGGCTATTTCGCGTTGCTAAGAATACCGTTCCTCCGCGGACGCACCTTCGGTTCCGATCAGAGTCTCGATGGCGCCCACGAAGCCATCATCAGCGCGGAGTTCGCGCGGCAGTCTTTTCCAAATGAGGACCCAATCGGCAAGCACCTGATCGGCTTCGGCCGGCGGAGTTACGAAATCGTCGGCGTCGTGGGCGACACCCGATACGAGCTGGCCAGGCCACCGGAGCCGATGATGTATTTCCCGATCGATGCCGGCAGAGAAAGCGGCGCCGCCCTCGTCGTCCGCGCTGCACGCGATCCCGAGAGCCTCGCACTTCCCATTCAGAAGGGTATCCAGCAGATGGATCGCGAACTCGCCGTCTCGGACGTGCTCACGATGGATCAGATCATCAACAAATCATCGCGCGACGCAAATTTCGAAGCGACGTTGCTGGGAGCCTTCGCGGGCATATCGCTGTTGCTCGCTGCCGTGGGTCTGTTCGGCGTGCTTGCATACTTGGTGACGCAGCGCCGAAGGGAGATCGGTATCCGCCTGGCACTCGGGGCGCCACGAGAACACGTCCTGCATCTGATGCTGCTCGATGGTCTCGCCCCCGCGTTCGGCGGGGCTGCCGCAGGCTCGATTCTCGCCGTCGCCGCCGCGCAACTGATCCGCTCCAGCTTGTTTGCCACCAAACCGCTCGACCCCGCCGTGTTCGCCGGTGTCATCGGACTCCTGTTCGGGGTTGCGATTACGGCGTGCCTGCTACCGGCGTGGTGTGCCTCGCGCGTACAACCAGCGACGGTTCTACGCAACGACTGATATCGCGGACGCCGACAAGCAAAGGGACGGCCTGACGTCGCGTTATCGCTCGCCACTCCTCGTTCGTATGTCGTTGGGGAGTGACGGGCAATCCATAAGTTGGGCTGTTCGGCGTCAAGTTGACGAGCAGTGGCTTGCTTTCCAGTGTCGGTGAGTGAATTGACGATTTCGCGCCAATCGAAGAGCTTTGGTCCTCATATTTTCAAGATCGCGTCCTGCGCGTCTCGAAGACAGATCTCATTCCTGCCGAAGAGCGGCCGTCGGATTCACAGAGCTTGCGCGGAAAGCCGGAAGAAAACCAGCAAAGCCGCCTGCCGCGGTTAGAACGAGCGCCGCTCCCAACACGGTTAGCGGATCACGGGGATCTAATCCGAAGAGCTGACTGCGGATCAGTTCTGCCAGCGCTAGAGCCAGCGGAACTCCAGCTCCGAGGCCCGCGGCAACCATGACAGCAGCTTCTCGCATCACGATTCCGACGACATTGGCGCGAGTAGCTCCGAGTGCCATGCGGATGCCTATTTCACGAGTTCGCCGTGTGACCGAATAGGCCATCACGCCGTAAAGGCCGATGGCTGCCAGCAGCGTGGCAAGTCCGCCGAACACCGCGGAAAGGCTGGCTACCAGCCGCTCGGTCCGCAGTGAGTAGCCAATCTGTTCTTCAAGCGTGTGTAATCCCACGACCGGAACATTCGGGTCGAATTGACGCATGCGTTCGCGAAGCGGGTCCATCAACAGGCGCGGGTCCGCCTGGGTCCGCAGATAGAAATTCATAAAGCGGAATTTCGTGTCCTGGTAGTACGGGAAATAGGCTTGCGCTGGAGGCGTCTCCCGCAGGTCTCTGTATTTCATATCGGGGATCAGCCCAATCACTTCGATGTCGGGCATTTGGGACGGGTCTTCTGAGTTCACGAGCCTGAAGCGTTTTCCTAGGGGATTGCCGCCGGGAAGGTACTCTCTGACAAAGGCCTGGTTCACGACAGCGTATTCCGCCGCCGGACCCACATCACGCGTTGTAAAAGCTCGCCCGGCAAGGAGTGGTATGCCGAGTGCTGCAAAGTAGTCAGGACCGATCATATTCAGGACCGGCTGGTCCTGTTTCGGCTGTCCCTGGAAGCCCTTTTCCTCGACAGCATTTTGCCAGGCGTAGCCGTTGAGAATCGGCATAGTCGACAAACCTACTGACGAAACGCCGGGCATGGTTTGAAGGTCCACTGCTAACCGCTCGAAAAAATCCTTGGTTTGCTCGTCGGTGTATCCGTTGAGGGAAGGGTTGATCTCGAAGGTGAGAAGATGATCGGTTGGAAAGCCCGGCCCTTGGTTCTCGAGATTGCGCAACGTTCTAACCAAAAGACCCGCGCCGACAAGTAACAGCAGCGAAAGCGCCAGTTGCGTGCCGACCAGCGTGCGGCGAAGCGCGAGGCTGCCCGCGGCGCCGCTGACTGACCGCTCCGCGATTGCCGGCGCGATCTCAGTGCGGGAACCTCGAATTGCGGGAAGAAGTCCAAACGCGAAGGATGTGAGGAACATCGCGCAAAGCGCGAAGAGGAGCATGCGCGCATCCGGAATGGGGGAGACTGAAAACTGGGTTGCCGTGTCGGCGGAGAGATACATCTTCTCCAGAACGCGGTCTGCGATGAACGCGAGCGCCAATCCCAACAGAGCGCCCGCGCCCGACAACAGCAGACACTCCACGAGAAGCTGACGAACAATGCGCGCTCGGCTGGCGCCGATTGCCAGGCGGACAGCGAATTCGTGTTCACGAGCTGTTGCGCGCGCCAGCAGCAAACTGGCCAGGTTGGCGCAAGCCAGCAGAAGCACCGCACCCGTGAGCGCCACCAGCAGCCACAGCGGCCTGCGCATGTACTCGCGTAGTCCGTTCTCGGATCCTGGCAAAAGCTGGATACGATTGCGCAGGAAATTCTCGCGATCGGCTGCGGTGAATTCCCGGAAACCCGGCTCCCGGACCTCCATTTCCAGAATGCTGTGCAGGAGCGGCTGCAGCGACAGTTGCGCCTGCTCCATAGTGACTCCCGGCTTCAGACGCCCATAGGCCGTAACCCATTGCAGCCGGCGGCGCCTGTCCTTGAGGCCATCCGAGCGTGGCGTCATCTCGGTCTTCATCATGATGGGGACGAATACTTTCGCCGGATGGCCAAATTCCACGCCGTCGAATCCGGGCTGCGCAACGCCGATGACGGTCATGTTGTGGCTGTTGACCGCGATCGCCCTGCCAACAATCGTGCGATCTGAATTGAAATAGGTTTGCCAGAAGCTGTAGCTCAGCACGACTACCGGCTGGCTGTCGGGAACCGAGTCGTCCTGTGGTAGGATCGGACGGCCCAGCGCCATATCGATGCCCAATATCTCGAAATACGAGCCAGACACTAGCTCCGCAGTCACCTGCGCCGCGTGATTTCCGTGGCCAAGAGTGACGGCGGTCGGAAAACGGCAGAACATTCCGCTGAACACGCGATTGTTGTCGCGCAGATCTTCAAACATCGGCCAGGAAATGGTGTTCGGGCCGTAACTGTCGCCATAGAAGTTGCCACGTTCAGTTATCATCGCCAGCCGCTCCGGCTCTTTCACGGGCAGCAGGCGCAGCACAATCTGGTCCAGCAGGCTGAACATAGCTGAGTTTGCGCCAATTCCCAGAGCAAGAGTGGTCACGGCGACAAGGCAGAATCCCGGACTTCTCCAAAGCGTTCGCATGCCATAACGGATGTCCTGAACGAGCCTGTCCAGCAACGCTCCAGCGCGGATGTCGCGAACGCTTTGCCTGATCTGCTCGTCCCCGCCCATTTCCCGGCGGGTATCGCGGTATGCTTCCTCAGGCGACATCCCTGCTCTCATCTTTTCTGCTGATACCAGCTCCGCATAAGCGCGGAGCTCCTCGTCCAGATCACGATCCAGTTGATTCCTGCGGAAAACGTTGTTCCAAAACCCGCGAAGTCGACTGATCACAGAGACCTCCTCAGTTGGTTCCCAGGGTCGCTGCCATTGCAAGTGATATCCGTTCCCATCGCTCCGTCTCGGTCTGAAGCTGCTTTCTGCCGGCTTTCGTCAGCGAATAGAACTTCGCGCGTCGATTGGTCTCCGACTCTCCCCATTCAGATTTGAGCCACCCGGCCTGCTCCATACGATGGAGAGCCGGAAACAGAGAGCCTGCCTTCACATCAAAAGCCCCATGGGTCATCTGCGAAATCCTGCGCGAGATGCCCATGCCGTGCAGCTCCTGGAGGGCAAGAGATTTCAAGATCAGAACATCGAGTGTGCCTTGCAGAAGATCAGATGGTGGAATAGGCATCAACACTCCTATTGAATGTCTATAAGAGAACATTTAACACTGGCTCTTATAGACAGTCAATAAGAGATGACCCTTGGCTGATGACGTCAGGTCAATGCGCTCATCGAGCCATGCAGGGGATCTACGTCTCCGCAGTGGCCGAATAACCGGGCTATCCGGCGATTCTCCGCGATCCCCGGGGTTGTAGTGACAGAGAGATATAATCTGCCTGTGGGGACCGGCTCGTTTAGGGCCGCAGCCTGATGATCGCTCAGCCGTTTTTGTGAAGGTGGGGTTGTGGTTTTTCATTTCGAGTCGTTCCAACTGGATGTCGCGGAACGCCGCTTGTTGCGTTCGGGCGAACTGGTTCCGCTTCGTGCTAAGGTCTTCGACACCCTCTGCCTCCTTGTCGAAAACCACGGGCGCCTCCTCCGTAAAGATGAGCTGATGCAACGGCTCTGGCCCGATAGCGTCGTTGAAGACAACAATCTCGACCACAACATTTCCAAGCTCCGCAGCGCCTTACAAGACGGCTCTAACGGCCAGAAGTTCATCGAGACCGTGCCGCGGCAGGGTTATCGCTTTGTTGCCAACGTGAGGCAAATCTCTGGTTCTCCGGCCGCGCAGACGGTCATACCTTCCCCAACCGCTGACTCGCCATCCGAACAGGAAATCCAGTTCTTTACCACCCGCGACGGTGTGCGACTTGCCTACACCATCGGCGGAAGCGGCCCTCCCCTGGTGCGTGCCGTCGATTGGCTCAACCACCTCGACTTTGAATGGAAGATTCCGTATCGCCGGCACTGGTTTTCGCAGATCATGAGCCACAACACTCTTCTCCGCTATGACCAGCGTGGCAGTGGCCTCTCCGATTGGAATGTCGATGACTTTTCCTTTGAGCGCTCGCTCTCGGACTTCGAGGGACTCATCTCATCGGTCGGCTTCGACAAGCTCGCGCTGTTGGGCACTTGCCAGGGCGGACCTATCGGCGCGGCCTATGCGGCTCGCCATCCAGAGCGGGTAACGAAGCTCATTCTCGTTGGAGCATTTGCCCGAGGATGGCCTCCTCCCGGCAGCATGATCACCGAGCAGTTCAATGCCATGCTGACTCTCATCCGCCACGGATGGGGCCGGGACAACCCCGCCTTCCGCCAGCTCTGGACCACGCTCTTCCGACCAGACGCCAGCCCCCAGGAATCTGAGTGGATGAACGAGTTCCAGCGCATCACTTCCTCGCCCGATAACGCTGCCCTCATGATGGCCGAGTTCCCCAAGATCGACATCACGGATCTCTTACCCAAGGTCTCATGCCCCACTCTCGTCCTTCACTCGCGCGACGAGGCCGTCGTTCCCGCCAGCGAAGGACGCCTTATCGCCTCGCGAATCCGGGGCGCCCGCTACGTCGAGCTCCCCAGCCGCAGCCACGAGGTTGTCCCCGGCGATCCCGCTTGGCAGCTCTTTGTTGACGAGGTCTCCCGTTTTCTTGGCTGGCCCGACCGGCATGTCGCAGTCCAACCACCCGCAGCAGCAAGCTAGCAGAGCGGCTCGCTCGTTCGCCCCGATCCGATAATTACGCTGCATTGTCTGCCTCCTCACATTTCGGTCGAACCATGCGGAAGCCTCTGATCGACCGTCTCAGGATCGGCGCCCGATCGCAATCGTCGCCCCTCTCGCTCGCTTCGAGTCGGACATACCGCTCAGGTTCCTCACACACAACCTTCCCGAACAGCCTGCCTGCCAGCACGGCCGGACCGCAAATCCCCGTAATCACATGCAGGCAAGTCGAGGCCACGATTGCCCCTCCGACGATGTCGCCCAGCAGAGGTACCCCCGCTTGAAATCCCCATGCCGCAAGCGCTGTCATCGTTGTCGCCACCGCAAAGGCAAAGCGGCGCCGGGTTCCATAGCGCGGCAGTTCTTGCCTGCCCATCAGGTACCGAAGTCCATGGTTGTACAGAACATCAAAGGGATGCCCCGTTAGAATTGCACCCAGCGCGGTGAACGGCACGACCGCCCACAATATCTGGGCCGACCCCAGGACCGTCCCCACTGCCACCCACACCATCATGATGGCGGGGGACAGGCGCAAGGGGTAATTGATCTGTGCGTACGTGGCATCGCTCAAGCCACAGAATCCTTGCGTCTGCATCCTTTCGCGAGCGATAGGCGAGATATGCAACATGGCTATCCTCCTAGGCTGCCTTCTCTGCAGCGGGTTGATTCGTTTCCGTGTCCATTCTTCGCATCGTCGAGCCTGTGGGTAGGAACATGGGCACACTCTCGCGATAACGGATGTATTGCTCACCATGAGATGCAATCAGGTCTTTCTCTTCCCACCGGATCGCCATCAGGATGTACACCGTCGTCATGACCGCGAACAGCAGGTGCGCGCCCGTCATGGTCGGCGTGAACCAGAACGCCATGAACCATCCCACGTAAAGCGGATGCCGGATGTACTTGTAGAACAGCGGCGTGCGGAAGGTCAGTTGTGTGTAGGGTTTTCCCATCAGGTACAGCCACACCTGCCGCAATCCGAACAGGTCGAAATGGTTGATGAGAAACGTGGCGATCAGCACCATGCCGAACCCCAGCCCGAACAACTGGTACATCACCAGCCGGCCAGTCGGGTTCTCAATGTTCCAGGCTGTCCCTCCCAGTGGCTGCCAGAACGCAAACAACGCGATCAATGCCAGGCTGGAAAACAACACGTAGGTGCTCCGCTCCGCCGGCTCCGGCACGATGCGCGTCCACGCCCGCTTAAACCACGGCCGGGCCATCACGCTGTGTTGCACGGCGAAAATCCCGAGCAACAGTACGTCAATGCCCAGTGCGTACCAAAACGGCATCCGGCTCGGCGAATCCATCGTCTTCGGAACCACCAGGTTCCCAAGAAAGCCGACGGCGTAAAGGAACGTGGCAAAGAAGACACCATAGCTGGCGACTCCGTACACGAATACAACGACTCTCTTCAGCATTTCTCTCCTCCGCGGCGAGGAACATTGTTGCCCTCGCGATCTGAAGTGAGAATATGGTCGAACGTGATTGAGAGTCCTTGAACGGAACTTTAATTTTCCTGAAAGAAAGCTGGAAGGACGTCTAGGGCAGGAAAAAGCACGGCTCCCGATAAGTCGGCCAGTGTTTACGAATCGCCCAGTTCACTCGGCTGAGTAACGCCCCTAATCGGACAAGTGGCCGCTCCAAATCTGTGGAGAGTTTTGTTACAGGCTCTTAGTCTTGTGACCTTATCGTGGATTCCCCTGACAGTTCCACCGGCGCCGGCGGGGTCGCTTTCAACTTACTGAACTGGGATTGTTTTCGCTGCTTCTTCTCGGCTTCTTGCTGTGCTAGTTCTTCAGGGCTCAGCATCGTCAAGGCGCTCAGTCGCGCGTCGGGTTGTGCAACGGCACTCTCCAGCAGGTTTGTGAAATGATGCAGCATGCGCTGGATCGTTGCCGGTTCAAAGAGCTCGGTGCTGTACACCCAATAGCCGACTAGGCCCTCGGGGCGCTCCCCGACGAACACAGCCATGTCGAACTTCGACGTTGTGACCGGCACTTCAAAGGGCTCCACACGCAATCCCGCCAATTCGCGTTTGGCGCGCGGGACGTTCTGCATAACAAACAGCACCTGCACGATGGGGTTGTGCGTTGCGCTTCGCTCGGGCTGGATGTCCTGGACGATCTTGGGGAATGGAACCTCCTGATGGGCGTAGGACTCCAGCATGCCCTCGCGCACTCGGCCCAACAGTTCACGGAAAGTCGGATTGCCGGAGAGGTCGGTGCGCACCGCCAGCAGGTTGATGAAGAAACCAATCATGCCCTCGGTTTCAGGCATGGTGCGATTGGCAAGGTCGGTGCCGACAACAATCTGTTCCTCTCCAGAATACTTTGAGAGCAGCAGCTGATATATCGTCATCAGCGTCATAAAGAGCGTGACGCCTTCCCGGCGCGCCAGCTCTTTCGCCGCGTTCAGCTTTTCAGCCGGAATATGTAACATCTCGCAGGCACCAGTGAACGTCCGCGACTTAGGACGCTCGTGATCCAGCGGAAGCTCCAGTACAGGCGGGACGCCTTTAAGGCGCTCGCGCCAAAATGCAAGCTGCTTCTCCAGGACTTCTCCTTGAAGCCAGGCGCGTTCTTGCGCGGCGTAATCGGCGTATTGGACCTTGAGTTCCGCTAGGGGCGATGCGCTGCCGGAGGAGAAGGCCTCGTACAATGCCGCCATTTCCTGAAGGAAGATTCCGGCAGACCAGGCATCGCTGATGATGTGATGCATGGTGAGCTGTAGCACATGGTCCTCGGGGCTGAGGCGCAACAAGTGGGCCCGCACCAAAGGCGCTTTCGATAAGTCGAATGGGAGGAGCAATTGCTCGATGGCGATACGGCGCGCCTCGGCTTCGCGTTCCGTTTCCGGTACGGAACTGAGATCCTGTACCACCAGAGATATCGTAAGAGAGGAAGCGATCACCTGGACGGGATGACCATCTTTCACCGCGAAGGTCGTGCGCTGCGATTCGTGACGGCGCACGATCTCGTTGATCGCGCGCTCCAGGGCTTCAACTCGAAGCACACCACGGAGGCGCAAAGTGCGAGGGATGTTGTAGAGCGGATTGTTGGGTTCAATCTGGTCCAGCACCCATAGGCGCTCCTGGGCAAAGGACAACGCCAAGTCGCGATTACGTGGTATCTGTTTTATCGGCGGCGGAACCATTCCCTGCTCCTCGCGGCGCGTCGTATCCATGCGCTTCGCGAGTTCGGCAACGCTGGGCGATTCGAATATGGCCCGGACCGGCACAGAGAGCTGGAAATGCTCGCGCAAGCGGGACGCGATTTGGGTCGCCAGCAGCGAGTGACCACCGATGTCGAAGAAATTGTCTTCGACGCCGAGGTCGTCGCGCTTTAGCACTTCGGCCCAAATCGAGGCGACGACCTCTTCAGTTGGGTTACGCGGCGCAATCGCTTCCTTCGACAAGCTGCTCTTTACCTCTTCCGGCTTGGGCAGGGCCTGGCGGTCGACCTTGCCATTAGCATTCAGCGGGAACTTTGCAAGTTCAATGATTGCGGCAGGAACCATGTAATCCGGCAACTGTGCCCGCAGATAAGTACGTAATTCATCTGAGTGCGCCGTGCCCACACAGTAAGCGACCAACGATTTTTCCCCGCGCTCGTCGGTCAAGGCGAGCACAACCGCCTGCTTCAGGCCAGAGTGTTGCAGAAGCAGCGACTCGATTTCGCCGAGCTCAATTCGGAAACCGCGAATCTTGACCTGGTCATCCACGCGACCGAGAAATTCGATGTTTCCGTCCGGTAGATAACGCACCAGATCGCCGGTACGATACATGTTGGCGCCGCGATCAGGAGCGAAACGCTCAGGCACAAAGCGCTCGGCGGTGAGATCGGGCTGGCCGATGTATCCCGCGGTTACACCGTCGCCTGCAATGTAGAGCTCTCCCGGTACTCCAACGGGAACTGGTTCTTGGTGGCCATCCAGCACGTAGACGCGAGTGTTTGCGATCGGTTTGCCGATCGGAATCGTCTGCACCGACGAGTGCCGCCAGTCGAAGTCCTTTACCCGTAACGTCAAGGAGCCGACGGTCGTTTCCGTCGGCCCGTAGTGGTTCAGAACTTCGCAGCTGCCGTCGGCATCGATAATCTTCGATAACAACGGTAAGTTGAGGGCTTCGCCGCCGGTGATGAGGAATTTGCGCGGCAACACTTCCCTGCCTCCGCCGGAGTTCAGTAACGCCATCAGATGCGAGGGAACGATCTTCAGCACATCAATGGGGTTCCCTGCCGTGTACTGGCGCAGACGTAAACTGTCGGTGGCGACATCGTAGCCGATGATGTGTAGGCAGCCTCCGGAGACTAGAGAGGGATAAATGCAAGTGTTTCCCAAGTCTGCGCTGAGGGTAGAAACCGTAGCGAAATGCAGAGGCTCCGTTTGTCTTTCCAGTTCGAGCCACCGCTGGATATAAGCGGTGTAATTCACCAGATTACGATGGCGAACAGCGACGCCTTTGGGTGTTCCGGTCGATCCCGAGGTGTAGATCACATACGCAATATCTTCCGGAGTGTTCACCGAGGCCGGATTGCTGACCGGCTGATTCAACCAATGCTCGCGATGCTGATCCATCAAAATCAACTCTCCGCCAAATGATGGCATCATCCACTCGAACTTCGCCTCCGTAATTAGGGCTGCCGCGCCCGCCAATTGTCGCGCCAGGCGAGGCTTGGGATGGTCGGCGCTGAGGGGAACATAAGCGCCCCCCGCCTTCATGATCCCCAATACAACCACCATCTGGCTGGTGCTGCGTTCCATGCAAAGGCCCACAAGAGAGTTCGCATGCACACCCTTACAACGGAGATGGTGCGCCAGTTGGTTAGCCTGCTGGTTCAACTGGCGATACGTGAGGCAGTCTTCCTGATAACTGACGGCCGGAGCATCCGGCGTTCGAGCAGCTTGGTCTTCAAACCATGTGTGGATGCAGTGCTGGCGTGGGTAGTCGGCTGAGGTCTGATTCCAATCGATCAGCAACCGCTGCCGATCCTGCTCGTTGAGCAGTGGAAGACGACTGATGGGTGTCTCGAGATGTGCAGCGGCGTGTTGCAGTAGCGTGAAATAGTGACTGCACCAGCGCTCTACCGTTTCGCGGTCCAATCGCCCGGCATCGTACTCGAGCGCGACGTCTAGCCATTCTCGGTCGAGACGGGTGGCTAGTTTCACGCGGAACTGCTCACTCAATACCATCTGCCGGACCGTGCTAATTCGCAGATTCCTGTAAGTCTGAGCCGCAGGAATAGCAGAAAAGTTGAAGGCGAAAGGCAAAACCGGACCCTGCTCCTCGGCTTGAGCAAGGCCGGTGTTCGACCACGAGAAGCTGTCTTGCCAATTACGGAAATCTGCCGTGTCACGTCGCACCTGCTGCAGTAGATTCATGAAGCTAGCGGCTTCGGAGCAGTCGGCCGTGAGTGGCATTACCTTTGCGAGCGGCCCAAGAGCATTGGCCAACTCGCTATAGCTGCGTCCGTCGAAATAACAACCGACGGTGACGCTGGAGCGGCTCGTCATTCGTGACAAGAACGCCAGCCAGCTCGCGAGTAGCAGGGCGGCTAATTCCGCCTCGGAGTGTTCGCCGAGTGTGTTCCGGCTGATGCGAACCGTTACGCTCTCCGGCGAAAAATTGCCCATAGGCTTCTTTTCAAAGCCAGCTAGGGAACCTTCAAGCTGCGAAAAGTCGATGTTGCGGCAATAATCGCGCCAGTAATCCCGCGCCGGCTTCGACTCGTCGCTGGTAAGCAATTCCTGCTGCCACTCGGAGATGTCCGCATATTGCATGACCTCTTTGTGGGGCAGGTTTCCTGCGTAGAATTGGAAAATCTCGTCGCGTAGATTCTGGAGGGTCCGCCAATCGGCGCAAACTGCCGGCAGGCCGAGGGCCAGCATGTGAGTGTCGGCAGCCAATTGCGCCAACACAACCGACAACGTTGGCCCCTTCTCTATAGCAACGGAGGCCTTTGTTTCCTCCGCCAGTTCGCGAAAGCGCTTAGCGTGAGCTTCCTCGTCTAAGTCGGCCAAGTCTGCCGCCGTCCAGGCAAAATTTGGCGAATCCAAGATCACCTGAAAAGGGACCTTCACGCCGGTCTGGCGATGGAAGACAGTGCGCAAAATTTCGTGACGTGCAACCACTTCACGAATGGAGTCCTTCAGCCTTGCAGGATCGAGCGGGCCTTCCAGCGCGAGCTCACACTCGGCCCACAGCGAGGGCGGGTGGCCGATTTGCTGTGACCAGGTGCGGTTCTGCTGAACCGAAAGTCGAAAACCCGCCACGGTCGGATTACTCATGGGCCCTCCGCTGTTTCCTTACGCCTAGCTCTGAGTCATTGTCTTGCGTTTTACCGTCTTGAGTTTCTGACTGCCGACTTGCTGAAACTCTTTATGCTGCAACGCGAGTTGTTTCTGGTCTTCCTCTTCGAGCACGGCGATCAAATCGCTGAGGCGCAGGGCAGGATTGGCTATCGCCCTTTCCAACACCAGTTGATACAACCCGGCCATGCGCGTAATCGAGGATGCGTCGAACAAGTCAGCACTATAAACCCAATTGCCCATCACGCCTTTATCGGTTTCCGAAACAAAGACCGCCATATCGAACTTCGACGGCACATTAATGGGGAACCAACTCAGAGAGAGTCCGGGCATTGTTTTCGAGGAGCGCGGCGTATTCTGCTGCACAAACAATACCTGCACAATCGGACTGTGGCTGAGACTGCGTTCCGGTTGAAGTTCTTCGACCAGCTTGTCGAAAGGAACGTCCTGATGAGCATAAGCGCCGAGTGCCACATCGCGGACTCGCGCCAGCAACTCCGTGAATGTCGGATCGCCGGAAAGATCGGTCCGCAAGGCCAACAGGTTGACGAAGAATCCGATCAGCGCTTCGCTCTGCACGGTCCCGCGGTTGGCGAGGTCAGTGCCCAACACAATGTCGGTTTGGCGGGTGAGGTGCAGGACAAGAGTCTGGAAGCCCGCCAGCAGAGTCATAAACGCGGTGCTGCCCTGTTGCCGGCTTAGCGTCCGGACGGACTCCAGCAGGCTGGCTGGCAACAGGAACCGGTGCATGGCGCCACGGAAAGTCGGCTTCGCGGGACGTGGGCGGTCGGACGGAATCTGTAACAGAGGCGGTGCTAGGTCCAGCTGCTGACCCCAATATTCCACCTGCCGGGCAAGCACTTCACCCTGTAACCAATTCCTCTGCCAGACAGCGTAATCGGCATACTGAATTTCGACCGCCGGCAGTGGCGACGGTCTCTGGTTGAGCGCGGCTTCGTAGAGTTCGGTTAGTTCGCGAAGAAGAATGCCAGTGGACCATCCATCGTCGGCGATGTGGTGAGTGGTCACCATAAAAATGTGATCTTCTTCACCCAGGCGGATCAGCAGGTAACGAATGATTGGATCTTTCGCCAAATCGAATGGCGTTGCAGCTTCTTCCTGCACGATCCGACGAGCTTCGTTCTCGAGCTCAGGATTGCTGAGATGGCTGAGATCGATCAGATGCAGCGGTCGGTGGCCGGACTCGGCGATGATCTGAAAAGGCTGCCCTTTCTCCGAGCCGTAAGTTGTGCGCAGCACCTCGTGGCGAGTGACGACGCCGTTGATCGCTGTTTCCAAAGCATCGACATCCAGCTTGCCTGTTAACCGCAAAGGTCGCGGTATGTTGTACAGCGAATTGTTGGGCTCGATCTGGTCGAGGACCCACATGCGCTGCTGGGCAAACGACAGCGGCAAGCGCTCCTCGCGCGGCGCGCGCTCAATCGGCGGTGCAATTAAGCCCTGGTGGCTGCGTTGCTGCTGCTCCGCCGCCTGCGCTAAGGTCGCAATGGTCGGGCACTCGAAGACAGAGCGAACCGGCAAGTCTACGCGCAGGTTCTGGCGGATACGCGACACAACCTGGGTGGCAGAAAGCGAGTGCCCGCCGAGTTCAAAGAAGTTGTCGTCGAGGCCCACACGTTCAACCCGCAAGACGTCGGCGAAGATTGCGGCGATCATCTCCTCCGCCGGACTGCCGGGTGGGCGGTAATCACCGAGTGCCTCGGCGCGGGATGACTCAGGGGCGGGCAAGGCGCGGCGATTGACCTTGCCGCTGGCTGTGAGGGGCATGGCATCCAACAATACGAAAGCCGCGGGGACCATGTACTCAGGCAATTTTCCGCCGATGTAGAGACGAAGCTGCGGAACCAGTTTGGCCGCAACGCGCTGCCGGAGCGGATTGTTGGAGTAGGTTGACCATGGGCGACTGATTTCACTCTCGCCCGGAAACCGCGTCATGGCGTAGTCGGCTACTTTTCCTTGTGTGTTGCAACGACGAAATACCGCGTCGCACAACCCATCGGTTGCCAACTTCGAGGTGCGGATTTCGATGCGGTACGGCAGCTCTTGCTCAAGACTCCAGATGTCTTCCGGCTCGGTTACTTGTGTGGGAGCATGCTGGGCGAGACGTTGGCGCAATTCGCCGACGATGCCGCTTCCCTCTTCCGCCAACCATTCGATGGCTACGGCCGCCTCGCGCAATCGGGCGTTAGGAATGGCGGTGACTCCGAGCATTTCTGGCTGCGTCTTTTGCAGAATTTCTGCGAGCGAGGCACGATTCAGCCCCTGCTTCTGCCAGTCGAGCCAGGCGCACTCGACTCGCGGCGGGGCCTGTTCCCCCACATGCAGGATCACGTCGTACCGGAACCGCGTCAGCTCGTTTTGCGCGCGCCCACGTTTGAGCTGGACTTCCACATGCGTGATTTGCGGCCAGCGATAACGAATAGCGGTGAAAAACTCGGGATCGACGACCAGTTCGCCCTCCTGACGAATTCCCTTCCGCACACGACGCTGGAGTTCCTGGCGGCTCATGGCATCGTCGGCTTTGAAGACCTCTACGGAAGTATGGAACACCTCCAGTAAAGACAGACTGCGAACGTCACCAACGAAAATGGCGCCACCGGGTCGAAGCGCTGTAACAGCAGCATCCAGCACGGCCATCAGGTAGTCGACTTCCGGGAAGTACTGGATGACGGAGTTCAGCACGACGGCATCGAACTGTCCGCGCATTTGCTCTGCGTCAAACTCATGCGCTGCCCTCTGCTCAAGGGTGACTTGCGGCAAGCGCAGTTCCGGACGCTGCCGCTGCTGCTCCAGAAACTTAAGCGCGGTCTGCGAGATGTCGGTTCCGTAGTATCGCTCGCAGTCTGGAGCGAGGCGAAAGAGCAAGAGGCCTGTGCCGCAGCCGATTTCCCAGACACTGCGTGGATGGAGCGAGCGAAGGCGATCCACGGTGGAGTCGACCCAGACCCGCATTTCTTCACTGGGAATGGGTTGGCCGGTGTAGCTGCTGTCCCAGCCCTTGATGTTGAAGGTGGCTTCTTCCACTCCGCCGCCGCGGCGATAGGCTTCGTCGAAGGCGTCCGACCACTGGGAGACTTGTTCGGCGCCTAGGTTGGCGTCGGCTGAGGAATCGTCGCCACGATAGGCCGGATTGGGAACGACATAGGCGACCAGCCGCTTGTGGCCGGGCACGTCTTCGCCAGCCATCACTACGCTCTGCATCACGCCGGGATGGCTGTCGAGCGTAGTTTCTATCTCGCCCAGCTCGATACGGAAGCCCCGCAGCTTAACCTGGTGGTCGATACGTCCCAGGTACTCAATATTGCCGTCGGGCAGGAAGCGCGCAAGGTCGCCCGTCTTGTAGAGGCGCGAGCCCGGATCGGAGCTGAACGGATTGGGAATGAACTTTTGCGCGGTGAGCTCCGGCTGCTGGAAGTAGCCGCGCGCTAGTTGCACTCCGCCAATGTGCAACTCGCCCGGCACGCCGACTGGAACCGGCTGGAGATAATTGTCGAGGATGTAAAGCTGGGTGTTCCATATCGGCTTGCCGATGGGAACAACCATCATCGAAGAGTCAGGACGGCAGTGCCAGTAACTCACGTCCACCGCGGCTTCGGTGGGTCCGTAGAGATTATGTAACTGGCCACCTAGGCGCTCGAAGAAGCGCTGCTGCAGTTCGTAAGGCAAGGCTTCGCCACTGCAGATCACGCGACGCAGACTTGTACAGTGCTCGACGCCCTCGGCTTCAAGGAAGATGCGCAGCATCGAGGGCACGAAGTGCATGGTGGTGATGTTGCGCTGCCGAATGAGGTCGATAAGGTAGTTGGGGTCCTTGTGCCCATCGGGGCGTGCAATCACGAGGCAAGCACCAGTCATGAGCGGCCAAAAGAACTCCCACACCGAGACGTCGAAACTGTAGGGCGTCTTCTGCATCACGCGGTCGCTGCCATCGAGACGATAGGCGTCCTGCATCCACAGCAGCCGATTGACGATACCTTGATGAACGTTAGGAACGCCTTTTGGCTTACCGGTCGAGCCCGATGTGTAAATCATGTACGCCTGGTCCTTCCCGGTCGCGATGAGCGGCGGATTCTCTCTAGGCTCGGAGGCTAACGTGTGCCAATCGCGGTCGAGGCAAATCCCGGGGACCTCGTGCTGCGGCAGTATGTCCAGCAGGCGCTGCTGAGTGAGGAGGACCGGTGGCTCGGCATCATCGAGCATTAGGCCGAGCCGCGACTTTGGATAATCTGGGTCGAGCGGAACATAGGCTCCGCCGGCTTTTATAGTGCCGAGCAAGGCCACGACCATCTCGACGGAACGTTGTGCGCAAACGGCAACAAGCTTGTCGGGCCCGACTCCCAGCTTCCGCAACCGGTGCGCCAACTGGTTGGCCCGTGCGTTCAGTTCGCGATAGGTCAGCTCCTGCGATTCGTACACCAGCGCGAGGGCGTCCGGAGTGCGCTCCACCTGGTCTTCGATGAATTGGTGAAGCGAGCGCTCGCGATTGACCGCATGCGCAGTTTCGTTCCATTGCACCACGATTTGCTCGCGCTCTCCCACAGTCAGAAGCGGTAACTCACTAAGTCGCTTCGCAGGCGCAGCGGCGATGGCTTCGAGCAGCACGCGGTAATGACCCAAGAATCGCCGGATGGTCGCGGCCTCGAAAAGATCGGTCGAATACTCGACGGTGCAGTAGAGGCCGTCTGGCTTTTCAACCGTAAACAGACCAAGGTCGAACTTGGCAGTGCCGTTGTGCACGTCCATACTGCGCAGCTCAAGGCTGGGAAGTTGCAGACTGATTCGCGGCGCATTCTGCAAGACGAACCAGACCTGGAAAAGCGGCATGCGCCCCAATTCGCGCTCAGGTTGGAGCTTTTCCACCAGCTTTTCGAACGGCAGGTCCTGATTGCTGTAGGCGCCAAGGGCAGTGGAGCGGACCCGCTCCAGGAGCTCTACGAACCTGGGATTCCCTGAGAGATCAGTCCGCATGACCAGGGTATTGACGAAGAAACCGATGAGGTCTTCGAGTTCGGTGCGAGTGCGACTGGCAATCGGCGAGCCAACAACGATTTCCTCCTGCCGCGTGTAGCGATAGAGGAGGGTCTGGTAGGCAGCCAGAAGAGTCATGAACAAGGTCGCGCCGTACTGTTGGCTGAGCTCGTTCAGGCGATCGAGCAAGTCACGCGGGAGTACCGCCTTCTCCGTCGCCCCGCGCAGGCTCAGAACATCCGGACGACGATGGTCGGTGGGTAACTCAAGGGTTTCAGGTGCTCCGGCAACTTGCTTGGTCCAGTAATCCAGTTGTCGCGCAATGATGTCGCTCTTCAGCCAGTCACGCTGCCAGACTGCAAAGTCGGCATACTGCACCGGCAATTCCGGCAATGGCGAGGATTTGCCCTCACGCTTCGCCTCATAGAGCGGCGCCAGTTCATTGGCAAACTGCCAGATCGACCAGCCATCGTTCGCGATGTGATGGAAATTCAGCAGCAGTACATGGTCGCAGTCGGCGAGTTTCAATAGGCTGGCGCGGATCAGCGGACCCGTTTGAAGATTAAAGATGTGACGGCCATTTTCAATGGCCAGTCGGCGTACTTCCGACGGTTGCTCGTTTGTCGGAATGTGGCTGAGATCGAGGATCGGCAGATCGATTTTCAGCTCAGGACTGATGACCTGTACGGGACTGTCGCCCTCGACAATATAGGTGGTGCGCAGAATTTCATGGCGACGAATGATCTCATTCAGAGCACTGTGGAGTGCATTCACATCGAGCGCACCATCCAGACGCAGCGCCATAGGAATGTTGTAGTAAGGGCTGTCGGGTTCAAGCTGGTTGAGGAACCAAAGCCGCTGTTGGGCTGACGACAGTGGCAAGGCACGGTCACGCGGGGCGCGGCGAACCGGTGGCAGGCTGTCAACGGCAACCTGCAAGCTTTCGACCCTCGGTGCGAGTTCTGCGATGGTGGGGGCCTCGAACATGGCGCGCAGCGGCAGTTCTACGTGCGCCCACTGGCGCACGCGGGAAACGACCTGCGTCGCCAGCAGTGAGTGGCCTCCCAGACGGAAGAAGTTGTCATGCACACTGATCTGCGGCAGGCGCAGAACCTGGGACCAGATCTCGACCAGTTTCTGCTCGACGGCGTTACGCGGAGCGACAAAGACTTCCGCCTCATCACGGGTAAACTCGGGCGCAGGTAATGCCGCTCGGTTGATCTTGCCGTTCGGCGATAGCGGCATCACCGCCAAAACAACGAAGGCTGAAGGCATCATGAACTCGGGCAGCTTCTCGCTGATACGAGTCTGCAATTGGCCGATCAAATCACCGTCTTTCGGAATGGCATCCTGCGGCACAACATACGCCACTAAACGCTTGTCGCCGGGGAAGTCTTCGCGTGCTACTACCACGCACTGCCGCACAGCGGAGTTGGCAAGCAGAACCGCCTCAATCTCGCCCAACTCGATACGGAAACCGCGCAGCTTGATCTGGTGGTCGATGCGACCGAGGTACTCAATATTACTGTCCTGACCATAACGGCACACATCGCCGGTGCGGTACATGCGAGCAGCCGGCTCGCTGCTGAACACATTCGGAACGAAGCGCTCGGCCGTTAGATCGGGGCGCCCGTAATACCCGCGCGCCAATCCTTCACCCGCAAGGTACAACTCACCGGGCACGCCGACCGGTACTGGATGCAGATGGCGGTCGAGAATATACGCCTGCGAGTTCGCAATCGGCCGCCCAACGGTTACGCTTGCACCCCGAGGAACCAGCGTGTAGGTCGAATAGGTGGTGTCCTCGGTAGGTCCGTAGAGGTTGTAAACACGCTCGACTTTCGTGTTCGCATAGATCTGTTCGACTAAGGTCTCTGTCAGCGCTTCGCCCGCGAGGTTGATCGTTCTCACCGAATCCGGAACTCCGCCAACCCGAACCAACTCATTGATGGCTGATGGAACCGTATTGATAAGCGTGACTTCATCTTTTGCAGCCAGCGTGGGCAGATAAAGCGCATTCTCGCCAAGAATGACGCAACCGCCCATGCTGAGGGGCGCGAACATCTCAAACACTGACAGGTCGAAGCACATCGAGGTGGAGAACAAGACTCCGGCCAGTTCCCCCGGCTCGAATGCCTCGCGAGCCCAGTGCACAAAGGTCGCGGCACTGTGGTGCTCAATGGCGACACCCTTCGGCCTACCGGTCGATCCCGAGGTGAACAACACATACGCCAAATGTTTGGGGCTCGCGGCGCGCTCCAGCTCGGTCATCGGCTGCTGGGAAATCTCGGCCCAATCGCTATCCAGACAAATGCGCTCGCCTTGGTAACCAATCAAGTCACTTGCAATTGCACTGGCAGTGAGCACCACCGGCGCTTTTGCGTCCTCTAGAATGTTGCAATTTCGTTCTTTCGGATAATTGGGATCGAGCGGAACGTAAGCGCTACCCGATTTCAGAATGCCGAGAATGCCTACCAGCATCTCAACCGAACGAGGAACGTAGATGCCTACCAACACCTCCGGCCCGGCGCCGCGTTCGCTCAAATAATGCGCAACCTGGTTGGCCCGTCGATTTAAGTCGCGATAAGAAACCCGCGTTTCACCGACAATGAGCGCCACAGCGCCCGGTGTCGCCTCGGCCTGTCGCGCGACAAAGTCGTGCAACAAGTCGTCTTTCGGATAACTCGCCGCTGTCTCATTGAATCCGATAAGAATCTTCTGCTCTTCAGCCCTACTCAAGAGCGGAAGGTCCGCGATACAGGAAGCAGGATGCGCAGCGATTGCCTCTAGCAGGTTCTGGTAATGACCGATCATGCGATCGATAGTCGCGGCGTCGAACAGGTCGATGTCGTACTCGATGCGCAGCAGCAGACCCTGAGGCACCGGGAATGCAAACCAGGACATGTCGAGGATCGAGGTGGACTGATGGATCGACGACCGTTCCACCGTCAATCCCGAAGCCTCGAAATAGCGACGTGGCATGTTTTGCAAGCCGAAGAGCACCTGGAAGATCGGGTTATAGCTGAGGCTGCGCTGGGGCTGCAGTTCCTCGACGAGTTTTTCGAAGGGCAATTCCTGGTGTGCGTACCCGTCGAGAGCTACCTGCCTTACGCGTGCCAAAAACTCGCGGAATGTTGGGTTGCCGGAGAGGTCGGCGCGTAGTGCGAGCGTGTTCACGAAGAATCCGATGAGCGGCTCGATCTCGGCATAATCGCGTCCGGCTATCGTGGAGCCCACTACGACGTCCTCTTGTCCGGAGTAGCGAGAAAGCAGCAACTGAAAGCCAGCGAGCAGGGTCATGAACAGCGTGGCGCCTTCACTCTGGCTGAGGATATTGAGTCGCTCTATAAGGTCATTCGAGATAACGTGAGTGCGCACATCGCCGCGATGACTCTGTATCGCAGGACGCGGCCGATCTGTCGCTAATTCCAGAACGGCCGGGGCACCGTCGAGCTGAGTGCGCCAGTAGTCAACCTGTCGCTTGAGGGTCTCACCCTGTAACCACTGCCGTTGCCATACGGCGAAGTCGGAGTACTGAATGGTCAGTTCGGGTACTGGCGATGGGTGACCGTGCGAAAACGCCTCATAGAGCGCCGCTAACTCACCTGCGATCAAGCTGCCGGACCAGCCATCGCCTACGATGTGGTGAACGATGATGAGAAGTGCATGGTCGTCTGAGCTCAGGCGCAACAGACGAGCCCGGATAAGCGGGCCCTTTGCAAGGTTGAACGGCGTCGTGGCTTCTGCATGCGCCAACCGGCTCAGCTCCAACTCCTTGGCGTGCTGGTCAGCGCCGTCAACTGGCACGGGAGGCAGCGAAATCACGACCTCGGGCGAAATTGCTGCTACTGGATGTCCATCGACATTGTGAAACGTGGTCCGTAGTGATTCGTGACGGCGCACGATTTCGTTGACAGTCCGCTCAAGTGCCTCGGCATTCAGGTTGCCGCGCATACGGTACATCGCCGAAATGTTGTAGAGCGGACTGTCCGGCTCCAGTTGGTCGATGAACCAGAGACGCTGTTGTGAGTACGAGAGAGGTAACCGGCCCTCGTGGCTAACGCGAGTTATCGGCGGCAAGACCATGCCGGCCTGGGCACGACGCCCCATTTCAATGCGCTCGGCGAACTGCGCAATCGTGGGGGCATCAAACATGGCGCGCAGCGGCAATTCGACTCCCAGCGTTTGCCTCACCCGCGCGACGACCTGCGCCGCCATCAGGGAGTGGCCGCCGAGAGCGAAGAAATTGTCATGGATTCCCGGCTTCTCGACACGCAACAACCGAGACCACACGTCAGCCAGAAATTCTTCTTCTGGCGTGCGCGGCGAAACATATTCGCCGCTGGTGCGACGACGCATTATCTTCGCCGCCTCGATCGCCTGGGTAACAGCCTCAACCGCGCCAAGTTGATTCGCGATTCGGTTCAGTAAGTCAGATTCGAGCCTCAGCCTGGGCTGCTTTTCATTCGGTGCGACATGATCCAACCCCCAGAAGTGCTCGAGGAAATGCTTGACAGATTGGGTATCGGGAGGAAGGTGCGCCACCACGACCGACGGACAATTTGCACTAACCTCGGTGGCATCAATCACATCGGCAGTCATGAAGAGGCAACGGTCCAGACTCAATCCAACCTCTTGAGCGAGCTGCCTTACTGCTTTTGAGCTCGCCTGGACCTGAAACCTTGAAGCAGCAATATTCTGCAATCCCAGTCGCATGCCGGGATCAAAGCGGGCTGTGATTTCAGACTCACTCTGGCGAGCGCAGAGGCACAGAATCATGCCCGCTTCCTCTTGACCGAGCATGAATTCCTGCAGGGCAGGGTTTTCGAGAACGCTATCGGCCTCGACAATGATGACCGCAGGAGCCGCTTCCCGCATGCTGCAAATTCGCCGAGCAACCGCCGAGGCCAGGGCGACAAACATCGCAGGCTTGTAGGGAATGTGGCTGATCGAATAGTTGTATTCGTCGTTGTAGTCGACAACCGGATACCATCGACTCAACTCAGCTGAGCTGACAATCTGCACTCCAGCAATTCCTTTAGCGCCTGCTATCAGACTTTCCTCGGCGGCTTGAATAGCGCGTGCCTTATCCTGCGATCGTGCGTTCTGGGAGGCAGGACCAACGACCACAATCGAGGGCGCGCTGTCTCGCTTAGCCGCCTTGCCCAGTGCACTCAGAAATTCGTTCACGCCCGCGGTCAAACTGGAGTCGTCGCCCGTTGGCAAGTCCTCGATACGAATCAGAACAACATTTGCGCCATGCTCGTTCGACGCCAACAGACTCGTCGGATCCAGGAGCTGCTGGAAAACCTGATTAAAAGGGGAGAACTCGATGTTTTGGGGCATTCCGAGCTGCCGTAACCAGAATTCCAGAGGCTCGCGAATCGGCTCGGCGGTAAAGCTCGCAGCGATGGCCACACGCTGCTTGCGCATGACGGTGCTGATTTCAGCTTGCTTCGCCAGCGCGGGAGGCATGGTAAATTCCGCAACAGCCGTATGCGAGGCGCTGATCATTGCCGACAGCACTTGCACATAGCCATGGAGAAGGGTGTCAACTGTTTCTGGCTGGAAGAGTGCGCTCTTGTACTCGCACGAGAGTCGCAGTCCGCCCTGCTTCTCGACTGCAATGAAGCGCAGGTCGAGCAGCGAAACTTCGGGATCGAAATTGAGATAATCCGCTTCAAAATAGCGGCCCTTCAGTTCGATCTCCGGGAAGTTCTCCATCACCAGCCCAACATTGAACAGCGGATTGTCCTCGCTGGTGCGTTCCGGGTTCACTGCCTCCACGATCTTCGCGAACGGGCAGTCCTGGTGAGCAAATGCCTCCATGACAGCGAGCTTTTCGCGACTCAGCAATTGGGCTGCTGTCAGCCTGCCGTCAACGGGATTGCGCAAGGGCAGCGGATTCACGAACGGACCGGGCATACGCTCGGTGCCACTGCGGCTGCGATTGCTGGCCGTCGTGCCCAGCAAGAAATCTTTCTGCCCTGACCAGCGGTACAGCAGCACGCGCAGTGCGGCCGACATCACGGTGAATTGCGTAGTTCCGTTTGCCTGCGCGAATGACCGGAGACTCTGCAACAATTCCGGCGAGATAGTGAGGCAGCGCAGACGCCCGCAACGATCGGCTTCGCCGGTTGGTGCAAAATCCGTGGGAACGTCCAAGCTTTTTGGCGCGGTTTCCAGCGCGTCGCGCCAATATGCCATCTCGTCCGCAAGGCGCTTGCCCTGCATCCACTGCTGCTCCCAAACCGCGTAGTCGGTGTAATGCAGCTCTAAAGGAGGCAGCGGATTGGGCCCTCCATCAGCAAAAGCGTCGTAGATCGCTCCAAGCTCTTCCAGCAGTATGCTGCCGGTGAAACCATCGTTCACCACGTGGTGTTCCGAGATGCACAGCAGGAATTCGTCATCGGCGAAGCGGACCAGGCGGGCGCGCTGCACTTCCCCATTCGCCAAATCAAGCGGCTCGCGGACGGTTTCCAGCGCCAGCTTCATGGCCGTGATCTGGCGGGCTACCGGCTCAAGATCGGACAAATCCGTAAAGACATACTCCAATGCTCCGCCGTCATCCACGATCTGTACTGGCCCGTCGACGCCCGAAACAAAACGCACTCGCAAGACTTCATGCCGTTGACGCAGTTCGTTAAGGCTGCGTTCCATCACAGCCGCGTCAACGCGGCCGCGAATTCGGAAAACACGCGGCTTGTTGTAGATTCCAGTTTCTGGATTCTGCTGCTCCAGTAACCAGAACACCTGTTGCGAATGCGATAGCGGAAATTGCGAGCGGCTGACAACATGGGTGATGGGCGGAGTGGTCCCGCTCGCTGCCAAATCGTCGACAACCGTTGCGAGGTGCGCAACAGTTGGCTCGGCAAAGAAGGCGATTAGTGGCAGGTCAACCTGCAGTGTCTCGTTGACACGAACGATCACTTCCATAGCCTTCAGCGAGTCTCCGCCTAAGTCGAAGAAGTTTGCGTTATTCTCGACATTCGGAACATGCAGGACTTCTTGCCAAATTCTGGCAAGGTGATCGGCAGTGCTCTCCTGCTTGCTAGACAAGACTTCGGCCAAGTGCCGAACGGTCGGTTCCTCAAAAAACGTGATGAGCGGCACGTCGGTATGTAGCACTTCGCTAACTCGCGAGATGACTTCCATTGCTTTCAGCGAATCGCCGCCAATCTCGAAGAAGTTGGCATCCTTATCGACGTGCTGTTGACCGAGCACCTGAGCCCAGATGTTGGCAAGAGTGAATTCCAGATCCGAACGCGTGCCCGCTAAGACCTCGGTCAAATGCTCAACTGTGGGGTCCTCGAAAAAGCTGATGAGCGTCAGATCGATCTGAAGTATTTCCCTCACTCGAGAAATGACTTCCATCGCCTTCAGCGAGTCACCGCCGATCTCGAAGAAGTTGGCGCGCTTGTCCACATGCGATACCCGCAGCACGGTCGCCCAAATTTCTGTCAGCGAGTCCTGGATCGCTTTTCGCCTTCCCTGCAAACCGGTCACAGAGCTGGTTTCCGAATTGACCGTCTCTTTGCCCATTTCCCCTTAGCTCACTACCGCTTCGCCCAGAACTTGCGCCGCTTCGGCCAATCGCCGGTAATCTAGCTTTCCATTGGGGGTTCGCGGCATGTTCGGTATCACAACCACCTTCACTGCCGGACGCGGCAAAGCAAAAGTCTCGCAGATGGTAGCGTGAATTCGACTGCTGTTGGCACCCTCCTCCACGGCAGCCACCAGCAAGTCGTCCCGCCCAAAGCAGGCAACCGGCGCCTCGCATCGCCGGGTGAGAATCTTCTCTGCATCGTCCAGGTTGAATCGCTTTCCGAATATCTTCAGGAAGCGTTTCAGCCGTCCCGTGATGTAGAAGTAACCATCCTCATCCCTGCGCCCCAGATCGCCCGTTCGCAACACGCCCTGCAGTTCATCGCCTCGCGCCAAGTCAGTGCGACACTCGGCGTAGCCCTGCATGACAT
>Ga0209465_10000226_pt1 | contig 26719 bp, 19 predicted proteins | sample PanSoiPlot1MoBio_FD_188321 | JGI IMG/M metagenome (GOLD analysis project Ga0209465, IMG submission 188321) | Tropical forest soil microbial communities from Panama analyzed to predict greenhouse gas emissions - Panama Soil Plot 1 MoBio (SPAdes)... | ecosystem: Environmental > Terrestrial > Soil...
ACTATCAATGACCGGTTTCCGCGCATCGCTCAGCGAAGCGACTCGGCGCCGCAACGCCGAACTTCTGATGGGGCAGGTGCTCTTCGTCTCCTACCTAGAACACCGCGATATCGTAGGAAGCACTTATCGTCGTCGACGGGGGGTCGGTCAACTTCATGCGCTCGTCACCCAAGCTAGTCGAGACGGTGTGCGAGCCCTCGTCGATGCCTTACAGGAGGATTTCAACGGCGATTTCCTCGGCGATGACCGTCATGATCCATGGGCCACGCTGAACCAAGACGGCTTCAGCCTGCTCGGTCATTTCCTTCGTCGCACCGACATGACCACCGGGCAGGGCGACTTCTGGAACTACGACTTCAGTTACATTCCGGTTGAGCTGCTTTCGGGCCTCTATGAGTCGTTCCTATCAACAGAGCAAAGGGCGAAGGAGGGCGCCTATTACACGCCGCGCCACCTCGCTATGTTGGCCGTGGACCAAGCCTTCGCAACATCCGCCGATTCCTTATCGGAGACCATCTTCGACGGAGCTTGCGGATCAGGCATTTTGCTAACGACAGCTTACCGTCGACTGATTGCGCTGTCGGAAGCACGCGATCGCCGCAAACTCGGCTTTAGGGAACGGTGCGATCTCCTGGTCAGTCGGATCTTCGGGGCCGACATTAACCTGATGGCCTGCCGGGTCACGGCGTTCAGTCTTTACCTCTCGCTGCTCGAAGGCCTCGATCCCGCCGACATCATGGAGGCGCAGGAACGAGAGGGCGTCAGGCTGCCTTCCCTTGATCGCCATAATCTCCAGCACGGTGCGCCCGCTGACTTCTTCGGGACAAACCACGGATTCGGCGACAAGCGTTTTTCCTTAATAATTTCGAATCCGCCGTGGACCGAGCCTGAAGGGGAAGACGTCACGTCGGCTGACATCTGGGCGGAGCGTGGGGAAGCACCTTTTGTGCGTCGTCAGATCGCGGGCGCCTATGCGCTTCGAGCGCGGGATTTCCTGGTAGACGGAGGGCGTGTTTGTCTGATTCTACCGATTGGTCAGTTTTTGGGTCACTCAAGCGCGCGCTTCGTCTGCCATCTGCTTCGGTCGTACCAGCCAACGCGACTCATCAATTTCGGCGACCTGCAGGGACTCCTGTTTCCAACCGCCGAAAATACGTGCCATCTCTTCCTAGGCGTACGGCGCGGCCAAGATGCGCAGGTCTCAATTCCGTTCGGTGAGATCTTCGACTATTGCGTTCCAAAGGCGGATATAAGCCTCGCCTTCGGACGCCTCACCATGCAGTCCGCGGATCGGCACCTCGTTCAGGCCCGCTCTGTGGCTCAGGATCCTCAACTCCTCATCACCCTGATGTGGGGCGACGCCAACGATATGGCCATTTGGACACGGCTGACGGCGAGAGGAACGTTTGCCGATTTCTGGAATGGTCCACGTGCTAACCGCAGGTGGATCAATCGAAAGGGCATTCATCTCCATGACAAAAGCCGCGAAGCCGTCAGCGCCGGTCGGCTGCGCCGAATGCGGTTCGTTCCGGTGTCGGCATTGAGTGCAGGTTCGCCTGTTCTTCACCCCGATCTTCTCACCCCATGGCCCAAACACGAGTCGACGGTTGTCGGCTTAAACGACGAGGTGATAGCAGTCTTCGACGGCCCCCGCGTTCTGTTCCCGGATGGCTTCTCCAAACAGGAGCACACCGTGCGCGCCGTCTATTATGACGGCCCGGCCGCTTTCACTCACAGCATTGGCGTGATAGCAGGTCCCACAGCCGATGCCCCGCTCCTGCAATTTGCTGCTGTCTATTTGCGCTCAAGGCTCGCTCGCTACTTCTTGATGATGCGCGGCTGGAAGATGCTCTGTGAGCGAAACGGTATTCATTTGTCCGACGTCGAAGCTTTTCCTTTTTTCGACGTCGAGGCCGCTCCGGATCCGAAGGCGGCAAGGGCGGCGCTGACGAGGGTCGCGCACGCCATCCGTGGGCTCGCCGAGTTGCCCGAGCTTCAGCAGCGCCGCCGTTACGCCGCGATTCAGAGCGAGCTCGACGAGGAAGTTTTCAAATACTTCGGCCTAAGTGAGAGCGAGCAGGCGCTGGTGAGTGAAACAGTGGACATCCTGATGCCCTCGATCCGGCCGCGGAGCTTTAAGAGCCTCGATACTCCGGCCCAGGCAGCGGCACAGCCGACCGATTTTCGGTTCTACGGCGAAGCTCTCGCCTCGTCGTTGACCAAGTGGCGCGAACGCACTGGCGGCGGCGGCTGGTTTGATGTCAAGGTCGTGGCCACCAATCCGCATCGCGAAGGTCCAGCGGGCATCGTACGCATCAGCTACAAAAACGAATTCACCGCGCCGGCGACCGCCAGTGCCGAGGTCAATGATGATCTCGTCCTCGCGACCCTCGCGCACCTTCGCGCCGCAGGGCTGATGGCGATCGCCTCGGGGGACGCACTGCAGCTCGTGCCCGATGCACACATCTGGACCGACGGATCGCTATATCTGGTTCGTCCGTTGTCTCGACGCAACTGGACCGTGCGCCAAGCCCTACGTGACGCCGAGCGCATCGTCCGTTCCGTTCAAGGCCAGCCGCAGGTCGTCAGTCGTCCGGAGGTCGCGTGACCGCAGGGCATGATTGGCTTTCTGCTTTTCCCATTCGCCCAGCAAGCGAAGCCGTCGATGCGTTGTGCGAATCGTGGCGGATCCTCGCCGAAAAGCCGCGGCCTCATTTCCATCCCGGAATGAAGGAGCCCCAGTTAACCAAAACGCTGAAGACCTTTGTCGAGAACGTCACGGCGCGGGAACGCGGACTGCTCGGCATGTGGGCCGCCGAGGTCGTGCTGCACGAGATCGACAAGGACTCGGGTAAGCTCTCCGAAGAGCGCCGCACAGACATTGTCTACGGTTGGAACGATGAGAAGCGCAACATCGAGCTCGTGTTCGAGTTCAAGAAACTCGGTCGGCTCAAAAGCCATCGCACCCATTATCTGCGCGAGAACGGCCTTGGCCGATTCGTCACTGGGATTTATAGCCGGCGACAGGCTGTCGCCGCTATGGTGGGAATTCTGATTGATCCGGAACAAGAGGTCGTGCCGCCGCTGCGCGACGCACTTAGCGATAAGGAGCTCATCGCCGCGTTGAAAATCCGGCCCTGCGCCGCGGGCCATCCCTATGAGCGTCCATCGATTTTGTTCCCTGCCGCGGACTTCGACACCGAGCATGAGCGCGATCCGCATTTCGCGCCGAGTCACGGCACGATCCGTATCGCCCATCTTTTCCTTGCTTTCGGCTATCCGACGACTACGAAGAAATCGAAAAAGCGGTGATGGTTGGATCCAAGTCATCAGATGACGGCCCGTCGTCTTCCGAGGGTGCAGTACGACATGATTTGTCTGTAAGGGGAAACTGCCTGTCCTTGATGATTATGAAACAATGCGTGTAAGAGCTTTGTCTAACCTCGGCGAGTTCCATCCTGCACGGAATGTCTTTGTGATGGCGGCCAAGCGAAAAAACAGCAATTCGAGCGTCCGCGAGTGGACCTTACTGGCTCGTGGGATGCTCGCCCTCTTCTGGAAGAGAACTGATCTCCAGCCGCTCATCGACTCTGATTTTGAGCGTGAGCTGTCTAAGAATATTTACCTCGCACGGGAGCCGCAGCAGAAGCAGGAGCAACAACGTGCTCAGTATGAGCCCGTACTCAGAGAGCGTGTTTCCCTCTTAAGGAGAGGGCTGGCTGTGTCATTTGTCTTCCTTGCATCAGCAGTCTTACTGGCCCTGTCGATGATCGCTTTCGGATACAGAGCATCTGGGTCAGGGAAGATTTGGCTCGGGGGCCTGTCCATCTTTTGCTTTGCGTGGTCGACGCTCGCAAGGCTCGGCAAGCCCGGGACATCGTTTGGCGGCGAGACGGTCATCGAACGGCTCGATTCGCGGATTTTTTGGGTTCTTTATTGGCTCGGGACGTTCGCCTGAACATTCGCGCTGATCTGAAAGTGTGGGATAAATTCATCCACAAGGCGCACCGATAGCAATTCGCAGCCTCGCGCTGCGAGGAAGGGGGCGGATGAGGCGCGCTGAGCGCCGAAATCGGCGCTCGTGGCGTAGACGAAAATTCAAAAATTTGGAATGCGCTTGCAATTACAATACCGCTTGGCGGACACCCCTTCCGATGAAGATCATGTCAAGCTCTGAGGCCTCACAGCGGCTTGCTGGCGCGGTGTTTAGAAGCCGCCGTGACGATCCGCTGACGGCCTGAGCAGTTGGCTGCGGTACTGCCCTGGCGAGAGGCCGAACCAGCGCTTGCAGGCGCGGAAGAAGCTGCTCTGGTCAGCAAAGCCGAGCAGGTAGGCCGTCTGCGCGAGCGAAAGCTGGAGCCGGCCGAGATACTGCCCGGCAAGTTCCCGGCGCGTGTCGTCCAGCAGCTGGATGAAGGACGTTGCTTCCTCCTCGAGACGCCGCTGCAGCGTGCGCTCGCTCATGCACAGTTCGCTGGCGATCTCATCGCGCCGCGGCTCGCCATCGGGCAGCCGGCGAATGATCACTTCGCGCGCCCGGTAGCTGGTCTGCGCATGATCGAAGTGCCGCAGGTATTCTCCGGCGAAGCGCTCATGCAGCTCCGCGAGCTGCTTGTTGGATGTGGGCAGCGGCGTCGCGAGGTCGGTGTTGGAGAACAGCAGGCTGTTGCGCGGCGCGTCGAAGGCCACCGGGCAGCGGAAGGCGGTGCGGTACGGCACCGGGTCCGCCGGGGCGGGATATGCCAATTCGATTGCCAGCGGTTGCACGTCGCGCCCGCTGATCCAGCGGCAGAAGCCGATCACTGTGATGAAAATAAACTCGATGCGCTGCCGTGGCACCTGCCGATCGCCGCCGAACAGCTCGAATGTCATCCGGTATTCCCCGCGCTCGTCGCTCACGGTCATTGTCAGCGCGTCGCTGAGGATGAGCAGGTAACGTATCAGCCGCTCGAACGCGCCGCGCAGATTGGCGCACGACATCATGGTGTAGCCCACCACGTCGAAGCTCGCGGGTCTGACCACATCGTGCTGTGCGAGCCCGATCGCCGGATTACCCGATCGCTCAGCCGCAAGCTCCCACAGGCGGCTGATCTTCTCGGTCGGCAAGCGCGCATCCGGCGCATCCAGTGTTGCAGGAACGATTCCGGCCGCAGCGAGCAATGCGGGTGCATCCAGGCCCTCGGCGGTCAGCATGTCGACGATGCCCCTGACCCATACCGCAGAAGTCGCCCGTTCGATCATCCTTCGCCCCTCCCCGAAGCGTCGGTTTGGCCCTACGGGGTCACTAAATTGGCCGCCTCGGTCAATGACGTGCGGCGCTCCAAACTCTAGCCTCCTGTGTTAAGGCCGCTGCAAACGGAAGAAGGCCGCCGGTCTTTCACCTGAGGAAAACATGCCATGGAATCGCAGGCTTCGCCAGAGAAGCTCCCAGGCGCTCGCTTCAGCCAATCTGAAGTGATCGGCCCGTTATGAAAGGCGATGACAATGGACTCGTTCCGACAGAACGATGATGTAGGGGCGACCCTTGTGGTCGCCCCTGTTGCCGGATGCATCCAATGGGGCGACCACAAGGGTCGCCCCTACCGCTGGCGATGCGATCGACTAGCAGAGATCGCCCGCGAATTCGCTGCATGCTCCGCCATCGGAGAGCGAGAGGCCAACAATGTCAGCCCGGAATAACGCACAACCCGCGGCGTCAAAGCGCTCGCCCATTGATGCCTTACGCCCCTCCGTGGACGGAGATTTCTATAAGATCACGCAACTGGTCAGCACAACGGACCAGGCCTTGCTGCGCCGCGTGCGGGCGTTCTCGGAAGAGAAAGTAGCCCCTATCATCAATCGCTATTGGGGGCGCGCCGAATTCCCGTTCGAACTCATCGGCGAGTACGGCGAACTCGGCATCGCGGGTGCGTCGTACAAGGGCTTCGGCTGCCTTGGAAAGAGCACGCTCCTCGACGGCCTCATCATGATGGAGCTCGCGCGCATCGACTGCTCCATTGCGACATTCCACGGCGTCCACAGCGGCCTCGCAATGGGGTCGATTTACCTGTGTGGCTCCGAGGAGCAAAAACAGCGTTGGCTGCCAGCGATGCAGCGAGCCGAAAAGATCGGCGCATTCGGACTGACGGAAGCCGAGATCGGCTCTGGCGCAGCGCGCGGCCTCACCACCACCGCGCAGCGCCGCGGCAGCGACTGGATCCTGAATGGTCAGAAGCGGTGGATCGGCAATGCGACCTTCGCTGACTTGACGGTCATCTGGGCTCGCGACGTCGACGACCATCAAGTCAAAGGTTTCGTGGTCGAGAAGGGAACACCTGGCTTCTCGACGGAAAAGATGGAACACAAGATGGCCCTTCGCGTCGTCCAGAACGCGACCATAAACCTCGATGACTGCCGCGTGGCGGACGAAAACCGGCTGGCGAATGCTCGCTCGTTCAAAGACACGGCAGCCGTGTTGCGCATGACGCGCGCCGGCGTGGCCTGGGAATCTGTCGGATGCGCCCAGGGAGCATATCAACACGCATTGCGCTATGCCTGTCAGCGTGAGCAATTCGGTCGACCAATCGCGCGCTTTCAACTCGTGCAGGATCTGCTCGTGCGGATGTTGTCGAATGTGACCGCATCGCAATGCATGGTGCTCCGCTTGTCACAGCTGCAGGACGCCGGCCTGATGAGCGAAGAACACGCCTCGTTGGCAAAGGCTTTCTGCACCGTAAGGGCGCGAGAGACGGTCGGCTGGGCGCGCGAGCTGCTTGGTGGAAACGGCATCCTGCTGGATCATAACGTCGCTCGCTTTGTGGCCGATGCCGAGGCGATCTACTCCTATGAGGGTACACGCGAGATCAATGCGCTGGTTGTCGGTCGCGCTATCACTGGATTTGGTGCGTTCGTATAGCCGATCTAGGTAACGCCAATCGAAGGAGGGTACATGTCAAACAGACATTGGCTCGCCGCCTATGGCGGGCGAATTCCACCCGAGATCAATCCTTACGCTCACAGTTCGGTGTTGGAGCTGCTCGAGGATGCCATGCGGCGCTACGCTGACAAGCCGGCGTTCCGCTGCTTCGACCATACGCTAACCTATGCCGATGCCGACCGCCTATCGCGTCACTTCGCGGCCTATCTGCAGCACAAGCTCGGCGTCCGAAAGGGCGATCGCATCGCCGTGATGCTTCCCAATATCCTGGCTTTCCCCATTGCCATGCTGGGAATTGTCCGCGCGGGCGCTACCCAGGTGAATGTCAACCCGCTCTATACGCCACGCGAGCTCGAGCACCAGTTGAAAGACGCCGGCGTCGAGACCATCGTCATCTTCAGCGGCGTATCCGCAAGCCTCGCCGAGATCATCGGCAAGACTGCGGTCAAGCAGGTCATCAGCGTCGGCCTGGGCGACGGGACCGGCGCGGCGCTTGCGAGCCCGCCCGTGGATCCACGCTTGCCGAACGTTGTCGCGTTTTCCGACGCCCTCGCTCAAGGCGCCGATCTCGCCTTCACGCCGGTAGCGTTGAACGCTGACGACCTGCTCTTCCTGCAATACACCGGCGGGACCACTGGGCTTTCGAAGGGCGCCGCGCTGTCGCACGGTAATCTCGTCGCTAATACCGAACAGCTCAAGGCCTTCGTCCCGGATGCCTTGCGCCCGGGCCAGGAAGTCGTGGTCACGGCGCTACCCCTCTACCATATCTTTGCCCTGATGGTGAACTTCATCACCTATTTCTCCATCGGCGCCGAGAACTGGCTGGTCCCCAATCCACGCGACATGGACAGCTTTTGCGACACCCTCAAGAAGTCGCGCCTCACCGTCTTCACGGGCGTCAATACGCTGTTCTGTGGAATGATAGTGCACCCCAAAATCAAAGAGGTGGATTTCGCGAACCTGCGTGTGGCGATCGGCGGTGGCGCCACGGTCTTGCCCACGACGTCCCGGAAGTGGAAAGAGCTGACCGGAAAGGACATCCTCGAAGGCTATGGCCTCTCCGAAACCTCCCCCATACTTACGCTCAATCCGATGACCTCGGCCGGCTTCTCGGCGACGGTGGGCCTGCCCCTTCCGTCAACAGATATCAAGCTGTTCGACGCGGAGGACAAGGAAACGGCACCGGGCGAGCCGGGCGAAATCTGTGCCAAGGGCCCGCAAGTCATGAAGGGCTACTGGCAGAACCCCGCGGCCAACGCGGCTGCATTTACCGCCGACGGCTACTTTCGCACCGGGGATATCGGCGTGTTCGACGAGAAGGGCTTCCTCAAGGTCGTCGATCGCACGAAGGACATGATCATCGTTTCCGGTTTCAATGTGTACCCGAATGAGGTCGAGACGGTCGTGGCGGCCTGCGCCGGCGTCGCCGAATGCGCCTGCGTAGGCAGGCCGGACGAGAAGACCGGCGAAGCGGTGAGGCTCTTCGTCGCCAAGGCTCAGGGCGCGATGCTCACTGAGGAGGACGTGATCGTGCACTGCCGGCGGGAGCTCGCGGCGTACAAGGTGCCGAAGGAAGTGCACTTCCTCGAAGCGTTGCCGAAGTCGAACGTAGGCAAGATCCTGCGCAGGGATCTGCGCGCGATTCGGTGAGACGCGGGCGAGGAATATGACAATCTCCAACTACAACATGGCGACGGTCCCACAGTTCGTCGGTCACGAGTTGGGAGCCTCGGACTGGGTCACGGTAGGCCAGGACCGCATCGATCAGTTCGCCGCCTGCACCGGCGATCGGCAGTGGATCCACGTCGATGTCGAGCGCGCCAAGCGCGAGAGCCCGTTCGGCGAACCGGTCGCACATGGCTACCTCAGTCTGTCGCTGGTCGCCGCGATGGTGATGGAGCTTGGCGTGATTCCGCCGGATGCGGCGACCGGGCTCAACTATGGACTGGATAAGGTCCGGTTCATTGCACCCGTAAGGGCAGGAACACGCGTGCGCCTGCGGGCAAGTCTCGCTTCGGCCGAGCCGCAGGGCGGCGGACGGATGCTCCTGAAGCTGCAAACCACGCTGGAGATCGAAGGCGAGGCCAAGCCCGCGCTGATCGCCGAGGTGTTATGCATGCTGATAAGCAAGCGCGATGCTTCATCATGAGGGCTGCCCCTGAACCGTTGGGCGCCCCGCGCCCTGCCGTGACCGACGACGCCGCCATCGTGGATGAAGCCTGTGAGGCCGGGTCTCCGGACCTCCGTGAACAGGCCGCACAGCACACGGTGGCGGCCAATCCGCTCGTCGGGGTGCGCGGCCAGGACATTCTGGATTCGGCATGCACGTTGTTCGGCCAGGTGATGAGCAATCCCGGTCTAGCAGCGCGCGAGTATCTGTCCTTCCTGGGCGAGCTCGGTCGTATCGTGACCGGCGGCTCCGATCTTGCACCCGACGCGAAGGACAGGCGCTTTGCCGATCCGGCATGGAGGGAGAGTATTGCCTATCGGGCGCTCGCGCAGTGCTACCTGGCCTGGAGCGGGGCGCTCAACCGGTTCGTGGACGAGGCGAAAATGGATAAGCGCAACGCGGAGCGCGCGCGCTTCGTCGTTTCGCTCATCGTGGATGCGATGTCGCCGACCAATTCCATCGCCGGCAATCCCACGGCGCTGAAGAAACTCGTCGACACGGCCGGGGCGAGCCTCGTGCACGGGCTGCAGAATCTCATCGGCGACATGGCGCACAACGGCGGCCTGCCGGCGCAGGTTGACACTCGGAAATTCGCCATTGGTACGAATCTGGCGACGACACCGGGTTCGGTCGTGTATCGCGACGCTGTGATGGAGCTGATCCAGTACCGGCCTATCGGACATGAGGTGCACAAGCGGCCGCTCCTGATCGCGCCGCCGCAGATCAACAAGTTCTATGTCTTCGATCTGGCGCCGGAAAAGAGCATCGTTCAGTTCGCCCTGAAGGGCGACCTTCAGACCTTCGCCGTCAGCTGGAAGAACCCCACTGCCGCCGAAAGCCACTTCGGGCTCGACACCTATGTCGAGGCAATGGAGCAAGCGGTGGATGTGATGCGCGATATCACCGGCAGTGCGGATGTGAACATCTGGGGCTCGTGCTCCGGCGGCATCACGACGTCGGCGTTCCTCGCCAATCTCGCAGCACGCGACGTACGCAAGATTCACAGCGCTACCGTGGCGGTCTGCGTGCTCGATATGGCTGTGGCGCTGAACACGACGGCTGGCATGTTTGTCTCGCAGGAATCGATTGCTGCGGCGAAGACCGCCTCGCGGCTTGCCGGCGTGGTCGAAGGACAGGAACTGGCGCGCATGTTCGCATGGATGCGGCCCAACGACCTGATCTGGAACTACTGGGTGAACAACTACCTGCTCGGCAATGCGCCGCCCGCGTTCGACGTTCTCTACTGGAACAATGACACGACGCGGCTTCCGGCGAGGCTGCATGCCGACTTCCTCGATCTCATCAGCGCCAATCCCTACGTCAATGCGGGCCGGCTCGAGGTTCGCGGAACCCCGCTAGACATGCGCCGGGTGAATGTCGACAGCTATGTGGTCGCCGGTGTGACCGATCACATCACGCCGTGGCAAGGGTGCTACAATACGGCGAGGCTCTACGGAGCGCGGAGCACGTTCGTGCTCGCCAACAGCGGCCACATCCAGAGCCTGCTCAATCCGCCCGGCAATCCCAAGGCGTTCTTCTGGACCGGCGTAGCGCGCGAGGTGGGACCGCAAGCGTGGCTGGAACGGGCGGCAAAACACAGCGGAAGTTGGTGGCCGCACTGGCTCGAGTGGATCAAGGCGCGCTCGGGCGAAATGATCTCATCGCCTGCCACGCTGGGCAGCGAGGTGCACCCGCCGCTCGGTGCAGCGCCCGGCCGATACGTGATGGAGAAATAGGTGCAAATCAGCCTGCACGATGTCGGAGGGTATGTGCTGCGCGTCGGAGTTCGTCGCGGGGAGAAGACGCGCCCGCCTCTGCTTGTCTTCAACGGGATAGGCGCGAATATCGAGTTGGTCGAACCCTTTCTCGATGCGCTGGTTGGCATTGAGGCGATCGTCTTCGACGTGCCGGGTGTCGGCGGCTCGCCCGTGCCCTGGCTGCCTTACCGTCCGCGAACGCTGGCGCGGCTGAGCGCCCGCTTGCTCGACCAGTTGGGACACGAGCAGGTGGACGTTCTGGGCGTCTCCTGGGGCGGGGCGCTCGCGCAGCAATTCGCCTTTCAGCATGCGAAGCGGTGCCGCCGGCTCATTCTTGCAGCCACCTCGCCCGGCCATCTGATGGTGCCCGGCAAGCCCGGGGTACTGCTCAGGATGGCCAGCCCGCGCCGCTACAGGGACGGTGCGTACATGAAGGCAATCGCTGGCGAGATCTACGGGGGCGCACTACGCGACTCGCCCGAACTCGTGCACCGGCATCTTCGTCATGTCCGCTGGTCGAGCGACATCGGCTACTACCTGCAACTGATCGCCATCGTTGGCTGGAGCAGTCTCCCCTGGCTCCGGTTCCTTCCGCAGTCAACGCTGGTGATGGTGGGGACCGATGATCCGCTCGTGCCTGTCGCCAACGGCAGAATTCTGACACGCCTCATTCCGAACGCCCGCCTGGTCACCATTGACGACGGCCATTTGTTCCTCGTCACTAGTGCCACTGAATGCGCAGAAATCATTGCGGATTTCCTGGCTTAGCGCCGATTCGTGTTCCTGATTCCAGCTAGATGGATTGCTGATCGGTGCTGCGGGTGAGGCTCTGTGGGGGGCGCTGCCGTCACCCTTGACCCTCTCGTGACCAAAATTTAGCCTCGGTCACACGAGGCACGATCATGAAGCGGAGGGGCCGTGGCGTCATTCACCATCGCACCGTTGACGCATCGCACCGGCGCCGAAGTCGTCGGCCTCGACTTCACCGAGCCAATCGATGAGGAAACCCGGACGACGCTAAACCGCGCCCTCGCGGAGCACCACATACTGGTCATGCGTAACCAACACTTCGCCCCGGATGCGTTCAAGGTGGCGATGCAGATGTTCGGCGAGCTCCAGCCGCACGACAAAAAGGAGCAGCATGTCCCAGGCCATCCCGACATACATTATGTCTCCAACGACGTGATCGTGGACGGCAGGCGCTTCATCCCCGGCGAGACCTTCCACACCGATCACTCCAACCTCCCCTCCCCGCCCAAGGCCACGGGCCTGTTTGCGGTCGTATTGCCCTCAAGCGGTGGCGACACGCAATACGTCAACATGCACGATGCTTATGATGACTTGCCCGAGGCAATGAGGCAGAAAGTCGAGGGTCTGAGGGCGGTGCACTTTTATCAGAGCAGCTACAGCCCACGCGAGCTCGCCGGACTGAACGAGGAAAGCCGCAGAAACCTGGCGCCGCCCGGCGTCCATCCGTTGGTGCGCACGCACCCGGAGAACGGACGCAAGGCGCTATACCTCAACCCGGTGCGCATGGAATCGATCGTCGGCATGGAAGATGCGGATGCGCTGGCACTGATCGACGAACTGATGCGGCACGCCACGAAAAAGAAGTATGAGTACCGGCACAAATGGCGCCGCGGCGACTGGGTCTTGTGGGACAACCGCAGCGTCATGCACCAAGCCAATGGGGATTACGACATGAGCGAGCGCCGCTATCTCTACCGGCTCATGTTGAAGGGCGAGGTGCCGATCGGGTTCCGGCCCCAGGCGCGCTAGGCTGCCGATCTGGCCGCCTCTCGCTCCCGATGCATTGAGGAGGAGCTACCCATGTTGAGATTGAAAATGGTGTTCGTATGTGGTCCTGGGGCAATCCTGATGGCAACCGCATGGTCTCCCGCCAGTGCGGCCGTCAATTGCGCAGATTTGATCAACCTGAAGATTCCGGCGAACGAAATCGGGCTACCCAGCGGCGGTGCCACGATTACTTCCGCGCAGATGGCGACCGCGCCCGCTGATCCGCTCAATCCCGGCGCGACGCGCGATTATTGCAAGGTGCTGGGTGCGGTTGAGCCGACGGACCCGAATGCGCCACCGGTCAATTTCGAGGTCAACCTGCCGGCCGACTGGAACGGCAAGGCGGTGCAATATGGCGGCGGTGGCTCGAACGGAGTGCTGATCACCGGCCTTGCACCTCTACGCGACGCGCGGCGCGACACGCCGGTGCCGGTGGCGCGCGGCTTCGTCACCTGGGGCACCGATTCCGGCCACGACAACAAAAAGCTTCCTCACCCGCGGGCCTTTGCACTGAATGACGAGGCGCTCGTCAATATGGCTTACGCTGCGTACAAGAAGACGCATGACGTAGGGGTGCGCATCGCGCGGGCATTTTACGATCGCCCGCTCGCCAAAATTTATTTCTACGGCGGTTCGGAAGGCGGGCGCGAAGCTCTGATGATGGCGCAGCGTTTCCCTGCCGATTTCGACGGCATCGTCAGCGTGGTGCCCGTAGACAATTACACGGGCGGCAATCTGATGCGGGCAAAGCTCGTCCAACTGCAACGGGAAGGCGGCTGGATCAACCCAGCCAAAGTCAAGCTGATCGAGAATGCAGTCAATGCCGCCTGCGACAAGCTCGACGGTCTCGAGGACGGAGTCATCGGCGCCTATGAAAAATGCCTGAGCATGTTCGACGTGGGCACGCTGCGCTGCCCGAATGGGGCGGACACCGGCGATACTTGCCTCTCCGACAAGCAGATCGAAGCCGACCGGTTTGTGCACCTTCCCTTCCAATATCCGTTCGCGATGAAGAACGGTGTCGCGGCTTTTCCAGGATGGACCTATGGCAGCGAGGTGCAGCCGGGCGGGATGATCGACACCATAACCGGCAAAGAGTCGCCGCAATTCCCGATCATCAACGAGAAGACGCAATCGGTCGCCTGGGTCAATGCGGACGGATTTGTGCGCTATTTCTTCGCGCGTGATCCAAAGTTCGACCCGTTCCAATTCTCGCCCGAAAAATTCGCCGGTCGGATCAAAGAAATTTCGGAGATGTTCGACACCACCGATCCTGACCTTTCGGCGTTCCAGGCGCGCGGCGGCAAGTTGATCCTAAAGGGCAACGGCGCCGATTATCAACGCAGCGTGCTGCAGGAAATCGACTATTACAAATCGGTGGTCGGCAAAATGGGCCAGGATCGCGTCGATCAATTCATCCGCTTCTATGTGACCCCCGGCGTGAACCATCCGGGCAACGGTGTCATGAGGGATGGCAAGGCTGTGCCGGCCAAAGTCGATGTGCTGGGCGTTTTGGACGCCTGGGTCGATTCGGGTAAGGCGCCCGACAGCCTGGTGCAGGTAAGCCAGCAAGAGCAGGCACCGTTTAAGACGATCGCCTCGCGCCCGATGTGCCGCTACCCGCTCAGCCCGCGTTATGACGGCCATGGCGATCCGAGCCAGGCGGCAAGCTTCACCTGTGCAAAGCAGTAAGGGCCGCCTGCCATGGTCTTCAGGATGGTCCGTCGACCTTGAGGCGATGGGATGGAGCCCCCTCCAGTGAGATCATGCTCATTTGCATTTGGTAGTTACCTCGGAGGGGTAATACTCAAGAGTGCTCGGCGATAAGCAATGCCCCGGAGGCTGGCGACGGTGAGCCGGACCGCTTCCGAACGCTCGACCCAGTGACGTTGACCGAGGGGGGCGCAATCCCTGGTGGAACGCGATTGATTGAACGACCTCTTTGGACTTGCTACGCTGGTTCCGGGCCCATTCCGCGCGGCGGGCGGATCGCGTCGCATCACCGCGGGCTAGAATCCAGCTGGGACGTAACCCAAGAACTTTTGACGAGGTCGTGAACGAAAAGCAAGAGCGAGTAAACACTGCCTTAGACAGTTTCTAGATTTGGGAAAGGTTTTCGCCCAAATGAAAAGATGGCTGATGATTTTCCTCTTTGCGGTCCCATTTCTCTGGTCATCTGCATTTACCGTCAATGCACCGCAGTCTCTCACTCAGCCGTCACTTAACGAATACAATGTCAAGCCGAATGACTCGATCAAAACGGTCGCAGTTATCAAGAATCTTTCAGATGAGGAACTATTGGAGACTCTCCAGCGCCAGACATTCAGGTATTTCTGGCATTATGCACATCCCAACAGCGGTATGGCGAGAGAAAGGAGCAATACGGTTAAAGCGGATTTCTATTTGGATTTCATCAATGAGGCGGATGACGAACCAAATCTCAGCAAAGGGACGTTCGGCCCGGAGGCATGTGCGGTCGGCGGCACCGGGTTTGGGATACTGGCTACCATTGTAGCGGTGGAAAGAAAATGGATCAATCGCGAAGCCGCGGTGGAGCGTTTGATTCAGATTGTAGACTTTTTTGCCAAAGCCGACTCCTATCATGGAATTTATCCTCATTTCATCAATGGCGATACCGGAAAGGCAATGGCGTTCGACAGGTTGGATGATGGCGCTGACGTGGTGGAGACCTCGTATTTGATGACGGGACTGCTGTCAGCACGGGCCTATTTCAATGAAAACACCATGAAAGAAAGATACTTGGTTCGAAGGATCAACGAGATGTGGAATGCCGCCAATTGGAGTTGGCATATAAATAACGACAACAGGCTTTTGTGGCACTGGAGCCCCAGAAACGGATTTGACAGAAACTTTCCAGTGAAGGGCTGGAATGAGGCGTTGATTACTTACATCATATCGGCTTCCTCAAGCCGACATCCGATCTCAAAAGAAGTTTACGAAAAGACGTGGGTCGGTACCCGCAACTGGAGGAATGGAAAATCCTATTATGGGTACAGGCTACCGCTGGGAAACTCATACGGTGGTGGTCCCTTGTTTTTTTCGCAATACACTTTCATGGCTGTCGACCCCAACAATCTGACCGATGATCATGGCATCGACTATGCCGAGCAAACCAGGAACCACACGCTCATCAACCGCGCGTACAGTATCGACAACCCCAGGAAGTACAAAGGCTACGGCGAGAAGGCTTGGGGACTGACGGCCGGGGACAGCGTGAAAGGGTATGTCGCGCACTCGCCTGAAGACGACAGGGGAGTCATACAGCCGACTGCGGCTTTGTCGTCGATGCCGTACACGCCTTCGTTTTCGATGCAGGCGCTTCGATATTTCTATGAGGAAAGGGGCGAGAAGCTATGGAGCGGTTATGGTTTTGTGGATGGCTTCAGTGAACAATTTGAGTGGTATGCGAAGTCGCATCTGGCCATTGACCAAGGCCCGATCATCGTCATGATCGAAAACTATCGGACTGGGTTATTGTGGAACCTGTTCATGAGCATCTCTGAAATTCAAGACGGTATGAAAAAACTTGGCTTCAGCTCTCCGCATTTTTCACAGAGGTTAGGCGTCCGGATACCAGAAAAATAAAAATATATCACTCCGAGCTTGTGGGAGGCTCCCCAATGGTCCCTTCAGTGGCGAGGCGTGTGAGCCGCAATCATCGCCTTGCCCATGTGCAGGAGTCGGGCCGCAAGTCCTTCGGTTCCGACGCTCTGGGCAGTGACGCGGGCTCCCTCCAGAAGGAGGTGTAATTCGTCCGCCAGCATTTCGGGTTCGGTCAGGCCGGCCTCTTCACTCAGCCGCACCAGACGCGTTCGTTGCGCCCGCTTATATTCCTCGATAACCCGCCGGGCCGGATGATTCTTCTCTGGCAGTTCGATCGCGGCGTTGGCGAGAGCACAACCGCGCTCGTCCGGCTTGGCAAGGTGACTGGCCATCTCCTCGAGCCAAGTGCAAATCTGCGCGAGCGGATCGCCGGGGTGCGCCCGCGCAAACCGTTCCCAGCACCCGTCCGCCATGTTCGCGAATTGGCGCAGGTACTCTGCTACCAATTCATCTTTCGAGTCGAAGTGCCGGTAGAGCGTCATCTTATTGGTGCCGGCCGCTTCCGCGATCGCCTCCACCCCGACCGCCCTTATTCCGTGCCGGTAAAAGAGCTCGGCAGCGGCCGCAAGGATGCGCGCACGGGGCGGAATCCGATTGTCTTTGTCGGACGTTGCATGGGGTTCGGCTGCCATCTTCAAAGTTCCCTCTTGACAAGGGTGTTACCGGTCAGTAACTAACATGTAGTGTTACCGGTCAGTACCACAAGGTACCCGCAAGTGACGCTTCCTTTCAAGTGCTTCAGAACATCAGGAGCCATCCCGTCATGCAAGCAAATGCCGCCGTCGCGAACCGCCGTCTTCACCCTGAGCAGCCGTTCAAGCCGCTGTTTTTGCCGTACCGGCTCGGCAACACCGAACTCAACAATCGCCTTGTGATGGCGCCGATGACGCGCAGCCGCGCGCTTGAACAGAATGTGCCGAATCCGATCGCCGCAACCTACTATGCGCAGCGCGCGTCAGCCGGATTGATCGTCACCGAAGGGACGCAGATCAGCCCCCAGGGTGTGGGCTACATCCGGACGCCAGGCATCCATTCCGCGGAGCAGGTTGCCGGTTGGACGAGAATTACCGAAGCGGTGCATCGCGCCGATGGCAAAATCTTTCTCCAGCTTTGGCACGTCGGACGCATCTCGCATCCGGATTTCCACGGCGGGGAACTTCCGGTCGCCCCGTCGGCGATCGCCGCGCAGGGCCAAGTGTTCACCGCCAAAGGCCCGCAGCAGATGGTAACGCCGCGCGCGCTGACACTTGCTGAGCTTCCAGGCATCGTCGAACAATTCCGCAGGGGTGCGGAGAACGCCAAGGCGGCCGGCTTTGACGGCGTCGAATTGCATGGCGCGAACGGTTACCTGCTCGATCAGTTCCTCCGCGACGGCAGCAACAGGCGCACCGACGCTTACGGCGGCACCGTCGAGAACCGAGCGCGGTTGCCGCTCGAAGTCACGAAAGCCGTCATCGACGTATGGGGCGCCGATCGCGTGGGCTATCGCATATCTCCGAACGGCGCTTTCAACTCGATGTCGGATTCCAATCCGATCCAGACTTTCTCGTACATCGCAGCCGAACTCGACAAGCTCGGCATCGTCTACCTTCACGTTGTCGATCCGGTTTCGGATGGCGGCAAGCGCGTCTCGGGGCTGCTGCGCCGAAAATTCAGTCGCACCTACATCGTCAATGGCGACTTTGATCTCGACAGCGCCAATGCGGCGATCCAGGACCGCGAAGCTGATCTCGTCGCTTTCGGCGCCCGGTTTCTCGCCAATCCGGATTTGCCGCAACGGTATCGCACCAACGCTTCACTCAACGTGCCCGACCAGGCAACATTCTATGCAGGGGAAGACAAGGGCTTCACCGACTATCCGTTTCTGGCGTGAACGCGATGCAATCATTATGCGAACCTAGCAAGGAGATATTCGAAATGGGAACAGCAACTCGAGAATGGACGGTGAGTAGCGCGCTGTCCGATCCGCTCATCCGTACCTTGATGATCGCAGACAACGTCGATCCGGTAGAACTCGAATTGATGCTGCGGCGGATTGCGGAAAAGGTTGCGCCAAATCTGTCGTCGACGATCAGGGGCAGTTGAGTCCGCTGTATCTGAAGTCCCTCACATTGCCTGGCTTCGAGCGCTCGGCGCGGCATCCTCGCCGAGGAGCGCTTCGGGGCCAGTGGCTCGGTGCGTTGGGTGCGCCTGAAAGCCGTCGGCCGCGAGTCTGTATGCATGCTAAGGAGGGTATTCCGGCATGTGCGCGCGAATCTCATCTGGACTTAAGAGTCATAGTCCATACTGCTCGATGCGACGATCACCTCCCCTGGTAAACCGGCAAGCGGCCTTCCGCCTCGGCCTTGCGGCCTTCCTTGAAATCCTCGGTGCTGTAGAGTGCCCCGTATTGTGCGTTGAGTTTCGACAGGGCTTCGGCTTGCGATGAAGCGATAGCAAGATGTGCCGAGGCCAAGGTTGTTTTGATTCCGAGCGGCCCGCAGGCGGCTATTTTCGTTGCAATGTTGATACCGGCCTCCAGAGCCTTGTCGCGTGTCGGGGCAATTTCCTGCACCAACCCCATGCGCAAGGCCTCTTCGGCGCTCCAGTGATCTCCCGTCAGCATATAGCGCATGGCGTTTCCCCATCCGGCCTCACGTACGAAACGGATCGTCGCACCACCGCCCGGGAACCGACCGTGGGTATTTTCATCTTGACCGAAGTGCGTGTCAGCGGCGGCGACTCGAATGTCGGCGGCCAGGTAAAGCTCATGGCCCATGTTCCACGTGTCGCCATGAACAACGACGACCAGCGGCTTCGTGAGCACGGGCGCCGTTTTGGCCAAAGGATCGATGGCTTCGCGCTCGCTTGTACGCGGTCGACCAGATGTAACGAGCGCCTGAAAGGCATCGACATCGATGCCTCTGGAGAAATTATCTCCGTGTCCAAACAGGACCGCAGCACGCAGCGTTGGGTCGTGATCATATTGATAATACGCCCTGGCCAGTCCGGCGTAGGTTTCGGGATCGATCCGATTATGGATATGGGGCCGATTGATGCCGATCAGAACGACGTCGCCTCGGCGCTCGACCGTGACCTTCGCGCTGGAACTGAACGGGATCTCTTCCATTCTGACGTCATCGGAATGAGTTTCGCTCGGAACGGGTTGCTGCTCGCCGTCGGCAATGGCGGTTCGTCCGTAAAGCGCGAAGAGACCACCCAAGGCGGTTGCCGCTTTCAACAAACGGCGCCGCTCAAAGAAGCCCGTAATGTTCATGTGATACTCCTGCTCATGATGTTTCCTTCCTGGTCGGGGCTGTCTTCAGCCTCACGACGAGTCGGCCGGGCCGGGGTCACTCGCCACAACGGCGCGCAGCCTTCGGCGCAGCTCAGAAGCCTGCTTGCTGCCATATGCACTTTCAAATTGCTTTTGCGCCTCGGCCCACGCTTTATGACCCAGCTTAAACCTCGTCTCGCCTGCTCTGGTCAGGCGCAAAACCCTGCTGCGCCGGTCCGCCGGATCCGCTTCGATTACGATCAGGCCGTCGCGTTCGAGCGGGCGCACATTGCGACCCAGCGTCGTGCGATCCATGACCAATTGGGCCGCAAGCGCATTTATCGACATCGGGCCCTGCCGCTTGAGTTTGGCGATAATTCCGTACTGTGTGGTTCGCAAGCCCGCCGCGGTCACGAGATATTGATCATAGAATTGCGTGATATAGCGGGCCGCCTGGCGAACAGCGAGGCAGTTGCACTCCGCGGGATAAGCTCGTTGTTGCTTGGCCATTGGGGCTCCCTTATGCCGGCCATCATGGCGATTCAACATTTTGGGTGCATATGCGCGTACGTCAATGCTCAAGCTGCAGGCAAAAGACCACATCACGCCCAGTGCAACGCGGGGACGCGGGTTAACTGTGGCAAGAGTCGGGTGCCGCATTATGCACCTTCCGCAAACCTGCACGTTCGCAATGGCATTGATTTGTCGGGTCTCCGCCGTTTGACAAACCCGCGCACGCCCCTACATGCGCGCATATGCACGCATCGGAAGCGATGATCGATCAGCGTGAAATAGTTTTCGCAACTGTCGGTTTCGCAGGATCAGGCGCGTCAGCAGAAGGGAACGACAGGCGTTGCGAAGGGGGGTTACTGCCCAGGAGAGCCGCAAGCCTCCATGCGGGGTGAGCGGTCGACAGCGGCCGCTCAAACGTCAAAAGGAATTTCGATGAATACGCCGAAAGTAGTGAAGCTTGCAGTAATGATCGGCATCGCCTTCTCGCTTGCAGCCTGCGGGCAGAGCCAGTCTCAGCCCCAAGCCGCAGCACCTCCGCCGCCGCAGGTCACGGTTGCCAAACCCGTCAGCAAGATGATTGCCGACCAGGATGAATACGTGGGCCGCTTCGTCGCTGTGGAGTCCGTCGAGGTGCGGGCGCGTGTCCCGGGATACCTGGAAGCCATCCATTTTCAGGACGGTCAAAAAGTGAGCAAAGGTGATCTTCTGTTCACAATCGACCGGCGGCCCTTTCAGACTGCGCTCGCCCAGGCCCAAGCCAGCCTCGCCCAGGCAAAGGCCAATCTCGCATTCGCGCAAACCGACCTGGCGCGCGCTCAGGGCGTTGCCATCGGCAGCGTAATTACCCAACAGACCTTCGATCAGCGTACGCAGGCCAAGCGCGTGGCCGAAGCGTCGGTTGCCGCACAGGAGTCGGCAGTGAACCAGGCCGCACTCGACCTGGAATTCACCGAGCTTCGCGCCCCCGTGTCTGGGCGCATCGGCGACCGACGTGTGTCCGTAGGCAACCTCGTCACGGGCGGAACATCGGGGAATACCAGCCTGCTTGCCACCATCGAATCGATTGACCCCATCCGCTTCGAGTTCACTTTGGATGAGGCCTCGTTTCTGCGCTACGGGAGCGTCGCCAGTGACAACGCGGACGAGGCCAACCGCGGGCTGAACGTTCCGATCAAGCTCAAGCTCATCAACGAACCGGCGTTTTCTCACAAAGGCAAGATGGACTTTGTCGATAACGCGATTGACCGCTCTACCGGCACCATTCGTGCACGCGCCGTGTTCGCCAACCCCAAGGGAAAATTCACCCCCGGGATGTTCGCGCGCATTCAGGTGGCGGCCACTGCGCCGAGCGAGGCGCTGCTGGTGCCCGAGGCGGCGGTGGGAGCCGAGCAGGTTCGCAAGTTCGTCTTCGTCGTCGACACGGAGAACGTCGCGAGGCCGAAATACGTCACTCTCGGGCCGGTCGTCGACGGCTTGCGGGTGATTACTCAGGGTCTCGCGCCAGACGACAACATCATCGTCAACGGTCTCATGCGCGTGCGTCCAGGTGTGAAGGTCGCACCGCAACGTTCGAGCATCGCCTCGGCGTTGCCCGCCGGCGCTTTTGCCGGCACCAATTGATCAATGGGAGCTTCCCATGCGCCTCTCCCACTTCTTCATCGACCGGCCGATCTTTGCCGCCGTCGTTTCGATCGTGTTCGTCATTATCGGTGTGGTGTCCATTGGCCGGCTGCCCGTCGCCCATTACCCCGAGATCGCGCCGCCGGTGGTCAGGGTCAGCGGTCAGTATCCCGGGGCGAGCGCAGACGTCGTCGCCGACACGGTCGTTGCCCCGCTGGAGCAGCAGATCAACGGCGTCGAGAACATGATCTATCTGACGTCTAACTCCACCGGAGATGGTCGTTTCCAGATTGACGTTACCTTCGATCTCGGGACCAACCTCGATATTGCACAGGTTCAGGTTCAGAACCGCGTAGCGATCGCGCAGCCGCGTATCCCGCTGGACGTCCGCAATATCGGCGTCACCACCGCGAAGGCCTCGCCCGACCTAATGATGGTCGTGCACCTCTATTCGCCGGACAGGTCGCGCGATGCTCTCTTCATCTCGAATTACGCCACTGTCGAGGTCACGGATCAGTTGAACCGCATTTACGGCGTTGGCTCCGTCACTGTTTTCGGCGCCCGCGACTACTCGATGCGAGTCTGGCTTGATCCCGACCGCCTGCAATCGCTTGGTCTTTCCACAGGAGATGTCGTGACAGCCCTTCAGGGGCAGAACGTGCAAGTCGCCTCGGGCGTGCTCAACCAGCCACCGCTGAATCAGCCCCGCGCATTCCAGGTTGCGGTGCGCACGCTCGGTCGGCTGATCGATCCCAAGGAGTTTGCCGACATTGTGGTCAAGCAGAGCTCAAACGCGGTGGTTCGCCTCAAGGACGTTGCCCGCGTCGAGCTCGCCGCCGTCGACTACTCCACCAATTCCTATCGTGATCTCGATCCCGCGGTTGCGCTCGTCATCTATCAGCTGCCCGGATCGAACGCGCTCGCGACTGCGGAAAAGATCAAATCGACGATGGAGGAGCTTTCAAAGAGCTTCCCGGAAGGCCTCAAATACACGATCATCTACAATCCGACCGAGTTCATCCAGCAGTCCATCGATGCCGTGACTGAGACCATCGGCGAGGCCATCCTCCTGGTGGTCCTGGTGGTCCTCCTGTTCCTTCAGACTTGGCGTGCCGCCGTCATCCCTATCGTTGCAATACCGGTGTCGCTGATCGGCACCTTCTTCTTCATGGCGATATTCGGGTTCTCGCTCAACAATTTGTCGTTGTTCGGGCTGGTGCTCGCGATCGGTATTGTCGTGGACGATGCAATCGTTGTCGTGGAGAACGTGGAGCGCAATATTGCGGCCGGTCTCTTGCCGCGCGATGCAGCGAGGCGAAGCATGGACGAGGTCGGCTCGGCGTTGATCGCCATTGCGCTCGTGCTGTGCGCGGTGTTTGTGCCGGCGGCCTTTATCACCGGAATTTCCGGCCAATTCTATCGACAATTCGCGCTCACCATCACCGGTGCGACGGTCATCTCGCTGATCGTGTCATTGACGCTGTCGCCCGCCATGTGCGCGTTGCTGTTGAAGCCGCATACCAATGATCGGCGAGCGCGGTGGTGGGCGCGCCCGTTCCATGGCTTCTTTCACCTCTTCAATATCGGCTTTGCGGGGCTCGGGCGCGGCTATGGCTGGCTTGCGGCACGCATTGTGCGCTTCGCCGTGCTGATGCTGGTAGTGTATGCTGGCGTGATCCTGTTCGGCCTTAACGAGTTCCGCAAGGCGCCGGTGGGCTTTATCCCGCAAGTCGACCAGGGTTATCTCATCATCGTCACGCAGCTGCCCGGGGGCGCTGCGCTCGCGCGCACCGATGAAGTCAATCGGCGCGCTGTGGAAGCGGCGCTTCAAGTACCCGGGATAACCCATGCGGTGAACTTTGTCGGGTTCTCTGGCGCAACTTTCACCAACGCCCCGAACTCGGGCGCCGTCTTCGTCGCACTCGAGCCGTTCGCAGAGCGAGCGAAGGACCCCAAGAAATCGGTCGCGGCGATCCAGCAGGCGCTTCTGCAAAAGCTATCCGCAATTCAGGAAGGCCTCGTTCTCGTAATTGCTCCGCCGCCCGTGCGCGGCATCGGCACCGCAGGCGGTTTCCGCATGATGGTCGAGGATCGCGCCGGACGGGGGCCGGAGGCGCTGCAGGCTGCGGTTTTTGCCATGATGGGTCGCGCGGCGCAGACACCGGGCGTGCGGCAGGTCTTCTCATTATTTGAGACGTCGACACCGCAACTCTATCTGGACATCGATCGCACCAAGGCGCAGATGCTCGGCATCAACGTGGCCGATGTCTTTAGCGCGCTCCAGACCGACATCGGCTCCTTCTATGTCAACGACTTCAACCTGTTGGGACGCACGTTCCGCGTAACCGCGCAGGCGGAGGCCGCCTATCGACTCGATCCCAAGGATGTTCTCCAGATCAGGGTCCGCAACTCGAGCGGCAACACAGTGCCACTCGGCTCATTCACCACCGTGCGCGACACGACGGGCCCGTACCGCGTACCCCGCTATAACCTCTACCCGGCTGCCGAGCTCGACGGTGCTCCGGCTACCGGCTACTCGCAGGGCCAGGCGATCGACATCATGCAGCAGCTCGCCGCGCAGATGCTGCCCGCCGGCTTCAGCTTTGAGTGGACCACACTCGCCTATCAGCAGGTGCGGGCCGGCAACACTGCGATCTTTGCGTTCGTGCTCGCGGTGGTGTTCGTGTTCCTTGTGCTGGCTGCGCAATACGAGAGCGTCACGCTGCCATTGGCGGTGATCCTCATCGTGCCCATGTGCCTCATCGCTTCGATCACGGGCGTGGTGTTGCGCGGGCAAGACAACAACATCCTCACCCAGGTGGGCTTCATTGTGCTGATTGGGCTCGCTGCGAAGAACGCGATCCTGATCGTCGAATTCGCCAAGCAGCTGGAAGACCAGGGCGGCGACCGCCGCGCCGCGGCCGTCGAAGCCGCGCGCCTGCGGCTGCGGCCGATCTTGATGACGTCGCTCGCCTTCATCTTCGGGGTCGTGCCCCTGGTATGGGCGACGGGTGCCGGCGCGGAGCTGAGACAGGCCCTCGGCACAGCGGTGTTCGCCGGCATGATCGGCGTCACCGCGTTCGGGTTGATCTTCACGCCGGGGTTCTACGTGATTTCTCGCTGGCTCGCGGCTGCCGGGAGAAAAGTGCATCCGACGACGGCGGCAGTGTCAACGCCGGCCGAATAAACCGTGAGCCAAAGGGAGAAGACCCATGCGTACGAGTGATGTTGCCCGCCTGCTGCGTTTTCGCCGGAGGAGCCGAGCGCGTGCGGCGCAATAAGTAAAGCGCATTGCGCCGAAACGGATCGGGCATCATCGACGATCGCCATCGCGCACGAGGCTTTGCCACCGCGATGAAAATTCTCCCAGTCAAAGACTTCGACGGCCGCTTGCGCGCGTCTGGCGGCGCGCAATGCGCTTCGCTTATTGCGCCCTACCCCCGTACGCCTAGGGTTCGGGAACCGGTCCGAAGTCCGGCGGCGGAATGCGGTGTTTTGTTGCGGCCTCGTATGCCGAAGCGATCCGAATAAGAGTCGGCTCGCCAAAAGGCCGTCCGAAGAACATGATCCCGAGCGGAAGTCTTGCCGGAACGGGCCCCACGAGGCGCGTACCGCCTGGAGCCGCGGCATCGCGGACTCGGTCGAACACCTGAGGGGTGAAACCCATAGGGACGGACAGGGTAGGAAAGCCGTGTTGTCCCAAGAGGCCCCAGACAGAATTGGTTCTGCCGGCTAACGGCGGCTCGACGGGTGCCCCCAGGATATAGGCGGGAATATTCCCCGCCGGAGAAACCAGGGCGTCGAGGTTCTCTTGCGCCATGCATTGCAGAACGACCTGCTGATAGGCAAACCTGTCTTGAAAGACGTTCGCCAAATCGAGCGTTGAGCTGCCGTTGATGTCCTCAAGGGCGGCTTTTCTATCCACAAAGCCCGCTTCGGGGCGAATATCCCGGTAGAAATTCGATTTGTCGATCAAATCCCCGATCGACTTGATATTCGCATCGCCGCGCTCCCTGAGGTAGCGGCTCAGCATGTATTTGGTCAGTCCGGCATTGGACGCCCGTTCGATGTTCCGGATTGTGGAACCGGTCGGAACGAGGGATGGATCGTAGAACATATCCACCAGCACAGAGATTCGGTCCCTTATCAGTTTTCCGTTGGAGTCCACCGGAAAGAGATTCGGAAACTGTTCGATGAATACCCTGTTGCGATAGAGTGGAACGTACTTGTCGATGCAACTCTGAAACAGGGCCCCCCCTGCTCCCGGGTCGACGATCGCAGCCCCCAGCCGACGCAGATCGCCAATGGCGCGCTCGGCGAGGTCGATGGCTTCAACATCAGCCTCGTTGAACGCTTTCTTGTCCATATGCTCTCGAATGACGCCGATCCGCATTCCGTTCAACGTCCGCTCGTTGGCGAAGCTCCGATAGGGCTCTGACGGAAGCCGGCCGATGCTAAAAGCCGTCAGCTCATCCTTTGGATCATAGCCGGCGATGACCTCGAGCACGCGGGCCGCATCCTTGACGGTGCGGCACAGCGGTCCCACTCGCGTATTCAGTCCCGCCCCAACCATTCCGTCGCGACTGACCAGTTCCTGCGTCGGTGCGAGTCCCACAATGCTGTTGTTCTTGGCGGGGTGATGTATGGAGCCCCCGGTTTCCTCTCCGATGGAGCACGTCACCAGGTTTGCACCAACCGACGATCCGGAGCCGCCACTGGAGGTGCCGGGACTGCGTTCCGTATCGTAAGGGTTACAGAACGGCCCGCCGAAGGAACTTCGCGAGTTCGGCGTTCCCATTTCCCCCAGGTTCGCCTTGGCCAGGATGATAGCACCCGCCTCCCGCAGGCGCTTGACGAAGGTTGCGTCGCGCGGCGGACGATCGTTCGCATAAGCGGCGTCCATGCCCGCAGTCGTGCGCATATCGAAGGTGTCGTACTGATCCTTGATGGAGAACACCACGCCGTGGAGAGCGCCGATGAGCTTGCCAGTGGATGCAAAGTAGGCGTCCTGCTGTGCCGCCACTTCCAGTGCGTCGGGCATCGCCGCACTATCATCTACCGGATCG
>Ga0209465_10000227_pt1 | contig 26642 bp, 28 predicted proteins | sample PanSoiPlot1MoBio_FD_188321 | JGI IMG/M metagenome (GOLD analysis project Ga0209465, IMG submission 188321) | Tropical forest soil microbial communities from Panama analyzed to predict greenhouse gas emissions - Panama Soil Plot 1 MoBio (SPAdes)... | ecosystem: Environmental > Terrestrial > Soil...
CCCGAAGATGTACTTCTGCATCTTGGGGTTCCAGCGCTTGGTCTGGTGGCCGAAGTGCACGCCGGCCTCCAGCAGCTCCTTCATGGTGAGGGCAGCCATGTCTCTCTCCTGTTCGGTTGGCCTCCGATCGCGAGCGGCAAGGCCTTCATCGACGGCCTTCACGCTTCCCCGGCACCCCACGGCACCGGAGACCGAAGCTGGCGATCGTGCGTAGTGAACTGCGTGCTGCTAGGTCGTGTACTTCCCGTTGATGCGAACGTACTCCTCGCTCAGATCCGATGTCCACACTGTCTCTCGGCCCCGTCCCAGCCCCAGGTCGATGCCGATGGCGTACTCGGCGCCCGCCATGAGGGCGCGGATCTTGTCGACGCGGGCCCCGGCCTTGACCGCGCCTTTCTCCACGAGCACCTCGTCGCCGAAGCGGATGGAGACCTTGTCCTGCACCACCCGCGCGGGAGACTTGCCGAGAGCCATCATGAGCCGACCCCAGTTAGGATCGGCGCCATTGATGGCCGTCTTCACCAGTGGAGAGTTCGCAACAGAGCGCGCGGCGAGGAGCGCCTCTCGGCGCGTGCGCGCCCCGCTCACCACCACCTCCACCACCTTCGTCACGCCCTCGCCGTCGGACACGAGCAGGTGGGCGAGCCGGGCCACGATGGCGTCGAGCCCACGAGCGAACTCGCGAAGCCCGCGGCTCCCCCGCTCGAGGGGGGCATTTTCTGCGAGCCCGTTCGCGAGCAGGGCAACCGTGTCACTGGTGGACTGATCCCCGTCCACGGTGATCCGGTTGAGCGAGGCGTCGGCCGCCCGCTTCAAGGCGCGCGGCAGAGCGTCGGCCGCCACCATGGCGTCGGTGGCGAGGAAGCAGAACATGGTGGCGAGGTGCGGCTCGAGCATGCCCACGCCCTTGGCGATGCCTCCGATGGTGATGGGCCGCCCGCCCACCTCCACGCGAAGCGCCGCTTCCTTGGGCCGGGTGTCGGTGGTCATGATCGCCTCCGCCGCGTTCCGCCCTCCTTGCGGCGACAGCCCCTTCACGAGCTTGGGCAGGGCGGCGCGGATCTTGTCCATGGGCAGGAACGCGCCAATCACCCCGGTAGCCGCGATCAGCACCTGGTTGGGCTTGATCCGGAGGAGCTCCCCCACCGTCTTCGTGATCTCGCGGGCGTCCTTGATCCCCTGCTCGCCCGTGCAGACGTTGGAGCATCCGCTGGAGGCGACGATAGCCTGCGCCCGGCCGTCGCGGATGTGCTCCTGGGAGACGAGCACGGGCGCGCCCTTGACCTGGTTGGTGGTGAAGACGGCCGCCGCCCGCGCGGGAGCCGAGGAATAGATGAGGGCGAGATCCTTCTTTCCGCTCGGCTTGATGCCGGCGATGACGCCCGCGGCGAGGATGCCGGGAACCGCCGTGATACCTCCGTCGATCCACTGCACGTCGGCCATGGCTCTCAGGGATACACGGGGGGCGCTTCCAGCCCCGTGCGCTCGTCCCACTCCATCATGATGTTGAGATTCTGGATGCCGTTGGCCGAGCCGCCTTTGCCCAGGTTGTCGAGAGCGGAGACGCACACGGCACGGCCCGTGCGGGGATCGGACACCACCGTCACGTCGCAGAAGTTGGAGCCGACGATGGCACGGGTGGTCGGCCGCTCCCCCTCGGGGAGTACGCGCACGAAAGGCTCGCCCGCGTAGAACTCACGGTACACGGCGAGGAGATCGGCCGTGCTCGCGCTCTTGCCGAGAGGCACGGAGGCGGTGGTGAAGATCCCGCGGTTGAGAGGCACGAGGTGCGGAGTGAAACTTACGACCACGGGCTGTCCGGAGAGGGCGGAGAGCTCCTGCTCGATCTCCGGCGTGTGGCGGTGGGTGGCGATGCCGTAGGCCTGCACGTTCTCGTTGGCCTCGGTGAAGAGGTACATGGGATCGATCTTGCGCCCCTGCGCCCCCGCTCCCGTCACGCCGGACTTGCCGTCGATGACGATGCCGTCCACGCGCCCCAGCCCGCTCTTGAGCAGGGGCGCGGTGGCGAGGATGGCGCCCATGGCGTAGCAGCCCGGATTGGCCACCAGCGAGGCGCCCGCAATGCTCTTGCGGTGGAGCTCGGGCATGCCATACACCGCTTCCCCGAGCCCGACGGCGTCGATGTGTCCCGCCTTGTACCACGTCTCGTAGAGCGAGCCGTCCCGCAGTCGGTAGTCGGCCGAGAGATCGATCACCTTTCGACCCTGCTTGCGCAACACAGGCACCGCCCGCTGCGATTCCATGTGCGGGAGGGCGAGAAAGACCAGATCCGCTTCCTCGCTGAGACGCGCGGGGTCGAGATCGCTGAAGACGAGGCTCGAGAGCCCGCGCAGATGCGGGAAGACCTTGTCGAGCCGCTCCCCAGCCAGCCGCTCGGAAGTGACCACGCTGAGCTGGAGCTTGGGATGCACGGAGAGGAGGCGAAGCGCCTCCGCTCCCATGTAGCCACTCGCCCCCGCGACCGCGACGCGTAGCATTGTGGACTACCGCTTGGAGTACTGGAACTTGGCCCGGGCTCCAGGCTGACCGTACTTCTTGCGCTCCCGCATCCGTGGATCGCGCGTGAGGAGCCCTGCCCGCTTGAGCGTCGGTCGGAGGTTGATGTCGAACTCCAGCAGCGCGCGAGCGATGCCGTGACGCACGGCGCCCGCCTGGCCGGTCGGCCCCCCGCCACCCACATTGATGGTGGCGTCGAAGGTGCCGAAAGTGTTCGTGAGCTGGAGAGGCTGGGCGATGATCATGCGCAGCGTCTCACGCGGAAAGTAGTCCTCGAAGGGACGGCGATTGACGAGGATGCGTCCCCCGCCGGGCCTGAGCCACACCCGCGCCACCGACGTCTTGCGCCTCCCCGTGCCGTAGAACTGCGTCGCGGCCATTCGCTCTCCTCTCAGATCTGTGTCAGGACTTGGCCCGGGCGCTCAGGGGCAGCGCCTCTGGCTTTTGCGCGGCATGGGGGTGCTCCGCTCCCTTGTAGACCTTGAGCTTGCGGGCCATGGAGCGACCGAGGCGCCCCTTCGGCAGCATGCCCTGGACCGCCCACTCGACGACGCGCTCTGGGTGGCTCTTGAGCATGCGCTCGGCGGTGACCTCGCGAAGCCCACCGATGTAGCCGGAATGCCACCGGTACATCTTGTCGGTGAGCTTTCGCCCCGTGAGATGCACCTTCTCCGCGTTGATCACCACCACGTGGTCGCCCACGTCGAGATGCGGCGCGAACGTGGGCTTGTGCTTGCCGCGCAATATGTGGGCGACGCGCGTCGCCAGCCGTCCGAGCACCTTGCCGTCCGCGTCGACCAGGAACCACTTGCGGTCGATCGCGCTTTCCTTCGGCATCACCGTCGCCATGTTCAGGACCCTTCTCTGGCTTGTGAAGTCAACTACTTACCGTTCCCTGTGCCGTAAATTGGCAACGGGCAACTATAAAAGAGATCCGACACGGAGTCAACACTGGCTGCCCTTGCCCTTGGGAGCCGGCGCCGTCTTGCCCGGCCAGGGGCACAGATCGCGTACCGAGCAGGTGGGGCAGGCGGGCTTGCGGGCGAAGCAGGTGCGCCGCCCGTGAATAATGAGGAGGTGCGTCGCTTGCGTCCATCGTGGCTTGGGGAGAAGGGCGCAGAGATCGTCGTGTATCTTCTCCGCGTCCTCTGCCCTGGTGAGCCCGAGCCGCTGGCTCACACGCGTCACGTGCGTGTCCACCGCGATGGCGGGGATACCGAAGGCGTTGCCCAGCACCACGTTGGCGGTTTTGCGCCCCACTCCGGGGAGCTCGACGAGCTCCTCCACGGTGCGGGGCACCACGCCGCCATGACGCTCCACCAGCGCCTGCCCCATGCCGATGAGCGACCTCGCCTTGGCCTTGAAAAAGCCCGTGGAGTGGATCTCCGTCTCGAGGGTCGAGGGGCGAGCCCGCGCGAAGTCCTCTGCCGTCCGATATCGCGTGAAGAGCGTTCGGGTCACCGCGTTCACCCGCTCGTCCGTGCACTGGGCAGAGAGGATGGTGGCGGCCAGGAGCTCGAGGGGCGTGGTGAAATCAAGCTCGATCCCCGCCGTCGGATATGCCTTGGCGAGACGCCCGAGGATCTTCACGGCCCTGGCCTTCCTCGCGTGCGCGGACTCCGCCATGGCCGATTTACGCGAGAGCGGCGCGGATCTGTCCGATGCGCCGCGCGACTTCGTTCGGGGGGAGCACCGTCGGCTCGTGGGTCACGCGCCATACGGGCCCGCGCGGCTCGGGATCGCCGGCCAGGCGCGGCACGAGATGCCAGTGGATGTGCGGCACCTGGTTGCCCAGGAGCTCATAGTTCATCTTGACGGGCTGATAGACGGAGGCCAGCGCGCGGGCCACGCGGGCTACGTCCTCGACCTGCGCCGCCCGCTCACTCGCCGTGAGCTCGTACAGCTCGACGGCGTGACGCTTGAGCACCACGAACACCCAGCCGGGAAAGAACTGGTCCTCGTTGAAGTAGACGCGGCTCGTGGGCAGGTCGGCGATGAAGAGCGGCCCCTCTCCAGCCACGCGGGTGCACATCACGCAGTCGGCTGCCGTCATGGAGATCTCCGCGCCAGGTAGCCGCCGATGCGCTCCATGGCTTCCTCGATGCGCTCGAGCGAGTTGGCGTAGGAGAAGCGCAGATAGCCCTCGGCCCGAGCGCCGAAATCCACCCCGGGGGTCACGCCCACATGGGCGTGCTCGAGGATGTCGAAGGCGAGGGCTTTCGAATCGGGGTTGAAGCGCTGGGCATTGGCCAGCACGTAGAAGGCGCCGGTGGGGGCCACGGAGACCCCGAGGCCGATGCGCCGGAGCCCCGCCACCATGGCCCGCCGCCGCTGGTCGAAGATCCGGCGAAAACGCTGCGCATCCTCGGCGCCCTCGGTCAGGGCAGCCAGGGCCGCCCACTGCACGAACTCGTTGGAGGAAATGAAGAAGTTTCCGTGGGCGACCTGGAGGGCGCGCATGAACTCACGGGGAGCGATCAGGTAGCCCACGCGCCAGCCCGTCATGGCGTAGGCCTTGGAAAAGCCGTTGAGCACGAAAGCGCGATCCGTGAACTCGAGCATGGTGTGCTCGGCGCCCTCGTAGGTGAGGCCATGGTAGATCTCATCGGAAATGATCCAGGGGCCGAGGCCGGCCATCTCGCGGAGGCTTGCCGCGGTCATGACGGCGCCCGTGGGGTTGGCCGGCGAATTGATGAGCACGGCCTTCGTCCGAGCGGTGCGGCGGGCCGCGAATTCGGCCGGCCGGCACTGGAAGCCATCCGTCTCCCACGTCGGCGCATCGACGCACGCCCCGCCCGGATAGCGGATGAGGTTCGGGTATACCGCGTAGCGAGGATCGGTGAGGAGGACCTCGTCGCCCGTGTCGAGCAGCGTAGAGAACAGCAGGAGCATGGCGGGCGACGTCCCCGCCGTGACGAGGATCTGGTCGGGCGAGACGGTCACTCCGTAGCGGGCGCGATAGTGATCGGCGATGGCCTCCCGCAAGGGGAGGATGCCCAGACTATGCGCGTAGCGGGTGCGGCCGTCCTTGAGCGCCTTCTCGGCCGCCTCCCGGACCACGGGCGGCGTGTCGAAGTCCGGCTCGCCGAATTCCAGGTGGATGATGTCCTTGCCCTCGCGTTCGAGCTCCTGCGCGCGCTGGAAGATCTCCACGGCCAGGAAGGGCTCGATCACCTGGGAGCGGCGGGAGGTCACGGCCGTCTCCGATCTCGACGGGCTAGACGCAGCCGTGCCCGCACGATCTGGCCCAGCATGCGCGGACCGTCCCGGAGCACGTCGACCTTGGAGCCGGGCTGATCGGCCCAGTTGATGGCCACCTCGACGATGCGATAGCCGTGGTGGCGGGCGAGGAGGATCAACTCGACGTCGAAGCCGAATCCGTCGGTCTCGAGCTCGTCGAAGAGCGCGACCGCCACCTCCCCCCGGAGGAGCTTGAAGCCGCACTGGGTGTCCTTCACGTCGCCCACCCCCAGGCGCTGGGCGAAGAAATTGAAGATCTCTCCGGAGACCTTCCGATGCAGGTGCACCTCGCGGCGCACCGAGGGATCGCGCAGCGCTCGCGAGCCGACGGCCAGGTCGGCACCCGCCTGGATCGCCGTCTCGAGACGCTTCACCTCGGCGATGGGAGTGGCCCCGTCGGCGTCGGCCATGAGCCGCAACCCGCCGCGCGCCGTCCGCATCCCGGCCCGGACGGCAAAGCCCTTGCCGTGATTCTCCCCCAGTCGATGGAGGGTCACCTCCTGGTGCACGCTCTGGGCTTCGAGCACGCAGGCCGCCGTCTCGTCGGCGCTCCCGTCGTCCACCACGATCACCTCGTAGGGTTCCCCTCGGCCGTCGAAGTACGCCACGACCTCGCTCAAATACGCGGGCAGGCGCCGCGCTTCGTTGTAGGCAGGGATGACCACGGACCAGCGCAGCTCGCCGGGATCCGCCACGTCAGGCCCAGGTCGGGGACTCGGCGCGCGGCCGGCGTCGGGCCACGCCTGTCTTCTGGGCGGCCCGGGCGACCTCGCTCGCCACGGCCTGGGCGACCTTCTTGTTGAAGACGCTCGGGATGATGTACTCGGGGCCAAGCTCGCTCCGGCTGACGCAGGCGGCAATGGCGTGCGCGGCGGCCAGCTTCATCTCGTCGTTGACGAGGCGCGCCCGGATATCGAGCAGGCCGCGGAAGAAGCCGGGGAAGCACAGCACGTTGTTGATCTGGTTCGGGTAGTCACTGCGTCCGGTGGCCATCACCCGCACGTAGCGGAGAGCCTCCTCCGGCTGGATCTCCGGCACGGGATTCGCCATGGCGAAGACGATCCGGTCCCTCGCCATGCGGCGGAGGTCGCGGAGGCTCAGGGCACCCGGCACGGAGAGGCCAATGAAGACGTCGGCCTGGCGGGTCGCGTCCCCCATCTTGCCTTTGATCTGATCGGGATTGGTCGCCTCCCCCACCCACGTCTTCATGAAGTCCATGCCTACGGGGCGACCACGATAGATCGTGCCGTGCTCGTCCACGCCAATGATGTGTTTCACCCCGAGGGCCTGCAACATCTTGATGACGGCCGTTCCCGCCGCGCCCACGCCGCATACCACCACCTTGAGCCGGCGCGGCTCTTTCCTGACGATCTTGAGAGCGTTGAGGAGGGCGGCCACCACCACCACCGCCGTGCCGTGCTGATCGTCGTGGAAGACGGGGATGTCCAGCTCCTTGCGCAGGCGTGCCTCGATGTCGAAGCATCGGGGGGCGGAGATGTCCTCCAGATTGATGCCGCCGAAGGCGGGAGCAACCAGCTTCACTGTTTCCACGATCTTGTCCGGGTCCTTGGTATCGAGGCAGAGGGGGAAGGCGTCCACGCCGGCCAGCTCCTTGAAGAGCATGGCCTTGCCTTCCATGACCGGCATGGCCGCCTCCGGGCCGATGTCGCCGAGACCCAGCACCGCGGTGCCGTCCGTCACCACGGCCACCGTGTTCTGCTTGATGGTGAGGGAGAAGGCGCGTTGTGAATCCTCCTTGATCGCCTCGCAGACTCGCGCCACGCCCGGGGTGTAGGCCATCGAGAGATCGTCGCGGGTACGGATGGGCACCTTGCTGCGCACTTCGATCTTGCCGCCCAGGTGCATCAGGAAGGTACGGTCCGAGATGTTGGCGATCCGGACCTCGTTGAGCGATCGCAATTTGTCGATGATTCGCTGCGCGTGCTCGCTATCGCGGGCTTTAATGGTGATGTCGCGGAACACGCGGTCCCGCGTCATCTCGACCAGGTCCACGGCTCCGATGTCGCCGCCGGCCTTGCCGATGACCATGGTCACGCGCCCGAGCATACCGGGACGGTTGAGGATGGCCAGGCGGACCGTGAAGCTGTACGAGGCGCTGGGGGCGACGGCCATCAGCAGCCAGATGAGGTCGGCAAAATTAGCGCCATATATACGATTTTCACGATAGGACCCCGCCTCGGGCCCTGTCAATCAAATTCCCGACACCGACGATTGACCCCTCGCTAGAGTGCGTGATATCCACCCCCATGCCCACGATTGTGGCGGCCCTCGTGTGCCTTGTCGTCAGCGGACTCGACCCCTTCCCGGCCGTTGCAGAGACTGCACACTGGGTGCCCGTAGCGGGCCAGAGCCTCGTGTCCTTCGATGCAAGCTTTCCCCCCGGGGACTTCAGTGGGTTCGGGCGCGACCTTACAGGGGACTTCGAGGCCGATGCCAGCGATCTCGGTCAGGGCGTGACAGGATATCTGAGCGTGCAGGTCAAGACCATCACCACCGGCAGCGACGGTCGCGACAAGGACATGTACAAAGCGCTTTCCGCGGACCGTTTTCCGACGATCTACTTTGTCATCCAGACCGTGGAGGCGCCCTCGTTCCCGCTCGGCGTGAGCGAGCACAATGATACGCTCTTGACGATTCAGGGGCGCCTGTCGATCGCAGGCGTCGAGCGCGTCAAGCGCTTCTCCGGACGGGTTCGCTTCAAGCAGGGACGACTCTGGGTCCGTGGCGAGAGCCGATTCAAGATGACCGATTTCGGCATCAAGCCTCCCCAGCACCTTCTTTTCCGGGTAAAGGACGAAGTTGGGGTAGGATTCGACCTCCTCCTCGAGCGCCGTCCCTGATTTACCGACTTTCCGAATAAATTCCACCCTCCCGCGTCTCTAGGAAAAACACGAGCTTGCGGAACGGTGATCCATCCCCAGGCGTTTCACTTCCGATCGCCAAGTTCCCGCAACCGTCTGGCCTTCGTAAGCATCAAAAAGGCCAAGGAGAAATACGGCCATGACGTTCAGAGAGACAGGGGAGTCCACGACGCTCGAGACCATCCATTCGTCGGCACCGTCGGCCCGGCCAAAGGCCAGGGTTCGGAAGGCCACGCTGCCCAAGCTGGAGGCTGAGCCGTCCGGAGTCGATCTCGAGGAAGAGGAAAAAACCGTCGTCCTCGAGGAGACCCCTGCGCTGTCCGCCGACGCGCTCAAGCCCGCCGCGGGACCGGCCGAGGATCCCGTCCGGCTGTACCTGAAGGAAATCGGCAAGGTGCATCTCCTCACCGCGCAGCAGGAAGTGAGTCTCGGACAGCGCATCGAGGTTGGGCAGATCCAGCTCCGCCGCGCGCTTGCCGGCATTCCCATGGTCACGGGCAAGCTGCTCGCCCTCGTCGACCAGGTGCGGCACGGTCAGCTCGATCTCGACGAGGTGATCTTGCTGCCCGAGGGCGGCGAGCCGAAGCCCGAGGAGATCAAGCCCCTCCTCGCGACCTTCACGCGCATTCGCCGGCTCGAGCGCGAGATCGAGCGGCTCCAGGTCTCGCTGACGGACAAGCGCCGGGGCAAGACCACGCGCGCGAACTACCACAAATGGATCGCCCAGAACCGCGGGGCCATCCAGGCCGCGGTGGAGAAGCTACCTCTCAAGCCCGCCCTCGTGGAGCAGATGCTCGCGGAGCTGCGCCGGCGCGTGGCGACCATGAGTGAGGCGCGTACGCCCAAGCAGGTGCGGGAGCTCGAGGCGGAGATCGGCCTAGGGAAGAAGGCGCTCCAGTCCGCCTTGCGGGAGATCGAAGGGCACGACCGCGTGGTGCGTCAGGCCAAGCGTGAGCTGATGGAGGCCAATCTGCGCCTCGTGGTGTCCGTGGCTAAGCGGTACCTGGGCAGCGAGCTGACCCTTCTCGATCTCGTGCAGGAAGGCAACATCGGCCTCATGAAGGCGGTGGACCGCTTCCAGTATCGTCGCGGCTTCAAGTTCTCGACGTACGCCACGTGGTGGATCCGGCAGGCCATCACTCGGGCCATCGCCGACCATTCGCGCACGATTCGCATTCCGGTGCACATGGTGGAGACCCTGAACCGCATCTCGCGGGTCAACCGAACCTTGGTCAACGAGATGGGGCGCGAACCCACACCCGAGGAGCTGGCCAAGAAGACGGGGGTGCCCGCGCGCAAGGTGCGCCTCATCCTCGAGTCCTCGCGCAAGCCGCTCTCGCTGGAGACGCCCATTGGCGAGGATTCCGAGCTGGGAGACTTCCTGGAGGACAAAAGCGCGGAATCGCCCAACGAGACGCTGATCAGTCAGGACCTGACCAACCAAGTCGAGCGCGCCCTCAGCACGCTCTCGCCCAAGGAGAAGGAAATCCTCCGCCTGCGCTTCGGCATCGGCGAGGAGGGGGAGCACACCCTCGAGGAAGTGGGCAAGCGCTTCGCGGTGACGCGCGAACGGATCCGGCAGATCGAGACCAAGGCGCTCCGCAAGCTCCGGCACCCGCTGCGCGGTCGCGCCCTCAAGGCGTTCGTCGAGAACTGATCCCTATCCGCCGCCCGCGGACACCCCGCGGGCGGCGGGCCGCACCACCCCCCGCCTCACCAGCCGCGCGAGCGGCCGCGGGAGCCACCAGTTCCAGTCCCCCATCAGGCACATGGTGGCGGGCACCAAGAGTCCCCGAACCACCGTGGCGTCGAGGATCACCGCGATGCCGAATCCAATGCCTACTGCCTTGATGATGACGGACTCCGCGAGGGCAAACGCGAAGAACACCGCGGCCATGATCGCCCCCGCCCACGTGATAAGTCGGCCGGTCTGCTCGAGCCCCGCACCCACGGCGAGGACATTGTCGCCCGAGCGCTCGTACTCCTCCCGGATCCGGCTCAAAAGCAGTACCTCGTAGTCCATGGACAGCCCGAAGAGCAGGCAGAACATGATGATGGGCGTGGCCGTCTGGATCGGCCCCGGGGTAAAGCCCAGCACGTGCGAGAGGTGTCCGTCCTGGAAGATCCACACGAGAGCGCCGTAGGAGGCGCTGATGGACAGGAGATTGACCACGACGGCTTTGAGAGGCAGGAGCACGGAGCCGAGGAGCAAGAGAAGGGCAATGTAGGTCGCACCCACCATGACCCCTATCGCCTTCGGGGCGTTGTCGGCGATCACTCCCATGAAGTCGAGGTCAAAGGCGGTGGCGCCCGTGACGAGCAGCTCGCCGTCGACTGGCGGATGCGAGCTGCGGATGGTGCGCACGAGGGCCCGCGCCTCGTCGCTGCCCGCGGGGACCTTGGTCGACACCGCGAAGACCATGCTGTGCGGGCCCACGACCTGCGCCACCTCCCGGCGCATGTCCTCGGGCCACAGCTCCATCGGCACCTTCACGAAGCGCAGGTACTCCTCGCGGCTCGTGTCGGGCGAGAGATCCATCGCGCTTTGCACGCCGGACACCGCGGGCTGGGCGGCCAGCCAGCGATTCAGGTCGTAGGCCTGACCCATCCGTCCTGGCTCCAGCGGAGAGCCGGTACGATGGTGCACCACCACGATGATGGGTGGCGGCTCCCCCGCCACGAAATCGCGCTGTAAGATCTCGGCGCCGCGCCGCGACTCTGCCCACGACGGCATCGACGAGGCATCGCCCGCGGCCAGCCGCAGATGGAGGAACGGGGAGCCGAGCAGGAGCAGGAGCGCGGTGACAGGCAGGAGCACGCGCCACGGATGCGCCATGACCAGGGTGGACAGCCGATGCCAGAAGCCCGTGGAACCGCCACCGCGGCGGAATCCGGGAATGGCCAGCGCGTTCACCCGGGGCCCGAGCAGGGCGAGCGTCGCGGGCAGGAACGTGAGCCCATAGAGAACGGACAGAGCGACGACGAGCGTCCCTGCCACTCCGAGACTCCCGATATTCCCCAGGCCGAGCATGAGCATGCCGAGGAGGCCGATGGCTACGGTCACGCCCGAGAACAGGATGGCCCGCCCCGTGCGGGCCAGCGTGACGGCAAGCGCGTCGGGCACCGACCGGCAGACGATCTCCTCGCGGAAACGGCTCACGATGAATAGCGAGTAGTCGATGGCGACCCCGAGGCCGATCATGGTCACGATGTTCGGGGCGTAGGCGGACACGGAGGTGTACCGGGCGAGGATCTCCGTGCCCGCGATGCCCCCGCTCACCGCGAGGAGCCCGACTCCCAGGGGCAGGAAGGCCGCCACCACCGATCCGAAGGCCAGGAGGAGAAACAGGGCGACCACGGGCATGATTACCAGCTCGGAGCGACGCAGGTCGCGTTGGGCGACCTCGATGAAGTCATGGTGGAGCACGAGCGGCCCCGCCGCCACCACCTCGAGGGCGCTCGGAGCTACCTTGGCCCGCAACGACGGGTAGAACCCGGGCGGCAGCGAGGAGAACTCGAGCGACTCGATGGCCGAGCTCCGGTGCTTGAGCTCCACCACCGCGCGGGTGCGATGGCCGTCGCGCGAGATGAGGGTCTGATCGGGCGGATCCTGATCGTAGGCGGTGCGGATGCGCGCGACGCGAGGATCGTCGCGCAGCGCCTGGAGGGCGCGTCGCACTTCTGTCTTGAAGGTGGGATCCGTGGCGCGGAGGGTGGGATGGCTCAGGATCAGATCGAAGGAGAGCGGCCGGTCCGAGAGCTCGCGAGCCATCAGCTTGGCCGCGCGCCCCGACTCGGTGCTGGCGAGGATGGGGGCGGAGGCGGCCCGGGCGCCGTGGGCGACCACGACGAAGGCGGGAGCGAGCGACACGAGGGACAGCGCGAAGAGCCACCAACGCAGACGGTGGACCCAGCGTCCCCAACCTTCGAGAAGACTACTCATAGCGCTCCCAGGGAAGTGACCTCGGCGTCGCTGCGCCCTCCGCTGCGAGCCAGAGTCAATCGTAACAGCAGATGATCCCCGGGGCATGGACTTTGGGCTGGATCGCCGATAGACTCACCGCCACCGTCCCCCGCAATTCGAACCTCAGGAGGAGACTATGCACATCGGCGTCTGCATCTTCGCCACCGACTACGCCATCCGCATCGACGAGCTGGCCCGCGAAGTCGAGGCCCGCGGCTTTGAATCGCTCTTCGTCCCCGAGCACACGCACATCCCGGTGAGCCGCCGTACAGCCTTCCCCGGCGGGGGCGAGCTGCCGCGCGAGTACTCCCACACCTTCGACCCCTTCGTCTCCCTGATGGCGGCGGCCGCGGTGACCACTAAGCTGCGCATTGGCACCGGCATCTGCCTCCTCATCGAGCGCGACACCATCACCACCGCCAAGGCCGTGGCGAGCTTGGATGCGCTCTCGGGTGGGCGCTTCGAGTTCGGGATCGGCGGGGGGTGGAACGCCGAGGAGATGGAGCACCACGGCACCGTGTACAAGACGCGTTTCAAGCGCCTGGAGGAGCAGGTGCGGGCCATGACGGAGATTTGGACGAAGGACGAGGCGGAGTTCCACGGCCAGATCGTGAAGTTCGACAAGATCTGGTCCTGGCCCAAACCCACCCAGAAGCCGCGGCCTCCCGTGCTCCTGGGCGGCGAGAGCGCGTACACCCTTCAGCGCGTGGTGGATTTCTGCGACGGCTGGTTCCCCCGCGGGCGCGCGCCGGAGGTCATCCTCCCGGCCCTCAAGGACCTCGGCGAGCGGGCGGCCAAGGCGGGACGCGACATGAAGAGCATCTCGACGTCGATCTTCGGGGCGAAGCCGGAGTCGGGATCGCTCGAGACCTATGCCCAGGCGAGCATCACCCGGGCTATCCTCCGGCTGCCTCCGGCGGGGCGGGAGACGGTCCTGCCCTTGCTCGACGAGTGGACGAAGCTCTTGAAGCGATAGCGAGCCGGCTTCCGGCGGGGAGACGGCACGGGGGCTGCTCGACGAGGACGACGCTCCTGAAAGCAGGAGCGGGTCAGTTAGCCCGCGCAGGAAGATTGGCGATGGCGCGGGCGGCCCCGGTCAGTTCGAGGATGTGGAGCCCCGTGTCGGCGCGATCCACGATGTAGACGTAACCGCGCTCGTCGACCTCCACATTGTTGGTTTGGATCGCCACCTTGCACCGCTCGGCGCCGCCCTCGGTGACGCAACGCCGATCGGTGCGAGGTGACACTGCGGGAATGTAGAAGCCCGCCTCACGGGGATTGAACGGATCGCGGATGTCCACCGCGCGCACCCCGCCGTTGAAGTATGCGATGAAGACGAGCCGGCCGTAGTAAATCGGCGTGAATGACTCGTTCGACGAGTGCGGGCCGAAGCGGCCGCCCCGGCTGCAGAACCCTCCCGGCGTCTCCGGCACCTCGAAGGTCGACACGGAGAATGGCTTCGAGGGATCCGTCACGTCCACGAGGAAGGTGAGCTGGCGGACCTCCCGGCACTCGTTCCGGAGCGACTCCGACACGAGCAGGACCATGTCCCGCGTCCGCCCCGCCGCGTTCCTCGCCCAGTCCGGCACGGTCAGCCCCAGCATCGGGAACGAGGTGTGCCCGCCCCAGTCTGGCGACATGTCGAGCCGGCCCACTTGCGGGTACAGGAGATTCTCCACGGTGGGCGCGAAGCGATCGGCGACTTGCGAATTGCCGCTGAGGAGCTTCTCCCGGTCGACGATCTGGAGGATGCCCCGGGCGCCCGTCCCGTATGCGAAGTACACGCGGCCGCGGTAGGCGATGGGACCGTGCACGCCTTCGGGCGCGGTGCCGGTGGCGCCCGGCTGCTGACCAGGCAGTCCGAAGTCGCGGATGAAGCGCGGCTGCGCCGGATCACTCAGGTCGTAGATCTTGGTCATCCGCATGGTCCGCCACCCCTGCGGCCGACCGTCCGACACCAGGTAGGCGATGCCCGTGTCGCACTCCCACCAGTTCTTGTGGGTGTGGTTGAGCCCCTTTACGACCGTGGTAAGCAGGCGCGGCTGCTCGGGGGTGCTCACATCCCAGACCTCGTGGGCGAGATTGCCCAGGGTACGGAGGAGGTAGGCCTTCGCGGGATCACCCTTGGGCAGCGTCTTGCCCTCGCAGACGCGCACCATGGCCGCGCCGCCCGCTTCCGCCTCTCCCGCTGCGCCGGGAATATGGTGGAGATAACGCGGGTGGCTCGGATCGGTCACGTCGACGATGGAGGTGCCGTTGAGCTCCATCTGGCCGGTGAGTGGGTTGAGCCGCTGTCCACCGTGGTGCCCGACATAGGCGATCCAGCGGTTGCCCTGCCGCTGGATGACGGGCTGGTACGCGGAGCGCGCCTGCAGATCGTCCTGGCCGACCAGGCTCATGTCGCGTTGCTCCGCAGGCTGGGCGGCGGCGACAGGGGCCATCACGAGCAGGAACACCACCGTGAGGAGTGGTCTCATACCGGCATGACTCCGTGCTTCTTCCATGGGCGCTCCACCTTCTTGGTCGCGGCCATCTCGAGGGCGCGGACGAGGACAGGGCGTGTCTCCCGCGGATCGATGACATCGTCGATGAGCGCGCCGCCCGCCGCGATGTAGGGATTGATGAGCCGACGGTACTCCTCGATCCGACGCGCGCGCTCCGCCTCGGGATCGGCAGCATCGGCGATCTCCTTGCGGAAGACGATGTTGGTGCCCCCTTCGGGCCCCATCACGGAGATCTCCGCGGTGGGCCAGGCCACGATCAGGTCGGGCTCGTAGGCCTTGCCGCACATCACGAAGTAGCCGGCGCCGTAGGCCTTGCGCACCACCACCGTCACCTTGGGCACGGTGGCCTCGCTCACCGCGTAGAGCATCTTGGCGCCATGCCGGATGATGCCCTGCTTCTCCACCTTCGAGCCGACCATGAAGCCCGGCACGTCCTGGAGGAAGACGAGCGGGATGTGGAAGGCGTCGCAGAGCATGATGAAGCGCGCCGCCTTGTCCGCCGCGTCCACGTCGAGGGCACCGCCCAGCACGAGCGGCTGGTTGGCGACCACGCCCACGGGACGGCCAGCCAGGCGCGCGAAGCAGGTGATCAGGTTGCGGGCCCAGCCAGGCTTGATCTCGAACATCTGCCCGTGATCCACGAGAGCGGCGATGACCTTCTTCATGTCGTAGGCGCGCCGAGCGCTGTCGGGCACGACGGTGAGCAGCGCGTCCTCCCGTCGGTCGGCGGGATCGCTGCACGGCGCGATGGGCGGCTGCTCAAGGTTGGAGCTCGGGAAATAGGAAAGATACGTCTTGATCGCCTCGAGGCAGGCCGTGTCGTCGGCCACCTCGAGATCGGCCACCCCGGACACCTCGGTGTGGATCTTCGACCCGCCCAGCTCCTCCGCGCTGATGTCCTCTCCCACCACCGCCTTCACGAGGGGCGGTCCCCCGAGGGCCATATGGCTGGTCCCCTTGACCATGGGCACGAAGTCGGCGAGGGCGGGAATGTATGCGGTGCCTGCGGCGCCCGGCCCCATCATGGCCGCCACCATGGGCACCACGCCGGACATGATCGACTCCTCGCGGAAGAGGAAGCCCGAGCCCGCGAACGTCGAGCCGATGGCTTCCTGGATCCTCGCCCCCGCCGAGTCGATGAGCCAGATCATGGGCATGCGCTTGCTCAGCGCGATCTCGCGGGCGCGGTTGCACTTGACCTCGGCGGTGCGCCCCATGGAGCCCGCCATCACGGTGAAGTCGTAGGCGATGAGGGAAGCGGGGCGACCATCGATCTTGCCGAAGCCGGTGATCACGCCGTCGGCGGGGGTCTCTCTCCCCTTCATGGCGGGCGAGATGTTGGCATGGGTGGCAAGGAGGCCGATCTCGTGGAAGCTTCCGGGATCGAAGAGCCGGTCGACGCGCTCGCGGACGGTGAGCTTGCCCTCCGCGTGCTGCTTGGCGACGGCCTCGACGCCTCCCATGGCCAGCGCGCGCCGGCGCCGCGCCTCGAGGTCGTCGGCCAGCTCCTTCATCCCCATGGGCCTACCTCTTGACCACGGTGACCCGATAGGTCGCGATGCCCGTGTCCGGAGGCGAGCCGCTCGCGATGGTGAGCATCGTCGCGATCTCGCTCCGATGGTGCGTGCCGTGATTGACCACGTGCTGGAGGAGCGGCGCGAGGGCGACCTCGGCCTGTATCCCCTGGTTGTTCGTGAAGGCGATGGCACGCGCGAGATCGCTCGCGGAGAGGCCCTCCACGAAGGTCCGCTGCTCGCCTTCCAGAGCATCCCACTTCGCGCGGAGCTCGCTCATGCTGGCGAAGTCGGCGTCGCCCGCCATGCGGGCGGGCGAAGCGCCGGTCCAGCGGGAGAGCCAGATCCGATCCGCCCCGTAGAGATGGGCGAACATGCCTTTGATGGTGGGGAAGCTCCAGTGCTTCCCCATGTCGCGCAGGGTGACCTCGTCGCCGAGATCGGAGGCGATGCCGAACAACCGCCGGTTCGCCCAGCGGTGATAGTCGTAGAGCTCCCGGATCAGCTCGACACTCATGTCGCCTCCAGGTCGGCGAAGGCCGGGAGCGGGTCAGCTCCTCGGCTGCCGGTAGAAGAGCACCATGTCGGTGGGCGGCGGCGACCCCTTGGTCATGGTCAGCATGGCCGCGAGCTCGCTCCGGTGGTGCGTCGCATGGTTCACCACATGCTGGAGGAGCTGCCAGAGCGGCTGGGCGAAGGGCTTGCCGTTCGTGGCCTTGTAGTCGAGGGTGCGCGCGAGCTCCGTCGTGCCCAGCGACGTGACGAACGCCCGCTGCTCTGCCTCCAGCTCGTCCCAGTGCGTGCGGAGATCGGCGAGGCTCGCGAAGTCGGCGTCACCGTAGAATTTGGTCGGCGAAGCGCCCTTCCATCGACCGAGCCAGATGCGGTCGGCCCCGTAGATGTGGGCGAGCATGCCCTTGAGGGTGGGAAAGCTCCAGTGCTGGCCCTGGTCCTTCCGGGCCGTCTCCTCGCCGAGCGCCGCGGCCTCCGTGAAGAGCGTACGGTTGGCCCACCAGTGATAGTCCCAGATGCCGCGGATGAGCTCGAGTTCCATGGTCCGTCTCCTAGTCGAGCACCGCCACCGTGTCACCTTCCTGGACGGTCTGCCCCTCCGCCACCTTGATCTCCCGAACCGTACCCGCGCGTGGCGCCTCCACCGGGATCTCCATCTTCATGGACTCCAGCACGATCACGGGATCGCCGGCGGCCACCGAATCGCCCGGCTTGCTCGTGATCTGGAAGACCACGCCGGTGATGTGTGCCTTGACCTCTTCAGGCATTGAAGGCTCCTTCCTCGACCATCTGAGTATGGGTCCGTCCTTCGCGAAACGCCGCGCTCGCCATGACGCGCCGGTGGAAGGGGATGACCGTCCGCAAACCCTCCACCACGAACGACTCGAGCGCGTGCTCCATGCGGGCGATCGCCTCGTCGCGCGTGGCGCCGGCCGCCACGAGCTTGGCGAGCAGCGGGTCGTAGTGTACCGAAACCTGGCAGCCCTCGGCGACCCCGCTCTCCACGCGGATGCCGGGCCCGGAGGGCGCGACCCACCGGGTAAGGGTCCCCGGTGACGGCATGAAATTCTTCGCGGGATCCTCGGCGTAGATCCGGCACTCGATGGCCGCCCCGCGCTGCACGATGTCTTCCTGGCGCCACGGCAGGGGTTCGCCGGAGGCGACGAGGAGCTGCGCCTGGACAATATCGAGCCCCGTCACCTCCTCCGTCACGGGATGCTCGACCTGGAGTCGCGTGTTCATCTCGAGGAAGTAGAACTCCTCGCCCTGCACGATGAACTCCATGGTCCCCGCGTTCGTGTACTGGACGGCGCGTGCGCCCGTCACCGCGGCGGCGGTCAACCGCTGCTTCAAGCCGGCCGGCAGGCGCGGAGCCGGGCTCTCCTCGACGACTTTCTGGTGGCGTCGCTGGATGGAGCAGTCGCGCTCGTGGAGGTGCACCACCTGCCCACGGCCGTCGCCGAACACCTGCACCTCGATGTGCCGAGGCTCGATGAGGTAGCGCTCGATGAAGAGCGCGCTCGAGCCGAAGGCGGCGCGGGCCCGTCGCTCCGCGGTGGCGTAGGCCTGGGCGAGGCCGGACTCGTCGGCGACCCTGACCATGCCGATGCCTCCTCCGCCCGCTGCCGCCTTCAGCATGAGCGGATAGCCGATGCGGGAGGCGACGCGGGCCGCCTCTTCGAGGGAGGCGACGGGCCCATCGCTGCCGGGGACGATGGGCACGCCCGCCCGCTGCATGTGGGCACGCGCGCCGACCTTGTCTCCCATCTGCTGGATCACTTGCCACGAGGGGCCGACGAAGACGAGACCCGCCTCCTCACACGCCTTGGCGAAGCGCCAGTTCTCCGAGAGGAAACCATAGCCCGGATGGATGGCCCGCGCGCCCGTGCGCCGGGCGGCATCCAGGATGTGCTCGATGCTGAGATAGCTCTCGCGTGCGGGAGCAGGGCCGATGGCCACGGCCTCGTCGGCCTCCCGCACGTGCGGCCAGCCCGCGTCTGCCTCGGAGTACACGGCAATAGAACGGATCCCCATGGCACGCGCGGCGCGCAGCACGCGGCGCGCGATCTCTCCGCGATTGGCGACGAGAACGCTGTCGATCACGCTCAGGCGGGCTGGATCTGCTCGGTCTTGACCAGATCGAGGGCGCCCACCCGCCAGCCGCTCTCGCCTTGTTCCCAGCGCGCGTTGAGCGTGGTGGCGCGACCCGGGCCCTCGAGCCGGTATTTGGCGATGCGGTGGCGGCCGAGCTTGGCGAAGGCCACGAGGCGATGGCGGAGGGGCCGGCCCTCCCGGAGGGTGGCGAGCACCGCGGCGTCAGGATCGTGATCGAGATGGCGCCGAAGGCCGGCGCCGTCCGCGGCGACGAGAGCGTCGCCGAAGGCGCGCACCGCCGTTTCCAGATCCTCTGGAATGGCCCAGGTCTGGCCGGCACGCTCGAGGGCGATGAACTCGCGCGCGTCGTCGGACAGAGGCGCCTCGGTCGGTGACGGCGCGGCAATGGGCGGCAACCCCTGGCCGGTCACGCCCCGCGCCGCCTCCAGCAAGCCCTGGAGCGTGCGCTGCCAGCTCTCGACGCGGGCGGCGACGTCCGGAGTCGTGGCGAGATGCTGGATGATCGTCTCGCCGGCCGCGATATGACGCCGCTCGTCCTCCATGCAGCGATCGAGGATGCGGCAGGTGGGAGGTTCGTACACGGGATTGGCGCGGCGACGGTGCTCTCCGTAGACGGCGAGGAGATGCGGCTTCAGCACGCGATAGATCCCGGCCAGGCGCTCCGCGCTTTGCCCCGGCTCCTCGGGCTGCTCGATGGCGTCCATGAGCTGGACGAAGGCCTCGCTGGAGGCCTCGGACTCCTGAGCGTGCGCGCGCAGCTCGGGGAGGCGCCGTCCCCAGGCATCGGTGTGCTGAGCGTTGTCCCAAACATGCCGGCCGAGGAGCAGCTTGGCCGAGAGCTCCGGGGTGAGAGCGATCCAGCCCGCCATGATGCGCGTCATGCGCTCGCACGCGTAGCGATAGTGACGGCAGAGGCGGGCGGACTCGTCGGCGGAGAAGTGGCCTTCGAGGATCGGCATGCGTCGGCGCCCGACCGGATCAGTAGACCTGGGAACGCTGCGTCGTCTTGATGAGGCGCTCGATCTCCTCGTCGGTGAAGCCCGCGAGCTTGCGGGCCTCGGTGGCGATGGAGATGGGCACCACCTCGTGGTCGCCGAGCTGGCGCGCCCCGCCCAGGTTGAAGCGCTCGTCGATGGTCTCCTGGAATTCGATGGCCTTGCGCCGACGGTCGGGATCGCCATCGGTGAGCTTGGTCAGCCACTTCGAGCCCATCCGCACGTGGGTAATTTCGTCGGCGAGCACGAAGTCCACCGCGCGCTCCAGCACGGGATCGCCCATCTTCTTGCCGATGTACACGAGCTGGTTGAACACGTCGCAGGCAAGGCCCTCGAGGCCGCGGTTCACCCCGGCCACGCGCGCCGCCGCGTCCTCCGCGCAGGCACACCGCCACAGGATAGTCGTCTCCGGAAACTCCCCGATGTAGCCGCCCAGGTGCTCCACGAGGCGGATGTAGATCTCAACATGGCGGGACTCGTCCCACACCTGGCGCGCCATGTCCATGGTGAACTCCCACGGCGCATCGGGGAAGTCGTAGACGGTGCGGCCGGCGCCCTCCATGGCCTGGAGCTCACCGACGAGGATGCCGTGCGCCCGCTCCTTGATCGACTCCCGGGACGACAGCTCGGGAAACGGCGTCAGCCCCTGGCTGATCTTGCTCTCCGCCACCTCTCGTGCCCGCATGCGGACGAAGCGATCCTCGCGGGCCAGCTTGTCGTACGCGATTTGCCGCTCCATGGTGCCTCCCCGCCATGAATGAACGACTGTTCAGCGAGTCTAGCCGAAGCGGACGGCAATGGCAATCCAAGGACTTAGCGCCCTCCCCTGAGCCCTTACCCGAGGCGTCAGAAGAGCGCTTTGAAGACTTGGTACGGGGCGACCTGGATGTAGGAGCGATCGGTGGATTTCTGGGCGCGCATGAGGCGCACGGCATTGAGCCCGTGGTGATGGAGCGGCCCGAAGGTGATGGGCGCCGAGAGGCCGAGGACGGTGTAGCCCTTGAGCGTCTCCAGGGCCTCTGCGAAGCCGTCCCGCGTGAGATTGCGGCCGGCGCGCCGCAAGCCCTCCACGACCAGGATCATGTTCGTGGCCCCGGTGAGGGCCGTCGCCTCCCGCCCCTCGAGCTTCGGCTCGTACCTCATCAGGATGTCGAGGACGGCGCGCGCCTCGGGATCCCCGGGCACCGCGCCGATGACGCTGTAGTAGGCGCCTTCCCACAGCTCGCCGAGGAGCCGGTACATCACCAGATGATCGCCGATGGTGAAGGAGCCGATGAGCCGCGGGCGGTAGCCGAGCTTGGCCATCTCCCGAACGAGGGTGGCGGACGGCGTGTTGAGCGCCGCGAGGAACAGGGTGTCGGCGCCCGAGTCTTTGAACTTCTGCGCCTGGGCACTGAGCGCGCGGTCCGAGACCTCATAGCCGAGGGCGGCGGCCAGGGTGGCCTTGGGGCCGATGACGCCCAGGGCGCGGGTGACGCCCTCCATGACGCCGCGGCCCCAGTCGTCGTTCTGGTAAAAGACGGCGAGCTTCTGAGCACCGAGGTTGGCCACGGCGTAGGTGACGAGGTAGTCCGCCTCGTCCGTGTAGTCGGGATAGTCGATGAAGACGTACCGGAGCTTCTCCCGTGGCTCGCGCGCCCACAGGCGAGGGCTCGCGTACGCGTTGAGAAGGGGAAGGCGCGTCTCCGTGATCTCGTCCCGTGTCGCGCTCACCACCGCCGAGCCCACGAGCCCCGCGGCGAGAAAGACGGAGTCCTTCATCTCGCGGAGATTGGCCAGGGCCCGCGCGGGATGGAAGCCATCGTCCTTGACCATCACCTTGAGCTTGCGCCCGTGCACGCCACCCTGATCGTTGATGTAACGAGCCCACGCCTCCTTGGCCATCGCGAGATTTCCGTAGATGGCCGCGGGACCGGACAGGGGCGCGGTGACCCCGATGACGATCTCCGTGTCGGTGACCCCGGGCGTCCGGGGCTGCGCGCCTACGGTGGGGGGAAGGACCGCCATCGCGAGGGCGAGGATCGCGACGCGGACGAGCGCGGGCATCTCAGCCGAGGGATTCGGCGTGGTGGGTCGGGGCGCAGAGCTCCATCGGCGAATCTCCTCGATCGATAGTCAGGACGATACCGCCACCGTCCGAAAAAGCCACGCGAGTCTAGGAATCGCCCTCGGGAAAGTCAACGCTCGGGCTCGTCCGACGACGCGCGTTCCCCGCGCGGGCGGCGCTTGATGAGGCTGGCCGGACGGACGGCGGCGTCGCCGAAGCGGTTGACGAGGCGGTCCACGGCGCGGGCTAGCCGCTCGCGTCGGATCGTGTCCGGAGCAAGGAGGGAGAGCTGGCCGGACTGCGGCGGCCCCAGGCCCGACACGGACACACCGATGAGGCGAACGGGCTGGGCGAGGCGCACGCGAGAAAAGAGGGTATCGACGGCGCGGAAGATGACGAGGCCGTCCTGGGTCGGATCGCCAGTATGCGCGCGGGTGATGGTGGAGAAATCTGCGAAGCGGAGCTTGAGGGTGACCGTACGCCCCGCGTAGTGCTCGGCGCGCAGCTCGCGGGCCACCCGCTCACTCTGCTCGCGGAGGGTGGCGCGGAGCAGCTCGACGTCTCGTGTGTCGCGCCCGAAGGTTTCCTCCGCCCCCATGGACTTGGGCGCGCCGTCCGGCTCCACGCGTCGCTCGTCGTGGCCGCGGGCGAGCTCGAGGAGCCCGGGTCCGTGCTGGCCGAAGCGCGCCTCGAGATGGGCGGCGGGGATCCGGGCGAGCTGGCCGATGGTGCGGATGCCCATGGCTTCGAGCTCGGCGCCCGTGACTTTCCCCACGCCCCAGAGGCGCGAGACGGGGAGCGGGGCAAGGAACTCCGCCTCGCGCCCGGGCTCGACGACGACCATCCCGTCCGGCTTCTCCAGCTCGGAGGCGATCTTGGCCACGAACATGTTCGAGGCGACGCCTACGGAGGCGGTAAGGTCCACCCGTGCCTTGATGCCGCCCTTGATCTGGCGGGCGATGGCCGGGCCGTCGCCGTGCAGGGCGCGGCTCGCCGTGACGTCGAGGAAGGCCTCGTCGATGGACAGGGGCTCGACGAGCGGGGTGAAATCAGCGAGGAGGCTCATGATGTCGCGGGAAACGGCGGCGTACTTGTCCATGTCCACGCGCAGGTAGATGCCTTCAGGGCACAGACGATACGCGCGGCTGATGGGCATGGCGGAGTGGACCCCGAAACGGCGGGCTTCATAGGAGGCGGCCGAGACCACACCGCGGCCGCGCGGGTCAGCGCCCACGATGACGGGGCGGCCCCGGATCTCGGGGCGGTCGCGCTGCTCGACCGACGCGTAGAACGCGTCCATGTCCACGTGGATGATGGTCCGGGAGGAGGGCGCGGGGCCCACGGCCGGACTAGGAGGCGGGGCCGCCGAGACCGATGCTGGGCGCGACGGCGGTGAGGGCGCCGATCACGAAGCCGATGTGCTCGTCGAGGTCGACCCCGAGCTCCTCCGCCCCCCGATACACGTCGTGGCGATTCACCGTCCTCGCGAAACCCTTGTCCTTGAGCTTCTTCTTCACCGACCCCGACTCCAGGCCGGCGATGGCGCGCCCGGGCCGCACGAGGGCACAGGCAGTGACGAAGCCCGACAGCTCGTCACAGGCATAGAGACCCCGGTCGAGGAGCGACACACGGGGGAAGCCCGAATAGTCGGCATGGGCGAGGACGGCGTGCACCACCTCGGGGGCGGCACCGCGGGCAAGGAGGATCTCCGCGCCCTTCATGGGGTGGTGCGGTGCCTGCGGGTGCATCTCGTAGTCGAAGTCGTGGAGCATGCCCGCCATGCCCCAGCGCTCCGCGTCCTCGCCGTAGCGCCCGGCGTAGGCGCGCATAGCCGCCTCCACGGCCAGGGCATGCTTGCGGAGACTGTCGGAGTGCGTGAACTCGGTGAGGAGGGCCCACGCTCCGGCCCGATCCATCACGCTTGTCGACGGGCCCGCCACTTGTCGATGGACTTCTTGGAGAAGAGCCACTGCCCCTCGTGCTCGAGGGCGGGGATGCGGCGCTCCGAGGCCATTTGCTTGAGCGTTTCGGCGTCCATGGAGAGATAGGTCGAGGCTTCCTTCACCGTCATAGTGTCCTTGGGAATCACGTGCCAGAGGCCTCCTTGACTTGCTTCTTCAGCGACTCGATCTCCTCCTCGAGCGTGTGAATCCGCTCCACCATCTGCTCGAGAGTTCGGGCGAGAGGGTCGGGAAGATCCGTCTGGTTGAGATCGATGCCGCCCACCCGCGCCCCGTCACGGAATGTTACCCGGCCGGGGACACCGACGACAACCGAGTTTTCCGGCACCTCCCGCACTACCACCGAGCCCGCGCCGATGCGGCTTCCCGCGCCGATGGTGAAGGCGCCGATGATCTTGGCGCCCGCTCCCACCACCACATTGTCGGCGAGGGTAGGATGACGCTTCTCCCGCTTGTTGCTGGTGCCACCGAGGGTCACCCCCTGAAGCAGGCTCACGTTCCGCCCGACCTCCGCCGTCTCGCCAATGACCACGCCCATGCCGTGGTCGATGAAGAGCCCGGGGCCCAGCTTGGCCGCGGGATGGATCTCGATGCCCGTGAGGAAGCGGCCGAGGTGTGACAGCCAGCGAGCGGTGGTCGTCCATCCCGCCCCCCACAAGGCGTGCGAGATGCGGTGGACCCAGATGGCGTGGACGCCGGGATAGCACAGCACGACCTCGAAAGCGGAGCGCGCGGCCGGATCCCGCTCCAGCACGGTTCGAATGTCCTCGCGCATCGCTTTGAACATGGCGCTCCTAGTCTGCGGCAAGCCGCGCGAGGGCGTCGCGCGCCGCTGCCTGCAACGCAAGCGCCACCACCGCGGCCGCGTGGCGCCGCTCAGCGGGAAGCCCGCCCACGGCCTGCTCGATCCTCGTCTCCCCGATGTCGGCGAGCTCCTCGAGGCTCGTCCCTGCCGCCACCTCGGTGCCCGCACTGCACGCGGCCAAGGTCGGCCCGCACCCGTACGCCTGAAAGCGCGCCTCCGCGACGCGCCCCTCTCGCACGCGGAGGTAGAAGCGTGCGAGATCCATGCACTGCTCGTATGCACCTTCGCCCACGCCGTCGGGCTCCCGCATCATCCCCGCGTTCCGCGGGTTGCGGAAGTGATCGAGCAACATCGCACTGTATTCCACTACGCCTTGACGGGGGACAGGGCCCGCAGCTTCCGAATCAAGGGCACGGCCGCCTCGATCACGTAATCGATGTCCTCGGCCGTGGTGCCCCGGCCCAGCGAGCACCGTACCGAGCCCATGGCCCAGTCTAGGGGCAAGCCCATAGCCACCAGCACGTACGATGGCTCGACGCTGCCCGAGGTACAGGCCGAACCCGCCGACGTGGCGATGCCCTTCAGATCCAGGCCCAGCACGATGGATTCAGACTCGATGTTCCGGAAGCACATGTTGCAGGTACCGGGCAGGCGCATCGTAGGATGCCCGTTGAGCCGAACCTCTTCGACCTCGGAGCGGATGCCCTCCCAGAGCCGGTCACGGAGGCCGGCCAGCCGCACCGCTTCGTCGGCCATCTCGCGGCCGCGGATCTCCACCGCCTTCCCGAAGCCCACCAGCCCGGCCACGTTCTCCGTCCCCGCGCGGCGACGGCGCTCGTGATCACCCCCGTGCTGCACCGCCGTCATCTTGGTGCCCTTGCGGATGTAGAGGCCCGCCACCCCCTTGGGCCCGTAGATCTTGTGACCGGAGAAGGAGAGGAGGTCGATGCCGAAGGCGTCCACGTCGATGGGCACCTTGCCGAAGGTTTGCACGGCGTCCACGTGGAGAGGGATGCCGTGAGCACGGGTGATGCGCCCGATCTCCGACATCGGCTGAAGCGTTCCCACCTCGGAGTTGGCATGCATGAGAGACACCACGATGGTGTCGGGGCGAATGGCCTTTTCCACCTCTTCCGGACGCACCATGCCGTACTCATCCACGGGAAGGTAGGTGACGGCGAAGCCCTGCGTCTCCAGCGTCTCGCAGGTGCGCAGCACAGCGTGGTGCTCGATCTGCGAGCTGATGATGTGGCCGGTGCGCCGGGCCGCCGCGATGCCCTTGATGCCGAGGTTGTCCGACTCCGTGCCTCCCGACGTGAACACGATCTCGTCCTTCGACACCCGGAGGAAGCGGGCGATCTGCTCGCGCGCGACGTCGAGGCCCTCGCGCGCCGCGCGGCCGAAGCCGTGCACGCTGGAGGCGTTGCCGAAGCGCTCGCTGAAGTAGGGGAGCATGGCCTCCAGCACCTCGGGATGCACGGGCGTGGACGCGTTGTGGTCGAGATAGACGAGCCGGTTCATTGACGCTCTCCTGTCACGATGCTACGCTCGGCGCCGTCATGGAGACGACGAAGCGCAAGCTCGG